>ENA-UPSM01006267-UPSM01006267.1-activated-sludge-metagenome-genome-assembly--contig:-NODE-6267-length-11194-cov-4.776282_pt1 | contig 11194 bp, 10 predicted proteins | sample MGYA00238181_ERZ773283 | MGnify/ENA primary metagenome ERZ773283 (study PRJEB29023, sample SAMN05720199) | activated sludge metagenome | isolation source: Anaerobic digester | place: Japan... | reverse complement strand
GCGAGGAACGTAGTGACGTGGCAATCTCATTTAGCCATTCTTTTTTCGCCCCCTCTCCCCCTCAGTCTTTTTTAATGGGAGAAGGTGAGGATGAGGGTGAAAGCCCGGAATGAGGCCCTGGTTAGTTGCTCAATATGAGTTACCTATAAAAAATCATTCCAGTATTTTCAGGATAGAGGTGATAAAAATATCACTCTTTTACTCATCTGGAAACAACGCTCGAATGATTACACGGTTGGGAAGACAAGCAATAAACCCTCCATTATCCGGTATTTTTCCCATATGAATACATATCTTATCAAGGCAGGGAGAGCTAGATACCCACACCTTTCCCTGATGGATGTGGACTTCAGTATTTCCCAGGGGCCCTTCAATCATAAGAACACTGTTGGTTGTATTATCCACTAGTATTTCTTGTTGGTTTTTAAAGTCTTTAATAACTAACTGATAAGATTCAATTGTCTTGAAGCGGGAATGAAAAAAAACTATCATGCCAACCAGAGCGATACCTAACAACAGCAGAACGAGAAAGCGGTTTTTCCAAGAAAGCTTCAAGGGCGTTAAAATCTCCCCAACTCACCGGCCATAAAATGGTCAAGGACTACCGAGGCAGCTCCCAACAAACGAATATCATCTCCCCATTGGGAATAATGAATATTTGGGGTGATATAATCACGGTACAATAAGCGTTCTTCAATTCCACGTTTTATTGGTTCTTCTATAAATTCCTTTGCTAAAGCAGCTTCTCCACCGATGACAACTACTTCGGGATCAAAAACGTTGAGAATATTGACAATCCCAACACCGATGTATTGACCGAGCTGTTTTAAGATATTCTGACAGGTTATATCGTTTTCTTGGGCTCCCTCGATAAGGTGGTGAAATTTAAGTTCATCCCGTTTTTCGGTAAGAAGCTGGTGAAGGAATTGACTTTCGCCAAACCAAGCGGCTTCACGGGCTTTTTCTAAAATTTTTTCCGTGTTACAATACATTTCTAAACAGCCTTGATTTCCACAAACACACCGAGGCCCAAAAATATTAACACTGGTGTGACCAATTTCACCAGCTTTTTTATTTTTACCCTCATATAGTTTTCCATCGATTAAGATGCCAGCGCCAACTCCTTCCCCGGCCATAAAATAAACTACATTGGGTATTTCTTTGGCTACTCCATTCCAGGTTTCATGTAGACAGGCTGCATCTGCGTTGTTGGCCATGAAGATAGGTAAATCATATTCTTTGAGATGAGAACGAAGATCAAGAGATTTATGGTTTAAAAAAATTGGATGAGCAAGAATGGTATAGGTCTCGGCTTCTACTGGACCAGGTACACTTACCCCAATACCCAAAATCAATCGAAGAGACTGGGTTGCATATTCGAGGACGTGAATAAATTCTTTTTGCAGTTCAAGGAGAGCAATTTCAGTATTTTCTTGAAGTTCATAATCAGAATCACGACGAAATAAAATATTTGGAGTCAAATCGGTGAGAGCCACGGAAAAACCATGCCGGCTAAAACTAATAGCAATGGTATAAAAGGCCCTATTATTAAACGAAAGCAAGATTGGCTTCCGGCCGGCCTTGGTATCGGAAGTCCCTACTTCTTGGAGTAGATTGGAGGCGATTAATTCGTTAACGATATTGGTAATGGTCGGTTGAGTAAGACCGGTGATACGGGCTAATTCGATTCGGGATAAAAGCCCTCTTTTTTTAACCAGGCTTAACACTAACGCCCGATTTTTTACTTTAACATCGGTAAGGTTATCCCCGATTCTCTGTTCGTTCATGGCTTCCTCATAGAAAATAACTAACTATTAATTCCTTTATAGTCTTGATTATATATATCAAGGATAGTTTTGCAACTAAAATCTATTTTACTTTTAAGGATTTAATTTTTATAAATTAAATCCTTATGCAATCTATTATATACTATTCAAAGAATTTTCTGATGATTTAAGCAGTATTTTGTGATATTTTAAAAATCCATTGTGATAGAATAAATCAAAAAAGCTTCAAAACTCTTTTTCAAATATTGATTATTTCTGGAAAGATCCCAATACCACCTTTAAAACACAAGTTGGGGATAAAAATGCACCTTCTCATCCCAATCTTTCCAATGATGATGTGGAAGGGGATAATTTCTAAGAAAATTTAATAGTTCTTCTCGCTTTATGAGAAATGGCGAGGATGAGAGTAAAATAAAAAATTGTTATGATTTTTATCGAAATAAGAAATTTATAGGACTTTAATAATCTTAATGGAAGATCATGTTTATTGTAAGAATTTATGGAATTTTTACGATAAACGAAGACAATTTATTTGAAAGAAAGTCAGCTTTTTAAGCAATAATCAAGGATATTGATTTGAGGTGATTTAAAAACTATATATAAATTTAACCACGAGAAATCTTCATCAATGAAACTTATCTAAACATAAATAGAGGCTGAGAAGTATTTACTGGTGACAGGATTTTTTTCAAGCTCCAACCCAACTTTAGCTAATTTTTTAGAACAGACGTTCATGCCACATTGTGGCACTATATGAGGATGAAAATGCCTATATAAAATCGTCATTGTGAGGAGTCCAACCGTTCTTTGGTTGTACGAGGTGGCAATCTCATTAACCCATTTTATCATTCTGAGAAGTCCGGTTCCTTTTACCGGACGACGTGAGAATCTGGTTTTTTTAAAATAGTTATGAATTAAAAATAAAAAGATGAGAAACTCACGGCTTCGAAAAGCGAAGCCTCAGGATGATTCCTTCGGTGTCAAATGAGATCATCACGCGGAAAGGCACCCCTCAGGATGGCGTCGTTTTTCTCTTTCCTTTATTTTCAGATTAAACACTCATACCACATTGTGGAACTCGATAACAGTTAAAACAATGATAAAAAACCCACCTTTATGCTCTGATCTTCCTCAGATTTTGTAAAGATTGATAGAAGAGAATATAATAAATCGGGAGAAGATCAGATAGGATGGATCTGGATCTACCAAATATAGTATTTTCAGGATAGAAAAGCAATTTGGGAGGTTAACATGGAAGACGAGTCACGTTTTCGCAGCAGATTGCGGTGGCTTTATCCAGGAATGAAGGTTAAAAGATGGCTATTTGTAGCGATAATAGGGGTTATATTTATCTCGATAGGATTAAGTCTTATCGTATCAACTCCTTACTTTAGGGGTATCTATCGAACCTGGAGTTCTATTGTATATCAATTAGTAAGAAATTACTGGTTATCAGTAAGTTTTGGAATTATTTGGTTAGCGGTGGGAATCTTTTTCATTGTTTATGGGCTTCAACACATGAACCGTTCCATTTTTAGCGTAATAATGCCCACCCCCGAAGATGATGTAGCCAAAAAGATATTTCAAAAAAGACAACTTGAGCGAGGGCCGAACGTAGTGGCTATTGGCGGAGGACATGGATTACACGTTTTTTTACAAGGAATAAAAAAATATACTTCTAATACCACGGCGATTGTAACGGTTTTCGATGATGGTGGGAGCTCTGGTTTACTACGCCAAGAAATGGGAGTGCTTCCTCCAGGGGATATTCGTAATTGTCTTATTGCCCTTGCTGATACTGAGCCTTTGATGGCCAAGCTTTTTCAACATCGTTTTGAAAACGATAGTACTCTACACGGACATAATTTTGGTAATTTGTTTATTACCGCTCTTACTCAAGTAACCGGTGATTTTCAAAAAGCAATTGGAGAATCAAGCAAGGTTTTAGCAGTGAGGGGTCGGGTTCTTCCTACCACACTTCTTAATGTTGTTTTAAAAGCTGAGTGCGATGATGGGAATATTATTAGTGGTGAATCAAATGTCGGTGTTTGTGGAAAAAGAATTAAAAAAATATTCCTCGATCCAGAACAAGTAGTATCTACTCCAGAAGTCATTAAAGCTATCTATGAAGCCGACATTATTGTTTTAGGACCCGGCAGCCTTTATACAAGCGTTTTGTGCAACTTAGCAGTAGATGAAGTGAGAGAAGCGGTTTTGCATTCCCCCGCTCCGGTTGTTTTTGTTTGTAATGTGACAACCCAACCAGGCGAGACTGACCATTATAAGTTTGCTGATCATTTGAATGCAATATTTCAATTTATTCCACCAGAACGATTAAATTATATTTTAGTCAACAATGAAAAACCCGACTCTGATAGGATGGATGAACTGAATCAGAGGGGAATAGACATGGTTAACATTGCAGAAATCAACACCTATGATTCAATAAAAATTTATGAAGCCCCCTTATTATCCCTTGAACAACCAACACGTCATGATTCGAATAAATTAGCCAGGGCACTCATTCAAATCTTAACGAATGAAAAACCTTCTTGGAAATTTTATTTTACTCTTTATACTGAGGATGGATTTAAGAATTTAAAATTAGTTCAAATGATGAATAAATATAAAAAAAAGAAAACATCTGATCAAGAGCTATCCTTGCAAATAGAAAAAAATCCGACCAGTGATATGAATGAAAAAAAATTAGTTGAAAAACAACGATAAGAGCTTGTCGTGGCTATTTTTAACGAGCTCTAATTGAAATTATTAGAATTAAAAAATATTATTATGCTCTTTTAAAAAGAGATTTTCTTTAACTTGGTTGTTTATTCTCAAGAAATATTGTTAGGCAAACTTGTTTTATGATGATGGCAAGAGTTGAGGTTTATTTACACCATGCCAATGAAGATAGTTTTAAAAACTCAACAATATATGTTAATATTGTGAATGTATAAAAAAGAGGTATCGTTTAAGGAGATGTCAAATTCTTTCTTACAAGATAAAGCCATCGAAAAATTACTGTTAGTTTGCACTGGCTTTTTTTCAAGCAATTATCAAAGAATTGAATGAAGGGGACAGGTGAATAATGCGATACTTTTTTTATTATTTAATATTTGCATTAATCGTTATAGTTATTCTTTTCCCAATGCTGTGGACCTTTTCTCTTTCTATTAAAACCCATGCTGATATAACATCTTCGATCCCAAAATTTGTTTTTCAACCTACAACGGGCAACTATCGCGGGCTGTTTACCGGAGAAACCGGAACAACATCTCTTCCCTCTTCCAAACCTAATTTTCCTCGTTATTTTATGAATGGGGTTATAATTAGTGGTGGAGCAACTTTGCTGGCGATGCTCATAGGAATACCTGCTGCCTATGCATTAACCAGGGCACGTTTTAAGAAAGAATCTACCAGAGAGAATCTGGCTTTTAATATACTCAGTTATTGGTTTGGACCTGAAATAGCCATTGTTCTACCCCTCTATCAAATTTATCAACGCATAGGGCTTATTGATACTTATTTAGGTTTAATGCTGGTTTATCAACTGATTGGTATTCCATTTATTGTTTGGATGTGTCGAAGTTATTTTCTTGATATTCCGGTATCTATAGAAGAAGCCGCTAATGTAGATGGATGTAGTCAGGTTCAAACCTTTTTTCGAGTGGTTTTGCCCTTAGCAAAGGGTGGTATTGCTGCTACAGCTCTTTTAACCTTTATCTTTTGCTGGAACAGCTTTGTTTTCGCTTTGGTAGTTGGTGGAGAAAAAACCATGCCGGTCACAACCGGATCTCTCGGTTTTATTCGATATCAAGCGGTTTTATGGGGACAAATGAGCGCTGCAATTATCGTATCTGCTCTTCCTGCCATTATACTAGCCATTCTACTTCAAAAACATATCGTTCGTGGATTAACTTTCGGTTCGGTAAAAGAATAAAGGAGGACTACAATGAAAAAATGGATTATTGCACCAGCGATTCTTGTCCCAATTTTAGTTGGCGTTATCCCTTTTGGATATGGAGTCTATCTTTCTTTTACCAACTGGCGATTAGCTAATCCTGGTATTAATTTTATAGGTTTGGAAAACTATTATTTTCTTTTTAAAGATCAGAACTTTTGGAAAGCGGTTTTGATATCATTTGAGTATGTAGGAATGGCGATTTCAATAGAACTGGCTATAGGAAGTTTAATTGCCTACCTTCTTACTAAAAACCGTCGTGGCCAATGGTTTTTCCGCTCGATTATTATCATTCCTTTAACAGTTGCTCCAATACTTCTGTCCTTAATGTGGAAATTGATGCTTTCGACATCGGGTGGTGTAGTAAATTACTTCCTAGGTTTTATTGGTATTTCACCGGTAGCTTGGTTAGCCGATCCAAAGATTGCACTTTTAACCCTGGCTTTTATTGATGCCTATATTTATACTCCATTTGTCGCTTTAATTTTGTTTGCCGGACTTCAAAGCCTTCCTCGCGATCCTTATGAAGCAGCTTTGGTTGATGGAGCCTCAGGCTTTGATAGTTTTCGGTATATTACCTGGCCCTTGATGAGGCCGTTGGTTTTGGTTTCGGTCATGTTTCGTTTAGTCATTTCATTTAAAATTTTTGATACCATTTATGCGACAACCAGCGGTGGGCCGGGTACCTCCACTACCAACTTACATCTTTGGGTTTACTTGAATGCTTTCCGCTATGGGGATATGGCTTATGCTATGGCAGGTGCGGTTATCCTTTATCTTATTATTTACATCTTAACCAACGTTTTTGTCCGAATGTGGAAAAACGCTACATCGTATATTTAAGAATTTAAGTGAAGAGAAAAATAGCTTTGGGGGGTGATCAATGAGTAAAAGTAAAAAAGTGAGGGAAATAAATTAGTACTTAATTTTAAAAGGGGGTCAAGGTCTATTATGAAAAAATCGTGTTTTGCTCTTGTTACTTTTATGGTTGTTTTGTTCATGGTTTTTGGAATTGCATTTGCTCAAGGATCATTCGAAGGAACCAAGGTGAATTGGAAACAATTTGAGGGTGAATCCATTAGCCTTCTGCTCTGCAATCACCCAATGCAGGCAACCTTTGATGCCTTGCTCGGTCAATTTGAGGAGCTCACTGGGATTAAAGTCAATGTTTTGACTCTTCCCGAACAACAATTTTTTGAGAGACAGACGGTAGTTTTAACTGGAAAATCACCAGAATTTGATATCGTTATGTCCTCACCGATGCTCAACTGGAAATTCATCCCCGGTGGCTTCTTGGAACCCCTCAATGCTTATCTTGAGGACCCAGCTTTAACCGATGCTGATTTTTATGATATTAACGACTTCTTCCCCATGACCATTAATGCCAGTATGGTAGCAGGAAAGCTCTATGCTATCCCCTATCAGGTTGAAGCCTACACTCTTTACTATCGATCTGATATATTTGACAAATATGGTGTAGCAGAACCAAATAATTTAGATGAGTTATATGAAGCTGCCAAAAAAGTTAAAGCTGGATTTGATGCCGATGGTATCACCGATATCCTTCCTTTCACCTGCCGTGGTATCAAGGGAGCTGGAACTGCCAACTCAGCCTACATCAGCTTGGTTGCTTCCTATGGTGCCAAAGATTTTGACAAAGACGGCAATCCATCCATGTATACTCCAGAAATAGTTGCCATGTCCGATCTCTGGACCAAACTCATTCGTGATTTTGGCCCCAAAGACTGGTCAGCATTAGACTGGTATGACGTAAAAGACGCTTTCATTGCCGGAAAAGCAGCCATGATCATCGATGCCGACCACTGGGGAGCTGAGCTTGATGACCCAGCTATAGCCCAAAATATCATTGGAAAATGGAAAGCTCTTCATGTTCCAGAAGGACCAGCCGGAATTAAATCCAATATTTGGGCGTGGTCGATTGCTATGAACGCTGCTTCTGAAAACAAGAAGCCGGCCTGGTTATTCATGGAATGGGCCTCCAGCAAACCAGTTATGTTAGAAGCTTCCTTGAAATATAACAACCAGACTCCAGTCCGGAATTCAGTATGGAACAATGAAGAAATTATTAAACGAACCTCAGAATGGGGTCAGGGAACTTGTCGTCCTCTGGTTACCAAAAATTTAGAAGAATACGCAGCGTTACAATGGACTCCTAATCCTAACACTTTTGCTCTGAGCGAATTGTGGCAGGAACAACTCCAGAGAATTTGGACCCAGGAAGTCTCTGCCGATGATGCTATCAAAGAAGTGCAAAATCGTGCAATGAGATTGATGCCTCCCAAGGATTGGTTGCAATAGCAAAAGCCGTAACTATAAACAAGATTAAAAAAGAGGAGCTCTGCCTTGGCAGAGCTCCTCTTTTTTGTGGGAAACTGTAATTTTATTTATCTCAATTAGATGAACAATTACTGCTTTATAATTTATAGGGGATATAATATTTGGATAAATGAGTTATTTGGGCATTTTAATAACTAAAAACTTAAAAGGTTTGTCAGTATTATTGATGAGACGGTGAGGGATATCTTTTGGACTTTCAATGCAAGCACCTGGATTCACCGGAGCACTTTCATCGCCAATTTCCACCAATCCACTTCCTTCAAGAATATAGAAAGCAACATCAACTGGTGTGGTGTGTGGTTTTAAAGACTCACCTGGGTGTAAAGTCATATGGATAATCTGGCCATGGTTGTAATCGTAAATCCTACGAGCATCGATATTGTGGTTATTAACAAAAGGCTGGGTTTTATCAACTTCTAAAATTTTCATGGTAATCCTCCCAATAATTTTATAGAACAGGGGATGGTAAGCATTTAGAGGGAGAGTTGGGAACCCTCCCCCCATTTATAGAAAGCTTACTCTCCTAGAATGGCTTTGAGGTCAGCTTCAGGAGTAGTTATGGTCATAAGGTTGAAATTCTCCTGAAGGACTTTTAAAGCTGCTGGGGTAACAAAAGCTGGTAAGCTGGGGCCAAGTCTCATGTTTTTGATTCCCAGGTGTAGAAGCGAAAGGAGAATGCAAACCGCTTTTTGCTCATACCAGGAGAGGATAAAGGAGAGGGGTAGACCGTTGACATCGGTGTTAAAAGCGTTTGCAAGAGCAACTGCTATCTGAATCGCCGAATAGGCATCGTTACATTGTCCAACATCAAGCAAACGAGGAATACCTCCAATATCACCGAATTCAAGTTTGTTGAAACGATATTTCCCACAAGCTAAGGTGAGAATAACCGAGTCTCGTGGTACCATTTGGGCTAATTGGGTGTAGTAATTTCTTCCTGTCTTTGCGCCATCACAGCCACCAATGAGGAAGAAATGGCGTATGGCACCCGACTTGACTGCATTGATTACCTGATCTGCGACTCCCATTACAGCATTATGACCAAAACCTACTATGATAGTTTTTTCTGGTTCGTCTTCTGGGAATCCTGGAGCAGCTAAGGCAGCTTCAATAACCGGTGCAAAATTACGATCAGTAATATGAGTCACTCCCGGCCAGGCCACTAACCCGGAAGTGAAGATTCTACTTTTATAGCTTTCTTTCGGTTTTTGAATACAATTCGTGATCATGAGGATGGCACCAGGAAACGCATCGAATTCTTTTTGTTGATCCTGCCAAGCTCCACCATAATTTCCAATGAAGTGTGGATATTTTTTGAGTTCTGGATAGGCATGGGTAGGAAGCATTTCTCCATGAGTGTAAATATTTATTCCTTTGCCCTCGGTTTGTTTTAAAAGTTCAGCTAAGTCTTTTAGGTCATGACCAGAAACAACAATTGCCTTCCCTTTTTTGGCAGTTATTGGAACTGCAGTTGGAACCGGATGACCATAAGTACCGGTATTGGCTTTATCAAGGAGCTCCATAATCCGAATGTTAACCTCACCGCATTTTAGGGCAGTTTTTAACAGTTCATCAAGGGTAAATTGTCCTTTGGTAAGAAAATTAAGAGTTTCATGGAAAAAGGCGTAAACATTATCATCTTCTTGGCCAAGGATTTGGGCATGGTCTACATAGGCAGCCATTCCTTTAAGACCATAAAGGATAAGGTGCATCAATCCAGCTATATCTTCACCATATTCTTTAATGTTGTTTTCAAGGGTTACTGATTCTCCTTGACGAATCAGTTGGTCTAAACTGTCAGCTGGTTTCCAGATTGCTGGACCACTCAAATCTTCTGGAGTTTTTCCCGATTGACGGCAAGCATCGAGGTATTGCTGTTTAACCTTTTCTTTGATGTTGTAGGCTTTATGAAGTAAAGATTTTAAGCGTTCAGGATCAAAATCAACATTGGTAATTGTGGAAAAAAGAGCTTCAGCAACAAAGACATCAGCATCATGGTTTTTTACACCGTATTGTCGTACTCGGTGGGCATACTGACCGATTCCCAGGATAGCATAAACTAATAGATCTTGCAGAGCAGCAGTTTCCGGATCTTTACCACATACTCCAAAGGCAGTACAACCAGTTCCTTTAGCAGTTTGTTCACATTGATAACAGAACATATAATGAACCTCCTTTTTTAATGATTATTGTTATAAACTAACGCTTAGTTCTTACAAAAAGAACTTGAATAGTTTAAAAGTTGTTTATTCAATGAAATATCAGTTCTTTGTTTGGTCTATCGATCTGATTGCGATTTTTCAACTAAATCTTTCAAGGTTTTCGAAGACAAATATTGTCTAAACTCGTGTCGCATCTTGTCGATAAGTCCACCAAAAATACAATTTTTAAAAGGGCAAACCCCATTTTTGTTGAAACAACTGCCTTCTTCCAGGGGACCCTCGATGGCTTGGTAAATGTCTAAAAGCGTAACTAACTCAATTGGATTTTTTAAGTAAAAACCACCATTGGGACCTCGAATGGAGTCAACCAAATTAATTTTAGCTAGCCTTTGCATTACTTTTGATAGATGGGCTTCTGAGGATGCAGTTTTTTCTGCCATTTGTTTTATAGTTAATGGCTCGCTGTCATGTTGAGCCAAAAGGACCATACTGTGTAAAGCCAATAAGCTAGCTTCAGAGAGACTAACTATTCCTTTCAATTCTTTCACCTCTTTTATTCAGGTATAAAGATACTAAAATACCAAAAATATGTCAAGAGGAAAATTCTATAATTTTTTATATTTGAAGAAGTCAGCAAGTTTTTTCTATAAATACAACTTTATATTAATTGAGACCAACTCCGTCACCGGGCGACTTTTCTTCTGTTGGTGGTGGTTTTTGGTGTCTTAGCAAAAAGCGAAGCGATGTGGCAATCTATTAAGAATAGTCTTTATTCTTTTTTCTATTCTGAAAATATCATCAAATGAAGTCTTTAATCGGACTTCCTGAGCCCTCGCTTTTTGAGGGTGTGATGATCTCATCTGACGCCATTGGCGTCATCCTGAGGCTTCGCTTTATGAAGCCGTGAGGATCTCATCATTTTATCT
>ENA-UPSM01006257-UPSM01006257.1-activated-sludge-metagenome-genome-assembly--contig:-NODE-6257-length-11203-cov-9.500359_pt1 | contig 11203 bp, 12 predicted proteins | sample MGYA00238181_ERZ773283 | MGnify/ENA primary metagenome ERZ773283 (study PRJEB29023, sample SAMN05720199) | activated sludge metagenome | isolation source: Anaerobic digester | place: Japan... | reverse complement strand
CGGCAGGTGCAGCAGGTTCGTGACGGACGTCGGCAGTGCTCCCGGACTGTCCCATCTGCGCCTCCGTCGTAGCCATCCGTGAAGACAGGTTGCGGGCGTCGACGCCGCCCGTACCGTCATGTCGCACCTCGGCGTGCCGATGTAGAGGGACACACCCCTCGAGGAGGATCGACCATGAAGAAGACGTTTCCGAAGTCACGACACGCGCGCCTGTTCGTGCTCGTGCTCGGCGCGCTGCTCGTCACTCTGGCCGTGGCGCCGATGGCATCCGCCGTCGTCACGACGGGTCCGGTGACGTGGGTGCCTGCCGATTCGACGTACGGCGAAGAGGCGACGCCCTTTGTGGTCGTGCCCTCGCCGGCGCCGCGGGGCAGCGGGGCCACGTCGCTCGGCCCCGGCGCCGCCTACGGCATGGGGTTCTGGGAGAGCTGTTCCGAGACCTACGTGATGGGCTTCGTCGGCGGCGTTCCGGCCGACTTCGACCTGCCGGACATGGCGCAGACGGAGCTGGCGGCGACGCCGCTGGTCGCGGGCGTCCCGCTGACGCTGGCCTTCGACAAGGCACCAGGGCAACGCGTCAACTTCGTCGCCGTCGTCGGCGACCCCGACGCCCTGGTGTCGATCGAACCCGCGGATCCGGCCACGCTGACGGCCGCCAGCCGGTTCACCGTGCAGGCCACGGTCGTCGACACGGCGGAGTCGTACAGCGGCGACGTGGAGGCCGCCTTCGGCCTCATGGTCGACTGCTCGGCGGATGCCGCCCGCGATTACCGGAACAGCCTGTTCGTCACCGACATGCACTGGCTCGACATCGATCCGCCCACGTTCACGGCGGCTGGGCTCGCCGGGCTCACGGCTCATGGTTCTGACGGCAGCACGGCGACCTTCGACGGCATCTTCACAGCGGCGTTCCTCGCTGCGATGGGGATCCTCGATCCGGCGCAGGTGCAGGGCTACATCGATCTGACCCCCGTCTCCGGCTGGTCCGGCGCGGAGTTCGAAGTCCTCGGCGAGGGAGACGGCTCGCTGTGGCCGGCCGGTTCGTGGAAGTACCGCGTCACCAACGACGCCTGGTGTACCCACAGCATCATGTTCGGGCAGCTCTCCAAGCCGGGCAAGCCGCCGGTCGCCGGGCCGAAGGGCGTCGTCAAGACGAGGCGGCCCACCTTCAAGTGGAAGAGCGCGAGGCTGGCCTCCAGGTACGAGGTGCGTGTCTACAAGGGCGCCAGGCTGCTGATGAAGAAGACGGGTCTCACGGCCCTGAAGTGGAAGGCGAGCCGGGCGCTGCCCAAGGGCGTCTGCCTTACATGGAAGGTGCGCGCGAGCAACGACGCGGGACACGGCGTGTGGAGCGCGGCGTCGCGCTTCCGGATCCGCTGACGAGCGCATCGCGCCCCCGGCGTACCTCGCCGTGGTGCCGGAGTGAGCTCCCTCACTCCTCCGGGTAGGCGATCGCCTCGACCGTCAACTCGAGGTTCCCGACCGGCCGCCGCCAGAGGACGGTCTTGCCGACGCGGGCGCCGAGCAGCGCCTCCGCGAGCGGCGAGATGTAGCTGATCTTGCCGTGCTCGAGGTCGGCCTCGTCCTCGCCGACGATCGCGAAGGTCTGGTGGCGGCGGCCGCCCTGGCTCACGGTGACGACCGCCCCGAAGGCGACCTCGCGGCGTGGTTGGCGCGCCATGGCGACGGGGATGGCGCTCTCGAGCCGCGCCGCGTAATAGCGCAGGTCGCGGTCCACATAGGCGAGCTCCCCGTCGAGGTCGTCATCAAGCAGCTCGAGCCGGCGTCGCTCGAGCTCGCCCACCCGGGCCTCGAGCTGGCGCAGGCCGGCGGGCGTCACATAGTTCGGGTGCTCGCTCAGCGGCCGTTCGGGGAGGCCCTCCGCGGGCGCCCCTTCGTCCGGCTCCTTGACGAACGCTCTGCTCATCGGACTCCGATCAGACAGCTCCTGTCCTCTCAGGTGTTCCCTTCGACGCCCATGCACGTACTCCCTCATCGCAGAATGGGTAGTGTCTCCGGAGACGGGGGCTCGAGGCCCCGCAAGCGACCAGGGAGGACCAGATGTTGGACCAGCGGATGGAGGAGGCCCTCAACAGCCAGATCAACTGGGAGCTCTTCTCGGGCTACCTGTACCTGTCGATGGCGAGCCAGTTCGCCGAGATGGGCATGCCCGGCGGGCAGAACTGGATGACCGTCCAGTACCAGGAGGAGCTGGCGCACGCGCGCATCATGTTCAACTACGTGCTCACGCGCGGCGGCCGGGTGGTCCTGGAGGCGATCGAGAAGCCGACGTCGGAGTGGCCGAGCGGGCTGGCGATGTTCGAGGACGCCCTCGCGCACGAGCAGGGCGTCACGGAGCGCATCCACGAGATGGCCTCGCTGGCGCTCGAGCTCAAGGACCACGCCACCTTCAACTTCCTCCAGTGGTTCATCGCCGAGCAGGTCGAGGAGGAGGAGACGGCCTCGGACTGGGTGAGCAAGTTCAAGATGGCCGGCGAGCATCCGGCCGGGATGTACCAGCTCGACAAGGAGCTCGTCTCACGCAGGTACGCGCCGCCGACGCCGCTGGCCGAGATGGACGCAGCCGGAGGCTGATCGCCGAAGGGCCGGGGCCGGGTCTCTCCTTGATGCCGGCCCCGGCTGCGCGTCGTCGTGACGTCAGGTCACGTCGCGGCGCAGCGAGATGAAGACCGCCGCGACGCTGACGACGGCGATGTAGGCGAGACTGAGGGCGAACGCCTGCGGGCGCGTGAACTGCTCGAAGAGCATGCCCGCGCCGTCGTCCGGCAGCTGCATCGCCCTCACCTGGTCGAACACGATGAAGGGCAGCCACCGGCCCACGGCCGGTTTGATGAGGACGATGATGTTCTCCACGGCGAGCGCCCAGATGAGCGTCGCGGCGACGGTGATCACCTGGGCCCTGAACAACGCCCCCAGTCCCACGCCGAACGTGGTGGTGAGGCCCGCCACCACGATCTGTCGTGCGTAGTCGGCGAGGGTGCTGCCCCCGCTGGCGTCGATCCGCACGCCGCGGACGGCGCCGCCCAGCTTGATGACGAGGTACACGAGGGCGACGGCGACGATCATCGTGAGGATGCCGACCACGGCGTACACGGTCAGCTTGACCACCATGACCTGCCAGCGCCTGGGAGTGACGAGGTACGAGTAGGTGATGGTGCCGTGGCGGTACTCGTTGGTCATGCCGAGGATGCCGAAGACGAGCAGCACGAGCGGTACCAGGGAGCTCGCCGTGGCCAGGAACCCGCTCACGCCGGCCTCCTCGAGCAGGTCCTTGGGCAGGGCGAAGACGAGGATCCCGAGCGGGACCAGCGTGATCACCAGGATGACGATGAAGAGGCCGAGCGCGGTCCGCGTGCTGCGCAGCTTGAGCAGCTCGGCGCGCACCAGGCCCGTCACTGCTGCCTCCTGGTGCCGGCGATCTGCAGGAAGAGGTCCTCGAGGCTGGGCGTCTCGGTGAACAGCTCGTGCAGGGCGAGACCCTGGGCGTGGGCCAGCTCGCCGACCTCGGCTGCGGACGGTCCGCGCACGGCCAGGGCGTCGTCCAGCCGGTTGACGGCCGCGCCGGCGGAGACGAGCGCGGCCGCCAGCTTCTCCGCCTGCGGCGACCGCGCCCGGACCACAGGCTGCGCGGACGAGGCAAGGCGGCTGATCGGTCCCTGCGCGAGCAGCCGCCCCTTGCTCATGATGAGGACGTCGTCGACGGTCTGCTCGACCTCGGCGAGCACGTGGCTGGAGACGAGCACCGTGCGCTCCTGGTCCGCGAGGTGACGCAAGAACTTGCGCAGCCAGAGCATCCCCTCCGGGTCCAGGCCGTTGGCCGGCTCGTCCAGGACGAGCACCTCCGGGTCGCCCAGCAGGGCGGCGGCCAGGGCCAGCCGCTGCTTCATGCCCGTCGAGTAGGCCCCGACCCGCCTGCGGGCGTCGCCCTCGAGCTCGACCAGCCGTAGCACCTCATCGACGCGGGCGTTCGGGATGCCGGCGCCGGTGGCGATGACGCGCAGCGCGTTGCGGCCCGAACGGCCGGGGTGGAAGCCCGATGCGTCGAGCAGCGCGCCCACCCTGGCGGCGGGCGCGCGCAGCTCCCGGTAGCGGCTGCCGAGGATGGTCACCGACCCGGACGTGGGCCGCACGAGGCCGAGGATCATCCGCAGCGTCGTGGTCTTGCCGGCGCCGTTGGGTCCGAGGACTCCGGTGATGGTCCCGGGCTCGATGGAGAAGCTGGCGTCGTCGACGGCCAGGACCTTCTTGCCGAATCGCTTGGTCAGATGTTCGGCTGCGATGACGGACATGACCTCGGAGGATAGGATCGGCGGGCGACGTGCGGAGGAGTCTACACGAGGCGACGGGTCGGCGGGGGAGACTCGATGAGGATGCACCGTGGCCCGGTCACCCCGGAGCGACCCGGCCGGGCCACGGTGAACCCGCGCCGGAGGGACGGCGTCTCCCAGGGCAGACGACGGCGTCGGGCGCGGCGCCGGGAGGAGGTGGGGCATGAGGCACAAGACCCGGATATACGCGGCGCTGGCCGTCCTGGCGTTGCTGGGCGCGGCCGCCGCCGTCGGCGCCTGCGGAGGCGTGACCGGCGCTCAGTCGCCCTCTTCACCGTCGGTGACGCCGCCGACCGGTCCGGCCGACATCACCGGCGTGATCGACGCCCTCCAGCCGGGCAGCGCCAGTTGCGCCGTCAGCCTGCTGGTCGTCGCCGACCCCGACGCCGGCGGCGGGTACGACAGGGCGCAGGTGGCGGTCGTCGGCGCGTCCACCGTGTGGGCGTCGGGGGACGACGGCGCGACGCGGCTCACCGTGGACGATCTCGCCGAGGGCCAGAGGGTGGCGGTGTGGTTCGCGGGTCCGGTGGCCGAGTCGTACCCGGTGCAGGCGAAGGCCCTGTCCGTCCAGATCCTCACGCCGCTCGACTGACCGCGGCGACCTCGCCACGGGCGCGGCGCGCGCGGGTCGCGGGGCGACGCCTCAGCCGGTGTGCATGAAGTTGATGACGTCGCCGTCCTGGACGACGTAGTCCTTGCCCTCGGTGCGCAGCAGCGCCTTCTCGCGGGCGGCGTGGAACGAGCCCAGCTCGATGAGGTCGTCCACGCGCACCACCTGGGCGCGCACGAAGCCGTGCTCGATGTCGCTGTGGATGCGGCCCGCGGCCTGCTTGGCGGTCCAGCCGCGGGGCAGTTGCCAGGCGCGCGACTCGCTGCTGCGGAAGTCGCCGGTGAAGAAGGTGATGTAGCCGAGCACCTCGTAGCAGGCGCGGAGCACGACGTCGAGCGTGCCGGCCTCGTCGGCGCCGAGCTCGGCGCGGAACTCGGCGGCCTCCTCCGGTTCGAGGTCGGCGAGCTCCGCCTCGAGGCGCGCGGCGACGGCGACCACCTGGTCGCCCCGGCCGCGCGCCCACTCCACGAAGTTCGCGTGCTGCTCAAGGGCGGCGGCCGCGCTCTGGTCGTCGTCCGTGTTCAGGACGAACAGCACGGGGCGGTCGCTCACGAGCGCCAGCTCGCGGAAGAGCGGCTCGTCCTCGGCTGCCCGTGCGAACTGCCGCGCCAACGCTCCCTCCAGGAGGGACGCGTGCAGCGCCTCGAGCACCTCGAGCTCGCGCTGGGCCGCCTTGTCGCCGCCGCGCGCCGCCTTGCGGGTCTTGTCCAGGCGGCGCTCGACCAGTTCCGCATCGCTGAGCACCAGCTCGGTCTCGACGAGGTCCACGTCGTCCCTGGGGTCGAGCCGCTCGCTCACGTGCGCGACCTCCGGGTTGTGGAACGTGCGCACCACGTGCGCCACGGCGTCGACGCCGCGGATGTCGGCGAGGAAGCGGTTGCCGAGTCCCTCGCCACGGCTCGCCCCTTCGGCGAGGCCCGCGATGTCGACGAGGTCGATGGTGGCGTTGACCTTCTTCGGCGTCTCAAGCACCTCGTGCAGTCTGTCCAGACGCGGGTCCGGCACCGCCACGACGCCGCGGTTGGACTCCGCCGACGTGAACGCATAGGTGGTCGCCGCCGCCTGCGCGTGCGTGAGCGCGTTGAACAGGGTGGTCTTGCCGACGTTGGGCAGTCCGACGATGCCGAGCTTCACGGGCGCCTCTCCAGTTCGCTGGTGAGCAGGGTCTCGAGGAGCAGGGACATGTGCCGCAGCTGCGTGCGGACTCTCCCCGGGAGATGCCTGTCGACGTAGGCGACGGTGTCGCGCGGCGTGCCCCAGAGGGGGCGGCCGTCCAGCGTCGCGTCCATGCGGGGCCGGCCGCCGGCGCCCCACGAGACGGCGCTGAACACGGCCGTCGGGATGCCCCGCGCGGCGAAGGGCGCGTCGTCGCCCGGCGCCTTGACGGTACCGGCGGGCCGGCCGCGGCCTTTCGGGCTCGTGACCAGCGGGACGCGGGCGTGCTCGGCGGCGCTGAGTGCGTCGTCACGCAGCCAGGTGGCGCCGCCCGGCCGGCTCATCACCGCGAGTGTGTCGCCGCCGGCCGGAGCGGCGAGGTCGATCATTCCGATCGTGGCCTTGCGGTCCACATCGGTCAGGGCCTTCACGTAGTGCCTGGCGCCGAGCCGGCCGGACTCCCCGGCGCCGAACGCCACGAACACGATGGTGTACGGCGTGGGCACATGCTTGACCCGCGCGGCGACCTCGAGCAAGAGGCCGATGCCGGTCGCGTTGTCCAGATATCCCTCTCCGACCTCGGCGGAGTCGTAGTGCGCCCCGACCACGAGGCGGTCGGCCGTCTGTCCCTCCTTGAGGGCGATGATGTTGGCGGAGTGGATGCGCCGCCCGTCGCCGCGGGCGATGAACTCCTGCATGAGGGGGAAGTAGCCGTAGCGCTCGAACGCGTCGTCGATCAGCTCCCGCGCCCCTATCTCGGCCCACGTGTCCGCGGGACGCGCGCCCACGCTCCGCGCGATCACCTTGGCGGTCGCGGCGCCGACGCCGCCGTGGGGCGAGTCCGTGACCGCCGCCGACGGCCGCCCCACCCTGGCCGGCCTGACGCTCCCGCCGTCGAAGACGCCGGCGGCGGCGAGCCCGACGACGACGACCAGGACCGCCGCCGTCGCCACCGCCAGTCTGCCGCCGCGCGTGCCCAGCGCGCTCACGTCACACCGGGGCGGGGACGAGGAGCGCCCACGCGGCGCCCCACACCAGTCCGTAGACGACGCCGCCGAGCACGTCGCCGAGATAATGCACGCCGAGGTAGACACGGCTGAAGCAGAGCACGAGCGTGAGCGCCAGCAGCGCGGGCACCCACTGTGGGTACAACGTACCCAGCGTGAAGGTGCCGACGACGGCCATGCTGGCGTGCGAGGAAGGGAACGACTTGCTGGCCGGCAGTGGGATCTGCCTCGGCTGCGTCGGGTCGGCGACCGGCGGACGCCGACGGCCCACGAGGTGCTTGATCGCGAACCCGGTCATCTCCACGAGGGTCACGGGAACGGCCACATACACCGCCTTCCAGAACGGCCGCTCGGCGCCCAGGGCCCAGGGCATCAGACAGAGGACGTACCAGAGCACCCCGTAGTTCGCCGAGAGCGAGATGCCGCCGAGCGGCAACGTGGACCAGCGCGGGTGCGGCCAGTCCATGGACATGCGGCGCGAGACGGCGCGGTCCAGCCTGTCGAGATGGCCGGACGAGGAGGGTGCCGCAGCGTCTGTGGGGGTGTGGGAGGGGGGCATGGGGATCGCGGTCTAGTATACTAACCGCCTGCCTTCGTCCATCTTCTCCCGCACGGACGTCCCTTCATGCGCACCACAGTCATCGTCACCGCCCTGGGCCCCGACAGCCACGGCCTGCTCGCCCAGGTGGCGACGACCGTCGCCGAGCAGAACGCCAACGTCGACGACGTCAGCCAGACGGTGTCCAACGGCATGTTCACGATGATCATGTTCGTCTCGTTCGACCAGGGCGAGACGACCATCGCCGAGCTCAAGGACGCTCTGGAGGCGACAGGGGAGCGCATCGGGCTGCAGATCCACGTGCAGCACGAGAACATCTTCAAGTTCATGCATCGCATCTGAGGCCGGTCGTGGTCTTCATCACCGCCCAGGAGATCCTCGAGACCGTCACCATGATCCGGTCCGAGAACCTCGACGTCCGTACGGTGACCATGGGGATCTGCCTGGACGACTGCGCCGCCGGCGACCGGCGTCGCACGGCCGAGCGCATCCACGCCAAGATCGTGCGCCGCGCCGGGCGCCTCGTCGAGGTCGCGGAGGAGCTGCAGCGCAAGTACGGCGTGCCGATCGTCAACAAGCGCGTCTCGGTCACGCCGATCGCCGAGGTGGTCGCGGGCGACGATCCCGCCGCCTACGTGGAGGTGGCGCACGCGCTCGACGCCGCCGCGGAGGAGGTCGGGATCGACTTCCTCGGCGGCTTCAGCGCGCTCGTCCAGAAGGGCTTCACGCGCGGGGACGCCGCCCTCATCGAGGCGATCCCCGACGCCATCGGCGCGACGCAGCGCGTGTGCTCGTCCGTCAACGTGGCGAGCACCCGCGCCGGCATCAACATGGACGCCGTGCTGCGCATGGCCGACGTCATCCTCGCGGTGAGCAGGCGTACGGCGGAGGAGGATTCCATCGGCTGCGCCAAGATCGTCGTGTTCTGCAACGCGCCGGAGGACAACCCGTTCATGGCCGGCGCGATGCACGGCAGCGGCGAGGCCGAGTGCAGCATCAACGTGGCGATCTCCGGCCCCGGCGTGGTCCGCAACGTCGTCGCCGCCAATCCGGACGCGTCGTTCATCGAGCTGGCCGACCTCATCAAGCGCACCACCTTCAAGATCACGCGCGTCGGCGAGCTCATCGCCCAGGAGGCGTCCCAGATGCTCGGCGCCGAGCTGGGCATCATCGACCTCTCACTGGCGCCGACGCCGGCGGTGGGCGACTCGATCGCCGAGATCCTCGAGAGCATGGGCCTGGAGGCGGCCGGCGCTCCCGGCACCACGGCCGCCCTCGCGTTGCTCAACGACGCGGTCAAGAAGGGCGGGACGATGGCGACCTCGTCCACGGGCGGCCTCTCCGGCGCCTTCATCCCCGTGAGCGAGGACAAGGCCATGGCGCGGGCGGCGGCCGACGGCCGGCTCCCGATCGAGAAGCTGGAGGCGATGACCGCCGTCTGCTCCCTCGGCCTCGACATGATCGTCGTGCCCGGCGACATCTCCCGCGACGCGCTCGCCGGGACCATCGCCGACGTCATGGCCATCGGGATGGTCAACTCCAAGACCACGGGCGCCAGGCTCATCCCGGCCGCCGGCAAGGGGCTCGGGGACTGGGTCGAGCTCGGCGGGCTCTTCGGCGCGGGGCCGGTGATGAAGGTGAGTGCCGCCGCCAACAGCGCCTTCGTGCGGAGGGGCGGACGCATCCCTCCGCCCCTGCAGAGCCTGACGAACTAGCGGTCCGTCAGCCCGAGGCGCGGATCTGCTCCGTCATCGCGCGGATCCGTCGGGCCGACTCCGTCATGCCCAGGGCGCGCGAGATCTTCTCCGCCTCCGCGAGCTGCAGCAGCGCGTCGACCGTCTGACCCCGGCGGCGGAGCTCCGCCGCCTGGTCGATCTCGAAGGTCACGAGCTCCGTGAGCATGCGCCGCACCTCGGGGTCGTCGAGGTCGATCAGCTTGGTGTTCGTGGTGACGATGATGTCCGAGAGCGGCACCAGACGCTCTTCGGAGCCGGGCCTCTCGGCCACCGCCGCGCCTGCGGCAGGCTCTCCCCCGGCGGCGAGCGGATCGTCCGCTCCCCGCGCCACGACGTCGTGGTCCAGCGTCCGCACGCTCAGGTCGGGGCCCCACTCAAGACCGAGTCCGCCCGGCTGGGGTCGCTGTCCGTCTGCCGTCGCCGCGGCGTCCGCATTGTGGCGCTCCGCGGTCGCCCGCTCGAGGGCCGGATCCAGCGTGACGTCCTCGACCGGGAGATCCGGCCGGCCCAACGTGGAGAACGTGTCCTGAGGCGCCTGGTCGAGGAACGAGCCCGGGTCCTGCGCGTCCGTCGGCGGCGTCTCGTCGCCCCGTTTGCGAGTGACGAGCAGTGCGGCCACGAACAGGAGCCCCGCGAGGACCGCGACGGCGATGCCGATGAAGTGGAGGGTGGTCATGACGCCGGCGTTCTCCAGGTCGGTGTCTCTCTCACGTCCTGATGGTCTTCGCGCTCTCCGTCGTGATTCCCTGCCCGGCGTAGAATGGCGGGGTGCTCGATCCCGCCGTCATCGCGGCCACGCTCGCGGAGCTCGGCCAACCTGCTTACCGCGCGCGCCAGGTCTACGAGGCGCTCACACGCGGGCTGGTCACGGACTTCGACGCCGTGACCACACTCCCGCTGGCGCTGCGCCGGGCGCTGCGCGCACGTCTCTCGCCGCTGTCGCTGACGGAGAGGGAGACACGGGTCGCGCCGGACGGCACGGCGCGGAAGACGCTGTTCGCCACCGCGGACGGCCACCCCGTGGAGGCCGTCCTCATGCAGGTGGCCGGCCGTGCGACGGTCTGCGTGTCCACGCAGGTCGGCTGCGCCGTCGGGTGTCCCTTCTGCGCCTCGGGGCGCCTCGGGCTCCGTCGCGGCCTCACGGCCGAGGAGATCGTCGACCCGGTGCTCCACTTCGCCCGTCTGCTGCGCGAGGAGGGTCGTCACGTCACCAACGTGGTGCTCATGGGCATGGGGGAGCCCTTCCACAACTACGAGCAGGCGCTGCGTGCCTGTCGCCTGCTCAACGACCCCGCCGGGTTCCGTCTCGCGGCGCGATCGATCTCGGTCTCCACCGCGGGGGTGGTCCCCGGCATCGACCGGTTCGCGGCGGAGCCGCTGCAGTTGAACCTCGCCGTCAGTCTGCATGCGGCCACCGACGCGCTGCGCGACCGGCTGGTGCCGCTGAACAGGACGTACCCGCTCGAGGCGCTGTTCGCCGCCTGCCAGCGGTACGTCGGCCGCACGCGTCGCAAGCTGCTGTTCGAGTACGTCGTGTTGCGCGGCGTCAACGACACGGCGGAGGAGACGGCGGCGCTCGCGCGGAGACTGCGCCGGCCGCTCTACCATCTCAACCTGATCGCCTACAACGAGACCGGCGGCGAGTTCTCGTCTCCCCGGCCGGAGGAGGTGGAGGCGCTGCGGCGCCGGCTCGAGGGAGCCGGTGTGAGCGTGACGGTGCGCAGGTCGCCGGGCGGCGACATCGAGGCCGCCTGCGGCCAGCTCGCCCTGCGGAGCGACGCGGTCGC
>ENA-UPSM01006241-UPSM01006241.1-activated-sludge-metagenome-genome-assembly--contig:-NODE-6241-length-11226-cov-6.036165_pt1 | contig 11226 bp, 8 predicted proteins | sample MGYA00238181_ERZ773283 | MGnify/ENA primary metagenome ERZ773283 (study PRJEB29023, sample SAMN05720199) | activated sludge metagenome | isolation source: Anaerobic digester | place: Japan... | reverse complement strand
CGCGCGACGCACCGGAGCGGGACTCACCGAGCATGCGGGCGAACTCGTCGGACAGCGGGCCCGGCACCGACCCGATCACCCGGTCGAGCGCTTGCTCGAACCCGAGCCCGGCCTCGACCGAGATCGTGAGCAGGTCGAGCACGTCGGGCAGCGATCGCAGGATCCCCTTCTGACGGTCGTCGACCTTGCGGTTGATCCAAAGGTCCGGGCCGAAGGCGATCGCCCCGCCGATCACGATCGAGGCCACGAGGCCCATGATGCCGTCGAGCAGGAAGTGGAAGAACAGGTTCGCCAACCCGACGATGATGCCGAGGGGGAACATCACCGACTTCACGGCGAGGAAGCGGTCGACCGAGTCCGGCGTCTGGATGCCGGCGATCACGAACTTCTGGCGGATCTTGTCCACGTAGCCGAGCGGGGTGAGACGACGACCGAGCTCGATGAGGCGTCCGAGCGCCGGCATGACGGCCCGCTTGCCGAGCGACTCGGACAGGTGCTGCGACCGCGCATCGGCGAGGCCACCGTCCATGTCATAGCCGTCGAGGCTCCGAAGCGACTCGCGGACCACCTGCTTCTCGTGGACGCCCGACGCCACCGCGAACACGGCACCGCCGATGGCGACCATCACGAGCACCAATGGGATCAACAGTTGCGCGTCCATGTCACACCTCGATCGTGATGGTCTTCTTCATCCACACGAAGCCGATGAGCATCATGAAGATGGACGCCACGAGCAGGATCAGACCCGTGCCGCTGAACAACTTGGAGATGTACTCCCGGTTCATGGCGAACATCGCCATGCCGAGACCGGGCGGAAGGAGGCCCAGGATGATCGCCGACATGCGGCCCTCGGCCGTGAGCGACGCCACGTCACGACGGAGGCGTTCACGCTGCACCATCGTGTCGGACACCGTCATGAGGAGCTCGGCCAGGTTGCCGCCGACCTCGCGCTGGATCCGGATCGCCATCACGGCCCACCCGAAGTCCTCGCTGTCCATCCGGAACGCCACCGCTTCGAGGGCCTCGTCGAGCGGTCGACCGAGGCGGGCCTCGGTCACTGCACGGCGGAGCTCCTTGCCCATCGGCTCGTCGATCTCTCCGGACACGGCCTCGAAACCCTGGCCGATCGAGTAGCCCGCACGCAGCGTGCCGGCGAGCAGCTGCAGCATGTCGGGCAGGAGACGGGTGAACTTCTTCTTGCGACGCTTCGCCAGGAAGTCGACGACGAACCCGGGGGCGATCAGCGCCAGGAGCACCACGCCGAGGGCGAGCATCGGGTTGCCCGTCAGGACGAACGCGATCACGACCGATGCCGCGGCGCCACCGAGGTAGAACGTGAGCGCTTCGGCGGGGCGGAGCGGCAGGTCGGCACGCTCGAGCAGCGCCTCGACCCGCACCAGGAAGCCCCGCTCCTCGGCCACCTTGCCGGTGACCTCGACAGCACGCTGCAGCAACGCGGACGCCGCCATGCTCTGGTCGTCGTCGTCCTCGCTGCCGACGCCGCCGTAGCCCTCGTCGTAGTGGCGGAGGGCGTACTTGAGCCCGTCACGACGCTTGGTGACCAGGTTGGCGACGGCGAAGAAGGCGCCGAATGCTCCGACGGCCACGAGGCCGACGATGCCGTACTTCACGAGGTCGCTGCCGAACAGCCCGAGCGACTCGTCGGCGACGACGGGAGCGGGACGCACGGCGTCGGCACCGATCGACAACACGTTGGGTCGGTAGCTCGCCTTGACCGTCTGGTCGCCGACCTGCAGCGACAGGCTCGCCAGCTCACCCTCGAAGGCGGGGACGTCATCGAGCGACACCCGGTACTGGCCCTCGACCACGTCGGCGACGTTGCCGTAGAGCTTCGCGAACTCGCTGTCGGTCCCGACCTGGAACGAACCGCCCAAGCGGTCGACCAGTTCGTGCAACGCCGCACCGTCGGCACCGGAGCCGGTCATGGCCACGACATGGACCGAGGCGTTGGCCGCCCGCAGGGCCCGGATCATCTCGGAGTAGGTGGCCGTGCTGGCGCTGTCGACCGACGACACCATCAGCACCACGTTGCGCTGGGTCTCGCCCGTCTTCTCGAGCAGGCGCGCCGCCATCACCATGCCGTCCCACAAGGCGGAGTTGCCCCGCGGCACGATGCCGTCGAACGACGTCGCGACAGCATCGAACGAGGTGGCGGGCTGGGCGGCGACACGGGCCCCGTCACCGGTGGTGACGAGTCCGAGCTCGGAGATCGGACCGACCCCCGGCGTCAGCGCGGTGAGGTCCTCCTTCGACAGCTGCACCGTGGCGTTGCCGACGGACAGCGCGTTGTCGAGGACGACGACGACGCTCGACGGGAGACCGGCGGCGGCGAGGGGTTCGGCCGTCGCCGTGGCGGGCGTGCCGTTGACGTCGAGCTGTGCCGCCGAGGCGTCACCCTTGCCGGTGTACATGTAGTCGACGACCAACTTGCCGTTGCGGTTGTCCACCGCCCGGATCTGGAGCGGATCGGTCGAGTTCTCGACCGCCGCGCCGCTGATGCCGACGTTGACCGTCAGCACCGTGAGCAGGAGCGCGCCGCCGAGCGCCAGGCCCGACCCGATCCGGCTCCGCCCCGACCTCCGTCGCATGCCGGTCATCGGCCGACTGCTCGCCGGCCCATGTCGGTCGACGCGAACACCTCGGGGCCGAGGCGGATGCCCTGGTCGGCCAGCTTCTCGGTGAACTTCGGCCGGACGCCGGTCGCCTTCAAGTGACCGCGGAACTTGCCGTGCTCGTCGACCCCCATCGAGAAGTCGAACAGGAACACGTCCTGGAGGGTGATCACGTCGCCCTCCATGCCCTGCACCTCGGTGATGTGGGTGACACGACGAGAGCCGTCACGGAGACGCGAGAGCTGCACGATCATGTCGACGGCGCCCGACGCCTGCTCACGGATGGCCCGGACCGGCAGGTCGAAGCCCGACATGAGGACGAGGGTCTCCAGACGGGCGAGGGCGTCACGGGGCGTGTTGGCGTGGAGCGTGGTCAGCGAGCCGTCGTGGCCCGTGTTCATCGCCTGGAGCATGTCGAGGGCCTCGCCGGAACGACACTCGCCGATGACGATGCGGTCGGGACGCATACGCAGCGAGTTCTTGACGAGATCACGGATCGAGACCTCGCCGCGACCCTCGACGTTCGGCGGCCGGGACTCCATCGACAGCACGTGCTCCTGCATCAGCTGGAGCTCCTTGGCGTCCTCGATCGTGACGATGCGCTCGTCGGAGGGGATGAACGAGCTCAACACGTTGAGCAGCGTCGTCTTACCGGAACCCGTACCGCCGGACACGATCACGTTGAGCTTGCCGACGACGCACGCCTGCAGGAAGCGGGCCGCGTGGGCGTTGAGCGAACCGAACCGGATGAGGTCGTCGACCTGCAGCGGGTCCTTCGAGAACTTTCGGATGGTGAGGAACGGGCCACCGATGGCGAGCGGCGGGATGACCGCGTTCACACGGGAGCCGTCGGGGAGGCGGGCGTCCACCATCGGCGTGGACTCATCCACACGCCGGCCGATGGCCGACACGATCTTGTCGATGACCCGGCGCAGGTGATCGGAGTCGACGAAGCTCGTCGCGTCGCGTTCGATCTTGCCGCTTCGCTCGACGAACACCATCTCGGGGCCGTTGACCATGACCTCGGTGACGTTCGGATCGCTCAGCAGCTTGTCGATGGGGCCGTAGCCCAAGATGTCGTCGGACACCTCCTGGATCAGCTGGGCCTTGTCGGCCGCCGACAGGGGCGCCCGCTCCTGTCCGAGGATCGACAGGAGCTGCTCGTGCACCCGGCGGCGCAGGTCATCGCCCGACAGCCGGTTGTCGTAGAGGATCGGGCCGAGTTCGTCGATCAGATGGGCGTGGATGCGCTGACGCAACTCGTCCATGATCGGGTCACGACGGGCCACCCCACCGCCACCACCAAGATTGCCGCCACCGGCCGGCGCTGCGCCGGGGACCGCGCCGGGGCCGTTCTGGTTGACCTCGTGAAGTCGTTGGTAGAGGGACACGTGGGGCGCTCCTGATCGATGAAAGGTGTGACGTTGATCTCTTCGGCCAGATCGCCGAGAAACTGAGCTGATTGGTGTGGTTCACCTGCCCCGGATGCACCGGCGAGATGATCAGGCATGCAGCGGCGCCGGCCGCGCTGCGGCCGGGTCGCCCGGGACGGTCCGACGGCCAGCCGGTCGAAGCCGGCCGCACCTCCGAGATCGTCGGGTCAGCGGCGCTTCGTCGCCGGGAGGAACAGCTCGGTCATCTGCTGGATCGACTTGGCGACCGGCGACTTCGGTGCATGCAGCACCACCGGAACGCCCTTGTTCACCGACTGAGGGATCAACACGTCGGAGGGGATGAGGGCATCGGCCTTGACCTGCAGGGTGCGCTCGACCTCACCGATGTCGAGCTTGACCTTCGAGTTGGAGCGGTTGAGCACAAGCATCAACTTCTCCATCGGAGTATTGAGGAGACGCAGTGTCTGGAGCCCGATCTTCACGTTCTTGATGTTCGGGATGTCCATACCGGCGACGAGGACGACCTTGTCGGAGATCTCGACGAGCCCCAACACGACGTCGTTGAAGTACGCCGGAGTGTCCACGATCACGAACGAGCAGAACGTGCGGAGGAGCTCGACGATGGCGACCATCTCGGCAGCGCCGACCTGGTCGGCGAACGCCGGCTCGAGCGGAGCGGGCAGCACCCGAAGACCCGACATCTCGTGCGTCACGAGGAGCGACTCGAGCAGCGGAGCGTCGAGCCGATCGATCGCGGCGACCGCGTCGACGATCGTGTGGTGCGGCGTCAGCTTGAGCATCACGGCGACGTCGCCGAACTGCAGATCGGCATCGACGAGGACGACGGGCTGGTTCGATCGCTGAGCGAGCGCGACGGCGAGGTTCGTGGCGATGACCGACTTGCCGGCGCCGCCCTTGGTCGAGAACACGGTGAGGACCTGGCCGAGCTGGCCACCGCCCTCGGGACCGCCGACATCGGGGCCCTGGTCCATGGGGACGTCACCGCCCGACGCCGCGCGCCGCGGCGTCGAATCGAGGGTCACGGCGACCCGCTGGATCGCGGTGCTCAGCTGCGTCGCATCGCCACTCAGCGTCAGCACGTCCTTCACGCCGGCACGCAGCGCCTGCTGCAGCAGCGAGGTGGTGAGCTCCTCGACGACGAGGATGGCACCGAGCGCCGAATGGGCCTGGATGAGGCGTTCGGCGATGCCGAGATCAGCAGCCGTCGCGCACGACGGGCCCAGGATCACCACAACGGGCACCGAGCCGGTGAGCCGGCTCGCCAGCTCCTCGATCGAGTTGAACGGCGTGCCACCATTGCCGAGGAGGCGCAGCATGCGGTCCCGGGTCGGCGGGTGCGGCTCGACGACCGCGACCGATACCCGGATCGCAGCGGGCTGCTGCTGGGCGGCGGGCTCGGCGTAGGGATCGTGCGCCGCGGGCGCGGCGTACGGATCGTTCGCTGCGTAGGGGTCGTGGGCCGACCCGTAGGCGTCTCCACTCACGGGGACACCGTAGCCCTCGGAGGCCATGTAGCTGTCGGAGGGCTGGTAACCGTCCGACGGGTTGTAGTTCCCGAACGAACCGGCGGCATAGGGATCGGCGTCAGCCGGCTGATCGATGTAGTTCGACATCACTGTCCATCCAACTGGGTTTCGGGGTCGCCGCCGTAGGGCGTGGCACCGTCGACACCCTCGACGAGGAGGAACGGGTCGATGGCGATCGGCTTCGGCTTGTAGTCCTTGCGGACGAGCGACATGTAGACGCTGCCGGCGAGCTGGAGGCGCTGAGCGGCCTCCGGCGGCAGCTCGAACGTGATCATGTCCGACGTCGGGGCCACCGTGGTCGCCGCTGCTGCGGCGGGATCACCGGTGGCGACCGGCGTCGAGGCGGCGGTGCCGAGCGAACGACCGATGCCGAGGATGCGGGCCTTCTGGTAGAGCGATGCGGCGCAGCCGACGGTCTCGACCGGTGCGGCAGCAGCGTCGCCACCCTCACCGCCGGTGCCGCCCGAGACACTGCCACCGTCGATCTCGAGCTTGCCCGCCGAACCGAGCCGGCACTGGCCGACCACGGTGAGGTTGACGTAGTCGCCCGTGGCGACGAGGCCGGCGACGGCGTGCACCTGATCGACCGACACGGTCGTGGCGACCATGCCGTCGCGGAGGGCGTTGCTGACCGTCTCGGAGATGGCGGCGTCGGAGTCGAACATGGCGCCGGTGATCACCGTGCCGGGAGCGATGTCGAGCTGAGCGATCTGGCTCTTCACCTCGTCCACACGGGTGATCGCATCGGCCGGAAGGTCGATCTGTCGGCGTTCGCCGACGGCGATCACCTGACGGGCGATGAGATCGGTGGCGTTCTCGCCCTTCCTGATCGTGTCCTTGGCGATGACGACGTTCACCAACTGGGCGTCACCTTGTGCCTTCTCCTCGATCCCTCCGACGTACTTGTAGATCAACAAGGCCGAGATGAGGCCCGTGACCAGTGCACCGATGAGAATGAGTGTTCTCCGAGAACTCACGACGACCTCGATCCCTGAAACTGAGTGAGTGGTTGGCAGCACCCGGGCGACATCGCACTGCGATGCCAACACGGATTTCGCTGGCCACGTTGTTCGTCGGCAGGAGGTACCGAACTACTTAGGGTTTTGGGGAGGATTTCGGCCCAGGCCTGAAAGCGCGCTCAGCGATGGCGCGGGCCGGTGGTCGTCGTGGCATGGCACCGATCGTCGGCCGAAAACGGCACCACGCCCTGCCGAAGCAGGGCGTGGTGTGCGATCGACGCGGATCGACGTGCCGTGTGGGGATCACTCCCCCTCGGGCTCGCCTTCGGCCGCAGCCTCGACGGGCGCCTCGTCGGCGACGTCGCCGGCGGCATCGTCGGCAGCTTCGGCCACGGGGGCCGGGGTCTCACCGATCGGCGTGACGCCGTCGGCCTGGAACCCCTGCTCGGCGTAGTACTGCTCCCATGCCTCCTGGCCCTCCGACGTGGCGTCGGGGTCGAGACTGGAACCGATGTAGTTGCCCTCGTCGTCGTACGCGTGCTCGCCGAAGTGCTCCTGGTACTCGGCGGCCACGATGCCACCCTCGGCGGCCTGCTTGATCGACAGGCTGATGCGGCGACGCTGGAGGTCGAGATCGATGATCTTGACCCACAGCTCCTCGCCCGGCGTGACGACCTGCTCGGGAAGGTCGACGTGGTGCGCCGACATCTCCGAGATGTGCACGAGACCCTCGATACCGTCGCCCACCTGGATGAACGAACCGAACGGCACCAGCTTGGTGACACGGCCGTAGACCAGCTCGCCGACCTGGTGGTTGGAGGCGAACTCCTGCCACGGATCCTGCTGGGTGGCCTTGAGCGAGAGGCTGATGCGCTCGCGGCTCATGTCGACCTCGAGCACCTCGACCTCGATCTCGTCGCCCACGGCGACAACCGAACCGGGGTGGTCGACGTGCTTCCAGGAGAGCTCGGACACGTGGACGAGACCGTCCATGCCGCCGAGATCGACGAACGCACCGAAGTTGACGACCGACGACACCACACCACGGCGACGCTCGCCGGGCTTGAGGTTGGTGAGGAACTCGTCGCGCTGTTCCTTCTGCGTCTCCTCGAGCCACGCACGGCGGGACAGCACCACGTTGTTGCGGTTCTTGTCGAGCTCGATGATCTTCGCCTCGAGCGTCTGGCCGACGTAGGGCTGCAGGTCGCGGACACGACGCAGCTCGACGAGGGACGCCGGAAGGAAGCCACGGAGGCCGATGTCGACGATGAGACCGCCCTTGACGACCTCGATGACCGGGCCGGAGACGACGCCCTCGGCCTCCTTGATCTTCTCGATCTGGCCCCACGCACGCTCGTACTGCGCACGCTTCTTGGACAGGATCAGACGACCTTCCTTGTCCTCCTTGGTGAGGACCAGGGCTTCGATCTCGTCGCCGATCGACACCAGCTCGTGGGGGTCGACGTCGTTGCGGATCGAGAGCTCGCGGGCGGGGATGACGCCCTCGGACTTGTAGCCGATGTCGAGGAGCACCTCGTCATGGTCGACCTTGACGACGGTGCCCGTGACGAGCTGGCCGTCGTCGACGCCCTTCATCGACCCGGCGTACAGCGCCTCGAGGTCGGCATCGGAGACGTCGTAGTCGACGATCTGGCGGTAGGAGAACTCCTCGGAGACCGCATCGGTCGCCTCAGGGTTGGCTTCGATGGCCTCGGGGTTGGCTTCGATCGGGAGTTCTTCGGTGGTGTCTGACACTTGGTAGGCCTACAGGATGAGAGGAATGGGACACGCCACGGCCCGGGTCACATGCTGCGCATGATGCCGGGGAACGGAGGCAACGGAACAGGCTAGGGCCCCGGAGGGCCATCCGCCAGACTGCGGCGACAAATCACGAGGAATTCGTGATGCTCGAGGTCGGGCGGGTTGCGGGCGTAGGCCCCGGGGCTGACCGACCAGACGTCGGCCACGTCGAGGCCCGTGCGTTCGACCAGGAGTCGGAGCTCCCGCGGCGTGTAACACGTCGTCCACAGATCGGCGGGTACGGCCTTCCCCGCCTCGTCGCGCACCTCGGTGGGTTCGTGGTTGACGGCGGTGGCCGCGTCGAACCGGTCGTGGTCCTCGAGCCACCTCACCTGGAAGTACGCGCTGAACGCGGTCAGGGCCACTCGGCCGCCGGGCCGGAGCGCCCGCCAGATGCCCGCCAGCACCGCAGCGTCGTTGTCGAGGTTGAACGGATCGAGCGACTGCGGCGGCCCGCCCAGCCCGAACGCTCCCTGGCACAGCGAGATCGCCGCGTCGAACTCCTCGTCGAAGGCCATGGCCCGGGCGTCGCCCCGAACGAACGTGGCGCCGTCCACTCCCGCCGATGCCCCCACGTCCACGAACCGCTGGGAGATGTCGAGCCCGACCGTCTCGATGCCGAGCGCTGCCAGCGCGTTGACGTGGCGCCCGGGCCCACATCCCACGTCGAGCACCCGCATGCCGGGTTCGAGACCGAGTTCCTCCACCAGGAATGCCACTTCCTGGCCGGTGCCCTTGGTGAACGAGTAGCGAAGATACGCGGGACCCATGTGGTCGGCGAGGTCCTCGAACCAGTGATCGGCTGCCATCCCCCGAGTCTCCCGCACCCGGCGACGCCGTCCTGAATCCGACCACGCCCCCAATGCGTTGGGTCCCCCGACGCGCCGGGTCCCCCGACGAAATCCATGCGAAAAGTGTCGCCCGGCGTCACTTCTTGCATGGATTTCGGCCGGCGCACGCCGGCGCACCTCGGTGTCAGGGCTCCCGGGTAGGTTCCTGCGGATCTTCCCCTCTCATCACGATGGGAGGACCTCAGATGAACTCGGGACGACTGACCGCTGCGGCGTCTCGGCAGCACGGAGTGCTCTTGCCAGACCTGCTCGATCGAGAGCAGGTCTCGGCCGCCCAGCGCCGTCGACGGGTGCAGCACGGCGAATGGCGAAAGCTCGACGGCGGCATCCTCGTCATCGCCGGGGCACCCGAGACCTTCGAGATGCTGGCCACCGCTGCACTCGCGCGCCACCCCACCGCAGCGCTCAGCCACCAGTCCGCCCTTCGCATCCACGGCACGGAGACCGCGACCTCTGCGGTCCACCTCTCCGTGCAGGCCGGCGGCCCGACCCGCGCGGTGGGCGCGGTGCTGCACCAGACCCTGCTCGAAGAACGCGACATCGTCGTTCGGAAGGGGTTCCGGGTCACCACGCTGGAACGCACCCTCGTCGACCTCGGCGCCACGATGGGTCAGCGGGATCTGCAGCGATGCATCGAAGACCACCTCGTTCGGGGGCGAACGACGTTCGCACGGCTCGAGTCGACGTTCCTCCGGTTGGCGACGCGTGGCCGCACCGGTATCGCCCGGACTCGTGCCGTGCTCGCCGCGCTCGACGGCGAGCCACCGACCGAATCCGAACTCGAAGCGATGTTCAACCGCCTCCTCGTCGCGCGCAACCTTCCACTGCCGACCCGGCAGGTCACGTTCGAGTGGACCGACGAGGAGTCGGGTCGGGTCGACTGCTGGTATCCCGACGCCCAGGTGATCGTCGAGCTCGACGGCCGCCGGTTCCACGCACGGCTCGCCGCCTTCGAACGCGATCGCCGTCGCGATCAGGCCGCGCTGCTGGAGGGGATCCCGACCCTCCGCTTCACCCACCACCAGCTCACCGACGAGCCCGAGTGGGTCGAGCGAGTCCTCCGCTCGGTCCTCGCCGGCCGCTCCTGAAATCCATGCGAAAAGTGTCGCCCGACAGCACTTCTCGCATGGATTTCCGTCGTGGATGCAAGGCTTGCCGCAAGGAAACGGCGGGGTGAGGCGTCAACGAAGCATGGATCCGACCGCGGCGACCGCCGAACCCGACGACTCGATCATGGCCGGGCCGGTGTCTGCCGAGCCTGAGTCTGCCGGCGTGGTGTCCGTGGGGGCGGTATCTCCGGGGGCGGTGCCTGCGGGCATCGAGGTCGCCCCGACGTTCGAGCAGGTGTACGCCACCGAATTCGTGCAGCTCGTGAGGACGGCGACCGCGATCACGGGCTCGACGGCTGCCGCCGAGGACATCGTGCAGGACGCCTTCGCCAAGCTCTACCTGCGGTTCGGCCGGGTGGAACAACCCGTCGCCTACCTCCGTCGCAGCGTCGTGAACGGCTGCGTCAGCCGGTTCCGCAAACACCGTCGCGAGGACTTGGTCGACGCACCGACCGATCGGTTCGATGCCGGCACTGCCGGGGACCCGTCGGACCGGCTCGACCTTGCCGAGCGACTGGCTCGGCTCAACCCCCGGCAGCGAGCCGTGGTGGTGCTCCGTATCCAACACGGCCTGCCCGAGGCCGAGGTCGCCGAACTCCTCGGTTGCCGCCCCGGCACCGTCGGCTCTCTTCTTCACCGCGCGCTCGCCGCGCTCCGAATCCAACCGGAGGAACTCCCATGAACGACCTTCACGACCTACTCGCCGTCCTCGACGACCGCGCCGACCACGCCAACGGCGTGCGGCCCGATCTCGGCGCCGTCCGCACCCGGGCCCGTCGCAAACGGCGCACCCACCAAGCCCTGAGCGCCACCGCCGCCGTCACCGCGGTCGGACTCGGCGCCGGCGCGCTGGTCGCGACCGGGAGCGACGAGACCGATGTGGTCACGGCCGACGCCACGACCGCAGCCCCGGCGACGAGCATCGTGGTGGCC
>ENA-UPSM01006236-UPSM01006236.1-activated-sludge-metagenome-genome-assembly--contig:-NODE-6236-length-11233-cov-4.265790_pt1 | contig 11233 bp, 9 predicted proteins | sample MGYA00238181_ERZ773283 | MGnify/ENA primary metagenome ERZ773283 (study PRJEB29023, sample SAMN05720199) | activated sludge metagenome | isolation source: Anaerobic digester | place: Japan... | reverse complement strand
AAGGGGGTGTGCCGAGCGGATGAAGGACTCCGAACAGCAGGTGCACTCCAGCCCGTGCAGCCATAGCACGGGGGTGCGGGGTTTGGTTTCCATGGCATGGGCAATCTGCGGCACGAAAGACGGTGCCAGTCCCAGCGACGTAGCGGTCAATGAGCAGTACTTGAGCAAGCTGCGTCGTGATATTCCCTGGCGACGCATGACCTCATAAAACGTTTCCACAGTGTGTCTCCTCGTTGGTTTCTCTGGAGGGCGAACACCGTCAAGGCATCGTCCCGCTCGCCCATGGATGCACAAGTTCTGTGCCACAAAAGAAGGGATTGGCGTAAACCCCTAGTTGGGAGCGCCGGCAAGCGCACCTGCCCTCTGGGCGCGGTGGGTCGGCACGCAGCCTGTGCCGGAATGTTCATGGCGCCCAGGCTGTCTGGGTGGTTACTGTGTTTGCAGATTGGGCGGCCGTCTGCCAACTTGCATGGCAGGTGATGTGCTGTCGGACCATGCGCCAGAATATCCTTTGTATACCCCCGGCGGGATAGGGCGTTGCGCCGCTCAATGCCGCTACAACAGACATTAAGTTTGTACTCAAACTTGCCGAAGAAGCTACTATGTACCAGGCAAAAAACGCCGGGCGCAAGCGCGTGGTCGCCGCACAGGGTGTGCGCCATTGACCACCGTAGAACGATAATCGATACTGGAAATCACAACTGTTGGAGACCAAGGCAATGACAACCACCCCATCTTCCGGTGTTTCTGCACGAGCCCTTCTGGGGGACCGCGTATTGCTGGTGGCCGTGGGTTTGAGTGCCCTGGCCAGCGTTGCGCTGGGTATGCAGTTTGTGGATTCGGGCCTGGCTCTGGGCATCACGGCTGCGCTCTTGCTGATCGCCGGTGGTGGCTACGCCATGACGCGTGGTTCGGTGGCCAGCCGCTATGTACTGACTTTTGCGCTGGTGGGTTTTGTCGCGTTGCACATCCAGTTGGCGCGTGGTATGACCGAGTTTCACTTCGGTGTGTTTGTGGCGCTGGCCCTGCTGCTGGTGTACCTGGACTGGAAGATCATTGTGTTTGGTGCGGCCGCCTTTGCGGTGCACCACATTGTGTTTGACCGTTTGCAGGCCTCGGGGCTGGGGTTCTACTGTCTGGCAGAGGCCAACTTCACGCTCATCGTCCTGCATGCTGTTTATGTGGTGGTGCAGTCCGCAGTGGAGGTGTACCTGGCAGTCAACATGCGCCGCGCTGCGCAGGAAGGCGAAGAACTGGCGGTGCTGGTGTCCAGTGTCAACCGATCGGACCGCATTGCGCTGGATGTTGCCGGTGTAGCCACAGAAACACGCGGTGGTGATGCACTCAAAGCCACGCTGTCGCGCATGGAGTCGGCCGTGTCCACAGTGCGCTCGGGTGCACACAGCATAGAGGTGGCTTGCACCGAGATTGCCAGTGGCAACCAGGACCTGAGCAGTCGCACCGAGCAGACCGCCGCCAACCTGCAGCGCGCCAGCAGCAGCATGGCTGCGCTGACCGGCACGGTGCGCCAGTCGGCTGACAGTGCGCGTCAGGCGAACCAACTGGCCATGAATGCCAGCGCGGTGGCAGCCAAAGGCGGCGATGTGGTTGCGCAGGTGGTGGACACCATGCAGGGCATCAACGATTCCAGCCGCAAAATCAGCGACATCATCAGCGTGATCGATGGCATTGCCTTCCAGACCAACATCCTGGCCCTGAATGCCGCAGTGGAAGCGGCTCGTGCAGGCGAACAGGGGCGCGGATTTGCCGTGGTCGCCAGCGAGGTGCGCAGCCTGGCCGGGCGTAGCGCCGAGGCCGCCAAGGAAATCAAGTCACTGATTGGTGCCAGCGTCGAGCGGGTGGAGCAGGGCACCGCCCTGGTGGGTCAGGCCGGCAGCACCATGACCGAGGTAGTGTCCAGCATCCGCCGCGTGACCGACATCATGGGCGAAATCAGTGCGGCCACCAGTGAGCAAGCCGCCGGTGTGGCCGAGGTGAGTGAAGCGGTGACCCAGATGGACCACGCCACGCAGCAAAATGCCGCGCTGGTGGAAGAGATGGCCGCAGCCGCAGGCAGCCTGAAGTCGCAGGCCGAAGAACTGGTGCAAACGGTTGCCGTATTTGCAACCACCGATGGTGCACACCAGGCAACCCGCCAGTTCCGAAGCACGCCGGTGCACAACGTGACACCGCGCATGGCGGCGCCGGCCCCCAAGTTTGCACCCAAGCCAAGTGCGCCCAAAGCCAGTGTTCCCAAGGTGGGGTTGAGCCCACGAACTGCAGCTGCACCACCACCGTCTGCGCCACCCAAAATCCAACCCAAGCCGGCACCGGCTGGCGGGGATGACGAATGGGAAACTTTCTGACTGGGGCGCGTTCGCGTGGCCTTCAGGCCAGCAGCATTGCCAGCATCCAGAAGAACAGCACCAGCTGTACGCTCCAGAAGCTTGCCCGTACGAAGACCTGCGCCGCGCTAACGCCACTGAGGTGCGCGAGCGACTGGCCGACGCGGGCGTAGAGCACCCACGGCGCCAGCGCTGCAATGGTGTCGAGTTTGCCCAATGCCGCTGCCGCCAGCACGATCACCGCAAAAATCGGCAGGTTTTCCAGGCAGTTGGCGTGGGCGTCTTCCAGGCGCTTGACCAGTGGCGCGTCGTCCCCGGGTTTGGCGCCGCGCGGCCAGTGGTTGATGGGGGTTCCGGTGACGAACCGCAGACCGCGGTACAAAAATACGCCTGCAATGAGCAGCAGCGTCCAGGCAGCGAATCCGAGCAGGGCTTGTACAGCGGTCATGGGTGGGTCTCCAGGTGGTTGAAGAATAGTTATACAAAAAGCTATGCGGTGCGCGGCTTGACCTTGCTTGCCGCCAGCTTGGCTTGGGTGCGTGCCACTTCCACATCGGCATCGTGCACCAGCGCCACACCCATACGGCGCTTCACAAAGCTCTCGGGTTTGCCAAACAGGCGGATCTCGCTGTTGGGTACGCGCATGGCCTCATCGACACCGTCGAACACGATGCCCTGGGCTTCCACACCGCCGTAGATCACGGCGCTGGCGCCCGGGCTCTTGAGTGCGGTGCTGACTGGCAGACCCAGAATGGCACGGGCGTGCAGCTCAAACTCGTTTTGCCACTGCGTGATCATGGTCACCATGCCGGTGTCGTGCGGGCGCGGGCTCACTTCGCTGAACCAGACCTTGTCGCCCTTGACGAACAGTTCCACACCAAACAGGCCCAGGCCCGAGGGTTTGCCATCGTGGCCCATGCCGAGGTTGTCGGTGACGGCCTTGGAGATGCGGCGTGACTCGGCCAGCGCGGTTTGCGTCATCGGGTGTGGTTGCCAGCTCTCCACATAGTCACCGCTGACTTGCACGTGGCCAATCGGGTCGCAGAAATGGGTTTCGATCTCGCCATTGGCGCCGCGGGCCCGCACGGTGAGCTGGGTGATCTCGTAATCGAAATCGATAAAGCCTTCGACGATGATGCGGCCCGGTCCCACCCGGCCACCCGACATGGCGTAGTCCCAGGCTTTCTTCACGTCGGCTGGGCCGTCGATCTTGCTCTGGCCCTTGCCCGAACTGCTCATGACGGGCTTGACGATGCAGGGGTAACCGATACCAGCATCGATGGCGGCCTGCAGTTCTTCCAGTGAGTCGCAGAACTTGTAGGGGCTGGTGGGCAGGCCCAGGGTTTCGGCCGCCAGGCGACGGATGCCTTCGCGGTCCATGGTCAGGCGTGCCGCGCGCGCGGTGGGGATCACGCGCACCGTGCCGGCAGCTTCGAGCTCCTGCAGCATGGGCGTGGCGATGGCTTCAATCTCGGGCACCACCAGGTGCGGGCGCTCGGCTTCGATCAAGGCCTTGAGCTGTGCCGGGTCGCTCATGGTGATGGTGCGCGCATGGTGCGCCACCTGCTGGCCGGGGGCGTTGTCGTAGCGGTCCACCGCAATGGTTTCCACGCCCAGGCGTTGCAGGGCGATCAACACTTCTTTACCCAACTCGCCGCTGCCCAGCAGCATGACGCGGGTGGCGTTGGGGGATAGGGGGGTGCCCAATGTGGTCATCAAAAAATACTCCGTCCAAGTTAAAAATCTATTTGCGCCAGCAGCGCTGATGCATCAAGCATATCAATCTGACCTACCGTCACGCTGAAATTGTCTGCCAATCGAACACCGTCAGCGTTCCTGAAGGCTCGGTACTTCGCAAATGCCCTGTACCACCCAAGATTGGGCTGTTCTGGCTGATCTGAAGTCATTGCGTCCATATCACGTGGCTTGGGGAGTTCATCTAACCCATGCAGGGAAGTAGCCCAATCCGTCCTGAACCGCGCTGTCGTGCGCTGGAATCACTACGAGGTCCGGCTCGGCCTGTATCAGCGTACGCACCTTTTCCAGAGCCGTCTGCGTCTGTTGCGCGTCACCATCTACCAGCTTGCCCGCCACCCAAAATTTGGGCTTCCCCTGCCTCAACGCTGCCATGGTCCAGGCCACGTCCCCAATGAAGAAATACACCGTTCCTGAATCCGCCGTTACAAAGAGGCCCACCGAACCTGGTGTGTGTCCGGGCATCGGTACCAGTACGACTTTGCCATCTTGGTACAAGTCCAGGCTTTCCGGGTAGCCCTTAAACGGGACTGGCTGGAAGGTTAACGTCTCCCATTGAATGGAAGACGCACCGATTTGCGATGCCCAGGTGCCGCCGGGTCCTGTACTCGGGTTGTGTAGCAGTGCCAACTCTGCTGCGGCAACGCCTACGCGCGCTTCTGGAAAGTCCAGCACCCCGCCAGCATGGTCCCAGTGGCTGTGGCTCAGGATCACCCGATTAAGAGGGGGTATGCCTGCCATGTCCAGTTGCTCGCGTGCACTAACCACGGGCTTGTCGTAGGTGAAGAATGGTCGCCACCAAATGGGCATGCCCTGCCGGTACTGACCGTCAATCTGCTTGCCCATGCCGGTGTCGAACAGCAGATAGTCGTTGTGGTGCTTGATCAGAAAGGCAGAGAAATTGGAGGCCACTTGCCTGATGATGCTGCCGCCTGGCTCCAGCAGTGCCTGCGCCACTGCGACCTGCGATGTTCTGATGATGGCAATGCCTACGTCGGGCAGGGCACTGGATTTGGGAGCAAGGGTCTGGGCGTGCAACGCGGCTGCAATAAAGACCGTCAACATGATCGTGAGATGGCGAAACATTCATGCGTCCTTTCGATAAAAAAACCGAGCGTAAAGCTTGGTCTATGCTCCAATGTCAAGTGCTTTCGTCAAAGCCTTACCAGCCCATATCGACATGAACATTAGCCAACTTGCCAAGGCCGTCGGAGTGTCAACCGATACCGTGCGCTATTACGAGAAACAAGGCCTCATCAGCTCGCCAGAGCGACAGGTCAATGGCTATCGCAGTTACACCGAAGCCCATATCGGGCTAGTGCGATTTGTGCGTGGCGCTCAAGCGCTGGGGTTTTCATTGGCGGAGATCCGTACCATCTTGCCCCAGGTGGTACAGGGAACGTTTGGCCGCGCCGAGATAGAACAGCAACTGAAAGCCAAGATGGGGCAAATCGACGCGCACATCTCGCAGCTCAGGACTCTGAAGAAAGAGCTGAACTCCACCTTTGGTGCTTTGCGCTGTTCGCCTACGCAACCGGTGTCAACGGCAAACGCTACTGCGTCTGACAGCGGCAGCGGTGCGGGTGCTGCAATAGCACGGCGTGCCTTTGCCAAACGCGGTGCAACTTCTTTTTAGTGCCTAGACCAGGTGGACAGGACGTACATTTCACGCTGTCACTTGCGCATCAGCGTGCTCTTGCCGAACAGCGACTCAATCAAGTCCACCGCCACTTCGGCCGTGCGGTTGCGCACATCCAGGGCCGGGTTGAGTTCCATCACATCCAGAGATCCTAATCGGCCGGTGTCGGCAATCATTTCCATGCACAGCTGCGCTTCGCGGTAACTGGGGCCACCGCGCACCGTGGTGCCGACGCCGGGTGCGATGTCGGGGTCCAGAAAATCCACATCAAAACTCACATGCAAATGGGTGTTGGCATCCATCAGCGCCAGCGCCAGCTCCATGGCCGCACGCATGCCCATCTCGTCGATGTAGCGCATGTCAAACACTTCGATGTTCTGTTCGTGCACAAAGCGCTTCTCGCCCTGGTCCACACTGCGGATGCCGATCTGGCGCACCCATTTGGGCGAGATGGCAGGAACGTGACCGCCGATTTCGATCAGCGCTTTGGGGCCGAACCCGCACAGGCATGCCACCGGCATGCCATGGATATTGCCGCTGGGGGTCAGGGCGCTGGTGTTGAAGTCGGCATGGGCATCGAGCCACAGCACGCGCAGCTTTTTGCCCACTGCGCGGCAGTGGCGTGCAACCGCGCTGATGGAGCCAATCCCCAGGCAGTGGTCGCCACCCAGCACGATGGGCATGCGGCCCTGTTGCAGCTCCGCGTACACCGCGTCGTGCAGCGACTGGTTCCATGCGGTCACCTCGACCAGGTGGCGGTAACCCTCTACCGGCGGTAGCCAGGGGTTGCTGGGGCCCGTCAGGTTGCCGCGGTCCTGCACTTCCAGACCATGGCTCTCCAGTACGCTGGTGATGTTGGCCACGCGCAGGGCTTCGGGGCCCATGCTGGCGCCGCGGCTGCCCGCGCCGATGTCGGTGGGGGCGCCAATCAGGCTGATGTTGGCGTTCATGGGGTATGCAGTGTAAAGACCGGCAGGCGCTGGCCCACCCGCAGGCCGCGGGCGTTGATGATGTTGGTCGCGCGCCAGGGGCGCAGCAACTCGCGCTGGGCATCGTCGAGCCAGCCGAGCTGGTCCAGCACTTCCACGCTGGCGGCAAACAGGGCGGGCTTGTTGCCGTCGATGATCTTGATGGCGAAGGCTTCTCCACGGCTTTTGCTGCCCACTACCTGCACGCCGTCCGCGCCGACCTTGGTGACCCAGTCGCCACGGCCCGCGTGCATGAAGTCCAGGTCGTTGCGGCCAGTGCCACTGACCATCTCGGGGTGGGCGGTCATGGCGTCGGACAGGGCTGCGAAGCTTGCGCCAAATTCACCGTCTTGGGCGCCACTGGCCAGCCTCGCATAGCTGTAAGCCAGTCGGGACAAGGGCATGGCGTAGTTGGGGGCGGAGCAGCCATCAATGCCCATCTTCAAATCGTTCTCATCCATGCCGGCTGCGCGGGCGACATCGCGGCGGATGGCCTGTTGCAATGGATGGCCTGGCGCGGTGTAGTCGTCCAGTGGCAAGCCGTGCTGCACGCAATGCGCCACAAAACCGGCATGCTTGCCGCTGCAGTTGTTGTGGGCTTCGGTGAATACCGCCTCTGCGGGTGGCGCCTTGTCAAAAAAGGTGAACTGCAGCGGCACATGGCAGCCGCAGCGCAGTGTTTTATAGCTTTGCCCGGCCTTGGCGAGCATGGCGTTGGCGGCGTCCACATGCATGGCTTCGCCGTTGTGGCTGGCACACAGCAGGGCCACTTCGCTTTGCGTCATGCCAAAGTGCTGGGGGCCGCCAGCCTCCATAAACGGCAGGGCCTGCAGCGCCTTGAGGGTGGAGCGGGTGAAGGTGAGCCAGTGCGGGTCGCCCGCCTGGGCAAGCACCTCGCCGCGGAGGTTGACCACGGCTACGGCGCCCAGATGCAGGTTTTCCTGCAGGCCGCCGCGGGTGAGCTGAATAAGAGGGACAAGGTTCACAAAAGAAGCTCCTTGCGCCAAGGGTAGCGCAAAACGACGCTGTCCCGGGCTTGATGCAAGCCCCCGCGCGACCTGCCGCAAAATCGCGGTATGCATTCCCTTCGATCCCCCCTTCAGGCGCAAATTGTTCAATGGCTGGTGCAAGCTGGCGATACGGTGCAGGCCGGCGATGTACTCGTCATTCTGGAAGCCATGAAGATGGAGCACGAGGTGCGCGCCACCCATGCTGCCCGCATTTCCGAGCTCTTCTATGCTGCAGGCGAGTCGGTGGCGGAAGGCGATTTGCTATTGAATCAGGAGCTGCTTGTGCAGATTTCACGGGGGCTGGAGGCCGATTTGGCATCAAACCAAGCCGCAAGCACTGCGCCGCAGCCCACACCACAACAGGGTGGTGCCAGGCCAGATTTGCAGAGGCTGCTGGACCGCCAGGCCCGCACGCTGGATGCTGCCCGCCCCGAGGCTGTGGCCAAGCGCCATGCGCTGGGCCTGCGTACCGCGCGCGAGAACATTGCCGACTTGTGCGATGCCGGTACCTTCATGGAATACGGCGCCTTGGCCGTGGCCGCGCAGCGCAGCCGGCGCTCGGAAGAAGACCTGGTCCAGAACACGCCGGCCGATGGCATGGTGACCGGCACCGGCCAGATCAACGGTCAGTCTGCGGTGGTCATGGCATATGACGCTACGGTACTGGCCGGCACGCAGGGCATGCGCAACCACCAGAAGACCGACCGCATGCTGGGGCTGGCACTGCAGAACAAGCTGCCGGTGGTGCTGTTTGCCGAAGGCGGCGGCGGACGCCCTGGGGATGTGGACATGCCCATTGTGGCGGGCCTGCATGTGGCTACCTTTGCGAGCTTTGCGCGCCTGAACGGCCAGGTGCCGGTGGTGGGCATCACCACCGGGCGCTGTTTTGCCGGCAACGCGGCGCTGCTGGGCTGCAGCGACGTGATCATTGCCACGAAGGCCAGCAACATCGGCATGGGCGGCCCGGCCATGGTGGAGGGTGGTGGACTGGGCGTGTTCAAACCCGAGCAGATTGGCCCATCCGCCGTGCAGCACAGCAATGGCGTGATTGACATTCTGGTGGACGACGAAGCACAGGCGGTAGCCAAGGCCCGGCACTACCTGTCCTTCTTTCAGGGGCCAGCAACGCAATGGACCGCACCACCCGGGCTGGCCTTGCGCGAGGTGGTGCCCGAGAACCGGCTGCGAGTGTACGACACCCGCGCTGCCATGGCGGGAATAGCCGATATGGGCAGCCTGCTGGAGCTGCGCACCGGGTTTGGTATGGGTATCCACACCGCGCTGGCGCGCATCGAAGGGCGTCCGGTCGGCCTGCTGGCCAACAACCCGATGCACCTGGGCGGCGCGATCAATGCGGATGCGGCGGACAAGGCCGCGCGTTTCATGCAACTGTGCAACGCCCACGGTCTGCCGCTGGTGAGCCTGGTGGATACACCGGGCTTTATGGTCGGCCCCGATGTGGAAGCCACCGCGCAGGTGCGCCATGTGAGCCGCATGTTCATTGCGGCGGCGCATTTGCGGGTGCCCTACCTGAGTGTGGTGCTGCGCAAGGGCTATGGCTTGGGGGCCATGGCCATGACGGCGGGTGGTTTTCACTCACCGCTGTTTACGGTGGCCTGGCCCACCGGTGAGTTCGGTGCGATGGGTCTGGAAGGTGCGGTGCGCCTGGGTTTCAGGAAGGAACTCGAAGCCGTGCCCGAGGGCCCTGAGCGCCAGGCGCTGTACGACAAACTGGTAGCCCGCCAGTACGACAACGGCAGTGCCATCCACATGGCGGCCACGCTGGAGATTGATGCGGTGATCGACCCCGCGCAGACGCGCGCCTGGCTGGTGACGGGGCTGCAGTCTGGCAAGGTGCTGCCGCAGTTGACTGCGGGGGTGGACAGCTGGTAAGGACAAGATGCGACGCATGTTTGCATGACACAAGGCGCACCATGGCGCAACCTCTGGGAAGCCTGGTGTACCGCCCGTGCCTGGTCAGAACCTCGGCAGATCCGGGTGCTTGATTTGCCCGGCGCGCACCAGCATCTTGCCGTACTCGGCGCAGCGATGCAGTGTGGGGATCACCTTGCCGGGATTGAGCAGGCCCAGGGGGTCAAACGCGTGCTTGACGCCAAACATCTGCGCATTTTCTTCAGCGGAAAACTGCACGCACATGCTGTTGAGTTTTTCCACGCCCACGCCGTGCTCACCGGTCACGGTGCCACCCATGGCCACGCTGGTTTCCAGAATGTCGGCGCCAAAGAGTTCGCAGCGGTGCAACTGGTCGGGGTCGTTGGCGTCAAACAAAATCAGCGGGTGCAGATTGCCGTCACCCGCGTGAAACACGTTCGCGCAGCGCAGCTGGTACTTCTTTTCCATCTCCTGAATCGCCAGCAGGATGTCGGCCAGACGCTTGCGCGGGATGGTGCTGTCCATGCACATGTAGTCGGGGCTGATGCGGCCGGATGCGGGGAAGGCATTTTTGCGGCCGCTCCAGAAGCGCAGGCGCTCGGCTTCATCCTTGCTGACGGCGATGGCTGTCGCGCCACAGCGCATCAACACCTCGCTCATGCGGCCTATCTCTTCTTCCACTTCTTCCGGGGTGCCATCGCTTTCGCACAGCAGGATGGCTTCGGCGGTGAGGTCGTAGCCGGCGTGTACAAAGTCTTCCACGGCAGCGGTCATGGGCTTGTCCATCATTTCCAGCCCGGCTGGAATGATGCCGGCGGCAATGACGGAAGCGACTGCGTCGCCCGCTTTGCGCATGTCGTCAAAGCTGGCCATGATGCAGCGTGCCAGTTGCGGTTTGGGAATGAGCTTGACCGTGACCTCGGTGATGACAGCCAGCATGCCCTCGCTGCCCACCACCACACTCAGCAAATCGTAGCCCGGCTGGTCCAGTGCGTCACTGCCAAACTCGATCGGCTCGCCTTCCATGGTGTAGCCGCGTACCTTGACGATGTTGTGCAGGGTCAGGCCGTATTTGAGACAGTGCACGCCGCCCGAGTTCTCGGCCACGTTGCCGCCAATGGTGCAGGCGATCTGGCTGCTGGGGTCGGGGGCGTAGTACAGGCCATAGGGCGAAGCGGCCTCGCTGATGGCCAGGTTGCGCACGCCACACTGCACCACGGCAGTCCGGCTGCGCTTGTCGATTTTGAGAATGCGGTTGAACTTGGCCAGCGACAGGGTGACGCCCATGGCATGAGGCATGGCGCCGCCCGACAGGCCGGTACCAGCACCGCGCGCCACCACCGGCACGTTGAGGGCATGGCAGGTCTTCAGCACCGCGGCAACCTGTGCTTCGGTCTCCGGAAGCGCCACCACCAGAGGCCGCTGCCGGTAGGCGGTCAGGCCATCGCATTCATAAGGAGTGGTGTCCTCCAGCTGGTAGAGCAGGGCATGTGCTGGCAAATGGGGCTCCAGCCCGCGCAGAACATGCACAAGCAGCTCTGCTTTTTGTAGCATTCGGGTGGTCGAGGGTGAGGTGGGCGCGTTCATGGTCATGCTCCGGCGATCGTGGCGCCAACTCTACGG
>ENA-UPSM01006232-UPSM01006232.1-activated-sludge-metagenome-genome-assembly--contig:-NODE-6232-length-11238-cov-35.480193_pt1 | contig 11238 bp, 8 predicted proteins | sample MGYA00238181_ERZ773283 | MGnify/ENA primary metagenome ERZ773283 (study PRJEB29023, sample SAMN05720199) | activated sludge metagenome | isolation source: Anaerobic digester | place: Japan... | reverse complement strand
CGGTTTTAAATAAACGGTACGCACCGGATAGGGTATCTCGATATTTTCCTCTTTAAAGCGCCGATGAATCTGTTTAATTAGTTCATGCTGGACGGGAAACTGAACCTCGTATTTCCGCACTATGACAATCAAATTGAGACTAACACTACTTTCGTTAAAACGATTAAAGCGCACGATAGGTTCGCTATCTTTTACACCTCCCTCAACTTCGTTTAAAACTTCTCTGGCAGTCTGGATTAAAACTTCTTCAACTTTATTTAGATCATTGTTATAGCCGACCAATACCGGAACTATGAGAGACATTTTTTTATCTGGACGGCTATAATTAGTGATAATTGTCTTGGACAGCTCTGAATTAGGAATAACATTCTCGTTGTTCGCCATAGTTCGGATAATCGTATTGCGCCAGTTGATATCTTTAACAAATCCTTCTACCCCGCCCGACAACATTATATAATCATCGGGCTGAACTAACCTCGTACCGATAATAAAAATACCGGCAAAAAGATTAGAAAGCGTGTCCTGTAGTGCCAATGCCACCGCCAAGCCGCCGACTCCTAAAGCCGTTAGCAATGGCGTAATTGAAACACCTAGTGTTTGTAGAATTATCAAAAATCCTATTACGTAGATGACAATTTTTGTCAGGTTAATAAAGAGAGTCAGCGAAGGCATTTTTTTACGGCGACCAAGATTTTCGATAAAACCAACCGCAATCCGTGCCAGCAAAATGGTAAACGTCAAAATAATCAGCACTATTAGTAACTTGCGCAAGTTATTTAGAACTTCTTCCTCAATTCCAAAATAACTTAAAGCAAAATACAAGCCCACCAATCCCATCACGATTATCAAAATACCACGCATTGAATTACCAACAACCCTTAACACCGGAGGCCTGATTTTTTGTACGTTTTTCCTCCATTTACTAAACACTAACCTATCCAGCAGTAATCCGATTAAGGCACTAATTATTACTATTGCTAATGGTAAAATGTAAGTTGCAATCGACTTGGGCATTTTCTATCCTTTTAATTTTTTAATAAAAACGTTTGATTCAGCTCGCGGCACTCTCTTATCTCATTCCCAATTACCTCTAATAATAACGATTCCGCATCTTTATTTCAAGAATAATATCCTAAAAAACGCTTTCTCTACTTTATATCATAGTACCAAATAAAATTACACACAATTAATTGTCTAAAATGCACTTAAAATCTTGATAGTTGACTTTTATTGCTTCAATCATAAAAAATTATTTGCATATATGTACGGCGGATTGTATATTTATTCGCTTTTTAAGTATATTTATACGTTTGAAGATGAATACTAAGAGAGACCGACACAGAGCTATCCGGCAAATTATTGCCTCCCGGCAAATTTCTAATCAGAACGAACTAAAAGACGTTCTCGAAAAACAGGGTTTTGTTACGACTCAGGCAACTCTTTCGCGTGATTTAATGACTTTGAAAATCATCAAGGTCCCTGACGCCGAAAGAGGGTATATTTATGCGCTTTCCGAAAACTTTCAAAGTTCAAAGCCGCCAATCGAGGGCAGTTCGCCCTTGCAAACCTGCCAATCAATCGCCTTTTCCGGCAATCTCGCCGTGCTCAAATGCCTGCCTTCTTTTGCTCCCAGTGTCGCTCTGCTTCTCGATGCCTATGAAATGAATGAAATAATCGGCACAATTGCCGGTGATGATACCGTTCTAATTATTCTAAAAGAAGGATTGTCTCACGAGCGCTTTCGATCGGCGCTCGTGGAACGTTGCCCGGAAAAATTCATCCAGGACGGTACGATTGAATCGTTCTACAAAGCCGTTGGTTTGCGGATGGCGAACTTTGGTCTTTCTATGCTCTATATCCGATAACTTTAAAAACAACTCATAGTGATGATTAGGCGTGCCACAGTATTCTCTGCCATTATCGGTTAATATCGTTTTAACCGGTAGATTCCAGAATACATACTGAGGCACAACATCGTTATAAATCACACTGACGAAATGTTCCGGTAATTTGCCAGTATGCAGATAACCGAAAGCATAACTGCAGTAGGTATCAATAATAGCCTGCAGATAGAACTTTCCGATATTCCGGTCAGTTAAGTTGATCCGATAAGCGATGACAACCCCACATCAGATTCCTAATCGCCATATCTAAGATTTTCTTCACAATTGATGGTGGCGTCGTCTGGGGATGAGTTTTATGAATCGGTGGCAGATCGACCAAGCCTTCCAATCCATGAATCTTAAAACGCTTCTTATACTCGTAGAAACGACTACGACTGATTCCCCGCCGGCGGCAGGCTTTCATTTTTCCTGCTGTTGGAACTTCACTTCTCCCGAATTATCGGGATTCGCTCCGTTCCAACAGCATAGTTTTAAATCTTATCTCATGATTCGGAAGAAGATTAACTATACACGGAGGGGGGAATATTATAAACGCTCAGGGTTTCTTCGCAAGTATCTTCGATATACTCGCTCAAGTCCGGTTTTACCATCTTCGGCAGTATGTGCAAAATTTGCACATACTAAATCTTTAGATAGTTCATCGGTATTAAAGATATTATTGATTTGCTTCATTATCACACTTCGTTCGGTGTTAAATAATTGGGAAATCTGTTTCTGTATTAACCATATAGATTCTCCCTCAAGCCTCACTTATAAAGCCGGAAAATTATCCGCCGGTTGATAAATGATGATTTCGCCTTTGTCTATTTTTATCATTCTTTTCCGATTCCTATTCTATAAGTTTCATCTGAAAGAACAACTGCTTCCCAGGGAGCAATACTACTCCATTCGATAATAGATGTTTGTGATATCATAAGACGCATTTGTTTATTCCGGCAATAATTATCCAATAGATTGAAAAGATCCCGAAGTTCTAAGAGTAAGGTCAAAATATCGTTACTCATTATCAATCCTTTACATATAATCCTTATCAATATATCTATCAGAAAAATCTACAACAAATTCATATTTACTTATTGCTTCAATTGATCCTGCGCCAATGATTGTTCCAATATCAGATTCTCTGTAGCTCAACCCATAAGCAGAAGAGAAACGCTTAATTACATTTAAAGATTGATCGCTAATCTCTAGGTCATCAAGATTTGGTAAATCAATTATGTTAGGATATCTTATATTCATATTCGATAATTCAGAGAATTTACTAAGTATTGAATTTTGAAAATATTTTATTTCACTACCGCCTCCTGTAATAAATATAGGCACTCCATTTTCCCAATTAGAATCGTTGGGATTTTGATCCTTTTTTACTTTAATAACAACTCTTCCGATCAGGTTTCTTAGCTCTATGGTAAATATCGAATCAGTATCTTGTATAGAACGCCTCTCATCTGGGGATAAATAATTAAAAATATCTGGAAGAGGGTCCATACACTGATCAATATTTAACTTTAGTATTACCCTGTCTTTTACCTCGCTTGGCAAGGAATTTAAGCGTGCTTTCAATTGCGATAGCACGCCGTACCTACCCAGCTCAGCCCATAAAATGGAGTACTTTATCTCACCATCTCTTTTAAAAAGATTAAACATGGACACATCAACCGTTGAAGCTCCGACATCCATTAGAAAGTACATTCCATCTTTTCTCATACGAGATTTCGCATAACCTACAATTGCGGCAATAATTTCAGGAATTGCATAAATGTCTTCAGGATGAATAGAAAGCAAACCTTCTTCACGATTATTTATATCAGGTACTTTGGAGATTAACTGATGGATTTTACTGATTTTTACTTCATCATTATCTAATGATAGTTCCCAACCTAATAATGCAACGTACCTAAATAACATGACGAGTTTATCATCACTGTAATCTCTGGCGGGTATTCCTACATTAATTTGCCAAATGATGTTATTTTTTAAATATATATCCCCTTTTATATCGTAAAACCATTTTCTAATTTGTTTAAAAGCGCAACAAAAATAGGCAATAGCTACGTCAGTATTAGTCAGATCACTCATAATAATATCGCTTGGGCAATCAATTAAATTGATTTTAATATCTCGAAATAAAATATCACCATCTTGAAGGTCGAATGTGTTTTCTTTCTTTAAAAATAGCCGTGTTGGTAATAGATAAGTATTAGTCTTGTGCCCATACTTTCTAAAATCAACAGCATATGAGATATTTCTTTGGGCATCTCTCAGGATAACTTTAGAACATGAGGTTCCGAAATCAAATCCGATAATAATTTCTATATCTTCTTCTTTAACGATATGAACTTGCTCTGGCTTTTGTATAATACATACATCAGAAGGTTCAACAACGTTAGATTTATCTAATGGTTTTATTCCTTCACCAGCACCTATTAGTATCTTTTTAAGTGCATATGCTTCAGATTCGGATTTTGATTTAAATAAATCGAAAAAGCGTTTTAGTAGATTCATTTCCCACCTTTTGGAATTAAATTATATACAACTTCAATCACTAAGTCACTTTTATCAATCCGATACATACATCTTGGTTATTCGAAATTAATTTTCTTTGTTCTCCGATAGTCCTTAATCTCCATTCAACCCGGCTGTTTAATTTCTCTATTTTACCTTTTGTAGCTTCGACAAGCGATAAGCGATTATTTTCCTGATGTTTCTTCATTAATTCATTTAATATTTCTAATTGGCGTTTTTGATGGGAAATCACTGCTTTTTCCTGAATGTCTGCTCGATCATTATTTTCATTCTGGACATTATGAACATATTTGATATACTTATTCTCAGACTTTTCTATGCAAGTGTTAACTAACCTAACTGCTTTTTGAATTTCAATCTCTTGTTCTATGGTTAGCCAATCATTGCCCTCTAAAGCAGCCGAAACGATCAGTTTTTCAGCCTGTTCGGGACTGAATTCATTTGTCTCATCTGATATACATGATATTTCATAATTCAACTTCTCAATATCTCTAATACCTCCAAGAGACCATAATTGAATTGCAAAGGCATATATTCCTTTTTTGAAATTCCCGATATTTGATTGATCTATTTGCACACCTACCGGTGAATAATATTTCTTTCCTAACAGCTTTATCTTATCGGCAATAAATCTAATCAATGGATGAAACTGATTTATAATTTCCTGATTTGGATTCGTATTTCGAATTGTCTTATTATAAAAGAGACACCTAACCTTTTGTTGACCAGTATTAGACAATTTCGTTTGACCAAATAATTTTTTACGTTGGATATACATATCCAGATCGTATTTAGCATCTTTTGATAACTTTATATCAAACAGCAATTCATTAGCATTCTGTTGAATAAATTCACAGCCTTCGTATTCCTGATCAAAGAAATCACGCACGAATATCCACAAGTCACGACTTGAAATTGTTCTCTGTAATTCTTGGGCTGCTCTGACCTGATGTAGTATATATTCACCATGAGCAATTAAGTTGCTGGCTTCATTTTCCAACCTTTCTTCGGTAACATGAAGATTTGAAATAGCATTTTCAGTCTGAATAATCATTTCCTCTTCTTCTTCATGAGTCAAAGGTTGGCTTAATAGATCCCATGTTAGCTTTTGAATCTTTTCACCAATTACAGCTTCCAAATTACCCAAAGAATGCTCAAATATCTTTAAACGTGCGTACAGTCTATTATAAATTCGATCATCGATTGTACCATTATAAAACAGATTCCAGATAAATATCTTCTTAGATTCCTGACCGAGTCGATCTATTCGTCCTATGCGCTGTTCGACTTTCATTGGATTCCATGGTAAATCGTAATTAATCAATATATAAGCAAACTGGAGATCAACTCCTTCGCTGGCAACCTCAGAAGATAAAAGAACATTCGGACCAGATGGTTTTGCAAATTTCTCGATAACATCATATTTACTATAAGACGTCCCGCCCATTAGTGTTGTACACTTAATGCCATCAAGAGACAAGCGGCGCTCCAGGTATTTTAATGTTGATTTAAAATAGGCAAATAGCACAATTTTATCTTTAGGGTGTTTGCGAAGATGATTTGTGAGAATATGCTTTAATCGTTTATATTTTGAATCATCATTATAAAGAGTTTCTAAATCACCAAGATGACTGGCTTGCTCAACTAATATCTTGGTAAGGGGACCGATTTCGCCAGTGTAATTTTCACTACTTCCTGTATCTTCATCTAATTGTTCTAATTCAGGTTCTATTCTATTTATCCATGATTCCAATGCGGCTGGCATAGAGCTAGACATCTGTCGCTGAGGCATAACTGTTAAAAATCCCTCATTGCTAAGATTCTTCCTGGCATACTCCCGAATCAGATTAGTTACCTTGTAATAAAATTCTGCTTCAGCTGCGGTCATCTCTACTCTTTCAGGTACAGCCTCGCGAATAACACGGAATTCTTTGACATCCCTTTTTCTGGTTCGATTAACAACATGGCTTAATAAGTTTATTCTCTCAAGTCGTTCTGCAAATTCCGCCCGTTTATCTTTTTCAGACAAATACATTTCTGAAGAAAAACTATCGATTAAATAAGCTAGTTGTCGGTTCTCACTTAGGTAAGGATGTTTAGTAGCCGATATTAATAGTTCTTTGATTTCACTAAAAACATTTTCTGTAACATCCTTCTTTCGGTTATAGTTCAATAACAATTCCCGGGCTTTAATCAGTGGCTCGTTAGCTTTCAGGATTTCATCAAACACAGCCGGTCTATAAAAAGTATCCGCATCCAGAATGTTTAAAAGTTGGTATAAATCGTGGCTCTTTATATGAATAGGGGTAGCTGATAAGAACACCTTATAGTCAGAAGCGTTTGAGATTACATTCCCGAGTTTTGAAGTCATACTTTCCGGGTTTCGCAGATAATGTGCTTCGTCAATAATCAGCAAATCAATTAGCGGTTCGTCAAATTCATTCTCTTTAATAAATCTACAAAGTAGGGATGCATAATCGTTGGCCTCGGAATTATCCTTATCCCATCCTTTATGAGGTCGTAATCCCTGCATACTCCCTATTATGGCGAAATCCAATCGATTACCAGATCGATATTCCTTAAAAGATCTCAATGTATCTCTTGAGTTTAATATTTGTGTATCAATACCGAATTTGTCTAGTAGTTCAAATTGCCACTTTTCCTGTAAAACCGCCGGACAGAGCACCATAAGCCGTCGCGCTTCAAAACGACTCCGCAACTCTGTCCAGATTAAACCAGCTTCAATAGTTTTTCCAAGACCAACTTCATCAGCTACTAATAAACCACCGGTCGGAGAGTCAATAAAATTAAGTACTGGCTTGAACTGGAATGGATAAAAATCAGTATTGGTTGTATCCATACTATAAATCAGATTCGCCAATCGTCCATTTAGTCGGATATATGTTAGATTTCCCCTTAAGTCACTTACTCTTCCGATTCTTCCATTGGTTAGAAGATCAATTGGATCATCATATTCTTCTGAAACTTCTTCAAGAGTAGATATTAACTCAAATGAACATCCATCTGGAAATACGACCTGTTGACGCAAACGCCCGGCTCTTTCCATGGTCTTTTCGGTTGTAACACCCATTCGACTGGGATTTAACTTTAATCGTACCCTTCTTCCTGATTGGAACATATTTAATTTAATTTATTTATTTTTCTCTTTTGAGTCAAGTCCTAAATTTTCTGTAAAATTGGTTCAAGTAATATTTCAGCAGAAGTATAACCAGTCTCTAACTCTTCACTCTTTTACAGACAAATAATGGGCACCAATCATAAATAGGATGCCCGTTTCGAAAAAATTTTACTTGTGCGTTGTCCTTTTAGTGTGTATATTTATTCGTTTTTTAAGTATATTTATACGTTTGAAGATGAATACTAAGAGAGACCGACACAGAGCTATCCGGCAAATTATTGCCTCCCGGCAAATTTCTAATCAGAACGAACTAAAAGACGTTCTCGAAAAACAGGGTTTTGTTACGACTCAGGCAACTCTTTCGCGTGATTTAATGACTTTGAAAATCATCAAGGTCCCTGACGCCGAAAGAGGGTATATTTATGCGCTTTCCGAAAACTTTCAAAGTTCAAAGCCGCCAATCGAGGGCAGTTCGCCCTTGCAAACCTGCCAATCAATCGCCTTTTCCGGCAATCTCGCCGTGCTCAAATGCCTGCCTTCTTTTGCTCCCAGTGTCGCTCTGCTTCTCGATGCCTATGAAATGAATGAAATAATCGGCACAATTGCCGGTGATGATACCGTTCTAATTATTCTAAAAGAAGGATTGTCTCACGAGCGCTTTCGATCGGCGCTCGTGGAACGTTGCCCGGAATTACGCAATCGAATTTAGACCGGTAATTTCATAAAGTTAACCTTAACAAAATACATCAATCCGGTAGAATCAACTATTATGAAAGGAATTAATCAATGTCAAAAAAAGTAATATTAGCATACAGTGGAGGTCTCGACACCTCTGTGATCCTCAAATGGCTGGTCAATAAAGGCTACGACGTAATTTGCTACGTCGCCAATGTCGGTCAGCGGGAAGATTTCGCCGCCGTTGAGCAAAAAGCCTTCAAAACCGGCGCTTCGAAAGTCTATATCGAAGACCTGCGTCGTGAATTCGTGAATGACTATATTTTCGCGGCTTTGCGTGGCAATGCCATTTACGAAGGGCGCTATTTATTGGGCACATCTCTGGCGCGTCCTTTAATTGCCCAGCGGCAAGTCGAGATCGCCCAGATGGAAAAAACCCATTACTACGCTCACGGTGCGACCGGCAAGGGTAATGACCAGGTCCGTTTCGAATTCGCTTACTATGCCCTTGACACGGAAGCGATTGTTATTTCTCCCTGGAAAGATCCGGAATTTCTCGCCGAATTCAAAGGTCGCAGTGATTTGATCAGATATGCGGAAAAGTGGAATATTCCCGTCAAAGCTTCCTTAACAAAATCTTACAGTGAAGATGAAAACCTGATGCACATTAGCCACGAAGCCGGTGTCCTTGAAGATCCCTCTTTCCGACCGCCGGAAAATGTCTTCAGCTGGACCGTTTCACCACAAGACGCTCCGGATAGCGAGACGATTCTGGAAATAGAATTCAAGGACGGTTACCCGATTAAAGTTACAAATCTAAACAACGGCGTCGTCAAAGAAGACTCCTTGGAACTTTTTTATTACCTTAATGAAATTGGGAGTCAGAATGGCGTCGGGCGAGTTGATATGGTCGAGAACCGCTTCGTCGGCATTAAGTCGCGCGGCGTCTATGAAACTCCCGGCGCGACGATTTTATGGACGGCGCACCGCGACCTAGAAGGTATTGCTATGGATAAAGAAGTAATGCACCTGCGGGATATGCTTTCGCCTAAATTTGCCGAATTAATCTATAACGGCTTCTGGTTTTCACCTGAAATGGATTTTCTAATGAATGCTTTCGAGAAAAGCCAGGAAAAGATTGACGGCTCAGTTACAGTTTCCATATACAAAGGCAATGTTACTCCCATCGGACGTCGTTCGCCGATTTCGCTCTACGATCAGGCTCTATCGAGTATGGACATCGCAGGTGGTTTCAATGCTAATGACAGTCTGGGCTTTATTCGCGTCAATGCTCTTCGTCTGAAAGCCCATAAAATTGTCCTCAAAAAGAAAAAACCTTACAACTGGCGCATCAAGGACTAACCTATGAAACTCTGGCAAAAAAAATATGATCTCAACGCCACCGTCGAAAAATTCACCGTCGGCAACGACTACCTGCTCGATCAGGAACTCGTACCGTTCGACTGTCAGGCTTCCCGAGCTCACGCTCGAATGCTGAATAAAATCGGCATTCTCTCGGACTCGGAAACGGCCGATTTGCTCAGTGGAATTGATCAAATCCTCGATTTACACGCCAAAGGCAAATTTAAAATTCGCCCCGAAGACGAAGATTGCCACACGGCGATCGAAAATTTTCTGACGGAGAAAATCGGCATAGCCGGGGAAAAAATCCATACCGGTCGCAGTCGTAATGACCAGGTTCTAACCGCCTTACGTCTTTACTGCAAAACTCAATTAAACGAGATTTCCTCTGCCGTTCAAACTACTATCGCGACTATTACCGAGTTTATCCAAAAATATGGCGAGGTTAAGATGCCCGGTTTTACGCATACGCGTAAAGCTATGCCGTCCAGCGTAGCAATGTGGGCTGGTGCCCTTCGAGATGCCCTAGCCGATGACCTTGATTTGGTAGCCTGTGCTACGAAATTGATTGATCAAAATCCTCTCGGCACCGGCGCTGGATTTGGTGTTCCGCTAGCTCTCGACCGCCAAATGACAACTGACGAGTTACATTTCGCCCGTATTCAAGAAAATCCGATTTACGCCCAGAACAGTCGCGGCAAATTCGAGGGTTTTGCTCTTAGTGTAATGTCGCAAATTATGTATGATTTAAACAAAGTTGCCTCCGATCTCATTTTATTCACCATGCCGGAGTTTAATTATTTCACCCTTCCGGATGAATTTCTAACCGGCTCATCCATTATGCCGCATAAGAAAAATCCGGACGTGCTTGAATTATTGCGGGCTAAATATCACGAAGTTATCTCTTATGAAATGCAGGTTCGTAATACCGGCGTCAACCTGATTTCCGGCTATCATCGCGACCTGCAATTGACTAAGGAAGCTACCATCCGAGCATTTAAAACGACCCTAACGTCGGTTCAAATCACTACTGTTTTATTTGAAAATTTATCGGTTAACCGTAAAAACTGTCGGAAAGCTATGACCGCCGAATTATTTGCTACCGATAAGGTTTATCAATTAGTAAAAAGCGGCGTGCCTTTCCGCGAAGCTTACCGTCAAATTAGTCAGGAATACGAGGGAAAAAATGAAAAATAATGCCAAAATTCGCGTATCTGTAGTCGGTGCTACCGGCTACGCCGGTTTCGAACTGGTAAAAATTCTACTGCGTCACCCGTACGTAACAATCAACCGTTTGGCAGTAATTGCGGAAGAGGTTGGCTTGTGTTATTCGGACATTTTTCCGGCACTGAAATGACTTTGCGATCTGACCTGCACTTCGATTGACGTTCAGGAAATCAAACGCGAGAGTGACGTAATTTTCTTTTGTCTGCCACATACGGTTAGTATGAATTACGTCCCGGATTTCATGGGAAATGAAAAATTATTAATCGATCTTAGTGCCGATTATCGCCTTAATTCGGCCGAACTTTACCAAAAAACTTATGGCGTTGCCCATACCGATAGCGGGCATTTGCCGGATTTTGTCTATGGTCTGCCGGAATTTAACCGCACTAAAATTAAATCAGCTAA
>ENA-UPSM01006208-UPSM01006208.1-activated-sludge-metagenome-genome-assembly--contig:-NODE-6208-length-11278-cov-51.381003_pt1 | contig 11278 bp, 10 predicted proteins | sample MGYA00238181_ERZ773283 | MGnify/ENA primary metagenome ERZ773283 (study PRJEB29023, sample SAMN05720199) | activated sludge metagenome | isolation source: Anaerobic digester | place: Japan... | reverse complement strand
CGTCTGGCGTTGCCGGCGCGTCAGGCCTTGACGGCGAAGCAGGGCCGTGGGCGGTAGGGATCTCCTCGGTGGCATCGAAGAGGGTCCGCGGGTCCATCGCCACGGTGTCATCGAGAGCCGCAGCGTCATCGAGAGTCACTGTGCCATCGAGAGTGACCGAGTCATCGTGAGCCGCAGTGCCATGAAGGGGCGCCGTGTCATCGAAGAGAGTGTCCGGGTCGACGGCCACGGTGTCTTCACCCGAGCCGGACCCGTTCGCGGCGGCCGGGCTTGCCGCTGCCACCGGCTTCGGAACGATGACCTCCCGGGGGACCACGGAGACCGGCTCCGGCGCCTTCAAGTCGGCGTCGGTGACCCGCCGCTCCAACTCGACGAGGCGTCGGGCCATCGCCCGCACTCGGTCGGGATCGCCGAGGGTCACTGCTGTGAGCAGGTTGGTGAGCTGCGCGAACTCAGCGGCCAGCCGCGCCCGTCGGCGCAGATGGGGGTCGGGGCGCTCGATCCGTGAGTTGGCATAGGCCTCCAACACCGACTCGACGGCAGCCGGCCCAGCCAGAGTGACGATGGCGGCGAAGTCGTCGGCAGGGTCGGCCACCTTGGCGTCCTCCCAACCGACGACGGCCCGCACCCGCCCCGTGGCTGCGTCTTCATCGGAGTCGAACCCCGCCAGCACCTGCGACCCAGTCAACCCACCGTGGACCGGTGCCGGAGCGAAGCGCCACAAGGTGACGTCGTCGAGGGCCCCCTCCCAGCGGGACAGCAAGGCCGTGGGGACATGCCCCGTGGCGGCGGCTCGATCAAGGTCGGCCAGGTGCCTGGTGCGATACGAGTCGGCGTCGTAGGACGGCATACCCGCCTCGTCGAAGACGCCCCGATCGACGTTGTGGATCGCCGCGATGGCCCGCCCGAGGTCAGCGGCAAGCCCAGGGCCGGCCGGGAGCGCGTCGAACGCCAACGGTCGACCCGGCAAGACGGGATAGACGCCGGCCCGTCCGTCGGGGAGCGCGGCGAAACCCTTGGGCACCGGCACCTGGAACGGCAACCGCCGGGCCAGAAGGGCAGCCAGCGCCGCGGCCGACTCCAGCCGCGCTCCGGCCGCAGGCGTCCGCGGGCAGCGAACAAACCACGGCCGGTCCTGCTCATCGATGACGATCGCTGCGTCGAACTCACCGGCCGGGCCGGGCGCCACCGCGCGCGCCGACACGGGATCGAGCCCCGGCACGGCCGCGCTGGCGAGGGCGGCGAGGAACGCCGGGCTTCGGCTCTCGGGACTCACGCTCACACGGTATGCCGTGAATGTCGCCGGTGCGAGACGCCTCGCCCGTGCTTGACTGCTCGGATGGAACAGACGCCGGGCCTGCGGGGCCTGCTGCTCTCGCATGGCGGACCGGATCGGGCCGCTCATCTGCGCGAGGACGCGGACCTGCTCGACCGACTCCTGGCGGACGCGGGGACCCGGGTGGTCGCGGTCCGTGGTGATCGCGTGCTCGTTGCACCAGTGCCGGCGCACTCGATGGCCCCAACGGCTGACCCCTCGCCGGCGCCGGCCGATGGCGTGGCCGGAGCGCTCGGCTTGGTGCTTCGCTCACCCTCTGCAGCCGATGGCGGGTTGCTCGCGGTCTTCCTCGGTCTGCACCCGGGCGAGGACGGTGAGCGGACGGCATACCTGGGAGTCGTGGAGGCACCCACGGACGGCGACGGCGACGCGGGCTGGCAGACCCTGCGAGCGGCCGGGGCGTTGCTGCCCGACCTGGACGCGAGCCTGGCCGCGACCCTGCTCGCGCTGGCGAACTGGCATCGCAGTCACGAGCGCTGCTCGCGCTGCGGGGCGCCGAGCGAGCCGACATCCGCCGGCTGGGTGCGGCGGTGCACGCGCGACGGCAGCCAGCACTTCCCGCGCACCGATCCCTCGGTGATCATGTCGGTCATCGATGATGACGGGCGATTGCTGTTGGGGCGCGGCGCGACGTGGCCGGCGAACCAGTTCTCCGTGCTCGCCGGGTTCGTCGAGCCGGGAGAGTCGCTGGAGGCGGCCGTGGCGCGGGAGGTCCTGGAGGAGTCCGGCGTCGTGGTGACCGAGGTGAGCTACCTTGGCAGCCAGCCGTGGCCGTTCCCGTCCTCACTGATGCTCGGCTTCACGGCCCGCGCGGTGACCACTGAACTCACCCACGACCCGACCGAGATGGCCGAGGTGCGCTGGGTGACGCGGGCGGAGTATGCCGCGCTGCTGCGGTCGGGGGCGATCCGGGTGCCGGGCAGCATCTCGATCGCCCGGCGAATCATCGAACGGTGGCTCGGTGCCGATCTTGAGGTGGCGGCGGGGCACGCGGTCATCGAGGGCTGGCGCCCGACGACCTAGGCGAGCCGAGCCTTGACCTGCCCGATCGACGGGTTGGTGGCGGCGCTGCCGTCCGGAAAGATCAAGGTCGGCACGGTCTGGTTGCCACCGTTGACGGACATGACGACGTCAGCGGCCTCGGGTTGAACCTCGATGTCGACCTCGGTGAAGGCGATGCCCTCGCGCTCCATCTGACTCTTGAGGCGACGGCAGTAGCCACACCACGTTGTCGTGAACATCGTCACTGTGCCAGGTGCGGGAGTGAACTCGGACATGAGGCTCCTCGTCGGGATGTGGTTGACACGACAACCACGGCGAGCGTGCCCGTGTTCCGGGCTGGATCGTGCCGGAGTGTAAGCGCTACCCCCGCGCGTCGCCAAGGGGTGAGGCACGGGTGAACGCGAGATGAACGGCATACGAGACGCCCCGCGACAGGGGACCACCGGGAGTGGAACAATGCGCGCCATGGCGAAGCGAACCGCAAACGGGACCCTCAAGCTGGACACCGCGACCTATGAGAAGGAGTTGTTCCGACTCCAAGCCGAGTTGGTGACGATGCAGCAATGGGTCATCGGCACTGGCAGCCGTCTTGTCGTCCTTTTTGAGGGGCGCGACGCGGCAGGCAAGGGCTCGTCGATCAAGCGCATTACGGAGTACCTCAACCCTCGGCAGGCGCGCGTTGCGGCTCTGCCGGCGCCGACCGAGCGGCAGAAGACCCAGTGGTACTTCCAGCGGTACGTCGAGCACCTTCCGGCCGCCGGCGAGATCGTGCTCTTTGACCGCTCCTGGTACAACCGGGCCGGCGTCGAGCGGGTCATGGGCTTCTGCTCCGACGTCGAATATGCCCGGTTCCTGCGCCAGGCCCCGTCGTTCGAGCGGATGCTCATTGACGACGGCGTCATGCTGCGCAAGTACTGGTTCTCGGTGAGCGACGTCGAGCAGGAGGCTCGGTTCCGTTCGCGAGCCAACGACCCGATGCGCCGGTGGAAGCTCTCGCCGATGGACATGCAGTCGATCACCCGGTGGGAGGACTACAGCCGGGCCAAGGACACGATGATGCAGTTCACCGACCTGTCCGACTCGCCGTGGTACACCGTCGAGTCCGACGACAAGAAGACCTCGCGGATCAACGTCATCCAGCACCTGCTCTCGACGATTCCCTACGAGGACCAGCAGCCCAAGGCGGTCGAGATCCCGGGCCGTCCGGTTGCCGTCGGCTATCACCGGCCGCCGCGCGAGTCCAACCGCTACGTCCCGGACCACGCGCACACGCTGCCGATCCTCGTCGTCGAGCCCAAGAAGGGCGCGGCCAAGGCCAAGGGCAAGAAGGCCGGCGACGCCAAGGGCGCAGACAAGAAGTCGGCAGGCAAGAAGGCCGCTGCTGAGGCCTCCGCGCCCACAACCGGTCCGGTCGAGGTGACGGCAGCGGTCGTCGAGGCTCCGGTTGTCGAGTCGGCGGCTGTCGAGTCGGCGGCGCCCGAGGTCATCGAGGCCCCGGTGGCGGAGGCTGCCGTGGAGTCGACCGAGAACTGACCGCGGGCACGCACGGACTGGAGCGGGCGGCATACCCCTGGGGTATGCCGCCCGCTCACCGTTGTAGCCCGCCCGAGGGGTGGGTGGGGCCAGCAGCCAGCGGGCCGGGCTCCGTGAACACCGACCAGCAGATGGGGTTGCGTCGGGCCTGGTCGTCGAGGACGAGCGCCCGGATCGGGTCAGGCAGTTGGTCGCGCTGCCACTGGCACTCGCGGCGGGCGGCGGCCTCGCCGTCGTCACCAGCCGCGGCGGCGGCCCGGGCTGCCTTGATCGCGTAGGCGGCTGCGCCGAGGTCGTGTTCGGGGACATGGGGGATGCAGGCTGCCTGGCCCGCGGCATACGCCGCGAAACGGGCTGCCCCGCTCAACGGTCTGGCGGCCCCCATCGCGTGCCCACCGGCTGCCCTGGACTGCATCATGGCGAGCTCGCCCGCAGCCCAGGCCCGAGCGCCGGCGATCGCGTGCCGGGGCCGGAGATCACTAGGACATTCGGCCTCGAACAGGTCAAGGACGTGCTCGGCACAGGCGGCTGCCCACAACGCCAGGAGGTGATGATCCGGGTCGGTCAGGAGCCCGCCACGACGGATCGTCACGAGGCGAGGGTCTCGCACCTTCGGGAGGATCACGGGTCTGGTCCCTTGCGGACGGGTGGCGGGTGTCAGGTCGACGTCAGGGTCGGCGGCGCGCTGACACCGCTCGGAAGAGCGGCGTGGTGCAAACCCTAGGAGAACTGTGACCTGTTTGTGACCTCGACGCTTGTGGATAAGCGGGCTGAGCGGCGGGGGAGGGTCAGGCCCCCTGGCTAGTTTGAGGTCATGAGCAGCGCGTCGGCCACCCTGTCGGGCGGTGCGTCGGTCGCCGACCGACGGGCCGCCTTCGTGGCTGCGCGGTCGGCCCTCGACGGGTTGACCGGGCTGCTGTGCCAGGTCGCCGGTGCCGAGTTGGGCCACCTGGTGGGTGAGCTCGATGCACTGGCGTCCCGGGCTGCGGGGGCGGTGGTCGCCGTGGTCGCGGAGGCTGACTCAAGAGGTGAGATTTCGGCCAGCCAGGCGGGGACGAGCACTCAGTGGGTGGCTCGACACGCTCCCTCACTGGCCGCCGAAGGGGCGGGTCAAGTGGCCCGGTTGGTGCAGGAGTGTCGTCTTCCGGAGCTGGCGACTGTGCGCGCGGCGGTCGAGGGCGGCACGGTTTCGGTGGGTGTGGGGCTCGGCGTGGTGTCCGAGTTCCAGGCATTGCGACCCATGCTGCGCAACGAGGCGCGACCCACCGTGCTCGACGGGCTCGTGCAGATGGGTGCTGAGCAAGGGCGTCGGGGCGTCCGTCGGCTGCGGCCGGCGCTGTTGGCGAAGTTCGGCGACCCAGGAGTGTTCCAGGAAGTGCAGGATGCCGCCGGGCGTCTGGTCGCACTGGACCGCGCGGTCGGCGACGTGCTCGGCGCGTTCACCTATCGGCTGGTCGTCGACGCCCAGGGCAAGGCGGCGTTGGAGGCCGCGATCGGCCCGCTCTCGGCTCCCGTGCCTGGGCCAGACGGAGCCCGCGATCCGCGTCCACCCGAGCGCCGTCGCGGCGAGGCCCTCATCGAGGTATGCCGCCGCGCGACGGCTGCGGGCGGCATACCTCCTAGCGGGGTCAAGTCGACGCTGATGGTGACGATGCCCTTCGCCGACCTGAGCAACCGACTGGGGGCGGGGGAGGTTCTGGGGTCGAGCGAGGCCGGAGAGCTGATTGCGCCCGAGACGGTGCGGAAGCTGGCCTGCGATGCCGGGGTGATCCCTGTGGTGCTCGGCGGCGAGGGCGAAGTGCTTGACCTCGGGCGGGCGACCAGGCTCTTCACTGCTGGCCAGACGGCGGCGTTGTGGCTGCGCGATCGAGTGTGTTCGTTCCCGGAATGTTCGATCCCCGCGCATTGGTGCGATGCCCACCACCTGATCCACTGGCTCGACGGCGGCGTATCGCAGTTGTCCAACGCGGCCCTGCTGTGCGGGCGACATCACACGGTGGTGCACCGCGACCGACTGTTCGGGCAGGTGACGTCCGATGGAGTCGACTGGGATCGACGCCTGGGTTCCTACGATCGCGCGCTCGCGGCGCCGGGTCACGGGGGCAAGGCGGGCGAGGCCGCCGGGCCCGATCCTCCCGCTGCGTGACGGGAGCGGGGCGGCACACCCGGTGGTATGCCGCCCCGCCCCTGGCTCTGTGTCGGCGCCGGTCAGTCGGCTGCCGAGTCGGGTGTCAAGGCCGGTCAGTCCTTCGGGCCGCCTGCGACGTAGATGACCTGGCCGTTGACGAAACCGGCCTCGTCGCTGGTGAGGAACGAGACGGTGGCGGCGATGTCCTCGGGCTGACCGACGCGGGCGACCGGGATCTCCTTGGCCGAGAACGCGATGAAGTCCTCGAACGACACCCCGAGGCGGTCAGCCGTCGCCTTGGTCATCTCGGTCTGGATGAACCCCGGGGCGATCGCGTTGCACGTCACGCCGAACTTGCCCAACTCGATCGCCAGCGTCTTGGTGAAGCCCTGCATGCCGGCCTTGGCTGCGGCGTAGTTGGCCTGCCCCCGGTTGCCCTGCGCCGACGTGGACGACAAGTTGACGATGCGCCCGAACGTCGCCTCGGTCATGTACTTCTGGCAGGCCTTGGACATGAGGAACGCGCCGCGCAGGTGCACTGACAGCACGCTGTCCCAGTCTTCCTCGGTCATCTTGAACAGCAGGTTGTCGCGGGTGATCCCCGCGTTGTTCACGAGGATCGTCGGGCCTCCGAGCTCGGCGGCAACCCGCTCGACACCAGCAGCGACCGACGCGCTGTCGGCGACGTTGACGCCCACTGCCAGAGCGCGACCGCCTGCGGCGACGATCTCGGAAACCGTTGCAGCGCAAGCAGCTTCGTCAAGGTCAAGCACTGCAACCGCGTGTCCGTCGGCGGCGAGCCGCTTGGCGGTGGCCGCGCCGATTCCGCGGGCTGCTCCGGTGACGATGGCGGTGCGGGGGGTGGTGCTCACGGGAGACTCCTCGAGTGGACGGGTCGCGCGCACGGCCGGCGCGTGTCGCTTCGAGCCTACGACGGCACGGTATGCCGCGGGCAGGCCGTCTCTGCCTCGCTGAGGGTGGGGTGCATCACCCCTTGAGCCGCAGCATCCCTTCCTGGGCGATCGAGGCGAGCAAGGTGCCGTCCGCGGCATACATCCGGCCCAGGCCGAGCCCGCGCCCGCCGGAGGCCGACGGAGAGTGGCCCGCATGTAGAACCCATTCGTCCGCGCGGCCCGGCCGGTGGAACCACATGGCGTGGTCGAGGCTCGCTTGGCGCAGTCGCGGATCGGACCACGCCGTCCCATGGCGGCGCAGCACCGATTCGAGGATCGAATAGTCCGAGGCGTAGGCGAGGAACGCCGCGTGGATGATCGGATCGTCGGGCATCGGGCGCCGCGAACGCAGCCAGACGCCCTGTCGCGCGACGTGGTCCGGCCGCGCCCCCGCGTAAAGGTGCCCTTCGACGTGCCGCAGCTCGATGGGGCCGTCGAGGATGCAGACCACGGCATACGGCTCGGGGACACCGGCCAGAGCCTCGGCAACGTTGGGCAGGCTCTCGGCGCTCGGCGCCGCGGGCATCGGCTCGGCGTGGTCCAACCCCGGCGACGCCTCCTGGAACGATGCGGTCACGATCGCCAACAGCGTGCCGTGCTGTAGCGCCGACACCCGCCGGGTCGAGAAGGACCGGCCGTCCGAGAGCGGCTCGACAACGTAGTGGACCTCGTCGGTGTCGGCCCCCGAGACCAGGAAGGTCGTGTGGGTCGAGTGCAGAGGTCGCCCGGCACCGGCCGGGTCGGCGGCGACCGTGCGCCCGGCGGCGATGATCGCCTGGGCGAGCAACTGCCCGCCGAACGTCCGCTGGTAGCGCTGCTTCTGGCTCGGTCCCGCGAACACCCGCGCCACCCGCGACCCGGCGCCCACCTCGACGGCGAGGTCAGCGACAGCGGCGGTCGCCGTGGCCGTGGCCGTGGCGATGTCGGCTGTAACGGCTGCCGTGGGACTCTCGGACGGGGAGGCGACCGCCCACCCCGTGTGCACGGTGCCCACCTCGCGAAGGTCGAGGATGTCGAGGAGGTCGCTGACGGCATACGCAGCCGGGGTGTCAGTCACGACCCCGAGGGTATGCCGCCCGCTCACCACTGCGCACGGGTCACCACTACGCACGGGGCTGCTCACCCCTCCTTGAGACGGAGCATGCCTTCCTGGGCCACCGATGCCATGAGTGCCCCGTCGGCGCTGAACATCCGCCCGACTCCCAAACCCCGACCACCAGAGGCCGATGGGCTGGACATCGTGTAGAGCACCCAGTCATCGGCCTTGGGCGCGCGGTGGAACCACATCGCGTGATCGAGGCTGGCCGGGCGCAGGCGTGGGTCCTGCCAAGCGACCCCATGGCGGCGCAGCACTGGTTCGAGCATGGGGTAGTCGGAGGCGTAGGCGAGCACCGCTGCGTGGATCACCGGGTCGTCGGGCAGTTCGGCGCGGGCCTTGAGCCACACGCTTTGGCGCGCCGCTCGTTGCCGCCCGGGCTTGACATAGATGTTGCCTTCGACGTGCCGCAACTCGATGGGTCGGCGAGCGGCGAAGAACTGCGCGGCCGACGGGTCGAGGTGCTCACCCAGGGCCTCGGCCAGCGTGGGGATGTCGTCAGGGTCAGGCGCGGGCGGCATCGGATCCTGATGGTCCATGCCGTCCGCCGGCTCTTGGAACGAGCACCCCATCGACAGGATGGTCTGGCCGTACTGCACCGCTTGGACCCGCCGCGTCGAGAACGACGCCCCGTCCCGCACTCGTTCGACGACGAACCGGATCGGATGGTTGTCGTCGCCGCCGCGCACGAAATACGCGTGCAGCGAGTGGATCGGGCGGGCTACGCCGTCGACCGGCTCAACCGTCCGGGCCGCTGCGACGAGGGACTGAGCCAGCACCTGGCCTCCAAACACCCGCCCATGCGCCTGTTTCTGGCTGCGCCCGACGAAGACGATCGGGGTCGACTCGCCCAGATCGGTCTCCTCGTCACCGGGCGCGCCCTCGACGACGATCCGTGCCTCGCCCAAGCAGGTGAGGTCAAGAACGTCGAGCAGGTCAGCAACAGAGTCGGCGGCCGAGTCGGGCAGTCTCATGAGCGTGAGGCTATCCCTGGGGACTGACAGGATGGCGCCCATGCCCGACCCCATCTTGGCCAGCACGTTGGCCAGCACGTTGGCCAGCACGTTGGCCAGCGCGCCGGCCGCCACACCGGCCGCCGCCACTGTGGCACCCGATCCGACCGAGGTGCTCGTCCCGTTGCGGTGGTCGGACATGGACGCCTACGGCCATGTCAACAACACGCAGTTCCTCCGGCTGCTCGAAGACGCCCGCGTGGCAGCCCTGCCCCGATGGTTCCCGGAGGGCCTGGCGCTGCTCGAACGGGGCATTCTCGTCGTTCGTCACGAGATCGAGTACCGCGCGCAACTGGACTACCGCCCGGAGCCGGTCGCCATCGACCTCTGGGTGACCCGCATCGGGGGAGCAGGCTACGACCTGGCCTACGTCGTCCGTGACCCCGACGGGGTGGGCTCCGGCACGGTCTACGCCGTAGCCGAGACGTCCCTTGCCTTGTTCGACTTCGCCGCCAACACACCGCGCCGGGCGACTGCCGTGGAGCGCGAGTGCCTCACCGCCCACCTCGGTGCCCCCGCGCCGCTGCGTAAGCGCAGATGAGCACGCGATGACCGATCTCGTCTTCCCCGATCAGCAGGGGTATGCCGATCTGGCCACTCTCGTGCGTCGGGCCCGCCAGGCCGATCCCGACGCGGCCGTCCGCCTGCAGGTCACCGGTGCGGTCCTCAGGGTGTGGGTGGGGGTCCTTCCGGGCACGGGACTGCTCGCCGACGGAGCCGCTGTCGGCGTCCGGGGCATCGAGTTGGCGAATGAGGATGCGGGCGGTTCCGCGTCAGAGGCCGGCGCGCTCGACCTCGTCTGCGCCTCGGCCGCGCTGAGCGACCGGTTCGCCTACGACGGTGTCGGCGCGAGCAGGCTGTCGGTCCCTCCGGCCAGCACGTATGCCGCGTGGGCCGGCGCCCTCCCGGCGGTCGCGGGGTGGTCGTCGATTGGAGCCATCTCCGCGCAGGCACTCATCGACGCGGCCCGGGCTGGCATCGCCGAGATCGCCCAGGGTGTCGATGCGGGTCAGGCTGGTGCCGCCGCCGGGTCTCGGGCGGTTCAGGAGTTGCGCCGTCGGGTCTGGGCGCGGGCCGTCCCGATCCCCACAGGGGTCGACGACGGGCCCGTGAGCGATGCCGATGACCAGCCGCCAACCGGGCTTGAGAGCGTCCCCGCAGGGGCGGCATTCGCGGCATACGTGCTCGGGTTCCTTCCGGAGCCGAGCGCGACGGTGCGGGTATGGCGAAGCGGGCGCTGGGTTCGGCTACAGACTGCGGTGGGGCACGTCGTCGCCCGACCGTGAGGTCTCCGATGCGCAGCGGGCGGCCGAGACGATCCCCAGCGCGCCCAAGGCAGCCAGCCCAATCCACACGATGACGAAGCCGCGGTGGGCACCTGTCGTGTGCCAGATCCCGAACGCCGCCGTCGCGGCAGCAATGCCGACTACGGTCCCGAGTACGTCGGCTAGTTGCAACGCGGCCGACGCCCGCCCGTGTTCGTGGTCGGGGCTCAGCTCAAGGACCAGCCCCGACAGCGTCGTTGACCCCAGGCCCATGCCCAACCCGCCGACGGCGACGGCCGCCGCAAAAGTCCACACCGGTGCGTGTCCCAGGGTCAGGCCGACGAACGCGGCCCACCCGACCGCGAGCAGGGATGCGCCCAAGACGACCAAGCCGGTCCGCTCGTCGATGCCGGACCGTCGTGAGCGACCCTGCGCCCAGGACCCGGCACTCCAGCCGAGCGAGCCGGCCGCAAGAACGAGCCCGGCCGAGGTGGCGTCAAGCCCCTTCTCCTGGGTGAGCATGAGCGGCAGGTAGGCGAAGGCGCCGAGGAACGACCCGTTGAGCAATGCCCTGGTGAGGACCACCGAGGGCAGGCCGCGGGCGCTGCGGAACGTCCCGGGAGGCAGCAACTTGGGCGCAGCGATGGCGACGGCGATCAGAGCTAGGACGGCGGCCGCAGTCAGGAACGACACGGCAGGGGGCCGTTCGTGGATCGCCAACTGCACCACGCCGGCCGCGCCGGCCACGACGGCGCCCAGACGGGCCGTGCGTCGATGTTGGCGTCGCTCGTCGGCAGGGTCATCGGCAGGGTCGGCGGCTTCGCGGACGGCTGGGTCGGCAACTGGGGCGTCGGCCGTGGCGTCCAATGCGCCGTCGTCGAGTGCGCCGACGTGGCCCATCGCGACCGCTGCATCCGCCAGTCGTCGAGCATCGCTCGCGCTCGCGCTCGCG
>ENA-UPSM01006183-UPSM01006183.1-activated-sludge-metagenome-genome-assembly--contig:-NODE-6183-length-11308-cov-5.177197_pt1 | contig 11308 bp, 12 predicted proteins | sample MGYA00238181_ERZ773283 | MGnify/ENA primary metagenome ERZ773283 (study PRJEB29023, sample SAMN05720199) | activated sludge metagenome | isolation source: Anaerobic digester | place: Japan... | reverse complement strand
ACCGGCCGCACGCACCTCACCGAGTATCCGTTGGCCTTGAGCGCCTCGCCGAACCCCAGGGAAGTCCCCGAAAAGTCCAGTCCCCACGAGCCGGCCGTGGCCGTGTCGGATTCCGTCGCGCTCCACCAGAGCGAGAACGCCCCGATCCCCAGGTAGTGGCCTTCCGGATCGCGGAACCCGGCCGCCTTGGCGCGAAACAACGAATTGTCCTTGGCCCCTTTGGCGCTGCGCATCAGATCGCCCGCCTTGTCCATTCCACCCAGGTTTTCGGCGAGATCCTTCCACTCCTGGTCGGTGGGAAGCCTCCATCCTTGCGGGCAGGCGAGCGTGGCCTTGTCCCAGACGTACAGGCGCCCCAGGAACCCGCAATTGCCCGGAGCGTCGTCGTAGCACCACGACGAAAACTGGCTCACGCGGTAGTTCATGTTGCGCATCATCCAGTCCAGCGAACCGATGCGCGCGTATTCGTAGCGCTGGTCGTCGCGTGGATCCACGAAGGTGTCCAGGACCTTGGTGGACGCCCCGCGATCGGGGGACGAAGCGCTCCCGGTCACCACGCCCGAAACCAGCTCCTTGGCCAGCACGGGAAGCATTTCCGTGAACAGGATGTCGATTTCGCCGCGGATCGAACGACGGGCGCTGGCGACCACTTCGCTGGAACCCACGTCGACGGCGCGCACGGATAGCGTGTAGGTGTTCCCGATCTTGCCCAGCGTCCCCACGACCATCAGGTCGATCCCGAGGATGCGGCCGACTTCCACCGCGCATTCAGAACCGTCGCAGGCGCCGCTTTGCTGGAACCCCTGCTCCTTGAGGATGTTCTCCATCTGGGACCGTTCCATCACCCGCACCCGTTTCAGGCGGAGGATCTCGTCGGCCAGCGCTTCGGTGAGGACGTTGGCCGCCGATGCGTCCACCCCCTGGTGCCCCAAGGGGAGCACGGCCAGGAACCGGCCCTTGTTCGCCGCGCGCGGGGCGTCGTTTTTTGTCGAATCGGGACCGGCCAGGGAAACGGAGGACAAGGCCAACGGCAGCAGAACGGAAAGAAGCCTGGAGAACGCGAATCTTGGAATGGGCATTGGGTATGGAACCGTGCAATGATGGATGGGATGCGGAGGAATTCGGGATCCGGCATGGAATGGACCAAACGTCCAAATCCCGGACGATCCCGGCATGGAAGACAAAATCTAACATCTCTACCGGTATCCTCGCATACGGATCCCGTCGCGGAATCCGGTTGCGGGACGCTCAGACGGATGCCGGCAACCGCCTCCTGGACCGCCAGACCAGCGCGACGGCGCCGAACGAGAGCAGCCACAGAAGCGCGTCCAGCCCGGCACCGAACCGCGCGTACAAGGAGGGCGACCCCGGCGGAACCGCCACGACCAGGGCCGTGTCGCGCATCATCCCGGTTTTCGCCAACACCACCCCGCGGTGGTCGACCGCGCCGGAAATCCCGGTGTTGGCCGCGCGCACCATGGACAGACCGTGTTCCACCGCGTGGAACCGATGGATGTTCCAATGTTGGCGAGGCCCCAGCGAATTGCCGAACCATCCGTCGTTGGTGACGACCACCATGGTCCTGGCGCCCAGGTTCGCCGCCTCGCGCACGAAATCGGCATGGACCTGCTCGAAGCAGATGGCCGGAGACCAGGGCGTGGGCGAATTCCAGACCCGCACGAGCCCCCCGGCGGAAAATCCGCTCTGTCCCAGCTTGACCTGGTTCAAGGCGGGAACGATGTTCTCGAACGGAAGGTGCTCGCTGAACGGCACCAGCCGGATCTTGTCGTAGCGCTGCGGTTGGGAGCGCGGCCGCAGCAGGAACGCGGAATTCAGCACCCGCGCGCCTTCGGGCCTGGAGGCGTCGGGGATCGCCTCCAGCGCGCCCACCAGGACGTCGGCCCCGGATGTGTCGGAAAGCGTCTGGAGCTTGGCCGCGATTTCCGGGCGCCAGGTCCAGAAATCGGGAATGGCGGTTTCCGGAAGCGCCCACAGGTCCACCTTGCCCTCGACCCGCGAGATCGTGTGGTAGGTCTTGGCCACCACCGACTGGAAGTACGCCTCTTCCCACTTGCGGGTCTGCGGGATCGCCGGCTGCACCACCGCGACCTTCATCCCGCCCTGCAGGACAGGAAACGACACCCGCACGGCTCCCGCCGCGAACCACACGCCCCAGAATCCGACACCCAGGGCGAGCCATTTCCGGGGCATTCCGTCGATGCGCCAACGCGCAAGCAACACGGCGGTGAGAGCGATCAGAAGCCCGGTGCCGTACACCCCGAACACCGCCACCCCCTGCAGGAGCGGAAGGCTGGATCCGAAATCGTAGGCCACATGCAGCCACGGAAACGACATCTGCCCCCAACCGCGCAGAAGTTCCACCCCGGTGAACAAAAACGGCCAGGCCCACGGCAGATTCCCGCGCCGGCAATGGGCCCACCCCCACGCCCACAGCGCATGGAACACCGACAGGTAGGCCACGAGCAACCCCAGGCCAAGCGCGATGGTGATGGGCGGTCCCACGTTCATGACGTTCTTGATCCAGTGGAGCGTGGCCAGATGGAACACGACCCCGCTCAGGAATCCGGCCAAGGCGGCTTGGCGCGGCGACTTGGGCGCGAGCCACACCAGGATTCCCGCAAGCACGAACGGCACCAGCGGCCCCAACGGCAGGGGCGGCACGCACAACGCCAAGGCAAGACCCGCGACCAGCGCCTTGCCCACCTCGCGAAGCGACAAGATCATCCTTTGCCCTGCGGGTGGAACAGGATCACGAACTCGCCCTTGGGCTCCTTGGGGAGCTTTTCCAGAAGTTCGGTGCCGGTTCCGATCAGGAATTCTTCGTGCAGCTTGGTCAATTCACGGGCGAGCACGACCTTGACCTCGGGGAACACGGCCGCGAAATCCTCGCAGGCCGAGCGGACCTGGTAGGGGCTGCAGTAGTAGACCAGGGTGCGCTCCTCGTTGGCCACCGCCTCCAGACGCCTGCGCCGCTCGCCGGTCTTGCGCGGCAGGAATCCCTCGAAGGCGAACCGGTCGGTGGGCAGCCCCGACGCGACCAAGGCGGTCAGCAGCGCCGACGCCCCGGGCGCGCTGACCACGGGGACTTCTTCCCGTCGGCAGGCACGCACCAGGAAGAACGCCTCGTCCGACACGCCCGGCGTGCCCGCGTCGCAGATCACGGCGAAGCTTTCGCCCGCCTTCAAGCGCGAGACGATTTCGGGGGTCCGCCGTTCCTTGTTGTGGTCGTGGTAGGGACTTGTCCGGGCCTTGACCCCGTGGTGCGAAAGCAACCGGGAAGAATGCCGGGTATCCTCGCAGAGGATCTCGTCGACCGTCTTCAGGACTTCCAGGGCGCGGAGGGTGATGTCGGAAAGATTTCCGATCGGGGTGCTTACAACATAGAGCGTGCCTTGTTCCACTCACGAAGAGTATACTAGCCGCATGAAACTGACAATTGCCCGAATCGACGATCTCTCCATTTTTCGCATCGGCGGCAAGGTCGGCTGGGAAAGCTCCCGCCTGTTGGACCGCGAAGTCAGGGCGGCCGTGGAATCGAAGACGAAGTACCTCGTGTTCGATCTCGACGACATCGAATTCCTGAGTTCGGGAGCCATCGGGGTGCTTGTCTACCACCTGCGCAAGCTGCAAGGCGGCAACGGCGACATCTTCGTGCTGACCTCCAACCAGTACGTGATGTACCTGTTCCGCACGATCGGATTCCACCGCGTGTTCGAAGGCAAGATCTTCGGGGCCTACCCCGATCTTGCTGCTAAATTGCAGGCCATGGGCATCCAATTCGCGGCTCCCGAGCCTTCCGCCTGGCGTGTCGTCGAAGCCCGCAACGAAGAAGACGACGAGCGCTCGCTGCGCGAGGAGAGTCCGTGACGCACCCTGTTCCCGCCCCTCTGTTTCCCGTCCCCAAACTGGTCGAACGCCCCTGGGGAGGGACCGCTCTGCGCGGCTGGAACAGGAATTGCCCCGACAGCGGCCGCACCGGCGAAAGCTGGGAGCTGGGAGCCGTCGCCGATTGCGATTCGCCGTTCGAGAACGGTCCCGTGGCGCGGCTTTCCGAGGCCGCGGCGATCGACGATGGTCGCTGGTTGGGAATCCGCGAGGGCGCCTTCCCGCTTCTTGTCAAGCTGATCGACGCCCGCGAAACGCTTTCCCTGCAGGTGCATCCGTCCACCGACGGCCCGGGGTTCCGCGCCAAGAACGAATGCTGGGTCGTGCTCGAAGCTCCCGAAGGCGCCTTCCTGTACGCGGGGACCTCGGGAGATCTGCCCAGATCCGAACTCGTGTCCCGCCTGCAGGCCGGCGACGTGTCGGTGCTGGCCCGGATCCCGGTGTCGCCCGGAGACGTCGTGGTGATCCCGGCGGGAACCGTCCACGCGATCACCGCCGGACTGGTGATCGCCGAGATCCAGCAGGCATCCGACACCACCTACCGGCTCCACGACTGGGGGCGCGTGGGCTTGGACGGCAAACCGCGCGAACTGCACCTGTCGCAATCCGAATCCTGCCTGGATCCAAGGCCCAATCCCGGCCTGAAGCCCTCTCCCCTGGCTCTGGCTCCGGGACGCGAACTGCTGTGCGCCACCCCCTGGTTCGCGCTTTCGCGGCTTCGTCCGGCAACCCGGACCGCGATCGAAACCCGCGACGGATTCCGGATCCTGATGGTCCTGGACGGTCCGGTGGACCTTTCCTGGAACGGCGGATCGCGACGGCTGGACAAGGGCCGCACCGTGCTGCTGCCCGCCGACCTCCAAGTGGACGTGGCTGGCGGAACCCTCCTGGAATCCTGGGTCCCCGACCTGGAACGCGACATCGTCCAGCCCGCCCTCGCAGCGGGACGCACCCGCTCCGATGCCCTTTCACTCACCGCAGGGACGTACGCACCATGATCCATGACCCCGCCTCCGAACTGCTCGAACACGTCGACGACGAGGACCGTTCCATCGGGCCGATCCCGCGCGGTCGCGCCCACAAGGAAGGCCTTTGGCACCGGGCCGTGCACGTGGTGGTCCACAACTGCCACGGACGGATCCTGCTGCAGAAACGCGCCGCGGCCAAGGACTACCCCGGAATGTGGGACACCTCCGTGGGCGGCCACGTGGGCGCCGGCGAGTCCTACCAGGAAGCCGCCCTGCGCGAATGCAAGGAGGAACTCGGGATCCACGTCCGTGAAATGGACCTGGGCGTGGTGGGCAAGCACCTGTTCGACGAACTCCCCACCGACGTGGAATGGGTGGAGACCTTCGAACTGGAACACGAAGGCCCGTTCCACCCCGACCCGGCGGAAGTCGAGCAGGTCCGGTGGTTCACCGCCGACGAGGTCGAGGCCCTGGTGACGCAGGGGGCGACGACCCCGCATTTCGCGCTGCAGTGGCGACGGGAACTGGCGTCGATGGCACGCGACCTGCCCTGACGGCCTCGAAGGCGCAAAGGGCCGCGGTCACCGCGACGTTCAAGCTGTCCACCCCGGGCGCCAAGGGGATCGAAAGAGCTTCGTCCAGGGCGTTTCGCACCGTTGGACGCATTCCGTCGGTTTCGTTCCCCAGCACGAACACGGTCTTGTCGGCCAGTTCGTGCCCGAACAATCCCCGTTTGGCGTCGGCGGCCAGGCCGTAGACCCAATATCCGGCCTTCTTCAATTCGCCCAGGGCGTCCACCAGTTTGCCGGCGCGGACCAGACGCAGCCGGTTGCCGTACCCCGCCGATGCCTCCAGGAACGCCTGCCCCGGCAGCGCTCCGCCCTTGGACGGCAGGAGCACGACGGGGCAACCGGCCCCCACCAGGGTGCGGGCGATCATGCCCAGATTGCGGGGATTTTCCACCCCATCCAGCGCGAACACCACCTTGCGGTCGGATTCCGGCAGTTCCAGGAGTCGACGCAGCTCCAGGATGGGAAGCTCCGAGAGCTTGGCGACCGCTCCCTGGTGCTCCCCCGTCCCGCAGAGCGAAGCGAGCTTGGCGTCCGGGGCGTGCTGCAGGTCGATCCCGCGCTTTTTGCAGATCTGCTCGAACTCCTTGCGCTGCGCCACGGGCAATCGCGGCGACACCCACACGCGAAGCACCGCGCGGTCGGATTTGAGCAACTCCTCCACGGGTCTGCGACCGTGGACGCATTCCGTCGAATTCGATTCCGATTCCGGCTGTTTTTCCATCCTGCAAAGATTAAGATGGATTTCCAGTGAACACAGCCTCCAACAACCCCCAGACGGTCCTTGTCGCCGACGACGATCCGGCCATCCACGCCGTTTTCCGTCGTCTGCTCAAACCCATGGGCGTGCATCTGGTCTCGTGCCTGGACGGCGAATCGGTGGATGCCCGCATGCAGGAGGAACACCCCGATCTGGTCTTCCTGGACGTGCTCATGCCCGGCAAGGACGGGATCGACGTGTGCCGCGACCTGCGCAAGACCTCGGCGTCCTCGCTGGTGCCCATCATCATGCTTTCCGCGCGCGGCGAGCTGGACGACCGCGTCCGAGGCCTGGAGGCGGGCGCCAACGACTACCTGGTCAAGCCCATCCACCTGGCCGAAGTGGTGGCCAAGGTCCGCACCTACCTCGAGATCTCGAGGATGCAGAAGAAGCTCATCGAATCCGAACGGCGCCGGGCGGTCACCGGCCTGCTGCGCGGCTTGGCGCACCAGTTCAACAACATCCTCTGCGGGATTTCGGGCACGGCCCAGGTCCTGGACCTGAGGATCCCGTCCGACAGCCCCATCAAGGAGCAGTGCAAGACGATCGTGCAGTACAGCCATCGCGCCGCGACCATCTCGCAGCAGCTCCTGGTGCTGGCCGGAGCCCGTCGCGACAGCGGCGACTCGGCGGTGTCGGATCTCATGGAGGCCTCGCGGTCCGCCTGGGAGGCATCCATGGCCGGAACCGCCCGCACCCACAAGCTCGAGACCAAATGCTCGATTCCGTCCAGCGTGCGTCTGCGCATGGGCGTGGCCGACCTGCAATCGGCCCTGTTCCACCTCATGCAGAATTCCGTCCACGCCATGAAGGAAGGCGGCGTGGTGTTCCTGGACATGTGGATGGAAAACAGCGGCGCGATCCTGGAATTGTCGGACACCGGCCACGGCATGACCGCCGAAGAACAAGCCAAGGCGCTCGAGCCGTTCTACCAGAACTGGGACCGCCCGTCCGACGCCGGGCTGGGATTGCCCTTCGTGCGGGCATTGGCCGAAGAAGTGGGCGGATCGCTGGACCTCGCGTCGTTCACGGGCAAAGGCACCCGGGTGACGCTGAGGATCCCGGTGGGCTGAACCCACAGGTGCGGTTTTGTTCTCCGCGAACTCTCCGTCGCGGGCTTTTTCCTAATTTCCGGATCCATGGATCCGTCGATACAACTCGCGAACTTCCCCGAGCTCGGCATCCCCGAGATGGACGCGCAGCATCGCGCCATGCTGGAAAGCCTGTCGCGCCTGCGGAGTTCGCCGCGCGATCCCGGTCGCGACGCCATCCTGCTGCGCGCGATCGTGGAAGACGTGCGGTCCCATTTCGCGTGGGAAGACGCGGAAATGGAAGCCGCGGCATACCCCGACAGAAAACGGCATTTCAAGGACCACCACAGCCAGCTCGCGAACCTTTCCGATCTGCTCAAGTTCGTGGAACAGGGGCACCAGCCGCTGGACGTGGATTTCCTGCTGGCCTGCGAAGGCTGGACCGCCCGCCACGTCCAATCCATGGACGCCGAATTCGCCCGATTCCTGGCCGACCGCGAAACCTGGGATCTGCAGGAAGAACTGAAGGCCTGGGAATACGAAGGCCTGATGGCCGCGCTCCCCGACTAGGATCAGGAGCCCTCGCGCGCCAGGCGCCACCAATCCGGGGGGTATGGGGTCCGATTGCCAGCGGGGCATCGTGGATGCTAACGTTGGTCCATGTCTCCGTGGATCTGGTTTGTCTTGGCATTGTTCCTCGCGACGCTGGAAATCCTCACTCCCGGAGGGTTCTGGATGCTGTTCCTGGGGTTCGGCGCCTTCGTGGTCGGGATTCTCGCAGGGACCGGACTCCTGGAACCCGCCTGGATGCAATGGGCCGTCTTCTCGGTGGTTTCCGTGCTGGGTCTTGTGCTGCTGCGCAAACCCATGCGCCGGCTCCTGGATCGCAGCACCCCTTCGAGCCCGATCGATTCCATGGTGGGCGAATCCTGCCAGATCGTCGAAGCCATTCCCGCCGACGGATTCGGCAGCGCGGAGCTGAGAGGTTCGCTCTGGAAGGCCCGGTCGGAATCGGGCCAAGCCTTGGGCGCGGGCCAGCGAGCCCAAGTCGCCTCCATCGAAGGACTCACCCTCGTACTGAAGGCTTGATCGAAGCCTTCGCGCGAACCCCGCAGATGCCTTCGGGCATCGATCCCGTTCGAGACAACCACAACCTGGAGACTCCGCAACCATGGGAAACCTGATCGTATTCTTGATCCTCGCCTTCGTCGTCGTCGTCGTTCTCTTGAAGACCACGATCGTCGTGCCGCAGCAGAGCGTGTTCGTGGTCGAACGTCTGGGCAAGTTCTCCCAGACCCTCCACGCGGGATTCCACATCCTGCTTCCTTTCGTCGACGTCATCCGCTACCGCCATACGCTCAAGGAAATCGCCTTCGACATCCCCGAACAGATGTGCATCACGCGCGACAACGTGCAGGTGGGCGTGGACGGCGTGCTCTACTACAAGATCCTGGACCCCGAACGCGCCTCGTACGGCGTATCCAATTTCGAGTTCGCCATCACCCAGCTCGCCCAGACCACCTTGCGATCCGAAATCGGGAAGATCGACCTGGATCGTTCCTTCGAGGAGCGAACCACCATCAACGGCGCGGTGGTGTCGGAGTTGGACAAGGCCACCGCCGCCTGGGGCGTCAAGGTCTTCCGCTACGAGATCAAGAACATCACGCCGCCCCAGGACGTCCTGGCGGCGATGGAAAAGCAGATGCGGGCCGAACGCGAGAAGCGCGCCCTGATCTTGCAATCGGAAGGCCAGCGCGACGCCTCGATCAACAACGCCGAAGGCGAAAAGCAACAGGTGATCAAGGCGTCCGAGGCCAACAAGCAACAGCAGATCAACCAAGCCGAGGGCCAGGCGCACGCGATCCTCACGGTGGCGTCCGCCACGGCGGAAGGAATCCGGAAGGTCGCCGACGCGATCCAGACCGCCGGCGGCTACGAAGCCGTGCAATTGAAGGTCGCCGAACAGTACGTGCAGCAGTTCGGGCACTTGGCCAAGACCAACAACACCATGATCCTGCCCGCGAACCTCACCGACATCGCCGCCGTCGTGCAGACCGCGATGTCCGCCGTGCGCAAGCAAGGCGCCTGAACCGAAGGTCGCTCCCAGTGGGGCGCCCCGCGCGGGACGACTACTCGGGCACGACCGCCAGCAGCTCCTTGGCGCAGCCGCACAGCGACTTGATGCCGTTGCGTTCTTCCAGGAGTTTTTCGATGGGAGTGGCCGCGTAGACCTCTTCCATCTTGACCAGGGCGTCTTCCAGCGTGCCGTGCAGCATGCACAATCCATCCTTGTGCTCGGGAATCCGCAGCGGGCACGAACGGATGTGGTGCAACGGCTCGACAGCGGAGATGACATCCAGCACGGAGAACGTCGAGGCGCGACGCACCAAGGTGAAACCGCCGTGCAGACCGCGCTGGCTGGAAACCAAACCCACCCGGGTGAGCGATTGCATCACCTTCGAGAGATACGGGACCGGAACGTTGGTCTTTTCTGCGATGTTGGCTGCCGTCTGGGGGACGGGATGCGTCTGGGCCAGATGGACGATCGCGCGCAAGGCGTATTCGGCGGTCTGGGAAATCATATGTCCTCCAATGTGGGCGGCACTACGGAGATAGATAACCAGATGCGCAAATCTGTAAAGGGGATGCAGTCAAAAACGGAGCCGATTATCCTTTTTTACGAAATCCTAGCTCCGGTAAAACGCTCCGAACCCGCAGGCGACAACGGGCCGGAAACATCCCGATCAGAACCTCGCCAGGAACTCCTTGATGGGTCGCGCGTAGGCCTTGTCGTGTTTGAGCAGGCTCGCGTGCGGGACCGATTCGCCATCCTTGGTGTAAACCCAGTGGACCTGGCAATCCGGGAAATGCCGTTCGGCCAAGTCGGGTCGGCACAGCACCCCCACTCCAGGTCCGTCGACATCCAAGGTGTGGCGCTCCTTGGAGCCCCACAGGATCAGGGTCGGCTTGGCGCAAAGGATGGTCGCGGGTCCCGTCTTCTCCAGTCCGTTCAGGAGCTTGAGGCTTTGGCTGCGCGCGATGGCGCCTTCGGCGGGAATCGAAGCGAGCGTCTTTTCGATCCGCTTGCGAAGGGATGCATCGATGATTTCCCCGATCCCCTGCGGCGTGAAGGCGGCGAAGAATCCTTTCCAGCCGGCGGGGACATCTCCTTTGCGGGCCGATTTGGACGCCAGTTGCCGAAAGAAGCTCCGGCCCTTTTCCAGCGCCTGCACGGCGGTCGGATCGTCGGCCACGATGGGAATCCACAAGCGCCGCAGGATGGGCGCGAGATCCTGCGTGCAGGACAGCGGAGACACCAGCACCAGGCCCGCGATGTCGGTTTCGCCGCCCTGGTGGACGCGGCGGCGAAGGTATTCCAGCAGGAAGCCTCCGCCCACCGACACCCCCACGAGCACGGGGCGGCGCTTCTGGCGGCGGCACTCGGACAAGAATCGGTCGAACAGCTCGAACAAGGCTTCGATGTCGAACACGGCGTGGGGGTAGGTCGCCACCGACACGTCCCCTTTGGCCTGGAAATGCTTCCTGACGCGCAGGAAGGTCTCCAGGCCGTCGGGGACCAGCCCCGGAACCAGGAGCGAATGCAGGTTGCCGATGCCGCGAAACCGCGTGAGCATCGGCTCCGGAGCCGAGCCCGGAACCGGATCGGGCGAAGCGATGCGAAACCGCGCCTTCTTGGGAGCGGTTCGGAACGTTGTCTGGATCAAGTGGTGCCTCCGGAAAAACGGGAGAGGAGATCGGCCCAGCGCCGGTCGCTCCAGGCGGTGGGAACCTTGTGCTGTCCACCCAACCGGCCTTCGGCCTGCAGGGCGCGGTGGAACGTCCCCTTGGGCAGCGCGCGAAGCCTGGGCGACAGAAGCTGGACATCGCCCGCGCGGTGGGCCTGGTAGTCCAGGACCCCGCGCTGCAGGACTTCGTCGAGCACGCCCTCGAACCAATCGGGGTCGTCGGGCTCGCGGAGGAACTCCACCCACCACTCGTGGCGACCGCGCGGATCGCTCGCCGTGGGCACGCTGCTGGGCGAAGTGAAGACCTGGGGCGAGAGGGCCGAGCCGT
>ENA-UPSM01006177-UPSM01006177.1-activated-sludge-metagenome-genome-assembly--contig:-NODE-6177-length-11321-cov-5.097018_pt1 | contig 11321 bp, 9 predicted proteins | sample MGYA00238181_ERZ773283 | MGnify/ENA primary metagenome ERZ773283 (study PRJEB29023, sample SAMN05720199) | activated sludge metagenome | isolation source: Anaerobic digester | place: Japan... | reverse complement strand
GCCGCCGAACAAGCTGCTTTAGCTTTCTTCGAGGCTGCTGGCTACACTGTTGAAGGTGGTAAAGTGACTGCTGCACCCGAAGGCGCCAAGCTCTCCTATGAGCTGATTGTCCCTGGTGAAGGTACTGGTGACCATCCTGCGTTCGCTATCATTACTGGCGCTCGCGATTCGCTTGCCAAGATCGGAATGGAACTCGTGATCAACGATCCTGCTGATTCCAACATCCTCTGGGACGCACTTGACTCCGGCGAGCAGGAACTCTGGACAGCAGCCTGGGGCTCCACTATCGACCCCGATATGTACCAGGTCTATCACAGCAACAACATCCCAGGTTTGGAAGGCTCCAGTGAGTCCAACCACTATCACATTCAGGATCCTGAGCTGGATCAGTTGATTATCGACGCCCGCAAGAGCGATGATCAGAACTACCGCAAGGCTATCTACAAGGAAGCCCTTGAGAAGATCATTGACTGGGCAGTCGAAATTCCGACTTACCAGCGCAAGAACGTCATCATCTTCAGCACCGAGCGCATCAATATCGACACCTTGACCCCCGATATCACCACTTTCTGGGGCTGGATGAATGACATTGAGCTGGTCGAGATGAACTAGTAACAAGGATAATAACCAATGATGGTAAAAGTGAGCCCACCTATTTGGGTGGGCTCACTTTGTAAACTCACCTGATTTTAAAGCCAAACTATGCAGTAGAGTGAGGAAAAGGAATGCGAAATTTTATTCTACGGAGAGTTATTCTGGGCATATTCATCGTAGTGTTCGGTGCGTTGCTCGTTTATACGGTCATACGCAGTCTGCCGTCTTCTTATGTAGAAACAATTGCCCGGCAAAGAGCTTCAAACCCCTTAAGCACTAAAAGCTACCAGGAATGGTTAGATCAGCTCAATGAAGTCTACGGTTTAAACAAAGGGATTATTCCCGGTTTTATTGACTGGGGTGGTAATGCCATTCGCGGTGATTTTGGCGAGTCCTGGCACTACGGGGTGCCTGTAACAGAAAAGTTCTCGGAAGTCATTGGGATCTCCCTTGTTGTGAATGTCATTACATTCTTTGTGCAGATTTTGATAGCCATTCCATTGGGTATTCTGGCAGCCAGAAAGCAATACTCGCCGACAGATTATGCCATCACGATCTTTGCTTTGATGGGGATTTCTCTACCCACTTTTTTCCTTGCCACAATCCTAAAATATGTATTTTCGATCCAGCTCGGTTGGTTCCCACTTTATGGGCTAACTGGTCGGTTCTACACAACGATGAGCCCATTTGAGCAGTTGCTTGATCAGGCTTATCACATGGTTTTGCCAATTGTGACGCTGACGATGCTCTCTGTGGGTGGTCTGATGCGTTATACCCGAACAAATATGCTCGAAGTTCTCAACTCGGATTACATTCGCACCGCGCGTGCCAAAGGTTTACCGGAGAATGTGGTGATCAATAAACACGCTTTCCGCAACACCTTGATCCCGCTGGTAACAACACTAAGTGGTATTCTACCGGGCATGTTCACAGGCTCACAGATTACTGAAACAATGTATCAGATTCCAGGTATTGGTTATATTGCTTATCAGGCAATGATCCGGGGCGACATTCCCTTTGCAATGTTCTACCTCACCTTTATCCTACTACTGACCCAGGTCGGCTTGCTGGTTGCCGATATTATGTACGCGGTCGTAGATCCGCGCATCAGAGTGAATTAGGAGATTTGGATCATGAGTGACCTTGATAAAACAACCGAGACACCAGAACCAAATCAACCAGTTCGCGCACCCCAACTTGCTCTGGATGACCAGCGCCGCATCAAGGTGCTCTCACCTGGCATGTTGGTGTCAAAACGCTTCTTTCGCAACAAATTAGCGCTGGTTGGTCTGGTGATCCTGGTAATCATGTTTATTTTCTCGTTCCTGGGTCCCATCCTTTCGCCTTACACAGAGACCCAAGTATTCTATACCGAGAATGAAATCGCTAAGGATTATGCCGGCGCGATCATCAACACGGAATTACGTTATACCGTAGTTGAGGGGCAGGAATTCGGTGCTCTGGCACGTGCGAATTTCCTTTTAGCTCTTGGCGAGCAACAGCCAACATTTACTGCCAATAATATAGAATTCTCCTATGTTGAAGAGACAGAGGGAACTTACCGAATCTTGCAGCTCGAGAGAGTGGCCGAAGACTTGCTGGGTCAATTGATCCCTGTTCCAGGGAAAACCATTCCAGAGGGCCTTGAAGAAGCTTATCTCACTGCCAAAGCAGCCGAACAGTCCATGTTTGAGTTGGATGGTGTGACCTACCACATCACCGTGCAAGGCAGGAAATCATTTGTCTCGACTGAGCAGAATGTTGCCTTGGCGTCACTGTTAGTCTTTGATCCATATAACCCCGAAGATAGTTCAATTGTAGATTCTTTCGCGTTCAGATATGCGAGTATTGCTGCCATACGGGATGCGGAAACAGAGTTTGAAGCAAACGGCAAGCCCTATATTATTGAATATGGCGAAGGTTTTACCACTATCAAGACCGCTGACGGTGTTGATTTTGCCGAAGTATCCAATATTATCGTCAACCCTCTGGATCAGCGGGAGTTCCTGCCCGTTGAGTTCAAGTCCTTGGTGCGAGAGGTAATTACGGAACGAGGAAGTACTTTCGATTTTGAAGGCGTTGAATACGAGGTTGTCCTAGTAAACACCAATTACTATATCAAACGGGAAACCACTTCCACGGTAATAAAGATGTTCGAATTCCCATCAAGCGAACACCTCTTGGGCACTGATAACAACGGTATGGACCAAATGACCCGCCTGATGTACGGAGGTCGTGTTTCTCTGATGGTCGGTTTTGTGGTAGTCATACTGGAGACCGTCCTTGGTGTTATTGTTGGTGGTATTTCTGGATATTTCAGTGGCGCAGTCGATACTGCCTTGATGCGTCTTGTGGATCTTTTTAACAGTATTCCGTACTTCCCGATGATTATCATATTCGGCTCAGTGATGGATACATTGGAAGTATCGTCAATGACGCGTCTGTTTATCCTGATGGCTATCCTGGGTCTGATGGGCTGGACTGGCCCCGCCCGCCTGGTTCGCGGTCAGATTTTATCGCTGCGGGAGCAGGACTTTATGGTTGCGACGGAAGCAACTGGCATCCGCACCAGCCGAAAGATCTTCCGCCATCTGGTGCCAAACGTGATGCCCCTGCTGATCGTGATTGCCACAGGCAACCTGGGTGGTGTGATCATCTTTGAAGCGACCCTGGGCTTCCTGGGCTTGGGCATCAAGTACCCCCTGGCATCCTGGGGAAGCATTATTAACATTGCTTCGGACCCGTATGTAATGACTACTTACTGGTTTATTTGGTTACCAGCAGGTGCGCTGATCTTGCTGACCGTGTTGGGCTTCAACTTTGTTGGTGACGGTTTGCGCGATGCTTACGATCCGAAGATGAGACGATAGGAATATCCATGACGGAAGAAAACGAATTAAGCCAAATTGATACTGTCGCAACCGAAGAGGTTGTTGTTAGTGAGAGCATTCATCTGACTGCGCGCGAGGCTGCACGAATTTCCCGTGAGAACCGCAGGATCACAAACGCGATTGAGAAAAGACGCAACCGGAAAAATGTTCCGCCAAGCGAATATACCGCTGTGATGCACGATCCAAACAACGTAGTTGAATTTGACAACGTGCATACTTACTTCTTCACCGATATTGGCACTGTGAAAGCAGTCGACGGCGTTACCTTTGATATTCCGAAGGGAAAAACTGTTGGAGTAGTGGGTGAATCTGGCTGCGGCAAATCTGTTACAGCGCTTTCGCTGATGCAGTTGGTGCAGCGACCTCAGGGTCAGACCGTGGAAGGTGAAATCCGCTTTAATGGTGCTGACATGGTTTATGACGTCGTGAAAACGCCGACTGATCAGATGGAAAAGATCCGCGGGGCTCAGATTTCGATGATTTTCCAGGAACCGATGACCAGCCTGAATCCGGTGTTCAGAGCCGGGCATCAGATTGATGAAGTTATCGAGCTGCATAATCCTGAAATGACCAAGGAAGAAGTAAAAGCGCTTTCACTGAAAATGATCGACATGGTCGGTATTGCCAATCAGGAAGGCGTCTACATGATGTACCCCCACGAACTTTCGGGTGGTATGCGGCAGCGCATCATGATCGCAATGGCGCTGGCTTGCAATCCGAAGCTGATCATTGCCGATGAGCCAACAACTGCGTTGGATGTCACCATCCAGGCTCAGATCCTTGACTTGCTTCGCACGCTGAAGGACAAGATTAATTCGAGCATCATGCTCATCACCCACGACCTTGGTGTGGTGGCAGAAATGGCGGATTATGTAGTGGTTATGTATGCTGGAAGAATTATCGAGAAGGGCACGGCGGACGAGGTCTTCAACCACCCCAGTCATCCCTACACGGTTGGATTGATGGCATCCAAGCCAGTGATCAACAAGAAAGTGGATCGCCTGTATAACATCCCCGGCAATGTTCCCAACCCGATCAATATGCCGGACTACTGCTACTTCAAAGATCGCTGCCCCAGGCGCATGCCGATCTGTGACGGAGTGTATCCCCGCGAGTTCTATCTGACAGAATCCCACATGGCAGCTTGCTATCTATATGCAGACGCCGAGGAAAAGGCTGGATATGGAAAATAATCTTACAAGTAACAACTCTAATGGCAATGGTCGCAATATTCTCGAGGTAAAGAACCTCAAGCAGTATTTCCCGATCAAGGCTGGGTTGATGCAGCACGTGGTAGGGTACGTAAAGGCTGTGGACGATATCAGCTTTAAGATTGAACGCGGCAAGACCATGGGCTTGGTGGGCGAATCGGGCTGCGGCAAGACTACCGTGGGCAAAACATTGCTGCGTTTGCTGAATCCGACCAGCGGGCAGGTTATTTTTAACGGAACAGATGTCATGACACTGAATCGCAAGGAACTACGAGCTTTGCGTCCCAAAATGCAAATGATTTTCCAGGATCCCTATTCCAGCCTGAGCCCACGTATGCCTGTCAGCGAAATCATCGGAGAAGCTGTGCGTGAGCACAATATTGTTCCAGAGGCTGAGTTCGATGATTATATTGATGACGTTATGCGTTCTTGTGGCTTACAGCCTTATCAGAAAGATCGCTACCCGCATGAATTCTCCGGCGGGCAGCGTCAGCGTATTTGTGTGGCAAGATCGCTGGCATTAAAGCCTGATTTTGTCGTTTGTGACGAACCCGTCTCAGCGCTGGATGTCTCCATCCAGGCGCAAATCATCAACTTATTGGAAGATTTGCAGCATCAGCGTGAAATGGCATACCTGTTTATTTCTCACGATCTCTCTGTCGTGCAGCACATCTCTGACTATGTTGGTGTTATGTACCTGGGTGACCTGGTGGAGTATGGCGAGAAAGAGTCAATTTTTGAAAATCCGCTTCACCCCTATACCCAGGCCTTGTTGAGCGCTGTGCCAGTGCCAGACCCGAATTACAAGATGAAGCGGATCATTTTAGAGGGAAGCATCCCATCACCAGCCAATCCGCCTTCAGGCTGTAAGTTCCACACGCGCTGTCGGTTTGCGATGGATATTTGCAAAACCGTCGTTCCTGACACCCGTGAGATTGAACCCGGGCATGTAGTGGTTTGTCATCTTTACAATGAACAAGGAACTTTAGTTGAAGAAGATTCAGAAAAAGCAATATGATGACGACGATGGTCGTACTATCGTCAGCATGGATGTTGAAGGTATGCCCTGGTACGATCGCCGGCACGACTTCGTCCCGAAGTCAGAGCGTGACTCCAGCCAACCTTCGCCGTACGGTACCGGGTTGACTGACCGCGAGTTGAGATTGTATACCTGGGGCGCCCTGAAGGCAGGATTGTTGGTTGCGTCAGTGTTTGCGGTGACGTGGATCTTGCTGGTGCTATTTTTGACACGGGTTGTTTTCAGGTAAAAGAGCCTCTAAGGAGTTACCGCCCGTTATCGGGCGGTTCTCTTTTGGATAAAAATATGAATTTCAGCTCGCGCCATTGTCTATCCACGAAGGTAGCTATGGCAGTAATCTGGCTCAAACCCAGCGATTGGATTGCCGAACAGACTGGGCGGGTCTTTTTAGAAAAAATGCGGAAAATTCATCCGCAGCCAAATGTTGGCAGGGTTTGAATTGTATGCTAAAATAATGGCTACGTTGGGGCATGGTGCAATGGCAGCACATCGGACTTTGAATCCGCTGATCTTGGTTCGACTCCAAGTGCCCCGGCCTGATTTATTGTGGACACACAATCTGATGATCCTAGTTTAGATGATAGCGAGGCTGACAGTCCGGTTTGGACTGCTGTCTGTTTTTCTGATTCCCGGAGTTTTTTATGACAATCGCTTCAGTAATTCTTGCTGCTGGTTTAGGCAAGCGCATGCATTCCAGCCTACCCAAGGCTCTTCATCCGCTGCTTGGTAAACCGATCGTTTTTCATGCCCTGGATGCGGTCCTGCCCCAGGTGGATCTACCACCCGTGCTGGTGACGGGCTACGGCAGTGAACGGGTACGCGAAGAAGTTGCGCTTGCATATGGCGAAAGGGTCAGCTTTGCTTTGCAAGCGGAACAGCTTGGCACTGGACATGCTGTGCGGTCTGCGGAGGATCAGCTGCGCAATAAGGCTGATATCCTGCTGGTCACGTTTGGGGATATGCCGATGCTGCGTTCCGAAACGATCGAGCGCTTGATTCAAATTCACCAAGAAACAGGCACTACCATCACCATGACGAGCGTGATCGGTGATCTGCCGCGGGGATTTGGACGCGTCGTGCGCTCGGCGGATGGCAAAGTGCGGGCGATCGTGGAAGAAGCTGTTGCTACACCTGAGCAGCTGAAGATCCGCGAATACAACATCTCGGCTTACTGCTTCGACGCGGAGTGGATGTGGCAGAGCCTGGCAGAGCTAAAACCGTCACCCAAAGGCGAGTTTTATGTCACTGACTTGGTTGAGTTGGCGATCTCGCAGGGTAAGGGTGTGGAGTCAATGGTGCTGGAGGATGCCGCCGAGGGCTTGGGTATCAACAACCGGGTGGACCTGGCGGATTGTGAGCGGGCAATGCGTGCACGGGTGAACCGGCAGTGGATGTTGGCAGGCGTCAGCTTTCTTGACCCTGATACGATTACAGTCGAAATGGACGTAACGATCGGGCAGGACACAGTCCTATATGCGAACACGTACCTGCGCGGCAAGACTTCCATCGGTGAAAATTGTGCGATCGGACCCGACACCACCCTGCTGCATACCAGTGTTGGTGACTGCTCGGTGATCCAATACTCGGTGGCTGAAAAGGCGACCATCGGCAGCCATGTCAGCATGGGACCTTTTTGCCATCTAAGGAGTGGCGCAATCCTGCAGGACTACGTCCACCTGGGCAATTTTGGCGAGGTGAAAGACTCAACCCTTGGTGAACACACGAAAATGGGTCATTTCTCGTACATTGGCAACGCAACTATCGGGCGGGATGTGAACATTGGAGCAGGCACGATCACCTGCAATTATGACGGCAAAACCAAACATCCGACCGAAATCGGGGATGAAACATTTATTGGGAGCGATACAATGCTGGTTGCCCCATTGAAGATTGGCAAACGAGCCAAAACCGGCGCGGGTGCGGTAGTTACGCACGACGTGCCTGATGACACACTGGTGGTCGGTGTGCCTGCCAGGCCCAAAGAAAGAAAGGATCATTGTGACTGAAGAAATCGGGCTTTGGATAGCCCTTGCGGCTGCGGTCTTTTTGTCCCTGATGACTTCCGCTGCCAAGTCAGCTTTCACGCATGCCCGGCTGCCTTACCTGATAGGTATGGCAAATGCGCATAATCCGAAGGTTGACCAAACCATACAGCTGTTTAGTAAAGATGGCCTGCGGACCGCTTTACGTTTGGGGTTGGTCATTGGTCATTTTGCTGTAGCAGCAATCGTCGTTCTGATCGGTGATCGCATTTTTATACTTCAAAACTATTGGTTGATCGCACTGATCGTCTTTGGATCGTTTTTGATTCTGAGCACCCTCGAATTCCTGATTGAAAGGAGAATTCTGGACGCACCCGATCAGTCAGCAATCACCTGGACAGGTGTGGCGGCGTTCATTTCGTTCCTTCTATCTCCTTTTACACATTTAATGACCTTAGTGCTGGGGGAAAATGCCGAGAAAGTCACCCTGACTGTGACGGACGAAACCCTCAGAGACTGGGTGGAAAATGACCAGCCAGAAAGCACACTCGAAAAGGGCGAACGGGAAATGATCTATTCCATTTTCCGCTTTGGGGACACCATGGCAAAAGAGGTCATGGTTCCGCGCATGGACGTCCTAGCGCTAGAGGTGAACACCACCATCAGCGACGCGCGCCGCGAGTTCATCAAGGCGGGGCACTCGCGCGTGCCAGTCTATGAGGACTCGATCGATAACGTTATCGGCATGCTCTATGCCAAGGACTTGCTGGCGGTCGTGGATGGTAATGACACGATCGCGGCTCAACGCCAGCTGCTGAGGCCGGCATACTTCGTGCCTGAAGCCAAAAAAGTGGACGAGCTCCTGGCCGAGATGCAATCCCGCGGGGTGCACATGGTGTTGGTGGTCGATGAGTATGGTGGTGTGGCTGGCGTGGTGACGCTGGAAGACATCGTTGAGGAAATTGTCGGTGAAATTCGGGATGAGTACGACCAGGGAGAGGAAGAACTCTTTGAGAAAATTGATGAAACCACCTATCTTTTCCTGGGGCGGGCAACGATTGACGAGTTCAATCTGATTATGGATGGATCACTCTCGGATGAGTACGCCGACACTTTGGGCGGTTTTATTTATGGTCAGCTTGGCAGAGTACCCCAGCCGGGTGAGGTGGTTACAGACAACAATTTTGAATTTACAGTGGAGCAGGTTGTGGCAAGGCGCATTATCAAGGTCAAGGTGCGTAAGCTGAACAAGGAAGCTCATCTGGAGGAAAATGAAGATGGAAACGCTGACAAATGAGTATCGCAAGATCCTGATTGATACAGCCCGGCATTATCTGAAGAACAGTTATTCACCCTATTCCAACTATCCGGTTGGGGCGGCAGTTTTGGCTGAGGATGGATTGGTATACGGGGGGACAAATATCGAAAATTCAGCATATCCTTCAGGTCTGTGCGCGGAGAGAGTGGCAATCACCAAAGCGATTTCTGAGGGGAACCGAAAAATATTGGCTGTAGCTGTCGTAACCCGGAATGGCGGAGCTCCTTGCGGAGCCTGCCGGCAGGTGATGCGGGAATTTGCCAGTCTGGAAATGCCCGTCATTCTGACATCAATCGACGACGGTTTTGAAGAGGAATTCACACTCGGGGATCTCCTGCCGCGTTCTTTTGGTCCGGATGATTTAGACCGGAAATAAATTAGTCTGCCATGACAAGCCCGGATTCTCGCAGCTATCGCGCTCAGGGGGTTGTGCTGCGACATATGAAATACGGTGAAGCGGACCGCATCCTGACTATCTATACATTAGAATACGGCAAGGTTCAGGCGATTGCCAAGGGGATCCGCAAGCTGCAAAGCCGAAAGGCAGGGCACCTTGAGCCGTTTTCGCGTGTGGAGTTGATGCTCGCCAAGGGGCGCAACCTGGATGTGATCTCGCAAGCGCAGGCGCAGAACACTTACGAACACCTGCGTTCTGACCTGAAATTGATCGCTTATGCGGCTTATGTCGTCGAACTGCTCGACCGTTTTACCTATGAGGAAGGCGAGAACCGCCTGCTCTTCAATTTGCTGGTTGACACATTAGCACGCCTTGATGAAGGCGCCCCAGCACAGACCGCCGTACATTATTATGAAGTCCAATTGATGGATTTACTTGGGTATAAACCGCAGCTGCGGGTTTGCGCGGCATGCGGAGAAAAAATAAAGCCGGAAGATCAATTTTTCTCGGCCAAATTGGGAGGTGTGCTCTGCCCCGATTCCCTTTCGGCAGATCCGGGCGCCTGGAGGGTGAGCCTGGGGGCGTTGAAGTACCTGCGGCATTTGCAGCGAAGCTCCTGGAACACGTTAAAGAATCTGGTAATCCCCCAGGAAATCGAGCCGGAACTCGCCAGCCTGCTTGAGCGTTATCTGACTTACCTGCTTGAGTATGGGCTGCGAACACCGGGGTTTATAAAGGCTGTTTCGTAAATTCCTGTTTAATTTGTGTGAATAAAGAATGTTCTGTTTTTGCAGGAGACCTTGCAAAAACGAGGCTGGTTTCGGTAAATTGAGTAGGGGCGAAGCATTCTGTATGGAAAACATTGAACTATCAATAATATCTTTTTGGAATGCTTCGCCCCTGCCAGTGATGGTAAAGCGAAAGTAAAAAGGCAGTTTGCTGCGCGTCTGGCGGCACATGCAATGTTGGGAAGGCTCTTTCATCGCGAGGGAGCGTAGCGACCGTGGCGATCTGCCATAAGACACATGATTATGGCGGGCTCTTGCCCGAGCACGGCTTTTCGCCGTAAGCTTCCATCATCATCTGGAGACCTGCGGTCAGCTTGCGTGCTTGGCGAGGACGCCGGCACGATCAAGGCGAAAAAGTAGACTGCTGCGACGCCCTGATGGGTTCCCGAAGTAATTATGTAAAATGTCAAGAGCATTCAGGGTTGAAAGGTCTGGTTTCACAATGGAATTGCAGGGAACAGGTTGTATGGAACGGGTTGTATGGAACAGGTTGTAGGGAACAGGCCTGCCTGTTCCACAGGGTAGATAGAAATGCCGTTCCTGGTTGAGGCAGGCCTCAACCCTACCTCACACAAATAAATATTCATTTTTTCGAACGACAAGATCCTTCATCATTTCTCAGGATGACAAGAATATATTGTTCGGGATACAAAGACTGCAGTTGTAGCTGGTCTACATCTCTGAACCCACCTCTTTTTGATACTGCAGATAGCCGCATCTTCCTGATGGGCTTCTCTGATGAAGGGAGATTCTACATAGAGCTGGGCCTTGGTTCAGCAGCTTATTTCGCACATGCATAGGACGTGGAGGTAACAAGCCCCACTCCGTACGGCAATCCACATTCACCCGCGCAGTTGGATATGGCAACACATCGTCATCGCGAGGGAGCGTAGCGACCGTGGCGATCGGCCTTAAAACATAGGATTGTTTCGGGCTCTAGCCCGAGCACGGCTTTTCGCAGTAAGCGTCCATCATCATCTGGAGACCTGCGGTCAGCTCGCGTGCTCGGCGAGGACGCGACGTATTTTCCCGGTAGGGGTAACCCCCTTGTCAAGACAATGATGGTTTACATGTTGTTTAGGGTGATTGTTTACACTTTCA
>ENA-UPSM01006169-UPSM01006169.1-activated-sludge-metagenome-genome-assembly--contig:-NODE-6169-length-11331-cov-3.266318_pt1 | contig 11331 bp, 5 predicted proteins | sample MGYA00238181_ERZ773283 | MGnify/ENA primary metagenome ERZ773283 (study PRJEB29023, sample SAMN05720199) | activated sludge metagenome | isolation source: Anaerobic digester | place: Japan... | reverse complement strand
CATATCAACACTTTTCATCATTGCCTTTTATTTTTTCTCGCCGAAATCTGTTGCAATAATGTTTGTATCACAAATTCTGCACGGCTTCTTCTACGGAATAACCATACCGCTACTTTGGGCAATGATTGCCGATGTTGCCGATTACTCTGAATGGAAAAATAACCGCCGAGCCACTGCCATAATCTTTTCGGCTATGATGGTCGGATTAAAAGCAGGATTGAGCATTGGAGGAGCATTGACAACCTCTATTTTAGGATATTTTAACTATATCCCTAATTCATTAACACAACCCGAAAGCGCCATCAACGGAATAAAATTATTGGTAAGCATTTTTCCTGCAATCCCTTTTTTAATTGGTGTTGGACTTCTTTTTTTCTATGAAATCAACAAGAAAATGGAAGTACAAATCGAATCGGAATTAAAGCAAAGAAGAAATTAACATTTACATTTAATATAAATACAAACGACAATGCCTGAAGATAATATAGACCAAATTGATTTTGAAGTAATCAACAAAACAGCAATCTCACAACCTTTAGTATCACATATGTACACGGCCGATCCTTCGGCACACGTATTTGATGGTAAAATATACATTTATCCATCACACGATATTGATGCTGGAATTCCATTTAACGACAACGGCGACCATTTTGGAATGGAAGATTATCACATTTTTTCGATGGAAACCATAGATTCTGAAACCATAGACAATGGAGTCGCTCTTCACGTAAATGATGTTGCTTGGGCTGAACGCCAAATGTGGGCTCCAGATGCAGCTTTCAAAAACGGAAAATACTATCTGTATTTCCCTGCCAAACGTGCCAATGGAATTTTTCAAATTGGGGTGGCAATAAGCAATTCGCCAACCGGTCCATTCCTTCCTGAACCCGAAGCAATCGAAGGAAGTTACACCATTGACCCCGCCGTTTTTGAAGATGAAGATGGCAAATATTATATGTATTTTGGTGGTATTTGGGGTGGTCAACTTCAAAAATACAGAAACAACCAATATGCCGAAGAAAATGAAGAACCATCAGAAAACGAACCCGCTTTAGGCCCTATTATAGCAAAACTTTCTGAAGACATGAAGCAATTTGCCGAAGCGCCAAAAGAAATCAAAATTTTGGATGAAAAAGGTGAAGTTTTATTGGCTGGAGACAACGACCGAAGATTTTTTGAGGCTTCGTGGATGCACAAATACAACGGGAAATACTATTTCTCCTATTCCACTGGTGATACGCATTTCATTTGCTACGCTACTGGCGATAACCCTTACGGACCATTTACCTACCAAGGAAGAATTTTGAATCCCGTTATTGGATGGACTTCACATCATTCAATTTGCAAAGTGGATGAAAAATGGTATTTATTTTATCACGATTCTAGTTTATCAAAAGGTGTGACACATTTGAGATCCATTAAAGTAACTGAAATCACATACCGTGAAGATGGTTCAATTGTTACTATCAATCCGTATAATAATTTGGAAATATAAAAAGTTGCAACTGTTGATTATTTTCATAAATCACACTTTTTTATAACTTCAAAAAAATAAATTATAATTCAATAAACACAAAATTACCAGCTTGCTATGAGCTGGTAATTCTATTTATAAACTATATTTATATTGTTTTAAATTAAACACAAAACCATTTTTATTCTTTTTTTGAATTGATTAGTTATGAAAATTTTTAAACTCCCATTATTCCTTTGCCTTTTTTATTGCCTTGGCTTCCATGCTCAAATTAAATTACCAAAGCTAATTTCTGACAATATCATCTTACAACGCGATCAAGCTGTCAAAATTTGGGGTTGGGCTTCTCCAAATGAAAAAATTACAATATTGTTCAATAAAAAAAGTTTCAAAACAATTACTTCCAATGAGGGGAAATGGGAAATACTACTCCCTGCCCACGCTGCTGGAACTGGCTATGAAATGGTTTTGAAAGGAAAAAATGAAATTACTATCAAAAATATCGCTTTTGGTGATGTATGGCTTTGCAGTGGACAAAGTAACATGACAGTAACAATGGAGAGAGTAAAAGAGCGTTTTCCTGAGGATATCGCATCGGCAAATTATCCAGATATTCGCTATTTTTTTGTACAAACATTAACTAATCTCAAAAAACCTACAGAAGACTTTCCACAGGGAGAATGGATAACAGCCAACCCCAAAGATATTTATACTATTGGGGCAGTTGCCTACTTTTTTGCCCGAGATATTTACACTAAATACAAAGTACCCATTGGTATTATAAACAGCTCGGTTGGCGGCACTCCTATTGAAGCTTGGATAAGCGAAGGTGCTTACAAAAATCTACCTGACATCCAAAAAATCATCACTAAAAACAAAGATACAAGTTTTGTGAATTCATTCAATCGCCGTCCATCGGGTGGAAAAATAAAAACACCTGTATTAAAGGATTTAGGCAGCATAGAGCATTGGGAAAGCCTTGATTATAAACCAAAAGGTTGGAGAAATTTCAATATTCCAGGCTATTGGGAAGACCAAGGAATCAAAGATTTGAATGGAGTGGTTTGGTTCAGAAGAGAATTTGAAGTACCAAAAAGTTGGTTGGGCAAACCCGTAAAACTATTTATGGGAAGAATTGTTGACGCGGACGAAATGTATGTAAACGGCAAAAAAATTGGCAATATCACTTATCAATATCCTCCTCGCCGATACGAAATTCCAGCTGATTTGCTCAAGGAAGGAAAAAATACCTTTGTGATACGAGTAACAAACACGTCTGGCAAAGGTGGTTTTGTGGCTGATAAAAATTATTCTATGATTGCCAATGGCGAAGAAATTGACCTTAAAGGAACTTGGCAATACAAAGTTGGAGAAGCCTATCAACCACAAAGTTTTGTCGGATTTAGCGGGAGTTTGGTTCAGCAAAACCAACCAACTGCTTTATATAATGCTATGATTGCTCCTATTTTGCCAATAAAAATTAAAGGAATTCTTTGGTATCAAGGCGAAAGTAATGTTGGCAATCCGGAACCTTACGATGTACTCATGCCCACTTTAATTACCAATTGGAGAACTCTTTGGAAGGATGAAAAACTGCCTTTCTTTGCGGTACAATTGGCCAATTTTCAAGACATCAATTACACACCATCCGAAAGCAATTGGGCAAGACTTAGAGAAGCCCAAAACCAAGCTCTTAAACTACCCAATACAGCCGTTACAGTTACATTAGATTTAGGCGAATGGAATGATATCCACCCGCTCAACAAAAAAGATATTGGAAAACGATTGGCTCTTTCGGCTCAAAATATAGCATACAACGATAAAAAAGTAATCCATTCTGGCCCAACATTCAAATCACAAACCATCGAAAACGGAAAAATTATTTTAACATTCGATAATGTCGGGGAAAGCATCACATCAAAAGATGGCGAAGAATTACGCTGGTTTTCTGTTGCGGATTATGATAAAAATTTTGTTTGGGCTAAAACTAGAATAATTGGAAAAAATCAGATTGAAGTTTGGAACGATGAAATAAAAACTCCCAAATATGTTCGTTACGCTTGGCAAGATAATCCTGAGGGTATCAACTTCTATAATTCAGCAGATTTACCCGCTTCCTCTTTTCGAACTGATGGAGAAATTTTGGATAAAACCAAACCTTGGAAAGGCAAAAAATGCTGTGTAGTCTTAACCTACGACGATGCTCTCAATGTTCACCTTGACAATGTAATTCCAGTTTTGGATTCTTTAAATCTGAAAGGCACTTTTTACATAACTGCTTCTTCTGAAGCTGCTGCAAATAGGATTAAAGATTGGAGAAAAGCAGCTAACAATGGTCATGAATTAGGTAATCACACGCTTTATCATCCTTGTGATGCGACAGGAGAAGGAATGAGTTGGGTAAAACCTGAATATGATTTAAGTAAATATAGTTTACTGAAAATTCAGGATGAAATCAAAGTGTGTAACGCTTATCTAAAAGCCATAGACGGTAAAGACAAACGCACTTTTGCCTTCACTTGCGGACATAAAAAAGTTATAGAAGGCGAATTTATTCAAACATTATCTAATGAGTTTATTGCTGCACGTTCTGTTCGAGGAGAAATGCACAGTTTCGACGAACAGAAACTAATGGATATGGATTGCTACAGCATGGAAGGAACTTCTGGAGAACAAATGATTGAGCTAGTCAAACAAGCCCAAAAATCAGGAAAATTATTAGTTTTTCTATTTCATGGTGTGGGTGGCGAACATAGTTTAAATGTGTCTAAAGAGGCTCATAGCCAATTAGTCCATTATCTCAAAGAAAATGAAAAAGACATCTATATCGATACCATGTTTAATGTAGCTGAACATATTAATGAATTAAAGAAATAAAAGATTTAGCTATTTCATTTTAGCATCTATTTTAATGAAAATAAAATGGAGTGATAGAAAAATGTTCCAACAAACAATTATTAATTTTTGCAAAAACTTGATAAAAAAATTAAAATGGAAACAAATTTAAACAGTAGCAATTTTCTAAAAATTAAAACTTTTGGATTACTGATTATTCCCTTTTTCTTGTCTTTTACAAATGTAAATGGTCAAAATATTAAATCAAGCTACAAAAGAGAACGCATCAAAATCAACGATGGATGGCTTTTTATGCGTTATAAATCAAACCCAGACAACCTTATTTATGATGTTCGTCCTAAAGTAGAGGTAGTCAACGATAGCAAAGTAGCCGATTCTAAACCAGAGGAAGCCGCAAAAGTGGAAACAAAAGAGGCTGTGCTTAAAAATTGGATTCTTCCATCGGCTAATGATTTTATAAAAGACCCAACTAAAAAACACATCCGTCCTAAAGGCAATCCAGGTTCCGATTTTCCGTTTGTTCAAACAGAATTCAATGACAATGCTTGGGAAAAAGTAACTTTGCCTCACGATTGGGCCATAAACAAACCCTTTTACACAGGCGATAATCCCGAAGTAGGTGGCGGAATGGGACGACTTCCTAGTCAAGGAGTGGCTTGGTATCGCAAAAAATTAGACATTCCAACTACGGACAAAGGAAAAATCATCTTTCTAGATATTGACGGTGCGATGTCGTATGCCATGGTTTGGCTCAACGGTCATTTAGTAGGTGGCTGGCCCTATGGTTATAATTCTTTTCGATTGGACTTGACACCTTATCTAAATTACGGAGGAAAAAATCAACTGTCAATACGAATTGATAATCCAAATCACTCAGCAAGATGGTATCCCGGTGGTGGACTTTATCGCAATGTTTGGTTGACCAAAACAGCTCGGGTACACGTGGCGCAATGGGGAACGTTTATCACAACACCCCAAGTTTCTACAAATGAAGCCACTATTAATCTTTCTTTAAAATTAGAAAATAAAACAAGTACGACTCAAACGGTCGAAGCAAAAACGCAAATCTTTGCTGCTGATGATTTTGGCAAAGCCAAAGGCAAAGCAATCACAGCTTTTCCAACTGAAACAATAGCATTGAATGCAAACGAACAACAAGTCAAGGAAAGCAAAACAACCCTCAAAAACCCAAAACTTTGGGGCGCTTTTCCACAGCAAAAACAAAATCTATACCTTGCACGAACCAGTATTTTTATAGCTGGAAAGCAAGTAGATGAATACGAAACTCCTTTTGGAATTCGCAAAATTGAATTTCATCCAACTAAAGGATTGATTGTAAATGGAGAGAAAATCAAGATTCAAGGTGTAAATCAGCATCACGATTTAGGAGCATTGGGAGCAGCATTTAATGTTAGAGCAGCTCAACGACAACTGGAAATGCTTCGCGAATTGGGTTGCAACGCCATCCGTTTGTCGCACAATCCACCAGCTCCAGAATTGTTAGATTTAACCGACCAAATGGGTTTTTTGGTCATTGACGAAATATTTGATAGCTGGGAACGCAAAAAAACACCCCACGATTTTCATCTCATTTTCCCAGATTGGTACGAACCAGACTGTCGTTCCTTTATTCGCCGGGATCGCAATCATCCATCGGTAATTGCTTGGAGTTTTGGCAATGAAGTTGGCGAACAATATACCGATGCAGCAGGAGCAGTTATTGCACAAAAACTACACGATATTGTACACGAAGAAGACCCAACAAGACCTGCTTCGGCCTCACAAAATTATGCCAAACCCGATATGCCTTTTTCCAAAGTAATGGACTTCATAAGCTTGAATTACCAAGGCGAAGGTATCCGCGATGCCCCTGCTTATTTGCATCTAAAAGGAGGTATTCGAACGGCTCCTCTCTATCCTGCTTTTCAAAAAGCTTTTCCAGAGAAAATGATTGTCAGTAGCGAAACAGCGTCTGCATTAAGTACTAGAGGCTCTTATATTTTTCCAGTTGCACCTGAAAATTCAGCTCCTGTAAGTGATGGAGTTGGAGCCAATCCTGTCACCAAAGAAGTCAGTGCTTATGAACTATACACCGCACAATTTGGTTCTTCACCTGATAAAGTTTTTGCCACACAAGACCGTCATCCCTATGTGGCTGGCGAATTTGTTTGGAGTGGTTGGGATTATCTAGGAGAACCAACGCCTTATTATTCGGCACGAAGTTCGTATTCTGGCATTATTGACTTGGCAGGTTTCAAAAAAGACAGATTCTATTTGTACCAATCTCGTTGGAGACCTGAATTGCCAATAGCCCATATTTTGCCACACTGGAACTGGCCGAATCGTGTGGGTGAAATTACACCTGTTCACTTATTTACATCAGGCGACGAAGCGGAATTGTTCTTGAATGGACAATCGCTTGGCCGAAAAAAGAAAGGCGAATTTGAATACCGAATCCGTTGGGATGATGTAATATACCAAGCTGGAGAACTAAAAGTGATAGCCTATAAAAACGGTAAAAATTGGGCGGAAGAAATTGTTAAAACCACTGACAAAGCGGTCAAAATAGTAGCCACAGCTGATCGTTCTAAAATAAAATCCGATGGTGAAGATCTTGCTTTTATAACCGTAAAAATCACCGATAAAAATGGGTTAATGGTTCCTGATGCACACAACAAAATTAGTTTTAGCATCGAAGGCCAAGGAGAAATAGTTGCTACAGACAACGGCAATCCTGCTGATTTAGTTTCTTTTGCCTCTCACGAACGTGTAGCATTTAATGGAATGGCATTAGCAATTATTCGTGCCAATAAAGGTTACAAAGGCAAGATGAAATTAATTATAACCTCAGACGGATTGAATAAAGCTGTAGTTGAAATCGAAAGTAATTAATGGCCTATGCGAAGAGAAAACCTAAATACACTTTGCAAATTTGCCAACCATTTTTGACCACATTACATAAAAAAACAGTAGTAAACAATTGCTTACTACTGTCTAAAAATTGTACTCTATTTACTAATCCTGCATAAATTTTTCAGAGCCAGACATAACTAACTAAGCGTTTTATTTTGCTGAATTGCACACGACTGATTTTTTTGCATATTCTTTGAACCAGTTATGAACAGGAAAAGCACAAGCTTCAGGATCGCTGTTGTATGAAATTCCACCATTTAATGATCCTTTATCAATAAGATTTTCGGGAGAAAGCAAGTTCCAACTAACATTTCCAGACTCATCAACTATAGCTTTAAAATTAGCTCCAAACCCTCTTTGTCCTGCAGTTCCAGTTACACCACCTTTACCCCAAACGGAATATTGCTGAGGTGCCCAATCAATTTCAGTAATAGCTATTGGTGCAAAATCGGCAACTGGCTTAATGTTTTCGTTCCAATTTGCCCTAAAAACCATAGGGTCATTATTGTCTCTGCCCCAGTATCCTGGATAGATATGTGCAGAATAACCAATATTTGTCCCTTCAATACGATTTACAGCATAACCTTTATATTGCGATTGATATCCGGAACCAGGAACCCAAACAATATTGTTCGCTCCATTTGACCGTATCTTATTGACCATTGGTTGAAAAAATAATTTCAAAGCATCAAAGTGAGGCTGGGTATTACTTCCATAATCTCCGTTAGTGCTTTTGATATTAATTGGCTCATTGGCCAATTCGAACATTACATTTTCGGCATTTTTTAAACTTGCATGATTTGACAAATAATCCCAAATTTTGAATAAGTAATTATAATAATCATCCCCAACAGCAATATTCTGAGGACAAACACCCGGAGGACGAAGTATTACATACATACCTCTTGACTTAGCATGCTGAATAAGCGGAATAATAACATTGTCAACAGCTGTTTTAAATCTCTCAAAATTAAACTGGGAAATATCATTTTCTCCTTTAGTGGCAACACCTGGATTATTAGACCAATATGGGTCAATATGCAATCTGACATAGTTTAAATACCAATCTTCCTTCTTACTGTTCGAAAGCTTGTCAATCACACCATTGTTATAATTCAAACAGCCTGTTACATCATAGTTGTCCCATCTGCACTGACCATCTGCACATCCATTAAACCAAGGACTTGGAGTAATGGCTACTCCATGCAATAAAACATTATTGCCACAAGGATCTTTCAAAAACCTACCCTCTACCTTTAGCTGTGGCGTTTTTTGAGGCCAAGTTATCGCTGTCTCAACTGGATCTGTTTTTACAGGACTATCATCCTTAGAACAGGAAAATAAAAATAAAAAAGCAAATTGGATACTTAATAATTTATATAATTTCATATTAAATTTATTTTTAATTAAAACCCCTTTGGCTGCAGAAACACCCAAAGTATGAATTCTTGTTAAAATATCTAAAAACTGATTAGCCTATAATTGTCCTGTCAGCTTTCTAATATATTTTATTATTTTAAAGATTTATGTGCTTCAGCATAAACTGTTTAACCAAGTTTCTTGTTTAAACTTGAATCTCATAGTTCTGAAATGTTTCTATATAGAAACCAAACTCATTTCAACAGAATCCGTCAAAACATTTCTTCTATATTTTACAAGGCAAACAAAATGATAAAGCAACAAACTTTTTATTATGTTATTTAAAAATGTGTTTCTAATGAAACAAAATGTTATTCTAATCTTTCTGTTTTACTCTAAAGATTAAATAAGAGATTCTAAAAATCTTTTGATTAAAGATTTGACCCAGAAGTAGCAAGTTGACTAGGCTTTAATTGTTTAACTATGATTAAAATGCTCTAAAAAATTAATGAAATAAAAGTTTAAATCACTCATCATGAATACCTAAGAAATAACAATGTTGGAATTACCATTGAAACTTTTTCCGTATAAAACTAATTTACCTTAATTAATTCTACTACAAAAACAAGTACAGAACCACCAGGAATGCCGTTGTAATCACTATTGCCATAACCTAAACTTGCTGGCACTAAAATAATACCACTACCTCCTTCTTTGAAGTAAGAAATCCCTTCTGTCCAACCTGCTATTGAACTATGCAGATCGAATGAAACCCCGTCACTCTGGTCAAATACAGAACCATTAAGAAAATAACCTTTGTAAGCTACTGTTACATTAGAAGTATAGGTAGGTTGCGCTCCTGTTCCTTGTTTATTTATCACATAATACAATCCAGAGTCTGTTCTTATGGCATTCAAATTATTTTTGGCAACAAAATCGGCAATATCTTTTTCGTTTTGGGCAACATAATCAATAGGTTTCGATGAATCTGCTGTACAAGACATCAATACTATCGAAAACAAAACAATTAATGCATATTTAGTATATTTCATGTGTAAATTTCAATGATTTTTAAATTCAAATATAACAAACCTAAATTCGATTATTGAGCATTTATGCAGTAAAACTTCATCTTCATTCTATTAAGAACCCTTTGGACGTAATTAAAAATAAATACGACCAAAGGGTAAACTCAAACTGGATATTTAAGCTGATTGTAAATAATTGAATGAACCATCAGCTATCGTCTAACTTATTATTTTACGGATTTAAGCCCTTCAGCAAAACCGGCATAAGCTGGCTTGCGAGTGTAGTCTAATTTCCAGAGTCCGATTGGTTCTCCTCCTCTCCAGGATGAACTAGTTGGACTATCTGTTGCAGCCCATTGAGTAATACCATAACGCTGTGCAGCTGGCACAATTTCAAAATAAGCTTTTAGGATTTGCTGGTAGAAATCTGACATCTGCTGTAGTTGGGCAGAAGTAACAAATTCAGTTTTTACTGTGACTCCACCCTCCTTGATTCCCATATCAAGTTCGGATATTTTCACGAGTTTACCTGTTGCTGCTAATTTTGTCAACATTGCTCTAATACCTTCAATTGTAGTTTCACCTAAGGTTACGTGCATTTGGGTTCCGATACCGTCAACTTTAACTCCTTTACTTTCTACATATTGAATGTACTGAATAAGTCCCTGACATTTCTTTTGGTCTGCATTTTCCAACCCATAATCATTTATAAAAAGCTTATCGGTAGCATTTCCATACTTACGCGCTAACTGGATAGCACGAACAGCATAATCTTTACCCAAATAATCCTGCCAGTAAAATTCATCTCCCGCCAAAGTTTTACCAATACCGGTTTTAAGTTGTGTAGGATCCGGCCAGTCAGACATCGGTTCGTTCACCACATCCCAGGCTTTTACATAAGGAGCACAATTAGTAACCATACCCTTTATCCATTTTTCCAATGCCTCATCAATAATGGCTTTCTTCTGCTCAGGTGTTTTCTCTTGTGTTTGAACACTACCAGTAGCATTATACTTCTTTAAGGTGATATTGTCAAAATAGAAATTAGTAGCTGTTTTCCCTAAATTAAACGCAATTGTACCACAAGTTGCTTGTTCAGCAGAAACTGTAATTTGTTTGGTATAAGTAGTCCATGTAGTTGTTGAAGGAATGGTGCCAAAGAAATCCCAATGCTTGTACGCTCCAGGCGTTACGTGTGCTTGTGTAGGATAAGAAGCATTAACATCAGAACGTATGTCCATTTTAAGCTCATATTTTTCGCCAATCACCGCAGCTGGTGAAAACTTAACAAAAAGCTGAGCTTCCCAATCATTAGCACGAACACTTGCATTACTTATCTTCAATGCTCTACCAACTCCATTAGCACCCTGGCCTACAGCTGTGAACGAGGCAACTGCATTTGCATTAGATTGATAATTTGAAGTGTTATCTGTTTCAAAGTCTGCGGCTGTTACTAGATCCCAACCTGGACCTGTTGACGATAGAACATCTGGGGCAATCAATTTTTTTAGATAAGTTGCATTTTGATTGGCATGCCAACAAAGTGTATGACCAAAAACGGAAACATTGGCCTCTTGAGCTACCTTCAATAATTTATTGACATTGTCAAGAGCAAGACTTCCATCCGATTGAACTATTGCACCATGTTTCATTTCATAGCCACAGCTAACCTCGTCGAAATTTTTATTGACCAATCTG
>ENA-UPSM01006155-UPSM01006155.1-activated-sludge-metagenome-genome-assembly--contig:-NODE-6155-length-11355-cov-28.972301_pt1 | contig 11355 bp, 10 predicted proteins | sample MGYA00238181_ERZ773283 | MGnify/ENA primary metagenome ERZ773283 (study PRJEB29023, sample SAMN05720199) | activated sludge metagenome | isolation source: Anaerobic digester | place: Japan... | reverse complement strand
CCTCATGAGTCCCCTTCTCAGAGATGTGCCCATCATTCAGAAGACACTGGCTGGATAGAGGCGGCGCTCTCAATGAAATCGAACGCAGGGAAGGGGCCAATGCTTCCTTCGCCAAAGCTTTCGGCAGAGTTAAGCGGCAAGCTTCTTAAATTTCTTATTGAGATAAATGACGATATATGCCATCGAAAGGTTCATATATTGTCGAAACCTTATGAAAAATAGGGCCAGAGTAAGCGGCGTTTTTGGTGAGAAGAAATGATTGAGAAGATAGAGCTGGCACTCAGGCTAATTTTGGAGGAATCAAACGCTGTTGTCAAGGGAAAGGCTGAATCCAACGTCTGCAGCATTTTTATCGGGCGTATATCAAGGGGATGATGAGCACAATGGCCTTATCGCCTGCTGAGGAGCAATACTCCAAAATATCTATAAATCCCATTGCTCTTCAAAAGATACTGCTTCAGGAGCTTCTTAATCTTAGAGAAGAGAGACAACAGTTGCTGGCAAAGCTAAAAGACCTGGGCGGCACTCCGGAACCCGGCCGCAATCTTGTTGGTTCTGTTAATGGCGAACTCGATCTTAAGGAGGATATCTCCAAGCAAGCCTATGCGCCGCCGTTTGAGGTCTCTGCGAAGATGCTCGAAATGGACCAGACCATTCGGCTCCTGGAGCAGAGAATAAGCTCCATGGAAGAGAAGAAGAGGACTTCCCATGGGAGGACGACGGCACACAGGATCAAAAGGCTTGAGGAGCTTTTAAAGGGTTACGGGGGATCGCAGGCCTTCAAGCAGCTTCAAAGCGATCTGGGGCTTAGCCCCTCGCAATTTACGCGCCTGGTGAAGTGTCTTGATAAGCGATGCTTTGAGATCCAGAGGTGTCAAGGCGCGCAGAGAGGGGAGAAAATGTTGATACTCAAGTGATGGGTAAAGGACTTCTAGCGCCTATTGAGTTTTTGACGTGAAATGTGAAAACTCATGAGGAAAGAATGTCTAATAACCATTTATTTTACTTTTAAGTCTTTATTTCTATTTGGATTTGGACGAGATTTTACTTAAGATTTTACATTTCATATTTGAACTGTAAAATCGATAATAATCTACTGAATTTTGGCTTTAAAATTGTATTTATATAAATAGGTCGCTTTTACTTTTTATGTAAAAACTAAAATTTATATAGGAGTGTAGTAATAAGATAGCATGGCGAGGTATAGAACCTCGACTAAATTTGGAGGTAAAAGAATGGAAATCATGACACAGGTTATGGAAGTGCAAGTGAGCCCCCAGTGTACGTGTAGCTGTACATGCTCCTGTTCCTGCACTACTTCAGATACCTATTCGACGTGGTATAGCGTAGGGTACAGCAATGGATCCATTCCAGGGCAGAAAGTAGCAGGTTAAAGACAACAACATCAGCGGCTATAGTTATAGTTGCTGATGTTGCTGTCTTTATTTATCTTACCTATAATAAAAACAGCCAATGCATATCAAATATATGAAGACAGATTAGAAATTACCATTGTATGAGAAGAACCTCTATAGGGAATCGCATACATAAGGAGACAAAAAAATGTTAGAGTTCTATAGTGGAAATGGGAATATGTATGCATGGGATAACGAGGTTGGTCTTTCTATTCCATTCTCTCATACTATGAGGGCAGTTATGAATGAACTTTCGGATCAGAAGTCGATATCAAATAAAGGAATTATTATTAAAAAACTAAAAAAAGATTTTGAAGAGGAAGAAATCTCGTATTGTTATGATTGGATTAAAAAATGGGAAAAAATCAAATTTCAGAATTACAGATTGCAGATACCTTATACTGTTTCTATCTCAGATATAAGACAATTTGTGCTAAGGAATTGTCTTTTACAGCTCACACTAAATGTTACAGAAGATTGCAACTTCAGATGTAAATACTGCGTGTACTCAAATAACTACAAATATACTCGCCATCATTCTGACAGATATATGTATTTCTCTATTGCAAAGAAATCAATAGATCATTTCTTTTCTCTTACGAAGGAAGGGTTAAGATACAATCCATTAAGGGTACCAGCAGTAGGATTCTATGGAGGAGAGCCTCTTTTGAACTTCGATCTAATTAAAGAATGTGTAGAATATATTGAAGATAAATATAAAATGTATCACACTCATTATGTCCTAACCACAAATGGTAGCTTGTTAGATGAAGAAAAAGCGAATTGGCTTATGCAGTATGATTTCTCGATATCTATTAGCCTTGATGGACCTGAAGACGAGCATGATAGATTAAGAGTTTATAGGAGTGGGCATGGTACATTCCAAGATATTATGAGTAATATTAAACCAATAATGGATGCAAAGTATAAAAAAATCCATTCTCAAACAGTCTTTGATTGGAAAAGCGATTTATTTAAAATCGATGAATTTTTTAATAGATCGGATGTTCCTCATATAACAGGCGCTTCAATCGTTAACAATGTCGGCGGGTGTAAGTACTATAATCGATTTTCAGAGGAAGACAATACTGCATTTATGAAGCGACTAGAAGAAGCTAAAATTTTTTACCTTGAAAATCATGATTATTACAAATCGCATGCAGGGGCATCTTTTTTTGATCTTTTATTTGGCAAGGGTGCAGCACAAGTACTTTTCGGACCTGGGTCGCTGCTTCATCCTTTCTCAATAATGCCGTTCACTGGCACATGTGTGCCTGGACGAAAAATATTCGTTGACGTAGAAGGAAGTTTCCATATATGTGAAAGGGTGCCCAGTAATATTCCAATTGGGTCTGTAGATCGGGGATTAGATTTCGAAAAAATTGCAGAAATATTAAGTAATTACTTTAATCATTTAGATAAATGTTCATTATGTAAGGCACAGAAACTATGCCAAAAATGTTATCAAAGTTTTGCGACAGATAAAGGATTTTTGTGCTCTTCAAAGCTTTGTGAGGAGTTAAACCATTCTTTAATTGAATCTCTCACATTTGCATTTACAACTGCTGAACTAGATCCTGACATCGTCGAAAGATATGATATTCCACATGAAAAATCTGAAAAAATTATCATGGTGAATAAAAATGTATTTTAGACTCAATCCAGAATGTTATTTCGTAAGAGGTAGCAAAAATGGCGCAATTTTTGATTTGATAGATGGAAAAATAGTTGCTTTAGATCATCAAGAAACAGAATTGATGACAATTTGCGAAAATAACGAACCTATATATGATGGAAGGCTTTTTAGAGAACTTAAAAAGCTTCGACTGGGTAACTTTTACTTAAACAAGATATATGTGCAAAAATTACGGATAGGTTCCCCAATCGAAGAACAACAAATAGGTAATCCACCTAAACTTTATAGAGCATTTCTTGAGATAAATAATTCATGTAAAAGAGATTGTTGGTTTTGCGGTTACTATGGAATAAGAAGGAGTTTGGGATGCATGGGCTGCAATAAATGGAATCAAAACGGTGAGCCCTTACCAACAGAAAAGTGGAAAAAGCTAATAGATGATCTCAGAAACTTAGACTGCAAAAGCATTTTCATTACTGGTGGTGATCTAACTCTAATATGGGATAAGGCAATCGATATTTTAGATTATGCAAATAAGAAATTCGATAACATCTATATAGTACTTCATAAGCGAAGTTTATCTGAAAACATGATGAGTTACCTGACAGATAAAGCAAAAATAATTATTCAAACGGAAAATCTTGATAAACAACAACTGGATGGTTATATTTATCTCTTAATAGTTAAGCCAGAGGATAGGAACTCTGTCGATGGGATTACCAGCAAAAACACAATAAGAGATTTTGTTATAAGAAAGCCGGAATCATTAACAAATAGTTCACTGATGACAAAGAAAAAGATTCAGTTATCGAATATGCATCTATTTTTAAACAATATAAAATATCATCCATGTCTTGGTCATACGTTAGCAATCTCTTATACAGGAGACGTACTTCCTTGCCCGATGATGAGGGGTCATAAATTTGGCAATGTAAGTACGAGGGAGATTTACGCTATTTTCGAGAAAGAATGGGAGGATATATATAAATTTTGGGGGTTGAATTTAGATAAAATAGAACGATGTGCAGATTGTGAATTCAGATATACCTGCATTGATTGCAGAGCCTTGGAAGAATGTCTAACCGGAAAAATAGATGGTAAGCGGTTATGCAGTTATGATCCAAAAGAAGGTGAATGGTATTAATGGACCATAACTATAAGTATTTCTTTATGAAATTTGTTAAGCCCCATGCTCATACTCTAGCATTCCTCCTTGCCTTGGAATTTATGGGCATGCTATTTACATTCGCTAGTCCATTGCTGGCAAAGTCCCTAATAGATGATGTCTTTATAGGCAGAAGGACTGAGCTATTTAGCTACATCCTTCTGGGAACCGTTGCAATATACATCGTATCGGCGGTTTCGACCTACTTCTCTGGCTTTAGCAAAGGAAAATTGGATTTAGTTTTGTTCAATGATGTGGCCAAAGAGGCATTTGATGCGGTCCAGTCTTCATATATTAAAAAAATCCAAGAGATGAAAGTAGGTGATCTACTCAGCCGTATCATGGCCAATACTAGATCAGTTATAATTATATTTACTCAGATCATTCCACAATTTATTATCAATATGTTACGTATAATTGTTCCTTTTATCATAATTCTTTTTTATAATTGGCATCTAACACTTATTGTAACAATTCCAACGCTGTTCTTTCTTTTTCCGATTCTATTTTTGGGGAAAAGATTGGAGCGGACACAAAAATCGTCTCTCGAGAAAACCGGCTCAATATATTCATTTCTAAAAGAAAGCCTCACAATGATACCATTAATAAAGGCTTTTAGTCTTGAAAGGTGGTCTCGAGATAAGTTCGATGAGCTGATGAGGGATTACTATGATGCATCCGTAGATTATACAAAAATTAATTCGATCGGGTCCTCTCTGTACTCTCTAATTTACGGAGTGCCTATAGCGCTGCTCATCCTTTTCGGTGGCCCAATGGTAATACAAGGTTCCTTAACTATAGGCACATTTACCCTTTTCATGACCAATATCGCTCTGGTCTTCGGCTCTATCTCACAACTTGCTTTCTTATGGTCGTATTACAAGAGTTCTTCGCCTGCCTTCGATAGAGTAAAGAATATATTTGAGCTGGAGCGAGATAAGGGAGGAAATAAAGAATTGATTGTGAGAGAGGGCACTGTGACTTTTAATGAGGTCTGGTTCTCCTACGACAATAGTCTCATTCTCCAGCGATTTAATGCTATCTTTATGAAAGGATTGAATTATGTGGTAGGAGATAATGGGACCGGGAAGTCTACTATCCTAAAATTGTTGTGTTTCTTTTACCCTTTAGAACAAGGAAAAATTACAATTGATGGGCAGGATATTTCCAAAGTAAGGAGAGAAGATTTGAGGAAAAACGTTTCCATAATATTTTCCGATCCCTATTTGTTTGATGGCACCATTTATGAGAATATTCGCATAGGCAACCTATTGGCATCTAAAGAAGAGATAATTCGAGCCGCAAAATTGGTTAGAGCGCACGAATTTATAACGAGTTTGTCGCAGGAGTATGAAACACAGGTTGGAGAGGGCGGATTGAGACTATCGAGCGGGGAAAAGCAAAAGATCGCCCTGGCAAGGGCCATTCTGAAGGATTCCCCCATAATTCTTCTTGATGAAGTAACGAAATCAATAGATGTGGAATCAAGAAGATCAATTAATGAAGTCATTAAAAGTTTAAAAGATGAAAAAACATTAATAATCATTACACATAATGCAAATGAAATAGAATCAGGCAGCAATATAATTTATTTAGGACAAATGAGTCATCGAAAAGGCACTATTAATCCTACCGAAATGCCTATCTCGAAGCCCGCCACAAGATTTATATCGGTTAAGTGCTCTATAACGACAAATGACGTAAATAGATACGTCGACTGGGTGTCGTGGATATTACTTTGCGGTAACTAGGCCTATCCATAATGGCTTCCCTAGAACTGCCCTAAAAAGATCTTAATGGTCATCGCTGAATGACGAAATCGAATGAGAGTAAAAGTAAAAAGGTGAAAGAAATGAATAGAAGAAAAATGTTTGTGACTGTGCGACCTAAGATAGTAGGAGCAAAGCTTGTTCTTGCCGTGATAGCTTTGGCTGCAATATGTACTTGTGTAACGGCACAAGAAAATACTACAACCCTTACTCCGACCCTAAGAATTGCAGAAGTAGTGGCCTTAGGAGATGACGAGTTCGTCGAGATAGTCAATGGGCTGAACGAGACAAAAAATTTAAGGAACTGGGGCCTTGTGATCGATGGGACCCAGATCGCTCTGCAAGAGCACTCGCTTGAGTCCGGCCAACGGGTTAGAGTCCACCTCGGCAAAGGAGAGAAGAACGAGACAAATCTGTTCCTGAATAGCGCCGTTGATCTAAACGATATAGCTGGTAATGTCACATTAAAAGACGATACTGGAGAGAACGTGGCGTCCCTAGAGTACAAGGTCCAACCAGACGGGTCCACCACCTACACCATGACCGCCGAGGGATTTTTCGAGTATCCGGAATCAAACGGCTAGCTAGATGATAAAGTGGGTGCACAAAGAAGCAGGAAGTGTGCCAGTGGTCACTGAGCAGGCGGAGCTTATGCCTAATGCAAAATAGCCTGAGGTATCAGGGCTAACCGCCTATTTTTTTTGCTTATATTATACCTAAACTCCGCCCATCGCAATAACCATTTTTCTCGCTGAATCCTTCTGCCCGCGGCTTGACCGAAGGTTATTTATACTATTATGGTTATTACTCTTAGCTATGACATATCTGGTCAAGCAGAAGATCCGCGGGCGGACATATGCTTACGAAGCCGAAAATTATTGGGATCCAGAGAAGAAACAATCCCGGCAGAAACGGCGATATCTTGGCGTTTGGGATGAGGCAACAGGCCAGATAATCCCGAAAACAGCAGAACGAGATGTCAAGACAACGAAATCATTAGGCCCTGCATATCTTCTGGATTCCGTAAGCAGTGAGATCCACCTCAGAAAGAAGCTTTCGGAATCGTTTGGCGAAGATGGCGATATAATTTTGGCCATGGCAATGAGCAAGCTGCTTCATCAAACCTCTCTTAAGAATTTAAACACCGTTCTTGATGACTCGTTTCTGCCAGAGATGTATTCACTGAAAGAATCCTTCAGTTCCCAATGGCTGTCTAATTTTCTGGAGCGATTGGCCACAAAAGAAAAGTCCATGAATTCGTTCTATAATTCTTTGATCGCCGGCGAGGATGAGACGCTGATATTCGATATCACATCGCTCTCATCAGCTTCCCGAAATATCGATTGGCTGGAGTGGGGATATAATCGCGATGGTCTTGACCTGCCTCAAGTGAACCTCGGCCTGGTTCTCTCATTGCATCGGCATCTACCTTTATATTTCAAACTGTTTCCAGGCAGCATCAGCGATGTCGTGACTCTGAAAAACCTTGTAGCTGAGGTCAAAGCGCTTGGAATATCGAAGAGTCTATTCATCTTGGATCGCGGATTCTACAGTGAGAATAATATAAAAGAAATGAACGACGCGAATATCGATTTCATCATTCCTCTTCCTTTTAGCGTCAATGTCGGCAAGGGCTTGATCAGTGAGACAAATAGGGAAATTGAGAGCCCAGCTAATGCTAAAAGATTTGGTGGCGACATCTTCTATGTCCTGGAAAGTGAGATTCAAATTGGTTCTGTCGATGCCTATGGATATGTCCTGTTTAACAAGAAGCGGGAAGGATTAGAGACAAATTCGTTCTACAATCGATTAATCGATATCGAATGCGCCATTGACGGAAAAGAGTTCCGAAATCCAGTCGACCAATTCAAGCGGACTGCAGGAAATTTTGAAAGATATTTTGAGTACACTCTGGAAGGCAAGACGATCCATCTTAGCAGACGAGTGAACGCCATATCGCAGGCTGTAAATCGATTTGGAAAGACAATTCTACTTTCATCATCAAAACGAAGCTGGGATGAAGTTCTTTCTCTCTATCGGGAGAGAGACGAGGTCGAGAAGAAGTTCGATGATCTGAAGAATGAACTTGAGGTTATGCCTCTGAGAGTACAGAAGGTCGAAACGCTACAGGGCCTGCTGTTTATCTTCTTCATATCGCTGATACTGAGAGCGATTTTGCTCCGGAGGGCCAGGGAGGCTAAGCTGCTTGATAAGAGTTCCATCGAAGAGATTCTGATGGAATTATCAAAGCTGCGAGCTGTTAAAGTCGGCGGAATGTGGAGGCTTACAGAGGTCTCAAAAAAACAGAGGATGATTCTGGAGAAGATGGAAATTAGCGTGCCTGTGGAGGCGAATATGGTTATTAAAAAGGGCGGAGCTTAGGATACAATAAATCCATATATTTTTTTGGCTCCTCGCTATTTTGCATGGGTGAACTTGAATCGCAGATTCTCTGTGTCTCTGTTTCTCTGTGGTGAACCGCTATGCTCTGACCCAACCACAGAGGCACAGAGGAACAGAGGCCATATTCCCAGCCTCAACTCACCCACATAATTCAGCGAAGAGCCATTTTTTTCATAGATTCCTCCATTTCATGAAAATACCGCCTTTGACACACTCATATCGATTGGATATGAGGAACGATCTTTTCGCTGGCTTCTTGTGCTATTACTTTCACCACCCAATCTTTTATTGATCTGTTTGATTATCAGTATAAAAACATACCGAAAACACTGCTTTAGTGACTCAAAGTATATCAAATAAGTCACAAAAAAATAGTTGTTGTATTCGCCAATCCGAATTTGACCACTCACGCCAATCCGATTTTGATCCACCCTTGAGCGGCTAATAGGTCTCATCATGTATAAAGCTCACGTCACATCACCTTTGTCTGAAGCTCTTTCCGTTCATGTTCAGTATCAATGCGTGATGGGTAATCCTATCGAGAATTGCCGCCGTTAGAGTCCGATCATGAAATACCTTCACCCAATCGGAAAATGCCAGATTCGATGTGATGATAGTACTCATGGTCTCGTATCGCGTGGCAAGCAACTGAAAAAGCAACTCCGCCGCTGTGAGATCAAATGTAACATACCCAAGCTCATCGATTATGAGAAGATCAATTTTTCTAAACTGCTTAATATAATTTGAGAGCCGATTTTCGTTTCTTGCCTCAACCATCTCATTGATCAAACCGGCTGCCGTACGAAATGCAACTCTATAATTCTCCTCACAAGCTCGGATTCCTACTGCGATTGCCAAATGAGTCTTGCCCGTTCCAGAATTGCCAATGAGAATGACATTTCTACGCTCCTTGAGGAATTCAAGTGATTTCAAAGCAGGGATAGCCTCTCTCCCATCTTGCGGTAGATCATCCATTATCAGATCCTCAAACCTCTTCTTTGTGGGAAATCCCGCGAGCCTGAGCGATCTCATCTGGCGATTCATCCTCCTTTTATCAAGTTCTGCCTGAAGCGCAGATATCAGGAATTCCTGCAGATCATCATTATCTGATGAATATTCCTGCACATAGTTGTAGACTCCGCTCAGCCTCAATTGTTTGCATAGGTCTTCAAGAGCCACGTCCACAGCTTACCCCTCCATAAAATGATCAAACACAGCGAGATCTGGCTCCGATACTTCAAAATCTCCTTTGAAGGCAAACGGCTCAACCATCGGGACTTCCGTCTGATGAAGGAAGAAACGAATGCTGTCGCATGTTGGATGGATATTCTGCTTGTTTAGGATGGCAAGAGTCGAGGAGAATGCATCAGGCGATGTCTCTCGCATCAGATCAAGAATCGGCAAAAATTTTTTAGGATCATCTCGATAATAGTAGTTGAACATGTTCTGAATGAGTTCATCTGACTGAGCCAGAACCTTGGAATTTGCAAGCGCGCCAGGTTTGCGATGAAATGTCTTGATGTAATGAGTGATATCCAGAGAGTACTTCTGCTTCCCGGTTATCCGTCGATGGGATGCTATGACCGCGTTTCCATCAAGAAAATCAATTTGGTCGACGAGTATCTTTAACGTAATATATCTTGGACGATATGTATCTGGGATCGAGTAGTAGTTCCCATCATGTTTTACCAGCGAATACCGTGATATGGTGGCACGTTTCAGTTCATAGTTCTCATATTCCAGTGTTGGCAAGGGATGCATCAAGGCTCGCTCTTGATCGAGTCCTCGGATCGGCACATTCGAACGACGATAAACCGGATGAGCGTTTATTTCGGCAAGTCTCATCTTGAGCCAGTCAGTAGCCTCTTCAAGTGATGCAAACATGCTTCTTTCGCTGAATGTGGCTCGTCTAACATAGCCCACACTCTCTTCGTCTGTACCCTTCTCGTTAGGTGAAGCGGGATTGCAGACACAAGGGCGAAAACCGAAGTGCATGGATAGCTCCAGAAACTTATCATTGAACTGCCCTTTTTGAGAATCATATACTGTAGCCATTCTGTCATAGAAGATAGATTCTGGAACTGAGCAGATCTCATGGAAAAAGTCAATGTGAGCCTGAACAACTTCCAGATGTGTCGATCTATGATAAAGGCGAGCAAATCGATAGAGCGAAAAGGGCAGGACGAAGACTGCAAGATAGAATTTATGCCATGTTCCACCAATGCTGAGTGTAACCTCGCCCCAGTCAAATTCAGCACGCTGACCAACACGAGGCTCCTGCAATATGAATACCTCTCGTGGCGCATTAGTGCGTTTCCAGCGAGCGACTTCATTCTTTACGCTGGAATATCCTATTATATGGCCATCTTCGACGAGAAGTTCCCAAATACGTTTGGCTGTGATGCGCTGCTTTTTGGGGCGGTTTAGATTTGATTCGAGAGGATCATGGATCTTCTGGCGAACTGGTTCTGAGAGGACTCGTGATGGCTGAATGATTTCTCGGTTTTTAGGAAGGATCTCATCGGCCAGGCCACATTGCACATCCTTGACCCGAAGCACGTACTTCTTCACAGTATTTCTGGAGATCTTGAGTTCGCGGGCCACTCTTCTGTAGGATTTATAAAGGTCGTATAGATCGACGATTCTACGTATATCTACCATCGTTTTCACCCTAATGCCCACCTCTCGAAATACTTGGAGAGGGAAGGCTTTCCTTCTTAGGGTGGATCAAAAACGAATTGGCGTTTCCTTAAATAGGCGGGTCAAAATTGAGTTGGCGAAAACATGTTATCTCCAAGAGAAAAAAAGATAGCACGACAAAATACATAATCAGCACTAATGGATCGCTTTCATTGAAAGAAATACTCTCAATTTATGAGGACAGATGGGATATAGAAACAGCTCATAGAGAAGCAAATCAAAAATTAGGATTCAAAGATTACCAATTAAGAGATAAACACTCAATTG
>ENA-UPSM01006150-UPSM01006150.1-activated-sludge-metagenome-genome-assembly--contig:-NODE-6150-length-11362-cov-41.385425_pt1 | contig 11362 bp, 17 predicted proteins | sample MGYA00238181_ERZ773283 | MGnify/ENA primary metagenome ERZ773283 (study PRJEB29023, sample SAMN05720199) | activated sludge metagenome | isolation source: Anaerobic digester | place: Japan... | reverse complement strand
TACCAAGAATTTAGCAGGTCAATGCTTCATAACCTGCTTCTATGGGATGATAGTGGAACGTTCGCGTTCACCCTCGCGCCGCTTGCGGCGCGTAGTGGTGGAACGCCTTGTTCAACTCTTTCATTTTGTCCGGTCGCGGTGTTTGAGTCCAGAAAATTGGTGTTTTTGCGTTGGAAATGGCAGGTTTTCATGTTGTTGGGGCTATTTTGGGGTGTTTTTGGTGATTTTTGGGCGCGAAACCGGCACCTTTTCTCATTTTTTGGCGTAGCGTCACTTCTCCGCGAGGGCGTTGGGGTTTTGGAGATCACTCCTCATTTGTTGAACGTCAGCGGTCACCGGCGGCGCCTTGTGCGCCGTACGGTGGAGTGCCTTGTTCGGATTTCTGCTTTCATGCGGGGTTGTGCCGGTTTGAAATTGTCGGAGGCGTGTGCGCGGGGTGCTGGTGGGGCGATGGTTCGCTGATGGAGCACTCGGCAATCGCCGCCCCGCGTTGCCGTGCCGACAGGATTATTTCTCGACAACCGGCACACGCGCGGGAGCCGATTGGAGTCGGTGTTTTGCTGTTTTGATGTGCGCTCACCGGCCTACTCTTTTTTTCCGAACGTTACGCCTCACCGGTTTCTGAGCCCGCTGCGGGTGAAGAATACGGTGGAGGCGCTGGTTCGGCATTCCGATCATTGTCCTCCAAAATCCGGCAATTTCAGAACGCCTATCGTCACTGTCACCGCAATCAACAGGAATGTTGCGTGAATCGATGCGCAGATTTTTGGTCCACGACCAGTGCTCCAGTGTCTCAAATAGAAGATGATTGCAGTGATTCCCGCAATCAAGGTTAAAGGCACGGCAACGAACCATGTCAGTACTGTAACGGCGGCGGTATTGGAAGATATGTGTATGCCCATCCGCGTAGAGAGAAAGAGCCATGCGAGCGTGGTGACGATCCACGCGCCAGGCATCATCAATAGGAGTTGTGTGTTTACGCTCATTAAATTGTGTTGAACTTTAGGGGTCAGGGGGCCCGACTCCTTGTGGAAGGTACCCTGGCCCTCATTGTTGGGCTCATCCTTTTTCCTCGTATTTGCCCCTCTCGGTATTCCACAGATCTCTTCCCTTTTCTGTCATTGTAAACCAAGAGTTGCTCGGATTATTAGGGAACAGCTCGGTATAGCTCCCGGTGTTGTCCATTACTTTGATTAAGCCGTCAGCGTGTAGCATTTTCAGTGCGGCATAAATGGCGTTGCTAGAAACAGTTCCGTGATATTTCAAGACGTGGGGGTGTATTTGCTCGATGGATTCCCAGTCATCAGCCGTTGCATCCATAATATGCCACATTTTGGAATCTAGCGTCTTCATGGTCATATATTCTTATGCCCAACGTCAGCGTTCACCCTCGCGCCGCTTGCGGCGCGTAGTGGTGGAACGCGTTGTTAGTCTCTCTTGTCCTTGGGATATATTGGATGCTCCTCATATCCTTCACCAGTATTTAGTGTTGCCCAGTAGTGTGCGGTTCCCAGCTTGTCTTCACTGCCGAGTACAATGCCAATACCGGCCCGAAAACTGCCCATCCCGGCGGTAGTAATTGAAACGCGGTTTGATCTAACCCGGGCGCTGTTTCCGAATGCAGATAAGGAATTTGTCAATGGATAGACTTCGACATGCCTTCCATATATCGACTTCTCATGCGCATGCTCATCGATTAACCCCTTGGCATCCCGAAAAATTGTTTCTGCACCGATGCGGTCAAATTCACGGCAGAGGCGTTTGTATTCAGTAGGCCTGAAGTTCCAGCCGAGTAATACGGCGGTATTCAGAAAGAATAGAAGTAAGCCTATATTGTACATAAAAGACTAACGTCAGGGTTCAGGCGCGACCCACGGCATAAGTGTATACCTTTGCAGCGAGGAAAAGCCATCGCCTTGCGACCAGTTGTGGGTCGTAGCCTGGAACCCCTTGTTGAGCGCTCATTTTTGTTCCGTGAATCTGGAAACTACTTTTCGGATTAATACAAACAGCCCCAAGGTGAATCCCATTGTGATGGTTTGAGACAATACAATTTTCAGGAAGTGTGGTTTAAGGTCTTGCGGGTTTCTAACAGCAGAAGCCACCTCACGATGGGTAAGGTGGTTTTCTTGGGCGATAGTGCGGATCTCGCTATAACCGGGTTTGTCCTTTGCGGGATGCCTTTGTGAATAGTACGTCAAGCCATGGACAATACCGACTAAAGCAAGGCTCCAACCAAGTACGAGGATCGCGAACGCGATCAGGTTTATATGTGTGCGTTTCATATCATCTCTTTCGCTCAACGTCAGCGGTCACCGGCGGCGCCTTGTGCGCCGTACGGTGGAGTGCCTTGTTCGGATTTCTGCTTTCATGCGGGGTTGTGCCGGTTTGAAATTGTCGGAGGCGTGTGCGCGGGGTGCTGGTGGGGCGATGGTTCGCTGATGGAGCACTCGGCAATCGCCGCCCCGCGTTGCCGTGCCGTCAGGATTATTTCTCGGCAACCGGCGCACGTGCGGGAGCCTTTTGGAGTCGGTGTTTTGCTGTTTTGCTGTGTGCTCACTGGCCTACTCTTTATTTCCGAACGTCACGGTTCAGACTGAGGCGCGCATTGGCGACGATAGTCTGGAACCGCTTGTTCGGCTCTCTTTTCTAGGGCTTCGAAATGCACCTTCCAATTCTTATCTCTGGTTTTACTCCCTTCGCGAAAATCTACCATACTGACGATGATGGCCAAGATCACTAGTAATGCGCCAATAATGCGCCAGGATCGCCTGTCCTCATATAACAAATATAGTAGGGAGAAGACGAATAGGGGTATAAAGATAGGCCACATACCACCAGGCGCAGCGGGGATAAATGTCAATAGCACAAACCATAGAAAATAAGCCACCAACAGAATTGTTGAAAACCTTTTCATTTCATTAGCCGAACGTCAGGGGTCAGGGGACCCGACACCTTGTGGAGGGTACCCTGGACCCCATTGTTGGGCATGATTATCTTGCTGAACAAATTTTGTCAAAATATTGCCAATTCGCTCTATTCTATTCTGATCGAGAACCAACTGAACACTCGGTGATGCTATGGGGCTTCGCACCCTAGGCGCGATTAGTGGCATGTCTCCCAACATAAGCAAGATTCGGCTCCCGATATGCTGGCCTGCCACTTCTGAGAATCGCGTTGCGTCAACGGGATGCATCGTGATTAGAAGTGCAGGACTGAATTTATCGGATCTCTTCCCTTCAAAATATGATATCGAGTGCGCTGTATCATTTTCGACAGACTGAAGGTTGGTGACGACTAGAGCTGGTTGGGAAATGTAGCCGAGTTTTGGGAAATTCACTGTGTCTATAAATCTGCCATCGGCAATTGCAGTTTCGCTTACGACAAAGAATTTTAGCGCAGGAACATTGGTGTCGGAGGGATTGGCACAACATGCCTCTGGAACCCCCGCTAATATAGCTAGAATAGTGGTAAGATATTTCAATATTTCTCTCTTTCGTCCAACGTCAGCGATGAGGCTGAGGCGGCTTGCCGCCGATAGCCTCAAGCGCCTTGTTCAACTCTTTCATTTTGTCCGGTCGCGGTGTTTGAGTCCAGAAAATTGGTGTTTGGGCGTCGAAAATGGCGCGTTTTTCGGTTTTGGGGACGATTTTGGGGTGTTTTTAGCTATTTTGGGGCGCAAAACCAGCACTTTTCCCTCATTTTTTGTCGCAGCATCACACCTCCGCAGGGGCGTTGAGGTTTTGCGGATCACTCCTCATTTGTTGAACGTTACGCCTCATTTTCGGCGTGAAGCGACGTAAAATGCAGGCGCTGGTTCGCTGATTCCTATCTGTAATAAGGGGTGTGGTAGGTCCGAATGATCGCGACGCATGGCATTCCACCCCACTTGCCCCCTTCATATCCGATGAGTGACACCGTGTAACGACCCTTCTTGAAGTTGTGCCACACGTCTTGCCTATAGTCCTTCTGCGGTTCCAACTCCGCCCAACCACTATTGACAAAATGGTCTCTGTAGAATTGGACCATCTGCGGAATTGTGACGTTCTTCGTCTCAAACTCGACTCGAACGCTCGGTGGATCATCGCCTCCCAAAACCCCCAGACTTTGGATTCGGCGGTCTGCGACATGGTATGCGGGCAAGCTAGCGGCAAAGCGTCTGAATCTCCATTCCTGAGTCTTGATCGGCCCGAAAACAGCAGCGGGCCAAAAAACGACCGCGATTAAAGCGATCTTATACCATGGAGGACCTGGCAGAAACCCCTTCCATCCAGCAATGAGTCCGACTATCAGCCCAAGAAGCGGAGGCAGAACGACTGGGAAAATGAGTGCGATGAGCCATCCGCTGAAGTTGACCAGCATGATGCCGTCGAATAGCAGGCCGACTGCGATTCCTGCCGACATGCCCAAACATATTCTCTTGGCCTTCATGATCTCTCAGCGAACGGCAGCGGTCACCGGCGGCGCCTTGTGCGCCGTACGGTGCAGCGCCTTGTTCAACTCTTACATTTTGTCCGGTCGCGGTGTTTGAGTCCAGAAAATTGGTGTTTGGGTGTCGAAAATGGCGTGTTTTTCGGTTTTTGGAGCCATTTTGGGGTGTTTTTGGTGTTTTTGGGGCGCAAAACCAGCACTTTTTCCTCATTTTCTGTCGTAGCGTCAAACCTCCGAGAGGGTGTTGAGGTTTTGGGGATCACTCCTCATTTGTTGAACGTCAGGGTTCAGGCGACGGCCCACGGGCAATACGATATACGATTGTAGCGAGGGAAAGCGATTGCATAGCGGCAGCTTGTGGGCCGTAGCCTGGAACCCCTTGTTGTGCCGAATTTGCGTTTCCAAGGCTCTCCCCCGTGACGTTTCGGGGGCTGTAGCGGGGGGATGGGTCTGAGAACGCCGGCCGCTGGATCTGCTGTAGTCAGTCGCCGCCGCCGCTGGGCCGCCCATAATGACCGTAGTTCGTTCCCGATCCGCGCGTCGCGGCAACGCCGCCACCCCCTTTTCCCCTCTCGCGTTGCCACTGGTAATCAGTTGTAGCATGGCCGGTTAGTGTTTATATGGGCACAACGTTTGGGCCCACCGGACGGCGCGCAGTACGGTAGGCGGTGGTTTGTGCGAGTGCGTTGATCGTAGCAAGGCCGCGTAGTTTGGGCAACTTGTGCGCCGTACGGTGTGGCCCTTTGTTAGCACAATTATGTCCTATGGTGAAGGTGGCACGAATAGGTTGCCGATCTTGTGCGTGATCTTGCCCAGGTGCCATCTCGTTTTGACGAAGAGCTTTCGCCGCCCAGTCTCTGTATACTTCTTCAGTGGTTTGTTTCGGTTATCTTCATACTCCCACACGGATTCAAGCTGTCCGTTGGGATAGTAGAACTTTCCAATGCCGTTCTTCTTCCCGTTGGTCGCAAACGGAATCTCCCAGCGGAGTTGTCCAGATTCGTAATACTCCCTTTCAACACTGTTGGTTGGAGTTATCTGTATGATGACTGTCTTCACTTCGCCGCTGGGGTAGTTCTCTCGACTCAGAACATTGGTCTGCTCTGCCAAGATCGCGCTCGCGAGGCCGAGGAACACTGCTAATATGATGATATTCTTCTTCATCGTGCTAACGTCAGCGTTCACCCTCGCGCCACTTGTGGCGCGTAGGGGTGCAACGCCTTGTTGGATTCTATTTTTCATCGGCTGTTCTTGGCTTCGCTTTCCCAAATCGTTTCCGCGGGGTTCGTGACCTTTGTTTTTCAGTGGTGGAGGGTCCGTCGTGCGCGCGGTGGCTCATTATTTTCTGATCCAACGTCAGCGCTCTGGGGACGCGCCACTTGTGGCGCGTACCCAGCAGCGCCTTGTTCACCCATCTTCATGTTATAATTCTCAGAGCTATTGCGGTTGCCGTTGCTATTCCCGAACTGAATAGCACTAAAAGTAGGCAGCCCGTACCAATGTTGATGTGATGTTCTTTTAGCAGCGCTTTGAGCGATTGATTGAGCTTGTTGTCCTTTTTATACATTTCATCCTCATCATCAGTAGACTGGAGTGCGGATGACATTTTGCCGGCTAGTCCGTTTACTATTGCGTCAAAGGCAATTTCGCGCAGTTCCTGCTCTTGAATGCTCCATCCGTGGGCTGAAAGATAACCTTCTATATATTGTTGTGAATTGCTTGCCTTCTCTTCGAGGCGCCCAGCGGTAGCTTCTCCCTTTGTATTCAGAATCTTAAAAACATCGGAACCAAGGGCTGGCGCTAACACTTCTTCATATTCAGTTGTTTTGATTTTTTGTGCCGAAGCAATGCGATCCCATAGATGGGAATTACGCAAGGTCACAACGATTTTTCTGACAATGCTATATGGAATTACTCTGTAGGCGTAGAGTGGATATATTTCGCCCAGTTGGTCATGGACTGGATTTTCGTATTTGCGTATGAATTTTCGAGCCTGCGCAAATGAGGAAACGGGCTCTGTGTGATGTAGCTGTTGTAAATATTCAAGCTGATATTTTTCAGGCGGTGCAGTCTGCAGCGCCGCATCGATAAGGGAAGAAGCTTCATCCTTTGTTTTTGGCTTTTGCCTTACCCCAAGCGATTTGAGATAAGATAGTTGGCTCTTGGTAGGTTTATCATCAGCCATTATTGCACCTCATAGCATGTATCATGGTGAACGTCAGGCCTCACCGGACGGCGCACATGCACAGTAGGTGGCGACCTTGACTGGGTTGATCGTAGCAAGGCCGCGTAGTTTCGGCAACTTGTGCGCCGTACGGTGGAGGCCCTTGTTCGACACAAATATTATCCCCCATGAAAGGTTCTATTCGTAGCTGGAAGGTCGAAGTAAAACAGCATAGAATTATTGATATAATATTGGTACTGCCTGAAGCCAAGGCCGCCCAATAGATCCCGAACAGTATTGATACCACTATCCCGGCATTGTTGCCTAAACTCATCGCGTGTCATTTCTAAATCTGATTGTAGTACTACGGATGGGCCATAATCGCTTAGAAAGGTCTCGAAGGAAGAATCTAAGTATTTGTCTGTATACCTGTATGGTTCAAGATTCCCGAGAGCCATCGATGTTACAGCCATAGCTTCTTGCTCTGGGGTAGCTGTCATTACTACTCGGAATGTTGTTCGCATGGGTTCCTGCCAAAGGCGCTGGATAAATATGGTGTCATCCCATTCTGATGTATATTGGACGCCAGTCGATGAACTAGCGTTAAGGGTCTGTAGCATTATCTGACGCCCATCTTTGTCCATGCCAAGTATTCCATATTCATCAGTCTTTCCGAAACATGATTTGAAAATGAACGCGACAATGAAACAGGTGATAAGGGTACTGATTAGTTGCGACTTCAATTTATTAAAAATTTCGCCCATAATATTATCTTTCGTCGAACGCCGCAAATCACGGGCGGCGGTACGCCGTACCGTGGATTTGTCTGGTTGGGCAATCTCTATTTGAACCAAAACACCAGCGGCAATCCCACAGCAACCACGAGAGTCCACGTCGTATACGCGGGGATGTATCTCACAATCCATCTGTCGAGGTGATCCAAATCGGATTTGCTTCTAATGAACCCCACGTAATGCCAAAGGATCCCTGCCAAATGGCCGAACGCCAGCAGATTCGCCCCAAGCACGGCAACTCGGTTCGGCGTGAATCCGTACGACGTCAATCTGAACAGGATCGCAGCAAGTGCAATGACATCGATTGCCAGGGTAACTGAAACTAAGCCAATGTTCATGAAGTCGACGACCCCTGCCATCTCCCTCGATCCACGCTCGGAAATCGAGAAAACGCAGAGTCCCAGCACGATCAACAACAGGCCATTGAATGCAATGAGGAAGTCTCTGTCTGTGAATGGGCTCTTCTGATTCAGAATCATCGCCATCAAATAGACAAGCACAGTCAGGAGGAAAAGAGGAGTGAATACTTTGGCCAAAAGTGGAGCTATTTTGAACCGGTCGCTCACAATGCGGTCAATGAGAAGAGTTGCGACAATGGGGGACGCTATCGAACCGTATACAACCACGTTCTTGATGTACCACTCTTCTATGCTTAAATCAATCAGCCCGAATAGAGCAAAGGTCAGGCCGGTAAGCACCATGCCTCCTATAAGAATAACGGTGCTGTAGATAAGCAATTCTCCGTTGTATCGCACATAGCTCATCCTGCCCTTCAAATCTCTCCAGGCCCCGCCGAGAAACGCAACGCCAAGCAGAGACCAGAAGAAAAAGGGCATATGAATGCAGGAAAGGATTATGGTCTGGGAGTTGGATCTATCGGGAAGAAGATTTAGATAAGCTGTTGCCCCGATCAGAAGGGCTACCATGGTACCCACCAGGCTCCTCTTACACATTTTCTGGATGCAGAAGTAGGCGATCAGGGCGCCAGCGACAATGCACCCGAGATTGCGACTGTAGAACAGCTCATCATCCACTTTGGAAAAGAAGTGAGGAATTTTAGCAAGCGTGCCTGCGATGAGCGAAAGCGCAATCGCTACCCAGATGTCACGGGGGCGCCAGCGAGAGGTGGAAATTTCGGATTCTCCTTCTGGTTCCTTGAAGAAAAGGCGCTCATTCCAGACCTGCATAATGGCTGAATCGTGTTGCTCTACAAATGCGTCACGGAATGCGTGTGCAAACTCCTTCGGATTCTCGCGATAGAGGATCTCCAAGTTGTGAGGGGAGTTGGCTGCGCTTATGATTTTGTCTTTCATAGTCTTCTATGCCCAACGTTGGGGCTCACCGGCGGCGCACCTTGTGCGCCGTACGGTGCGGCCCATTGTTAGGCTTTATTTACTCATCAATTTCCAGGAATATCCGCTGATACTCCGCAGCCATCTGCCTATAATATTCAGTGGACCAAGACATCCTGCGGATTTCTTTAAGTGGATGCTTGGAAAGATCTCTGAAGCCGACTTGAGCATTGCGATAGGGTGCAGAAACCGAAAAGCTGCGTGCACTTTTCCCTCTAGAATAATTTCCAACAGCTGTCATAAAATTATCACAAAAGGTTTTTATAACTGCCGAATATGAACCATTATAATAGCGGGGTGAGCGTATGCCCCCCTGCCTAAGCGACACATTATCGATCAATTTAAATTTCTTTTCTGCTAATGCCATATATATATCGCCGCAATCAACCAGATATGTATCAAAATCGGCAAGTGCGGCAGATTCTGCAAATAGTCGCTTTGGAGATGAAGGTATCCATTTGATATCGGATGTTACCCTTGTCCCGAACCGTCTAGTTTTACTGAATCGAGTTTCAGCCGTAATCCAATTTGTCATGCCCGGCCGTGTGGCATATGTAGCAACTCCTAAAACGCCATGCTCCTGAGATAAAATTGGACTTCCGCTGTTTCCGCTTACAAAAGGGGCATCGACTTCAATCTCAGAAGGGCCGACGCCAAGTATCTTGCCTGATATTTCTGTGATGACTGATGCACCTTGGCTATTGCCGTAAACCTTGATTGGTTGATTAATTCTTGGATTGGAAGTTGCCAGCGTAAGAGCCGGTTGGTCTGAATTATCAATTTGAATTCTTGCTAAATCACGATCATCAGCAAGTTCAAGTCTAATGGGCTTAAGCAGTCCATGGTTGACGGTCTTAAAGTCATACCTTTGTGACCGCTCCATGACATGAGTATTGGTTATTATGTAATTTGTGCCATTGATGTTGCATATAAACCCGCTGCCGGTACCAGCATCTGATTCAATTATGACCATGTACTCGGATAAATCTTGCTGGGCAATGGTAGAGGACGATATACATAGCACGACTAGTAATATCGCATTTAGTTTATTCATAATCGTGTCCATGCCTAACGTCACGGGTCAGCGGACCCGACACTTTGTGGCGGGTACGCTGGACCCGATTGTTGGCTGCGTATTTTCCGTTTCTTCGAGATTGCCACCAGGATCAGCGCAAATAGTACTGGTATTTCCAGCGCGTAGAGGAGCGCGGAGAAGATAACCCAATTCTCTATAACTCCGCTCCATAGGATGGCCTCTATGGGTTCACCGTAGCCAGAAATAGCGGGGTCGTTTTTAGCCCACATAGCCGAAGGGAAGCCTCGGGCATCAATATAGACTGAATCAAGTCCCGAGAGTTCGGGATAGATTGCAGTAATATGGACGAATGTTTTATCGAGGATGGTGAATGAGGCTATCGCGAGGCCCGTAACCAGCGGACAGAGAATCGCGAGTAATATGATTAATTTCTTCATATCTTTTCAGCCAACGTCAGCGATGAGGCTGAGGCGACTTGTCGCCGATAGACTCAAGCGCCTTGTTCAACTCTTTCATTCTGCATGACGCAGGCGTTTGAGTCCAGAAAATTGGTGTTTTTGCGTTGAAAATGGCGTATTTTTCGGGTTTTGTGGCCATTTTGGGGTGTTTTGGGCGATTTTGGGGCGCAAAACCGGAACTTTTTCACATTTTCGTCTGTCACATCACCCCTTCGCGAGGGCGTTGAGGTTTTGGGGATCACTCCTCATTTGTTGAACGTCAGGGGTCAGGAGACAGCGCACCTTGTGCGCTGTACCCTGGACCCCCTTGTTGGAAGCTATTTTCATTTAACCTTTGAAACTATGCACTCGCACGATCCATCGTGCTTTTCAATATGTACGAGAACTGTTTTTGCGGGGTCGCCACTGGCGTGTTTCCAGATCACATAGCCGCCATTTGGGTTAAGGGTGTTTCGTGCGAAGGTTTGTTCTGACTTACCTTCAAATTCGCGGGTGCCCCACGCAAGCGCGGCGAACTCGCCTGGATTCCTTCCGCTAGATTCAATGGCCCGTCGCGTTATTGTTACGGCTTCGGTTTCGGACAGGACACCAATTTGTTCTGAGGGAAATCGGTATATGGTGGGATGGGTATCGATATATCTGGCAATACCTCCAGCAGCGATAAGAAGCACTAGCCCCAGCCAGATACCTATGGTCGATTTCCTGATCATTATTTCTTACTTCCAACGTCAGCCTTCACCGGACGGCGCACCTTGTGCGCCGTACGGTGCAAGGCCTTGTTCTCTTTTCCCTCTTGTCCATTTGTTCGGGGCTGGCCCTTGATAATAATAGCGACCACGCCTAGTGCGGGCGGTTACTCTACCTACATTTTTCATACTGTAGAAAAACATCTTTCGTAGCGTGGAAAAATTACTGTAGAAGTTTCCATAACGTGGGAAACTATAGCGGCGAGGGGCATGTTCTAGCAAGCTTTTCTGCGCTTTATGTCATCTGTAATCCCCGATTTCATAGTCTAGCCATTGCGTTTTTATTCAGCCTGGCCTTGACCGCCCGTTCTCACGCATAATTAAGAGAACGTCAGGGGTCAGGGGACCCGACACCTTGTGGAGGGTACCCTGGACCCCCTT
>ENA-UPSM01006145-UPSM01006145.1-activated-sludge-metagenome-genome-assembly--contig:-NODE-6145-length-11369-cov-4.540392_pt1 | contig 11369 bp, 12 predicted proteins | sample MGYA00238181_ERZ773283 | MGnify/ENA primary metagenome ERZ773283 (study PRJEB29023, sample SAMN05720199) | activated sludge metagenome | isolation source: Anaerobic digester | place: Japan... | reverse complement strand
CCAGGGCGGCTGGGGCTCGCAGCTCGGGGACCTCCCGGAGCGCGCCGTCGAGCCAGCCCGGACGCCGGCCGCCCTGGACCCACGCGACCAGCGACTCGACCAGCGGGATCACGATCGCCCGCACAACGGGGTCCCGGAGGACCCGGATCACTGTACCGATTGCCGTCATGGCTCACGTCCTAGCACCCGCTCCGCCCCGTCCAGCGCCGTGAGCAGCCCCGGAGGCGCCTGGCTGCCCAGCAGTGAGGCCGCGACCCGGAGCAGGGCCAGTGCCTCCCGGACGTCCTCGAGCCCGTCCTGGCCTGCCACGAGGGCAGCGCGGGCCCGGGTGAGGGCATCGTGCGCCAGCCCGAGGGCGGCCACGAGCTGCTCGCCCCGGGCGATGTCGGCCTCGGTGGGGGCGTCGAGCGACCGGAGCCACGCCGAGGCGCCGGAGTCGGCCACCTCGAGCGCGATGCAGCCCATCGTGTAGACGGTCCTGGCGGCGTCCAGGGTGGCCGTGGCGTCCCGAGGCGCCTGCCCCCGGCAGCCGGCGACGGACACCAGCAGGATGGCCAGGAGCAGCCGCAGGCGCAGCCCCAGGGCCAGGCGGTGGAGGGCGCGGGTCACGACTGCCCCCGCTCGGCCGTGGTCACCGACGGCGCCTTGACCCCGCTCAATCGCAGTGCTGCGTCGGCGGCACCAAGCGCGGTGGGCCACGCCGTGAGCACCTGGAGCAGCACCATCGACACCGCCACGGGGATCGTGTCACCGCGGGCGTAGGCGTCGGCGAGCGCGGCGAGCGCAACGAGGACGAGCGCCGGGAGCGGCTTCCACTTCGTCGGGATCGATTCCCAGTAGACGGGCAGCACCGTCCGCAGCGCGGAGAGCAGCACGGCCGCCCCGAGGCCCACGACGGGCCACCACGCGCGGGACTGGATTGCAGCGATCAGGACGTCGATGTCCGGCATTAGGTACTCCTCTCCCGTCCCGCGGGTGGCGCGTGAGGTGTGATGGTCAGGCGGCGCGGGCGCTCAGCAGCGCGTCGGCAACGTCCGCGAGCCGGTGCGGATCGAAGGGGATGGGAACGCCATCGGGCGCCGGCCGCTCGCCGTTGACGACCGCCTCGTCCCATGGCCCGAGCGACCGCACCTCGGCCGGGCCCCAGATGTGGCGCAGGGACTCGTCGGCGATCGGGAATGCGTGGTACCGGTCAGCGTGGCGGAGGTAGCAGAAATGCCCCATCGGGACGGCGCAGAACTCGACTCCGGCGCCGAGCATCGCCTTCAGCCACAAACCATCCTCGCCCCAGTCCGACGGCGCGCGCGGGAAGTCGAGCAGGTCACGCACGAGGCACCCGAGCGTCGGACCCTGACGGACTCCGGTGATGCCGCTCGGCCACGTCACCGACCACAGCTCACCACCTGGCATCCTGACGAAGATGGCGGTCTGGCAGACGGCCACGCCCGGTTCCGCGGCAGCAAGCGCGCGCTCCACGTAGCGGGGGCCGTAGTAGTCGTCGGCGTCGAATTTCAGGAAGAGGTCGCTCGGCGCCGCGTGACGTCGCACCTCCGCGATCCCGGCGTTGACGTACTCCGCGCAGCCGTGCTCGCTCTCGATGACGATGGCGCCCGCGTCCAGCAGCGCCCCAGCGTCAGACGCGAGCCCGTTCCCGTTGCGCACCGCGACGAGGCGTAGGTCGTGGACGGTCTGCCGGAGGGCGTTGGCCAGGACGTTGCCGACCCACGCCGCCGAGTCGATCCCCGTGACGAGCCAGGCGGTCATGCGGCGGACGCGACCCACAGGTGCCCGCGGATGGTCCAGCGGGAACCGGACGCACGCGGAAGCCATACCAGGCGCGGGGTGCCACTTGTCACCGATATCGAGACGGAACCATTCAGCAGAGACACCATTGACCCAGCGTAGCCGACCCGGGTTGCGATCTGGTGCGATGCGGTGGCGCTCACGTTGTTCGTGGAGCTATACCGAATCGCGAGGAGCCACTTCTCAAGGCCGAGGTAGGTGGTTACTCCGTCATACCCTGTCGAGGTGAACATCACCTCGATCGACATCACCGCACCTTTAGAGATGGTAGCGCCGAACGGCTGCTTAGGGAGCGCCGTATACTGAGTGGCGATCGGGACGTTCTCGCGATAGTCCCAGAACTCGAGGATGTTGTGAGCCATCAGACCACCACCATTGGAGCCAGGGTGCTACGCCCGCCCTCAGTCGCGACGCAGGCGGTCGCGTGGTACCGGAAGAACGCCTGCGCTCCCAACGACTGAAGTGGCATCACCGCAGCACCGATCGTCATGGTCAGCGAACTAGTGGTCAGGTCCAGACCATACGACCCCAGGTGCCATCCGTGGGTGATCGAGGCGTAGGAATGCACCGACACCACGCCGGACTCGCCGAGGATCAGAACGTCTGACGGGGTGAGGCGAACCAACTGGAGATTGTCGCCGTCCGCGGAGTTGCGCGAGAAGATGCCGCCGTCGACTGGCAACCGGACGTAACCCTCGGTCGCGGGGGAGGTGCCAAATTGGATGTACGCCGCCGTCCGGGTCCCCGTCATCAGCAGATAGCCGGGGTGGTCCGATACGTCGGTCAGCCCCGTCAGCGCGCCATGGTCCGTGACGCCGCTGCCCGCGCCGACGCTCGCGAAAGACAGGTTCCCATCGCCATCGGTGACGAGCGCCTGGCCCGCGGTGCCGTCGGTGGGCGGCAGCCGCAGCGTGTGCGATGCCGCGAGCGTGGGCGCCGAGAGCCCGACATAGAAGGTCCCCGCGGCATTCCAGAAGCGGAGCGCCGTGCCCGCGTTGACCGACAGGTTGCCGCTGTCGTCGTAGCTCGGCGCGTTCGTTCCGGCCTGAATGATCTTGCCGGTCGTCTCGTGGAAGCGAACGACCTGGTTGTCGAGCGACGACGCTGGGCCGTGGACGTCGCCCTCTCCGGGAGCCGCGGCCTCCCAGGTCTGCGTCGCGTCCACCCACGTCAGCACATCGCCGTCGTTCGTGCCGGGCAGGTAGGTCAGGTCCCCCCCGTCTGCGATGGCGACGTAGCCGTCCTCGCCCCCGGTCGGGGCGGTGAGGCCACCGGTCCCCACGTTGGGGCCGTGGATCTGGACGTTGTTGCGGATGCGGACGGTCATGGCTCATGCCCCCGCGAGGCTGAAGGTTGACGTACCCCACGCGCGGGAGGTTCCCAGCGTCCAGGTGACGGTCTGTGCTCCGGCGGACGCGGCGCGACGCGCGGCGACGAGCAGGCCCGACGTTGACGCGGCGTGGTCATCGTAGTCCGACGCAACGGCAATCGCGGCGGTGACCGCGGAGCTGGCAACGGTTCCGTCCACCCCGACGAACTGGATCACGAGGGCGTCATCGCCGCTGGTCGTCGTGGCGTCGGTGGGACCCGTGCTCGACCCCTCGGCCTCCTGCGGATCGACGACGGCGCCTTGTCCGCAGTCGCGCAGCTCGATGACCCGGACCGTCATGTTGGTGATGTCCTCGGGTTCCCCGGCAACGTCCCACACGAGGTCGTAGTCCCCAGCCGCCACGGGCAGGGCAGCATCGAGAATTTCGTACACCATCAGCCAGCTATAGGGGGACGAGCCGACGAAACGAGCCGACGTCACCACGGACATCGCTTCCGAATCGAGCGTCACCGCGTTCATTCCGGCAACGCCGTTCGACGACTCGTAGCAGAACCCAACCAGCACCCGGCGGTTCGGGGCGTCCGAAATGGCGACTGACACCGTTTGTGGGAGCGTGTCGTGCGAAGCATCTCCGAACGACTGGACCGACACGATCGACGGCCCGCCCGGCGTTACCCCGAGCGTATCCGTCACCGATCCGCCCGCTGTGAGCACGATCGCGGCGGCCTCGTCGTACAGGATCGGCGTGTAGACGCTTGGGGTCTGCGTAGAGCCGGTTCCCGTGCCGGTGGAGATGGTGCGACCGTTCGCGGTGATGGCCCACGGGACGCCGCTCGTCACAGTCAGCGGAACCTGAACGTAGAGCCCGGGCCACCACTCGGTGACGGTGCCGAACGCCAGCGACACGGCGTCCGAATTCTGTTGCAGCCGCGCCCCAGAAAGAACCGCCGTCCCGCCCGCGGTGCCCTGATACTCGATCCGGTATAGCTTGTCCCCGCGCGGCAACACGATCGCCTGCGCGAGTCGCGTCGTTTTCGTCGCGGTGGTCGTGATCTCATCGCCCACCTGCTCGCCGTCGGTGACGTTCCACAGGCGCGCGCGGAAGGCGCAGCTGGCGTTTCCCGTCTCCCCGAACACCTCGAGCTCGTGCCGAGTCCCGACCACATCGGCGGAGTCGGCCTGCAGGCACCCGGCGCGAATCCACGTCCCGCCGGATGCGTCGCTCGCCACGCCCGCGAAGAGCACGCCGGCGGCCGCGGCGGTGGTTCCCGGCGTCGTCGAGTCCACCACGAGCCCGAGGTTTTCCAGCGCCCCGATCACCTCGGTGAGCCGCGCCGCGTCACCGCGCGCCGTCAACGTCTGCTGCCCGACAGCCGGCGTCGTGGCGAAGAACCCGAGGTTCCCCGCGTCGTCGATGTCGATGACCAAGTCCCCGGCCTGGTCGCCGATCTGGACGTCGCCGTCGGCCTCAACCTCGACCACCACGACGCCGCCGTCAACGTCGCCGATCCCGACGGTTCCCGCGGTCGGATCGACGACGACGCCAAGCGTGACGGCGCCGAGGACGATCTGGTCGCTGGCGTTCACCGCGAGCGCGGTAACCCACCCGGTGCCGGCGAGCGGACGCCACACCAGGGCCGCGGTGTTCGAGAACTTGAACCCCAGGTCGTGGGTGATTCCGCCGGATCGATCGTGGTTCATCAGACCGCCAATCCGTGGTGCGCGCGAATGGCCGCGACGATGCGCGCGTCGGCGTCGCTGCCGACAGCGATGTCACCGATCGCGAGGTAGAGTCCGAAGATGGTCGCGTCGGCGCTGTAGGGCGGGAGTGATGTGGAGAGCCCCTTCGGCCCGCCACCGATCGTCGCGTAGCTGTACCGCTCGGCGCCGTTGTAGCCCTTGGTTGCCAGCGTGGCCGTGGTGGCACCGACCCGCACGTTGAGATCTGACGCTCGGTAGTACGCGGCGAACAACTCGATTGCTGGCGAGCCGTGGGCCAGTGCGACCAGCTCTTCGGACGGGCTGTCCTCGCGCGTCACGAGCGTCCAGTCCGCTCCGTAGAACCCCGCCCACACGTAGCGGGCGGAACCGGTACCGGTCACGGTCCCCATCGAGAACACCGTGTGAACGGCCGACGATGTGTCCGTCGGTCCGCTCGCGACTACGTAGAGTGCCCACGGCGCGCCCGCGGCGCTCAGTTCGTCGATCAGGTCGTAGGCTCCGCGCGGGTCTGTGATGTCGAGCGAGACGACGTTCATCGACGACCCGGACCACGAGAACGTCGCGCCCGTGCACGCTCCGGTCCACGGGTTCACCACCAAGAGCGGCTGATAGGTGGGGTCAACAGTCTGCTGCGCACGCGAGGTCTTGCGCGAGCCGATCGACTCGATCGACATGCATCGCGGCTGGTGGAAGAAAACTCCGGGCTTCCCCTGGTACGACTGCCTGGCGTAGATGAGGGGGTCATCGTCTGGCATGTGGCACGCTGGTAATCCAGGCCCCGCGCCACCGGCCTCGGCCGGGTAGAGGTAGAGTTGCGCGATGCCCCCATATAGCGACCCCGACACCCAGCACCAGTACCAGCCGTCACCGACCGAAACCATGCCGCTGTCCGCATCTCCGGCGTCGCCACCGCTGTCACCGGGTACGCCGTTCTCCAGATCGAACCATCCCCATAGCGCCGACCCGTTCGCGCGAAGATGCGCCCACGGGCACGTCCCAGCCTTCAGCAGGGCGCCATAGACGGCGGGACCACGACCAATGTTCTCGTGATCGGTTTCCCACGGGTCCGACGAGCCCCGCGCAATCAGCGAGAGCTGGACGACAGCGTCACTGGGCGCATAGGGCCACTCCGACTCGGCCAGAGTGTGGATCCCATAGATCCCAGAGGTCAGGATGACGTTGAATCCTCCGGTTGCGCTGGGCGGTGGATCGTTTAGCGTCCACCGCGTCAACTGCGATGGCACGCGCGGGCGCGACTGCTGGATCGTGCCGAGGTCCGTGAAGTCGAAGCCGAGCGTCACCTCCTCGGGCAGCCACCCAGCGTCCGGATCGACCATCCCGTCGAGCCGCTCCTTGTCCTCGGCGGACATGAAGCCGGGCACGGCGTGCGTCGCGAGCGCGTGAAGCGTCCCGCCGGGCTGGTCGTCGTGGTTGTGGACGTGGTTCGCGCGCGCCGCGGTGACGGCCGTTCCGTCCGCGTTGGCGGTGCCGATCGAGACTGGGGAGCCGAACGGAAACGGCTCCGATGCCCAGTCCGAGCCGTCAGAAGTCAGGATTTCGCCGTCCGGGCCCGGCTCCGGCATCGTGATGCCGTTCAGATCACGGATCAGCCGCTTCAGCGCACCGATGTTGCCGAGCGGGCCGAATTGCTCGGCCTCGAGTGCGCCGACGTCCTCGAGATTCGCCGGGCTCTCGATCGACACCGCGAACGACTCGTCGATCATGCTCGGCGTAGCGACGCCGCCGACGAGCCCGTCGTTCGCCGTGGCGCGGATGAACCACTTGCCCCACGCCTGGCCGGTGAAGTCGATCAGCGGCGGGCGGAGGTCGGTCGCGGCCGTCGCCAAGTACCAGAACCGCATCGCGCCGGCCTGCGTCTCCCATCCGTCCGGGCACACCCCAGCGGGGGGGTACTCGTAGATCTCCCACAGCACCTTGGCCACGCCGGCCATGGTGTTGGGCCGCAGCGAGAGCTGGAGCGTGTCCGTCGCGGCGAGCTCCTGCCCGCCCTGAACGGCCGGCGTGCCGTTGATGCTGCCTTCGACGATGATCATGGGTCACCAACTCACGGGACCATCTGGTGGTCGATCACGTACCACCCAGCGGCCGGCGCACCCGCCGAGCCGTCGGAGTACATGAATTCCACCGCCATGGCATACCCAGAAGCGTTGCGAAGCCCAGTGCTTCCGGGGTTGTAGTCCGTCGGCATGAAGATCGATCCCGCCGACGCGAATCGAATAGCGTGCAATGGGTCGTAGTTGACGAACCGGAGCCGCGTGCCATGGCATCCGGAAACCAGCAGCGAATACGTGCGATCGTCCGACAGCCCCGAGGATTCGACAATCACCACATCGCCAGATCTGCCATCGAAGCTGGTGTTGGCGTCTGGCCCGGCAATCACGCGCTGGTGGATGCGCCCATCCCCGCGCAAGTATCGCGGACCCGTCTGCGTATACGTCCCGCCCTCGGCGACGGTGGCATTGGCGGCTTCAGTAACCACGGCCGTTGCGCCGACGTTCACCGTGCCGTCCAGAGCTAGCGTGGATCCGCTATTGTACGTCCCTTCGGAACCGCTGGAGTAGACGTGCTCTGATCCAGAGTACTCGAACAGGAACCCGCCGTCTTGTAGGAGGATCCTGCCGCCGTCGTCGATGTGAATCTCTCCGGAGCAGTGCAGGTGTCCGCCCGCGGCGATGTTTACGTTTCCGCCGCTCTCGACGTTGACGTCCCCTCCGCTCTCGACGTCGATCGCCCCTCCACTCGGAACGGTGATTGTTCCGGGGACAGACAGGTCCTCGCCCACCGGAACCGCGCCCGTGAACTCGATCCCCGCCCCACCGATGATGATCGGATCCGTCGGTGCCCACACGCCGCCGTCGTCGCCGTTGATGGCGGAGAACTGGCCCTCGTCGAGCGCGTCCAGTTCGCTCGGCTCCAGTGGGATGGACGCCGTCCAGGCGGTGAGGTCAGATCGGACGCGGGCATTGTGAGCCATGAGTCAGTTCCTCAGACAGGGACGGTCGGGATCTCGGTCAGCACCGTGACGCCCGGGATGCCGGCGCCGGCGATGAACGGCCCCAGCGTGCCGGTGGACGTCTCCTCGACCAGCGACCAGCGATCCGTTGCGCGGAGCATCCGCTTGCAGAGCGCGCCAACCTTGCGGCGCCACGCCTTCGAGCGCGCGACGGCCGAGGTGACCACGATCAGGACGTGGCGCGCAGTCGAGTTCATCGTCGGCCACGGCGCCGTCGTCACCAGCGCGTCCGCCTCGTGCGTCAGGGAGAATGTGGCGACCACGTTGGCTCCCGAGGCCGTCGTCGTGACCGTCTCCTGGATCCCGAGCTTGCCCGGGTCCACGGTGATGACGTCGCCGGCCACCAGGGGCGGCGTGTCTGGCGTCAGTCCCACACAACCGAGCGTGTAGGAGCCAGGGTCCACGATCCTCCCATTGATCCGGTACCACTTGCTCGCGACGCGCGGGAGCTTCCACGATGCCGGCGGTAGCGCCCAACTGGACGGGCTGATCGTGACCTCGGTGGAGGTGTGCGTCCGTACCCCAATCAGGTCGGAACCCAGCAGGGCCCGGAGGGCGGCCTCGACCACGTCGATCGTGCACCCCTGGGCCAGCAGCTCTGCCGCCTCCAGCGCCGCGCGCCGCTCGTCGTAGGTGGCGCCGGACTGGACGACGATCCGGTAGTCCCGCTCGTGAAGCTCGATCGCCTCCTCGGAGGTGTGCGGGACGCGGTTGGCGTTGACGCGGTCGATCGCGCGTTGGACGCGCGCGGTCGCCATCGCCTGCGCGTAGAGGTGCGCGATCAGTGGCCCCGCGAAGTCCGACCGGGTGTTCTCGTCACCGCCCATCGCCTGGCGCAGGGACTCGAACATCACCTGTGCAACGGGGCGCTTCGACGAGAAGCGGAGCATCCCGAACGGAGCGAACGCGGAGAAGTGCATCGGCTCACCAGATCTCGACGGTGACCGGAACGTCCGCCGCCGCGCCCGCGTGCGTCGTGGTGACGACCCGCACGGACAGGGCCGTCGGGGCCGTCGCGCTCACTAGGTGCGGAGTGGTCCCGTGCACGTAGCCGCGGGGCTCCATCGTCTGCGGCGCGAGCAGGCCGTCGGCCCACTCGATCGTCGTATCGCCAGCCCCGTTGTCGGTGACGGTGAAGTCCGACGCCGCGATCGTGGTCCGCTTCGCCTTGACCGCGACGATGGCCGGGCTTGCCGCGCCGTCCGTCGTGATGACCGCCAGCGGCGTCATCTTGTCGAGCGCGGAGCACATGCGGACGAGGTTGTTCCACTCGTTCGCTCCGGGCTCGTCCACGCCCGGCGCATACCCAGTCTCGTTGAGCTTCTGGTCGCCGCCGAGGTCCTCGACGCTGATTCGCCGCGGAGCGTCCGCGTCGTGCGGGTAGTAGTCAATCGCTGCCATGGGTCACTCCGGATAGACGGCGAAGTCGGCGAGGACGAGGAGGTGTGGAGTCGTTGACGGGCTCGCCACCACCTGCCCGCCCTCGACGATGTCGAGCGAATCGACAGACGCGAGCGATTCGAGCCCGCTCTCGAGCGCCTTCGTCGTGCGGTCGGGCCAGCTCTTGGGTGGGGCGGGGTAGCGGCGTCCGCGCTGCCCATCGAGCCAGCCCGGGGCGTGCGCTTCACCGGGGCCGACCGACTTGAAGAACGCGACGATCGGCGCCTCGAAGTGCAGCAGCGAATCGGACCACGGGGACACCCGCTGGCCGGCAACCGGCGTGTAGGTGGTATCGGAGGCGCTGAAGGTGCCGTCGAATGTGACCGTCCACGGACCGCCGCCGACCACGGTGAGGACGGTCTTTCTACGCCACTTCTGATTCGGCGCATCCCACACCCCGAGCGACATCCCGGGGGCGACATCACCGCAGGTCGAGTAGTCCGCGTTGGCAGATTCGATGACGCACGCGAGCGGACTCGTTGCCGATGCAATGACGACGGCGCCCGAGCCAGTTGTCGGGTCCTCCTCGAGGTACGCGGGCCACGGGCTCTCGTCCACCCATCCGTCCGCCTCTGCCGCCCACGTCACCTCGGCGCAGACGGTGAGATCCTCCTCCACCACGGGGAGGAAGAACTGGAGGTCGGTCCGCGGAGCCTTGGCTGCCAGCTCGGCGGTGACGAGTCCGATCTGGGCGCTGGTCGGGATTCGCGAACCGTAGCGCCCGGGGGCAACGGTGAAGGTCCAACCCACCGACGGAGGCCCGAAGGCGTTGGGGTAGATGAACGCCTCCTCGACCTTGACGCCCTTGGTCCCGCGAATCCACGCGCGGTACTCGGCCTCGTTGCCGGCGCCGGGCGGGTTGGAGAGCTGGTCGCGGATAGCGTTGAGGATCTGCTCGCGGTCCTCCTCGTCGGCTCCGCCGGTGAGGCCGCTTCCGTCGGTCTGCTCGGCCACCTCGCATGTCGTGCCGCTTCCGGCGGGCGGGCTCGACCACTGGAGCACCGTGCCGGCCTCGAGATTCGTGCCGGGGCCAGTGGAGATCGATGCGATCGGAACGTCCTCGCCGTCCTGGAACGTGCCGCCGGCCGTGACGTAGAACTCCGCGCGCGAGCTTGGCTCGATGAGCCGCGCGTCGGTGGCGTAGGTGGTCCCGCCGGTCGCCGCGGTGATCGTGACGTAGCCGCTCGACCCGCTAGCCCCTGGGAGGTCCACGCCCAGCCGCTCCGCCTCGATGCGCAGCTCGGCCAGCGTCATGTTCTCGCGGTCGATGGCCTCACCCGCGCGCTGCGTGTTGGCGTAGAGCGGCATGAGCGCATCGGCCAGCAGCACCGCGAGCAGGCGCGGGAACGTGCCGGGGCCGACGATGGCGTCGGGGTCATCAACGCGGTTGAGGTAGTCGCGCTCGTAGTCTGCGACGACTTGCTCGCGCGTCTTGGTGATGATCGCGGTCATCGGCTTCGTACCGCCTTACTCGCGTCCCTGGTGACGTTGTTCCGGTAGCGGGTGATCACCTCGAGCCCCCCGTTCTGGCGGAGCGCGTGGTCGATCGTCCCGAGCGTCGCGGACCCGTTGGTGATGAGGTCGCCGAGCGAGGCCGTCTGCCGCCGCTCGATGTCGAGGCCCCTCGCCACCTCGGACGCGCCCAGGTCCACCTCGAGCAGTGTGTGCCCGGTGTCGGGGTCGCCCGCGATCGTGCCCTTGCGGTAGCCGAGCCGGAGGTCCGCCGCGGTGTCCACCGGATGGGCCGCCTCGACGTCACCGGTCGAGGACAGGCGCCAGTCCTTGGCGGCCAGGTCGAGGTGCGGGGCGGATGGGTAGGCGGCCATGGGTTAGCGGTCCAGCGGGCAGGTGAACGCGGGCAGCGCGGGCGGCTCGGGGAGCTCCGGGAGCGGGAGCGCGGGGAGCGCCAGAGATAGGGTCACTGCCGGCACTCCCGGGAGGGGAGGACCGCGGAGCGCGGGCAGTGACGGAGGGGAGGGCAGCCCCGGGATCGGAAGAGCGTCGTGTAGGGAAAGAGTGTACCTCTGTGTGTAGATCTCG
>ENA-UPSM01006142-UPSM01006142.1-activated-sludge-metagenome-genome-assembly--contig:-NODE-6142-length-11369-cov-18.007601_pt1 | contig 11369 bp, 11 predicted proteins | sample MGYA00238181_ERZ773283 | MGnify/ENA primary metagenome ERZ773283 (study PRJEB29023, sample SAMN05720199) | activated sludge metagenome | isolation source: Anaerobic digester | place: Japan... | reverse complement strand
GCTTGAGGGGCTGGCGCCGTCAAAAGCGTGCAAGTTCGAGTCTTGTCCTGGGCACTTTCACATAACCTTGTGTTCTTCACAAGGTTTTTTTATTTTTGGTGTTCACCAAATCGTAAAGCTATGAGAGCCAATTTACTTTTCGCCGCTTTTAGCATAGTGTCAACCATATTGTTTGCCCAAAAAACTGACTTTTTTACCTCTTCAAATGGCAACACCTTGCGAATAGCTCACATAGGGCATGGAACGTTAATGTTTAATTTCCGTGGTAAGGTAATTCATATTGACCCATGGTCAAGGTTGGCAAGCTACGACTCGCTCCCCAAGGCCGACTATATCTTTCTTACCCATCATCATGGCGACCATCTGGATTCAGTGGCTTTATCGAAAGTGTTTGCCACCAATACCCAACTTTACTGGACTAAGATCTGTGCAGAGCAAAGCAAGCTTAAGCTGGAAGGGAAGGTGGTAGCCAACGGCGACACCATTGCCACTCCTGATTTCCGTTTTATTGCAGTTCCCGCTTACAATATAGTGAATAAACGTCCGAATGGAAATCCATTTCACCCTAAAGGTGAGGGCAATGGATATATATTTGAATTTGACAACCTACGTGTTTATGTGGCAGGCGATACAGAAAATATTCCTGAAATGGAAGACTTTGGGAAAATCGATATGGCATTTTTACCTGCAAACCTGCCCTATACCATGAGTCCTGAGATGTTAAAAGCGGCTGTGATGATGCTTAAGCCCAAAATTCTTTACCCTTACCACACTGGCAATACCGATTTGAAAGCGCTTAACGATATTCTTGTTGATGTGGATGTTGAGGTTAGATTTAGGGACTTAAAATAAACCCAAGTGCCATGAATTTTGTGGAAGGAGTCGGGATGTGTCGGAATGAATCGGAATAGACGGAATATGATGGAGTTAGAGGAAGTTGAAGTCCGTGAACCGTTAATCGTTAACCGTGAAACGCGAGACTTGAGTGGGAATGAGTCGGAATAGTGGGAATATGAGGAAGTTAGAGGAAAATAGAGGGAAATAGAACAGATAAATTTAAAACCATAGATTATCGAATTTAAACGGGCTATAAAAAAGAGACGCAGTAATATTTTTAGAGGAAAATCGTCAAACGAAAAATTCTATTGACTAATCTTGGATCAATGTTGTTTAGTTAAGGTTATTTGTCATGCTGCGCGTAAGCTAAACATCACGCTGTCATGCTGAGTCTCGATTTATAGGGTAGACTACGCCGAAGCATATCATTGCTCTTTTCTCTTCAATCCTTTGAAAAGATCCCTCGACTTTGCTTGGGATGACAAAAACCCTATCTTCTTTCTGCTCCTTTGTAATGCTGAGCTAGCCGAAGCATCTCTTTGAACCTGCAACTCTCTATTAATGCTATTCCTCAACCAACAAGGAGCGGAAGAAGCAAGCAGAGGCATAAAAGCCTGACCCGGCAATGGGTCGGGGGTGGAACGTGGCGGTGGGCTTAGTAAGCGATACCACATGAGTCACGCCGCAGGCGTGGCGAATAGTATCGCGTGGCAGTTCCACCCGCGGGACACCCATCGGGTCGGGCTTTTCAGCCTTGATTTTCTTTGGTTCTTTCTTGTATCAAGACAAGAAAGAACGTGTAAATAATTCTTTGTAATGATTTTTCTTTTGCGATGCAAAGTTTCACCTTTGCTCTTTGGTAAAGGCATTTCGTGCATCGCTATGCATGTGGGAGTAGCCATGGGGTTACAAATGTTTCGCCCCTACAGGGCTGGTCGCGGTATACTTGAAGAAGATTCCTCGACTAGTTCGGAATGACAATACCATTGGCTCCCTCACTCCCTTTGTCATGCTGAGCCAAGTCGAAGCATCTCTTTGTGATTTCATCCCTATATATTAATGAGATTCCTCAGCCAACACAGAATGACATAAGCAGAGGCATAAAAGCCTGACCCGGCAATGGGTCGGGGGTGGAACGTGGCGGTGGGCTTAGTAAGCGATACCACATGAGTCACGCCGCAGGCGTGGCGAATAGTATCGCGTGGCAGTTCCGCCCGCGGGGTACCCATCGGGTCGGGCTTTTTAGCCTTGATTTTCTTTGGTTCTTTCTTGTATCAAGACAAGAAAGAACGTGTAAATAATTCTTTGTAATGATTTTTCTTTTGCGATGCAAAGTTTCACCTTTGCTCTTTGGTAAAGGCATTTCGTGCATCGCTATACATGTGGGAGTAGCCATGGGGTTACAAATGTTTCGCCCCTACGGGGCTGGAAGCGTTGTTTGTTGTTCGTGAAACTATTGCCATGTTGAACTAAGCGAAACGTCTCATGGGGTCGATTAGTGATCCTTCGCTACGCTCAGGATGACAGGCATGTATATTTTTGTAATCTTAACGACATTGAATCTTGGATAAAAAAAAGTTGTCCGGGTTATACTGTCTTTTAGATCTGGGACTAATGGTGGATTCGATGCATGGCCGACAGTAAATGCGGTGATCCGGACAACCTGGCTGCTGGTGGCAACAGCAATTTATGTATTTATGGTGTTTGGGACGTCATAAGTAATAACAAAACCGTGCCAGAATTATTGAATAGATTTTAATAGTTAAGAAAAAATCACAACTAGAAGAGAATCAGGTTTATATAATTTGAGTTTGAAACGAATTCCAATATAAAAAGCAAAAAGGTGTAGAAAATTTTCTACACCTTGTGGAATGCAGTTGTTGTGCCTCTTCTCAATTATTGCCCACTAGGCTTGCTAATGCTTTGAATGGCACGGTAAAATACATCGTGAATTCGTGTGCGGTAATTCATTGCTGAAAGTTTAGTATTTTCAGCATCGGGGTGAACACGGTTGGATAGGAAAATAAATACCAATCCGTTTTGTGGGTCAGCCCATACCATTGTTCCTGTAAAACCTGTGTGGCCAAAGCTTTCGGGCGAAGCCATTGTTCCCGCAGGCGACGAACCGCTGGCATTGGGCTTATCGAAGCCGTAAGCCCTTCGGTTTCCATTTGTTGTAGCTGGGTTGGCAAAACTTTTTACCGTTGAGGGAGCAAAAAAGCGTTCGCCACCGTATTCTCCGTCGTTCAGGTACAGCTGCATAAGCTTAGCCAAATCGTTGGCGTTGGCAAAAAGGCCTGCATGACCAGCAACTCCGCCAAGCATGGCAGCAGCCGGATCGTGTACATGCCCCCATATCAGCTGTTTACGGAAAACGGGGTCATGTTCTGTTGGGGCTATTCTTTCGGTGTCGAAACGTAGTAGCGGATTAAAACAGGTGTAGTTCATCCCTAACTTGCTATACAGCGGTTCAACTACCTTGTCTAATCTTTTCTGTTCAACTGTTTCAATTACCTTTTGCAGGTATAGGAAACCCAAATCGCTATATCGGTATTTACCCGCATCGGAAATTGGCGACTGGTTAATCCACCGGTAAATGGAATCGTTGATACTTGCCAAAGAGTATATGCGGTATGCAACATTATTTGGGAAGTTGCTGATTGAATCGGTTCGGTAGAACTTAGGGCTTGGGTAGGCAAACCGGCTGGCGTATCGTTTCCCGTTATATTTATAGGGATGAGTTTGGCTGAATGTTTCAGTCCACAACGGTATGTTAGGTTCCAACGATGTTAATGTGTTCATATAAAATGGAATCCAGGCCTGTAAACCCGATTGATGCCTCAAGATATCACCTAAAAGTAGTTTCGACTTATCGGGGAAGTTTCTTAAATCGATAAACTGGCCAAGTTTTGAATCGAACGACAGCACACCTCGGTTATACAGGTTCATAATAGGTGGCAACGTTGCGGCAACCTTGGTAACCGATGCAATATCGTAAAGCATTCTGATATCGTTGCCATACTCCGAAACGTAGGTGGGTTTCCCAAAGGCCTTGTTATAGAATACAACCCCATCCTTTGCTGCAAGGATTTGCATGCCTGGAGCAGCCCCTGTTCTTATTATTTCCATTGCAAGGGAGTCAACTTCCGAGAGCTGTTCCGACCCTATTCCAAGTTCCTCGGGGATGCTGTATCCAAGTCTAATTCTTTGGTTTGATGCGTAACCGGTGTTAATGCCAAACAGGTCGCTTGCCGTTACGCTTAACCTGCCTGAGAACGGAATACCACCAAAAATGGTTTGGGCTGTAAGGTTCTGGCTATCGGTTGAGTTATCGTACGATACAATTATGGCAGCAAATGCTAAAGGATTAGCAAATCTGCTAATGGAGTAGGGGTTGCCAAACAGATTAAGAATCACCTTTTTACGGAACGATAGGTCGAACAGGAAATTTGATGATTGTTGACTTACCCCAAAACCCTTTGCAGCCTTGCTTTCAATAGTGTGGTAACCAACAATAATTAGGTTGTATGGCTCTAGATTGGTAAGTAGGGTATCGTACTCTGCCTGCTCGGCTTCGGGGTTGATGGAGAAAGTATGCACGGCAGTGTAAAGCTCAAGCTGCTCCCGGAATGCATCGCCTTTATTTTCGCCAATTTCAATATAAGCAATCCTAAGAGTATCGAGCCCTCTAAGGGGAAGGATATTATTTGCATTGTGTATTACAGTAATTGCGTTTCGTATAATTTTCCGGCGGAGTACCTGCGAGTAAGGACTGTTTAAATCGTTATAAAGCCTATCAACATTAATTGGGCGGTATTTATTTAAACCAACCAGATACTTGGCCATAAGAACCTTTTTGCATTTAATGTTGATAAGTTCTTCGGGGATTTGTTCGCTTTTAATAAGCTGTTCAACTTTTTTAATAGTATTTTCAATCTCGCTTGGAAAGAGCAGTATGTCGTTGCCGGCCATAAGGGAACGTATGTTGGCATCAACCGGGTTGTAGAAATCAGCAACACCTTTCATATTCATGGCATCGGTAAATGCAAGGCCATTAAACCCAAGTTCGCCAAAAAGTTTTTGGCCAACAATGCGGGCCGATAGGCTGGCGGGCAAGAGGGTATCGGGTTCAAGGGAGGGAATTTTTAGGTGTGCAACCATAACACTGGCTACACCAGCAGCAAAAAGCTTTTTGAAAGGGTAGAGTTCTATGGAATCGATTCGGTTTGCGCTATGTGGCACCAGGGGTAGGGTTAGGTGTGAATCGTCGTAGGTGTCACCATGGCCGGGAAAATGCTTAGCACAAGCCAGAATACCATTTTCCTGTAGTCCTTTTGTGTAAGCCATGCCATGCCTGGTTACCATTTCCATGTCCTGACCAAAAGCTCTGGAGCCAATAACGGGGTTGAGCGGATTGGAGTTAATATCGATAACCGGTGCAAAGTTGATATGGATACCCATTCGTTTGAACTGATGGGCAATATCGGCTGCCATTTGGTAGGTTAGCAAGGTATCGTTGGTGGCACCAAGCGCCATTTGCCTGGGATACGAGATGGTGCTATCCAACCGCATTCCTAATCCCCATTCGGCGTCGATGCCAATAAGAAGGGGAACCTTTGCAAGCGATTGGTAGTAATTAGTTTGCCGTGCTTGACGGACAGGTCCACCCTGAAAGAATATCAACCCACCAATTCCTTGTTTTGATACAAGTTGCGAAATCTCCATTACATGGGAATCGTCCTTGTTGGAGTATGCAGCCACCATAAAAAGCTGTGCAATACGTTCCCTTAAGCTTAGGCTGTTGAAAACGGAATCGATCCAGCGCATTTGGCTGGCTGAATCAGCTTTGCTTATCAATGGGTTGCTTTGCTGTGCGCTAATTGTTTGAGCAAATATCAAAGGAAAAAATACCCAAAAAACACGTTTCATTTTTAATTGGTTAAGGCTCCGGTAATGCAAATATAGCATTAGCTGGAAATTGTGCCATTTTTTAAGCTGATTTTGTTGAGAAGGGTGGGAGTGGAGTTAAAAGTGAAAAGTTAAAAGAGGTTCGTGAACCGTGAACCGTGAGCCGTGAATCGTTAACCGTTATCCGTTAAACGTGAACCGTTAACCGTTAAAGGGGGGATACAAATTTTTTACACTTATTTCGTATAATGCCAAACCTTAGGTCAAATATCAGGTAATAAATATCACGAGCAACGAACAACCATCAACGAACAACCATCAACGAACAACCATCAACGAACAACGAATCCGCTATCCTTCCAGTTCCTCCATTTCTTTTTGGAGCGCAGCCATTTTAATGGCAGTGATTGCTGCTTCAACTCCCTTGTTGCCGTGTTTCCCTCCAGCGCGGTCGAGTGCTTGTTCAAGGTTATCGGTAGTTAGCACTCCAAAAATGAAAGGAATATTATAGTTCATGTTGAGTTCGGTAATTCCGTATGTTACACCCTGGCAAATAAAATCGAAATGGCGGGTTTCGCCCTGAATAACACAGCCAAGGCATATAACAGCATCCAAATCGGCATACTCGGCCATGAACTGTCCGCCAAGGGTTAACTCAAAGGCACCCGGAACGTGCTTTACAAGAATGTTTTCGTCGGTGGCGCCATGCTCAATTAGGGCGCTATAGGCACCCTCAAGTAGCTTATGGGTTACAGAATCGTTCCAATCCGAAACCACAATGCCAAACTTCATGTTCTTTGCGCTAGGCACCATGTTAGGGTCATAGCTCGATAGGTTTTTCAGATATGTTGCCATAGGATTTTTTTTCAAAGATACGAATTTGTAAAAAAATAAGGGGTGTTTAAAAGCACCCCTTAAATATAACTCTGTTTAGTCTTTACTTTCCCATCAGTGTGTTTATACGCGCAATATCTTTTTCAATATCGCGAGCCTCAATGCTCTTTGTAAAATCATTCTTGATGATATTGTAAAGGTCAAGGGCCTTATCGTACTGTTTGAGTTCCTCGTAAACCATTCCAGCCTTTTTCAGGAAAATTGGCGTGGTAAAATCATTCTTCTCGTAATTGGCGGCCTTAATATAAAACTTGGCAGCATCCTTTAGTTTGTTGAGTTCCACATAGCAATCGCCAATAGCGCCATAAGCAATTGGGGTAACCATTTGGTCGCCGGCATCAAACTTTTTTAGGTAATCAATGGCCTTTTGGTATTCACCAAGTTCCCTAAGGCAGATGCCTGCATAGTAATTTGCCAGGTTCCCGGTGCGGGTCATTCCGTACCTATCAGCTATAGTGGCAAAGCCTAAATCGTTCTCGTTACCATATAGTGCCAGGCGAAACGAATCCTGCTCAAAGTAATACTGAGCCTGGAAAATTTGAGAGCTAGCCTCGTTCTCCTTGGGCTGTAAGTAAAGTTTTTTGTAACCAAAATAGATAGCCACAATAGCTAAAATTGCTGCTACAATAATGGTAAGGCTCTTCTGGTTTTGCTCAATGAACTGCTCAGTACGGGTTAAAGCGTTGTCAATTGATTCTACAGTATCGGTTGTCTGCTGTTTCTTTTTATCTGCCATAACTAATGAATATTTATTTTTAACAAAGCAATCGCAAAAGTAATTGTTTTTGTAATATCTGAAAATTTTAGGCAAACATTTTCGGTTTAATTACCTTTGCAAATATTCATTTTTAGCTACTATGTATCTTAAAAGGCTAACAGCCATAAACTTTAAGTCGATAAATCAGCTTGATATCGAGTTTGATAATAAGATAAACTGCTTTGTGGGGAACAATGGTCAGGGTAAGACAAACCTGCTCGATGCAATATACTTCCTTTCCATGTGCAAGAGTTCGCTTTCGTCAACCGATTTACAGGTGATACGTCACGGACAGGATTTTTTTGTACTGCAGGGTTTTTACTCGCGCCAAGGTGTTGATGAGAGCATATATTGCGGGTTAAAGCAGGGCGAAGGGAAAATATTTAAGCGTAACGGTAAAGCCTACGAAAGGCTGGCCGACCACATTGGTTTTCTTCCGGTGGTTATGGTTTCGCCTGCCGATAATGAGCTGGTTGAGGGAAGTGGCGAGGAGCGCCGCAAGTATATGAATGGAGTTATTTCACAAATTGACCATATTTACCTCGATGAGGTTTTGCGCTATAACCGATTGCTTGCTCAACGCAACAGCCTGTTAAAAACCTATTCCCGTACCGCTTTTAGTTACGATTTGATTGAGGCTATTGACATACAGTTAGCGGAGTATGCTTCGGTAATCCACTCAAAACGCAAGGCGTTTGTGGAGCAACTTATTGGAATCCTCCAGGAGTACTATAACAAGGTGTCGGGCGGACAGGAAAAGGTTTCGTTGAGCTACAAGTCGCACCTGAACGATACCCCTGCCGAGACACTTTTTCGGGAGAATATCGAAAAGGACAGGGTTTTGCAGTACACCTCGGTTGGAATTCACCGCGACGACCTTACGCTTTTAATTGATGGATACCCCATTCGCAACGAGGGCTCTCAGGGGCAACAAAAAACTTACCTGATTGCACTTAAGCTTGCACAATTCGATTTCATTTCTAAGGTTGCAGGCATTAAACCCCTTTTGCTGCTCGACGATATTTTTGACAAGCTCGATACCGGCAGGGTGCATAGGTTAATTGATATGGTGGCAAATGATGGATTTGGCCAAATATTTATTACTGATACTAACAAGAATAGGCTCGAGGAGGTTTTGGCAAAGGTAACGTCGGGGTATCGCTTTTTTAGGGTTGATAATTCTGAGTTTGAACTGGTTGAGTCGAGGTAATCATGAGCGATCACAACACAAAATCGTTGGGCGAAGCCATAAAGGCTTTCATTGATGCCATGAAGTGGAACGATAACTTTAATCAGGCATCAATCCGTTCCGATTGGGAAAGAATTGTAGGCCGCGATATAGCCATGCATACAACCGATATCCAATTTAAGGAAGGGATATTGACCCTAAGCCTAAATTCAGCCGCTCTAAGGCAGGAACTGCATATGCGCAGGAAGGATTTGCTTACCCATATCAATGAGTACTTTGGGAGCGAAGTGGTAAAAGAGATTAGGGTGAAGTAAAAACCCCACAGCCTTTGTGGGGTTTGTTGTACTAAGGGCGGAGTGCACTCATCAGCAAGTCGTAAACATGTTCGCGCCTATCCTCAAGGAATTGAGCCATTTGCTCATTGCTCAATGTCATTCTATAACCAATTAGCCACTTAATGGCAAACGGGAAGAGGATTAACGAGATCATGCTAACAAAGAACTGTTCCGGGTCAACCTTTCGAATATTGCCCAGCTCAGCCTCGTGTTTAAGCTGGTTTGAAAAAGTTTCGGTGTTGTAAAGGGTATGAACCGCTTTTAGTCTTGATGCCTGTTCGGCATTCCTATGAATAATTGAAAGTACAAAGGGAACAAGCAAGGGATCTTCAGTTAATATATCGATGTAAGTATTGATATAAACCTTAATCTTTTCTGCAAGTGGCATGTCGGCATTAAGTATTTGCCTGATTTTTTGTCCATTATCCTTGATGGATTGCTCAAAGATCTGCTCAAGTAAGTTCTCCTTACTCTGAAAGTAGTAGTTCATGAGCGATAGATTAACGCCGGCTTTGGATGCAATTTCACGTACGCCAACTCTATCGACTCCCTTTGCAATAAACAACTCCCGAGCTGTTTCCATCAACTTTAAACGGGTTGCGTTTCCGTGTTTGGTATCCATACTCTTTTAAGTTTTTCTCAAAATTATTAAAATCTGTTTAAAATAAACATATGTTTTAGGTTTAAGTTTTTTAAAATTGTTTTAAAATTGTCAAGGTAAATAATTGAATTGAAATGGTTGCAATAAAAAATCCATACGAGGGTTTGCCAGAGCACGGCTGTTTTTGCTGCTCCAGTAAGAATCCTATTGGTTTAAAGCTCAGCTTTTGGTACGATGAAACTAATCAAACCGTTGAAACCCGTTGGTTACCTGAGCTAAATTATCAGGGTTACCACGGTGTTTTGCATGGTGGCATTCAATCGACCCTAATGGACGAGGTAGCAAGCTGGTGCATATACATACTTGAAGGTACAGCGGGAGTTACCCACAGCATGGAGATTGTTTACAGTAAGCCGATGCTAATTGGTAAAGGCCAAGTGGTAGTTCGAGGCCGAATTGATAATCGTGAAAAACGTTTGGTAACCGTGCATGTTGAACTTTTTGATGGAGAAAGCAACCTTTGCACTACCGGTAAAATAAAATACTTTGTTTTTCCAACCGAAATCGCCAAGTCAAAGTATGGATATCCCGGCAGAGATGCATTTTTGGACGGAGGTGAGTAGTGACAAAATAGTAAAGGTTCGAGAACCGTTAGCCATAAACCGTTAGCCGTAAACCGTTAAACGTTTTGGCATTAAGTGTTTACTATCTTTCCAGAATAGTATTTCAGTATACTGTCAACTATCAACCATCAACCATCAACTACCAACCATCAACTACCAACCGTCAACTATCAACTATACTCAACGTAACTCTTTTGCAAAGCCAACGTCCACACGCTTTTAGCAATTATTAACACTTCTAAAGTAGCCTTTGAGCAGCATTAGGCGTCATATATGCGTCATTTGGTTAAAATAACTATTTTACCTATGAAGCATAACCTTACCGCATGCTCAATGTTGATGGCAGCAATGATTACTTTTTCATTCAATACATTGTTGGCCCAGGAAATGTCAAAAAATACATGCACAGCGTTACATGTTAATCCCCATCCCCCTATAATTGATGGGGCATTGAACGATGAGGTTTGGCAAAAAGATAATTGGTGTAGTGGATTTACCCAGCATGAACCCCATAATGGTGCTGAACCATCGCAGCAAACGGAGTTTATGATTACGTACGATAACGATTACCTTTATGCTGCTTTCCGGTTGCACGATACAGAGCCCGATAAAATTGTAGCACGCGTTACCCGTCGCGATGATATTGAGGGCGATTTTGTTGCAATTGGTATTGACTCCTACTTTGACAAGCGAACCGCATTTATTTTCTGCGTTTCAGCTTCAGGTACAAAGATGGACATGGTAATGACCGAGAATGGCGATAGGGAGGACCCTAACTGGGATCCTATTTGGTGGGCTAAGACTGCACGAAACCCGAACGGTTGGACTGCCGAAATGAAAATCCCCCTGAACCAACTCCGATTCTCAGCAGCCGATGTTCAAACCTGGGGTATTCAGGTGGGGCGTCACCTTTACAGGAACCAGGAAACCGATTTCTGGCAGCATGTTCCTAAGGATGCGCCGGGTTTTGTGCATCTTTTTGGCGAGCTACATGGCCTGAAAGGCTTAACACCCAAACGCCAGGTTGAGATTGCACCCTATGTTGTAACCAAAACAGAGAGTTTTAAACCCGAAGAGGGGAACCCTTTTATGACCGGAAGGCGCAATGGTTTGAATGCCGGAGTTGATGCCAAAATTGGTTTAACCAATAACTTTACCCTTGATTTAACTGTAAATCCCGATTTTGGTCAGGTTGAGGCCGATCCCGCTGTGATAAATCTTACTG
>ENA-UPSM01006138-UPSM01006138.1-activated-sludge-metagenome-genome-assembly--contig:-NODE-6138-length-11377-cov-6.184950_pt1 | contig 11377 bp, 8 predicted proteins | sample MGYA00238181_ERZ773283 | MGnify/ENA primary metagenome ERZ773283 (study PRJEB29023, sample SAMN05720199) | activated sludge metagenome | isolation source: Anaerobic digester | place: Japan... | reverse complement strand
CTGCGCGTGGCGACACGGACCAAGGGCGACGGGTTCTGACTCTTTAGGTCGCGGGCGACGGGAGCTCGATGTCACTTTGAGGTCGATCGCCTTCGGTGGTGCCGCGCAGTGGTGCCTTGTTCGGCCTTTTCATTCCTACTTCCACAGATCATCGAAATCATAACCCTTGCCGTCGCTTGGCGGTGCGAAGGTCTCCGCAATGGGCGGAATGGATAGCGGCAGTGGAACATCGGCACGAAGCATCCTCGCGAGTCGCGCCAATCCAGCCTGGGCGAAGCAGTTCTTGCCGATCTCGACCCCGAACTTGGCGACGACCTTCTTGTAGGCGGATATTGCCGCGCTCTCGAATGCACTGGCCTCCTCGGCTGTGAGTACGCGCAGATCGATATCCATAAACACCGAGTCTCGTTCAGCGACAACATGGAGCCAGCGTGCGAACCTTGGATTCGACTCTATCAACTCGTCACTCGTGAGTATGTACACACCCGCCAGAGTGAGGGTAGGCAGATCGAGCTCCCGACCGTCACGAAGAATCAAGGAGGCACTCATCTTCTCTGCCCAACAGTTTCATTCACCCACGCCGCGTTTCATGGTCTTGGAGCGGAGGGGTGCTGGGGTCATGGTGTTGAGAATTCGGAGGTATATTCCATCGGGCGGGGTTTGCGGCCATGTGCCCGGTATTGCATGGCGTGCTGCTACCATCACGGCGGCGGGTGGCGCGGAGTCGAGCTTGTTGCTGTCGGCGGCGCGACGATTGCCCCATGCGGGTGGGGCTGCTCGCGGTGGCGCTGCGCAGGGAGTCACCCGCGCCGCGTGCTGTCCGCTTCGGCTCGCGCACGTGGCGTGCGCCGGGGGCAACGCCGCCCACTTTGGGGCGGTTGGCGATGCGGGGCTGAACGACTTCGTCTACGGCGGAAGGGCTGAAGACGGAAACAGTGTTGAGCCGCGACCTGCTATGGGGCGGAACGACGCTCTCACGAACGTCGCTACGGGAAGTCGCGGCCCGCGGCGGCGTGCGCAGGGCTCCGGGACGGATGACGTGGTGGCGGTGTCCCCGCGGCGGCAATGAAAAGGGCGCCGCTTGTGGCGGCGCCCGGGAGTTGTCGGCGGAAGAGTTGACGGCGTGGCTCAGGCGGCCGTGGCGCCGCAGCACTTCTTGTACTTCTTGCCGCTGCCGCAGGGGCAGGGGTCGTTGCGGCCGACCTTGGGCTGCTCGCGGCGCACGGTCTGGCCCTTCGGGGCGACCTGGCCGACGTAGACCCACTGGCCTTCCTCGCGACCGAAGATGGCGGTCTCCAGATGTTCGTGCTCCTTGCCGTCCGCGCGGAAGCGGGCGGAGAACTCGACCAGGCCCTGCTCGTCGCCGGCGCCGCCCTTCTCGGTGCGCAGGATCGTGAGACCGAGCCACTCGGAGCTCTCGGCCCAACGCTTCGCTTCGTCGGCGTCGAAATCCTTGCGCTGTTCGGCGCTCAGCGAGCGCTCGAGGTGGGCGTACGCGCGCTGCACGTAGGCGGTGTAGCGCGAACGCATCAGCACCTCGGCCGTGGGCGCGGGCGCACCGGCCAGAATCGGGCCGCAGCAGGCGTCGAGGGGTTTTCCGGAACCGCAGGGACAGTTGCTCATAAAGCCGCACCTTATCGGCGGTCGCCGCCCGGGCTGGCAACTCCGGAAGCGTGAGGGACGTCCGCGCTACGATTGCGGCACGCGTTGAGCGAGCTGCTCGACCCAGCGGGTGGCGGCGTCGCGGGCGGTTTCGAAGGCGGGGGTGAGCCGGGCGACGATCTCGGGGTCGGCGGGCTTGCCGGCGCGGGCGTCGGTCTCGATGGCGGCGGTGAGCTGCTCGATCTCGCGGAAGCCGATCATGGAGCAGGCGCCCTTGAGGCGGTGGGCGACGCGGTTGGCCGTCTCGATGTCGGCCGTCTCGGCGGCCTTCTGGAGATCGCCGAGGCGGTCGACGGATTCGGCGAAGAAACCGTCGAACATCTCGCGGGCGATGGCGAGGGCCTCGGCGGGCTCGGGGGGCAGGACGAATTCGAGGGCGGAGCTGTCGAACGCATCGTTGCGCGGGGGCTCGGCTTCGGCGGCGGCGAGAGCGGCCTTGGCGGCGGCGAGGGCCTTGGCGCGGCGGTTCTCGTTGGATTTGCGCACGGGCCGGGGCCGGGCATCGGCGGCGGTGACGGCTTCGGTGGAAGTGAACAGGGAGGAGTCGTCGGTCGGGGCGGCCGCGGGAGCCGGGCCCGGCGCGGCGGGCGGCGTGGCGGGCGCGGCGGGAGTTGGGGCGGCGGCGGACGGTGTGGCGGCGAAGGAGAACGGGGCCGGCGGTGCGGCGCGGGACGCGTCGCCGAAAGCCGATGACGCCGCGGTGTCGGGGGAGAAGATGCTGGAGAACGGGGCGGGGGCCGGGGCGGCGGCGGGCGCGGCGCCCGGGGCGGCCGGGACGGCGGGGGCGGCGGCGGCGGCCACGCTGCGGGCGGCGAGCTCCTCGGCGGCGCCGACGAGGGCGCGTTTGAGCTCGTGGGGTCGCACGGGTTTGGAGACGTAGTCGTCCATGCCGGCGGCGATGCAGTTCTCGCGGTCGCCGGTCATGGCGTTGGCGGTCATCGCGACGAGGTAGGGGCGTTGCGCCTTGGGGTAACGTTTCCCGAGTTCGGCGGCGCAGGTGAGCCCGTCCATCTCGGGCATCTGCACGTCGAGGAGGATGACGTTGTAGGGGTGTTTCTCGAGGGCGGTGAGGACCTCGAGGCCGTTGTTGGCGATGTCGACGCGGTAACCCATGCGGCCGAGCATGAGGGTGGCCATGCGCTGGTTGGTGGGGTTGTCCTCGGCGAGCAGGATGTCGAGCGGGTAGTCGTGGGCGAGCATCTCGGCGCCGGAGGCGGAGGTGCGGGCGGTGCGCTGGAGGGCGCCGCCGGTGGCGAGGGCGCGGAGGGCGTCGAGCAGGGCGAGGGCCTTGACGGGCTTGGTGACGATGGCGGCGATGCCCAGCTCGGGCGGGGTGTGGCCGAGGCTGCCGAGCGGGGCGAGCAGGGCGATCGGCAGGAGGGTGGTGCGCTGGAGGGCGCGCACGCTGCGGACGAAGGTGAGGCCGTCGGTCTCCGGGAGGTGGAGCTCGACGAGGGCGAGGTCGAAGATCTCGCCGTGGCTGAGCCACTGGAGGGCTTCGGCGGGGGAGTCGGTGGAGCGCAGGCCGAGGCCCCAGCCGGCGGCGAGGGCGCCGAAGACGCGGCGGCTGGTGGCGTTGGGCTCGACGAGCAGGAGGCGCTTGCCGGCGAGCTCGGGGCGGGGCGCGTGGGGGGCGGTCCAGCCGGGCGGGGTGGTGCCGGCGGGCAGCGGGGCCTCGAACTGGAACGTGCTGCCCTTGCCGGCCTCGCTCTCGACCCAGATGCGGCCGTGCATGAGCTCGACGATCTTCTTGCAGATGGCCAGCCCGAGACCGCTGCCGCCGTATTGGCGGGTCGTCGACGAATCGACCTGGCTGAAGGTCTTGAAGAGGCGGTCCATGCGGTCGGCGGGGATGCCGATGCCGGTGTCGCGCACGGAGAAGTGGAGGCGGTGCCGGCCGTCGTCGGCCGGGCCGAGGTTCTCGACGGAGACGAGGATGTCGCCGGTGGCGGTGAACTTGATGGCGTTGCCGACGAGGTTGATGATGACCTGGCGCAGGCGGGTGCTGTCGCCGACGATGGCGGGGGGGACGCCGGGCCCGATCCACCCGACGAGGTCGAGGTGCTTCTCGGCGGCCTTGGCGCCGAGCACATCGAGGGCGTTCTCGAGGCACTCGCGCAGGTCGAAGGAACGCTGCTCGAGCTCGAGTTTGCCGGATTCGATCTTGGAGAAGTCGAGGATGTCGTTGATGAGGCCGAGCAGGGAGTCGCCGGAGGTGCTGATGGTCTCGGCCAGTTCGCGTTGCTCGATGCTGAGGTCGGTGTCGAGCAGCAGGCCGCTCATGCCGATGATGGCGTTGAGGGGGGTGCGGATCTCGTGGCTCATGTTCGCCAGGAACTCCGACTTGGCGACGGTGGCCATGGCGGACTCCTGGGCGAGGGTGTTGGCGCGCTCGATGGCGGTCTCGAGCTGCTGGTTGAGGCTCTCGGCGTTCTCGGCGGCGGCGCGCAGGTAGGCGGCCATCTCCTTCTCGGAGGTGTTGTCCCAGTTGACGCCGAAGACGCGGGTGGCGTTGCCGCGGTCGCCGGTGCCGACGTAGGCGATGGTGCGGATGTGGCGGACGGAGCCGTCGGGGGTGAGGATGCGGTACTCGGTGTCGAACTCGGAGAGGGAGTCGATGGAGGCGTGGAGTTGCTCCTCGGTGGCGGGGCGGTCCTCGGGGAGGATGGTGGCGCACCAGGCGTCGTAGGTGATGCCGTTTTCCGGGGGGAGACCGTAGATCTCGAACATGCGCTGGTCCCACTTGAGGGTGCGGCTGGCGACCTCGAGTTCCCAGATGCCGAAACCGGCGGCTTGGACGGCGATCTGGAGCTGGCTGTCGGCGACGGAGGGGGCGCGGCCGGTGCTGAGTTCGACGGAGAAGGCGGCGAAACGGCGGGCGCCGGCGGAATCGGTGAAGGGGATGATGGTCGCGGAAATCTCGTAGAGGCGGCCGTCCTTGGATTTGTTGACGATCTTGCCGCGCCAATTCCGCCCGGCGCGGACGGTCTCCCACAACTCGCGGAAGAATTCCGGCGGGTGGTGTCCGCTGTTGAGGATACGATGGGTGCGCCCGAGGATCTGGTCGCGAGCGAAGCCGGAGAGCTGGCAGAAGCGGTCGTTGACCTCGAGGATCAGGCCGCGCTCGTCGGTCACCGCCATGGCGGTGAGGTCGCGGAGGGCTTCGTGCATTCTCCCGGCTTGGGCGATCTCGGCGGCCGGTGCGGCCGGTGCGGCCGGCGGGGGCGGCGCCGGGGCGGGGGCAGGGGGTGCGGCGGGTGCCGGCGTGGGGAGCGGTGCCGGTTGGTCTCGGTGCGCGGTCAGGCGGAGGAGGAGCAGCGCGGCGGCGGCGCCGAGCAGCGCGAGGCCTGCGACGATTTGTGGCCGGTTGGCGCGGTCGGTGGCGGCGTGCTGCGCGGTGGCCTGGCTGAGTTCCTGCGATTGGGCGGTCTGGAGACGCAGCAGGCTGGCGAGCGCGGAGTGGGTGGCGGCAAGGCGCTCGGGGGAGTTGGCCGGATGTCGGCGAGTCGCCGCGAGGGAATCGAGGGTGGCGAGGTAGCCGGCCCGCGCGGTCGGCGCGAGTGGAGCGGCCTCGGCTGCTTCGCGCAGCGCCACCAGCGCGCGTTCGAAAGAGTCGTCCGGGGAAGGCGTGGTGCCCGGCCGGTGCGCGGTCTGCTCGTGTTGGAGGCAGGTGACGGCGTGGTCGAGCGCGGCGAGCAGCGCGGTGGGCGGGGGCGCGGGCGGGTTGTTGGTGGCGAAGTTGGCCACAGGCTGGGCCAACGACCACAGGCCAGCTGCGAACGCGCCGGTCGCCAATAAGGGCGTCCAGCGGCCGCGCGCAAAAGCTGAGATCGGGCGTGGGGCGGAAGACGAAGTCACTGTGGGCCGACCTCCCTTTGGGGAACGAGGCCGTGGAAAACACATCGGCCGGGTGGCGGCGGGCTTGAGCCCGGAGTCGCGGAAGGGCGCGGCAGGGGGGGCGGAGGCCCTGCGGCGTCACCGGCATGCGGCCGCAGCGAGCTCGGCGGCTGGTTGGGTGGAGCAGGCCCGGAGGTGCCGGCCGGCGTGGCGCCGGCGGACCGTTACTGGTTCTCGGCCGGGCCCGCGGCGGTGGCGATCTCCGGCGGGACCTCCAAGCTGAGCGCCTCGCAGTGGCGGATGGCGGCGCGCAGGATGAGCCCCGGCACAACTGCGTCCGGGTGGGCGGCGGCATACGCGGCGAGGGCTGCCAACCGCGGCAGGTGCGGCGCGAGTGTCTCGGGCGGGACAACCCCTTTCTCGGCGAGGAAGAAGTGCAACACGTGATCGAGCGCGGCTGCGTGGGCGACCGGATCGGCGGGCAGGGCGTAGTCGATGGGGGCGGGGCCGGGGCGGGCGGCCTCGATATACCCGAGCAACTGCGGCCACGCGCGGGCGAGCGCATCGGAGCCATCGAGGCGGAAGGTCTTGAGGAGCTTCGACTTGCGGATGTCCCAGATGACGAACTCCAGTGTGCCGATGCCGCCCCCGGGCGCGGCGCGCAGCGTGCCGGCGATGGCGTAGTCGATGGGATCCTGGTCCGAGGGGAAGAGCTGGCGCACTTGCCCGGCGACAAACGCGCGTGGGGCGAGCAGGAGGTTTTTCTCCTGGTCGATGCCGGTCACGGCGGTGGGGCGGTAGGCTGGCGCGAACCAGCAGGCCTCGGCCAAGGCCAAGGGCAGGCCGCGCACGACCGGGGCCAGTGGGTGGTCGGGCGGTGCGATCTGACCCTCGGCGACGCCGTCGCCGACCAACGCGATCGGCAACAGGGCGAGCTGGCGGACGCGCGCGGTCTTGGTTGGGAGAGTGTTCTCGCCCTGCTCGAGCCCGTAGGTCCAGATCGGCCGGCTGATGTTGATGAGCTGGATGTCGGGGGCGGGACCGGTCGGGGTGGACTCGGCGGGGCCGGCGGCGCGCAGCTCGGCGATGGCGCAACGGAAACCGTCGAGCCGGTCGCGCATCGAATAGGTGGTGACCAGCGGGGTGAGCAGGTCGAGCAGTTGCTGGGCGGCGCCGGCGTTGCGCCGGTGGAGGTAGGCCTGGAGGAGGTTGATGCCCGGGGCCATGCCGTGGGCGGCGGGGTCGTAGCGCGGGGCGAGGAACTCGATCAACGCCTCGAGGTGGCCGGTGGCGCCGAGGTCGCCGGAGATGGTGGTGAGCGGCCCGCCGAGATCGCCGTCGGTCGCGGCGATCTGTTCGTAGAGCTGGAGCGCGGTTGGGAGGTCCTGCCGGTCGAGGTGCTCGCGGGCTTGCGCGAGCAGGGCGGGCACCTCGAGCGCGCCCTCGGGCAGTGGTTGGCGGGCGAGGCTCTCCTGCCCGGGCAACGGACCGCCGCTGGCCGGCGCGGGTTGCCCCGCGAAGGTCGGCGCGGGCGAGGCCGCGACCGCAGTGCGGGGGGCGGGGGAGGTTTTCTGGCCGAAGAGCGAAGCGAAAAAGCCCACGCCCCGTGGCTAGCGCGGCGGGACGGCGAGGCGAGGGCTTTTTTCGCGGTCCCCGCGCGGCGGGCGAATTTACGCTGTGTTCAGCCTCGCCAACGCCGCGGGGCCTCCTTACCTCGACCTTCGCCATGAATACCCGCTTCATCGTAACCGAGTTTGGTGACGTCAACAACGGCTGGGCCCAGGCGACGGGCACCGTACAGAAGGCGATCAACATGGCCGGCACCGTCGGCGGCGGCACGGTGGTGTTCCCGCGCGGCGTGTTCCGCTGCGGCACGTTGGAGATGCGCTCCAACGTCACCCTCGAGCTGACCAATGGCGCCGTGCTGCTCGCCTCGCCCGACCTCGAGGAGTACCGGCCGATCGCGGAGTCGCACGGAGACCGCCACCCCTACCACCTCATCGTCGCCCGCGGCTGCGAGAACATCGGCATCTGCGGCCCCGGCGTGATCGACGGCAGCGCGACCGAGTTCTGGGAGGACGCCTCCAACCCCCGCGCCCCCATCAAGGTCAAGCGCCGCCTCGTCACCCCGCTCATCGAGTTCGTCGACTGCAAGGACGTGCGCATCTCCGAGATCTTCATGCGCAACTCGCCGGGCTGGACGCTGCACCTGCAGCGCTGCGAGCGCGCCTGGATCCATTGCGTGCGCATCGAGAACGACCTGCGTGCGCCGGACAGCGACGGCATCGTGATCAACGGCTGCCGCGAAGTCTGGGTGCGAGACAGCTCGATCACGACCGGCACCGACGGCATCGCCCTCAAGGCCTGGCGCGATTCCGCGCCCTGCGAGCGCGTGACGGTGAGCCGCTGCTACATCCGCGCCCATGGCGCGGCCCTGGTCTGCGGCCCGGAGAGCGGTCATCCCATTCGCGACATCGTCTTCAGCGACTGCGTGCTGCACCACAGCCACACGGGCGTGGCGCTCCACGCCGTCGAGGGCGCGCCCATCGAGGAGGTGCTCGTGCACGACATCACCGTCGATACCCGGTGCGAGCTGCTCGACTCCCGGCCGCTGGTGATCAACGCCCGGCCGCTCGACACCGCCGTGGGGGTGACGCCCGCGGTGCGCGGGGTGACGGTGCGCAACCTGCGCGCGATCACCGACGGGCGCATGCTCATCGCCGCGAGCAACGGCGGCACGATCGAGGACGTCCGCCTCGACGACGTGACACTGCGCTACCCGCTCGTCGAGAAGACCGCCCGTTATCTCGAGCCCGCCATGATCGAGGAGCGCATCGGCAGCCCGGAGGCGCGCCAAGCCTCCGCCGCGCTCGTGGCCGAGAACGTGCGCGATCTGCGCGTGACCAACTTCGACGTGCGCTGGCCCGCCGCGCCGGCGCCGGCCGAGTGGGTGCCGGAGTGGAAACGCCTGCGCAACACCGCCGAGATCCTGCCGCGCGAGGGCTGGCTCGCCGCGGCGACGCCCGCCGTGCCCGCGCTCTGGTTGCGCGGAGTCGACGGCACGGTCGACACCAAGGCGCAGGGCTGCCACGGCGCCCCGGCGATCGACGCGCGGGACTGCCGGCTGGAGTGAGGCGCGCTCCGGCCGCCCATGTGGGGGGGCGAGCTTGCTCGCACCACAGGGCGGACTCCGTATCCAGGCGGTGCGAGCAAGCTCGCCCCCTACGGGCCCGTTGGGCCGATCGAGCCGCACCCCCTTCGGCTGATCGCCGCCGCCGCCTCGGCGCTGGCCAAACGGCGGCGTTGCCCTAGGGTCGCGGCATGACGCCGCGCCAGCAGCCGCCCCCGCCGACCAAGCGCAAGCCCGCGTATCCGATCGCACCGGCGCTGCGCGACTACCTGGTGCGCTACCACCGCGACCTGGAGCTGCCGGTGCTCTACCGCGACCTGATGCACTTCCGGGAGTCGATCCCGCTCGAGGGGCCGGGCGGCGAGCCGACGCTGTGGGAGGTCGTCATGTACGACCGGCACGAGATGGAGCGGCTCAACGCCGCGTTGTGCCGGCTCTACGCGCAACTGCGCGTGCAGGGAGACCTGTCGGTGATGCAGCACCTCTACGTCGACCGCATCGACTACTGCACCTTCGGCAACTCGCTCCCTTTCCGCATCCGGATCGTCAATTCATATAACGACAACCAGGACTACTTCTACCTGAAGAAGGCCGACGCCTCGCGGGTGTTCGGCCTGGAGCTGGAGCACCTGCTCTCGCCCAACCGCATGAACTTCTTCACCAGCGGCGACACGCTGGTGGAGGAGCACGTGATCGGCATCCCGGGCGATGTGTTCATCGACAAGTGGCTGCACCGCGGCGAGCTCAAGCCGATCCGCGTGGCCAAGGAGCTGGTGAAGTTCAACGAGCGCTGCTTCGTGCGCCTGCTCGGCGACATGCGCGCGTACAACTTTGTGGCGCTGGTGGTGCCCGATTTCGACGAGCCCACGATCCGGTTCCGCGCGATGGACTTCGACCAGCAGTCCTACAGCCCGCGCAAGAACTTCTACCTGCCGCAGTTCTTCCCGGAGAACCGGCACCTGGCGCTCTTCTGCCTGCAGCACCTCAACCCGACCGTCGTGCTCCAGTACCAGCACGAGGAGCAGACGCTCATCCTCCAGCGCGCCGACCTGATCCGGCAGCGGCTCGAGCAACTGCTCGAGGCGATGGCGGCCCAGGAGCTGGCGCCGGCGGCGCACGTGGAGCAGCTGCGCGCGGGCTTGGCGGAGCACTACGGGAATGCGGATTTCCTCGGCTGCACCTCGATGGGCGAACTGGTGCGCGAGAGCCTCACGACTGTGCGGCGCAACCTCAAGCGGGCCACCGGCCCCGGCCCGGATGCGACGCGGGACTTCGCCTTTAAGGATTGAGGGGCGACGGGAACCCGGAGACCGGCACGCGGAGGACCGACGCCGGATGGCGGCGGTCAGGCGCGGACGGGCGGTCTCCGGGGGCGCGACCGGAACCGAGCGACCCCGGGTGCCGACCGGGGGATCGATGCGCTCACGCGCATCGCTACCGGGAGGTCCTCCGGGTAGCGGCGTTCATGAGAACGCCGGATGGTGACCGACGCCGGATGGCGGATGCCGATGCGCTCACGCGCATCGCTACGAGGAGGGGCGTGGTGTGGCGGCATTCGTGAGAACGCCGGATGGTGCCGTTGCCGTGGCTGCGCCTACGCGGCGGCGGTCAGCGCGAGCAGGTGGGTGAGCTTGTCGCGCAGGGCTTGGCGGGCGCGGTAGAGCCGGGTCTCCACGCCGCGTTCGGAACAGCCGACGGCGGCGGCGATCTCGCGGTAGCTCAGGCCCTCGTAGGAGTGCAGGAGGAAGACGGTGCGCTGGTCGTGCGGCAGCGCCGCGACGGCCTCGCGCAGGGCGGCGATGCGCTCGCTGCCCTCGGCGGAGACGGCAGGATCCGCCCCACCGGCCGGCAGCGTGGAACCGAGGCCGGGGGAACCGTCCTCGTCGGGGATGTCGATGGACTCGGAAGGGTGGCGGCGGCGCCAGCGCAGTCGATGCCGGCAAAGGTTGGCGGTGATCGTGAAGATCCAGGCGGAGAAATTGGACCCGGGGACGAAGTCGGCGCGTTTGTGGTAGATGCGCACGAAGGTCTCCTCGACGACCTCGTCGGTGTCGGTGGGGTTGAGCAGGTAACGATAGGCGAAACTGCGCAACGGGCCTTCCCAGCGCTCCATCAGCTCGTCGAGCGCGGAGTCGCGGCCGGCCACGAGGGCGGCCATGAGGGCGAGGTCTTGGGCGGAGTCGGCGGGCATCGCCTGGGTGCGGGGTTGGGGCGATTCGGGGAAGGGGGCGGGCGCGGCGGGCGCTCAGCGGACCGGGGGGGCGAGCTCGATGCCGTTGCGCACGAGGGCGAAGTAGCGGTCGCGTTGCTCGGCGGTCATGGTCTCGGCGACGGAGTAGACCAGATCGAGCGTGAGGCTGCGGCACTGGCTGCGCGCCTTGCGATTTGTCTCCTTGGCTTGGTGATAGGCGAGGAAATCGACCTTGTCGCTGGAGCGGCGGATTTCCTCGAGTCGCTGGAGCTCCTCACGCGTGCTGCGCAGCACGGAGAACAAACGCTCCAGCTCGGGGCCGGTGCGGTCGTGCAGGGCGCTGATGCGCTGGTACTGCTCGTCGTCGAGGGCGAACTCCGTGCGCATCCACGCCAGATTATGGGCGAGGCGGGTTTCGACGACCGGCCGGCGGAACGCGTAGAACCCGATATGGGTCGCGGCCCCGGCGACGAAGCCGAGCAGGACGACGAGCAGGAAACGTTTCACGGTGGGCCGCCGGCGGAATCGCGCAGCAGGGGGTTGATGGTTTGGAGATA
>ENA-UPSM01006135-UPSM01006135.1-activated-sludge-metagenome-genome-assembly--contig:-NODE-6135-length-11377-cov-55.670818_pt1 | contig 11377 bp, 10 predicted proteins | sample MGYA00238181_ERZ773283 | MGnify/ENA primary metagenome ERZ773283 (study PRJEB29023, sample SAMN05720199) | activated sludge metagenome | isolation source: Anaerobic digester | place: Japan... | reverse complement strand
CGAGACGCGAAGGCCCGCTGCACGGCATACGCGTGCTCGAACTGGGCACGATGTATGCCGCGCCCACCTGCGGGCGGATGCTGCGCGACTTCGGCGCGGAGGTGACCAAGGTCGAGGACCCGGGCGCGGGCGACTATGCGCGCCAATGGACTCCGATGAAGAACGGCCAGTCGATGGGGTTCGCGCGGCTCAATGCCGGCAAGCGCTCGGTGGGCATCGACGTGCGGTCGGAGGCCGGGCGCGATCTCGTGCGGCGACTCGCGGCCGACGTCGATGTCGTCATCGAGTCGTTCCGGCCGGGGCGGTTGGAGGCGTGGGGGCTGGGCTATGACGTGCTGTCGGTCGACAACCCGAGGCTGGTGCTCACGCGGGTGTCGGGCTTCGGACAGACCGGGCCATATAGCGGGAAGCCAGGCTTCGGGACGGTTGCCGAGACGGGCAGCGGCTTTGCCTTCATCAACGGGTGGCCGGAGACTCCGCCGACGTCGCCGCCGTTCGGTTTCGCCGACTCGATCGCCGGCATCTCGGCGGCGATGGGGACGGCGATGGCGCTCTATCGACGCGAACGCACCGGGGCTGGTGACGTCGTCGATGTGGCGCTCTATGAGCCGCTGATGTTCATCATCGGCGACATGATCATCAACTACACGGGGACGGGGTTCGTCCAGGGGCGGGTCGGCAACGGCACCGGCTCGGCGTCGCCGCGCGGGGTCTATCAGGCCGCCGACGGCAAGTGGCTCTCGATCGCCGCGAGCAACCAGGGCATCGCCATCCGGCTGTTCCACGCGATGGGTCGGCCGGACATCCTCGAGGACCCGCGCTTCGCCACCAACGCCGCCCGGATGGAGCACAACGACGCCATCCAGGCGATCGTCAGCGCATGGGTGGCCGCGCGGCCGCGGCACGAGGTGCTCGCGGTCCTCGACGAGCATGAGGTGGTCTGCTCGCAGGTCAACGACGCGAGCGACATCGTCGCGGACCCGCACTTCTCAGAGCGCACTTTGGTGGAGCTGACGGGGAGCGAGGCGCTTGGACGGGTGCTCACGCCCGGGCCGATCCTGCATATGGGTGGTTACGACGGCCCCGTGTATGCCGGTGTCCCCACCATCGGGGAACACACCGACGAGGTGCTACTCGCCGCCGGGTTGGGCCAGGCCGAGCTCGACCGGCTGCGGTCCGAAGGCGTCATCGGCAGCTGAGTCCGTGGCTGGACTGGGCTGGGCTGGGGGTTGGCTGAGCTGGGCTGGCGGCCGTTGCTGGGGAGTTGGGAACTCGGGCCGGGTCAGCGTGCTTGGTGTGCGCTCGCTTGTATGAGGCTAGTGACGCTTGGATGAGTCTCTACCGGCATACAAGCGTCACTAGCCTCATACAAGCGAGCGGCGGGTCAGGCCGCGCCCAGTTCCCACGCGGTGGCCACGAAGCGCTGAGCGATCGGCGTCCCGTCGTTGAGCGACATCTCGACTCCGGCGTAGGGGTCGAGGCTGCGCCCGCTGTCAACCGCTAGCCACACCCAGCCCATGGGCTCAAGCAGCCAGTGGGCTCCGGGCAGGACCCCGATCAGGAAGTAGCACAGGTAGATCGAGATGGCTCGAGCCGCCTCCGATCAAGGCTCGAAATGACCCGCTTCGAGACAGCCGTCGAGCCGACGAAGGGACGCTTCGGCATACCTCTCCAGAGGCGCCTCGGTCGGCTGGTGGACGCCGCCGGACCGTTCAGTTGGCAGCAGCCCCAATCGCTCCCACACCTGCACGGTCACAGGCGGGTCGCCCGGCTCGTAGAGCGCGAAGGGCCAAGACTCGCGGATCTCACTCGCCATCCGGATCAGGCTGGTATCCACCAGTTGAGGCTACAACTGGATGGGGGATCACCTCGCCTTTGCCGCCCAAAGGCTGAGTCCGACAGCCTCATGGGCAACGGAGCTGGTGCCCCAGAACAGGTTGCAGGATGAGTAAATATTTACTGCTAGTCTCACAACATGCGCGTCGGTCGTCCCTCGAAGGAGACGATGGGGTTCACTGAACTCGGTCAGGCCGTGCGCGCCCGACGGCGGACGGCGGGGATGACTCGAGCGGACCTAGCAAACCGGTCTGGACTGTCAGCCAACACGGTGATGAAGGTTGAGCAGGGCCAGACCCGCGACCCCGGCGTTTTCAAGGTCGCCGCACTGTGCCGTGCCCTGTCCGTGTCGATCGACGATCTCGTCACTGAGGCCGAACGCAATGAGCTCGCCTGGGAGGAACCAACCATGGTCAATGGAATCGTCTCGGTCGGGTACGAGGGGCGGCAGATCGACGACTTCGTCGCCGGCCTGCAACGAGCGGGGGTGCGCACCGTCGCCGACGTTCGCCTCAACGCCATCAGCCGCAAGCCGGGATTCTCGAAGACTCGGCTCCGGGACGCCTTGGCCGCCGTCGGCATCGGCTACGTCCACATGCGCAGCCTCGGGAACTCGAAGAACAACCGCCAGCCGTTTTGGGATGGTCACCCGGAGGAAGGGCGGAGGGTGTTCCGAGAGGCTCTGCAATCGACGGGCGCCCAAGCCTCCCTTGGAGAGCTTTCCCAGTTGGCCCGCGATCACGTGGTCGCGGTGCTCTGCTTCGAGGCCGATGTCGAGAGGTGTCATCGCAAGGTCATCATCGATCAAGTAGTGAAGGACACAGCCACCCCCGTTGCCGATCTCCCCGCCTACGAATCCCTTCGCGGGTAGTAGACGCCGAGGATGCTGAAGGTTTGTGGTCGCTTCGCCTGATTGCCCACGTAGAACGCAACGTCGTTCTTCGCCGAACAGATCTCCTCGAAGAAGCGGCGGTGGAGCTCCCTCTGTAAGTCCGCGTCTGATCGATTCCACAGGTGCCGCTGGAAGGCAACGAACTCCCAGTCGATAATCGACTGTTCGTGGGTGCCGCACGATGGTTCACTGCAGCGCCACTTGTAGACACCCCTGAACCGAGGAGCCGTCAGTGGCGTCTTGTCCTGGGCTTCCTCGAAAACGTCAAGCTCAAGCTGATTGACGTAGGCGTCGATCTTTGCCTGCTCATCCCGACTCCATCCAGGGTGTCGTTCCGTCCTGAACCCGAGGATTTCAGCTGGTCGAACGAGCGCCAGAGATGGCGCCTGGGCGTCGGCCTTGGCGCGGTTGCGAAGACCGCACATCGACACCTCAATGAGCGGATCGATGATGTCCCGACGCCTCCTCCACGGCGGCAGGAAGCTCTCCACACGCAGGGTCGCCATGTTGGGTTGCCAGGACTCCAACCGAGCTTCGCCGGCGGGCCGGCAGTCGACAGAAACGATGTCGTACTTCCGGAACTGTTCTGTCGCCTGCGGCAGGTGCCGAAAGTTGATCGGATAGAGGCGAATCCAGCCTGTCGCGCCCAGGTCTCCCAGGATGACGCCGGCAACACAGACCGTCTCACCATGCGTAGCAGACGGGTTAGGAGCTGCCTTGACGGTAATCAAGACCCGGTGTCTCGCGGGCGCGATCGGCTTCTCCACCGGATGACCAAAATCGTCGCCGAACAACGTCACCATAATGCGCGGCACCTCCCCTGTCGGTTGTCAGCCACGCTAACCGCGGCCACTGACATCTCCAGGCTGCCGCCGCGGAGTCGCTCGGGGGGTCGCGGCTTGGATGAGGCTGGTGACGCTTGGATGAGGCTCTACCGGCATACAAGCGTCACCAACCTCATACAAGCGAGCGCGGCGCCCGCCCGGGCGCGCGGGCCCGCCAGACCCGTCGGCCAAAGTCCAAACCGACCTACGGTTGGCCGCCGTCGACGGTGATGACGGCCCCGGTCGTGTAGCTCGACAGGTCACTCGCCAGATACAAGGCCGTCCCCACGATCTCCTCCGGCTGCCCGCCCCGCCGCAGCGCGAACCCCTCAGCCCGCCGCGCGAACACCTCGGGATCCCACGAGCGGCTCACGTCGGTGAGGAACGTGCCGGCCATGATCGCGTTGACCCGCACGCTCGGCCCGAAGGTATGCGCGAGGCCCACGGTCAGGGCATTGAGGCCGGCCTTGGCGGCGGCATACGGGAGGGTGTGTGGGCGCGGGTGGATGGCCGCGGCGCTGGAGATGTTCACGATCGAGCCGCCCTCCCCCGCCGCCATCCGCGTGCCGACGAGCGCCGACAGCCGGAACGGCCCCTTGAGGTTGACCGCGATGACCTTGTCGAACAACTCCTCGGTCACGTCGGTCACCGTGTCATAGAGCGGCGACATCCCCGCGTTGTTGATGAGCACGTCCACGCGCCCCATCCGCGCGTAGACCTCCTCGACGAACCCGTCGAGCTCGGACCACTTCCCCACGTGGGCACCAAGCCCTAGCGCGGGTATGCCGGTCGCCTCGGTGAGCTCGGCCGCGGTGGCTTCGCACTGGTCACCATGACGGCTCGCGACGACGACCTGGGCGCCGGCGTGGGCGAGCCCGAAGGCCATGGCGCGACCCAGGCCGCGGCTGCCGCCGGTGACGACGGCGACCTTGCCGGACAGGTCGGGGAGGAGGGGGTTGCGCGGCATACGGGCTCCTGCAGGTCGGTTGTCTCAGACTACTTGACTGACGGCAATTCATCGCTATGGTGATCATAGTTATCATCAAGCCGCGATCAAGGAGGCCAGCGTGAGTGGGTTCGATCTCACCGCGGAGCAGGAGCAGCTCAAGGCGGTAGCGGCCAAGGTCGCAGCGGACGTCTATGCCGCCCCGGCAGCCCGCTGGGACCTCGAGCGCACGTCGCTTCCCCGTGAGGAGGTTGCTCGCCTCGCCGACCTCGGTTACCTCGGTTTGGCCATCCCCGAGGAGTACGGCGGCCAGGGCGGCACCCTCGTCGACGCTCTCGTCGTCATCGAAGAACTGGCCAAGGTCTGCCGCCCGGCCGCCTTCCAGGTCTTCGAATGCAACACCGGGCCGATCCGGGTCATCCAGTTCTTCGGGACCGAGGAGCAGAAGCAGCGCTGGCTGACCGCCTCGTGCCGCGGCGAGCAGACGATGGCCATCGCCATCTCCGAGCCCGACGCCGGATCGGCCGCGACCGACCTGCGCACCAAGGCCCGCCGCGACGGCGACCACTGGGTCATCAACGGCGCCAAGCGCTGGATCTCCAACGGTGGCCACGCCGACAGCTACCTCGTCTACTGCCGGATGTCCGACCAGCCGGGCGCCAAGGGCATCGGCGCGATCGTCGTCCCCGCCGACACCCCCGGCTTCTCGACCGGTGCCCAGGAGAAGCTTATGGGCTTCCGCGGCATACCCAGTGCCGATCTGTTCTTCGACGACGTCCGCGTGCCCCTGGACCACCTGGTCATCGAGGAGGGCGGCTTCGGCAAGCTCTTCGGGGTCTTCTCGATCGAGCGGCTCGGCAACGCGACGATGAGCCTAGCCCTCGGTCAGGCGGCGCTGGACAAGTCCACCGCCTATGTCCAGGAACGCGTGCAGTTCGGTCGCCCGCTCATAGACTTCCAGAACGTCCAGATGACCATCGCGCAGATGGCCGTGCAGGTCGAAGCGGCACGACTGCTCGTCCTGCGGGCCTCCAGCGAGGCGGGCGACGGGCTGCCCGACACCTACCAGGTGTCGGTCGCCAAATGCTTCGCCAACGAGATGGCCAAGCAGGTCACCGACCTGGCGATGCAGTTGCACGGCGGCAACGGCTACACCGAGGAGTACGGCTTGGAACGGCTGCACCGCGACGCCCACGGCTGGGCCATCGCCGGAGGCACTCCGGCGATCCAGCGGGTCCGGATCGCCTCCGAGTTGCTTGGGCGCACGTTCAACCAGCGGCCGGAGCGCGCCGCCAACGGCACCTCGTGACCACCGAAGGCGCCCTCTTCGAACTGCCGGCCCGCTACCGGCAGTTGCAGGATGAGGCCCGCGCCCTCGCCCTGTCCTGCGCCGACATCGCGGGCCGCGCCGACGAGGCCGACCGGATCGACCCCGAGATGCGCGCTCGACTGGCCGCCTCCGGGCTGGCCGAGGTCACTGTCGCGGCGGCATACGGCGGGCGGTTCGAAGCCGTCGACTCACTTGCGGTGACCGTGGTCCGCGAGGTGCTGGCGGGCGTGAGCGCCCACCTCGACTCGCTCTTCGCGATGCAGGGCATCGGCAGTTTCCCCGTGTCGACCGCGGCCGCCGAGCCGCTGCGCCAGGAGTGGTTGCCGCGGGTCGCCCGGCTCGAAGCGATCGGCGCGCTCGGTCTCACCGAGCCCGACGTCGGCTCCGACCTGCGCGCGATCACGACGACGGTCCGCCAGGAGGGCGACGAGTTGGTCGTCGACGGGCACAAGTCGTTCATCACCAACGCCGGCGACGCGACCTTCTACAGCATCCTCGCGCGCGAAGAGGCCGGCTATTCGCTGGTTTTCGTCCCAGCGGACACCCCTGGCCTCAGCGTCACGCACCCCCACCAGATCATCGCCCCGCACGTCCTCGGCGACGTCATCCTCGAGGGCGTTCGGGTGCCGGTCGGCAACCGCCTGGGCGCACCCGGGGCAGGTTTCAAGCTCATGCTCGCGACGCTGGCGACCTTCCGGGTCTCGGTCGCGGGCGCCGCTGTCGGGGTGGCCCAGGCCGCCCTCGACGAGGCCGTCGCGCACGCATCCGGACGCGAGCAATTCGGTATGCCGCTCGCGCGCCTCGGCCCCGTGCCCGCGATGCTCGCGCAGAGCTGGGTCGACGTCGAGTCGGCGCGGTGCACGGCATACCGGGCGGCTGCGGCTGCCGCGCGCGATCCGTTGTCGGCCCTGCATCTCTCCTCGATCGCCAAGGTGGCCGCGACGGAAGCTGCGGCCCGCGTCACCGACCGCTCGGTGCAGGTGATGGGGCGGTTCGGGTTGGTGCGCGGCAGCGTCATCGAGCGGCTCTACCGCGAGGCGCGGCCGATGCGGATCTATGAAGGCGCGACTGAGGTCATCCTCGACAGCCTGGCCCGCAAACTCGTCAAGGATGCGGCGACGGCGACTTCGGCCGCTGCGACCGGCAGCGGCGCGTCGGCAGGGGACGCCGGATGATCATCGACGCCCACGCTCACGTGTGGCCCGACCACATCGCGGCCGTCGTCCTGGCCACCCGGCCGTCCGGGCTGGACAGCCACTTCGACGGCACGCTCACCGGGCTGCTGACGACGATGGACGCGGCTGGGATCGACCTGTCGATGGCCCTGGCCGTCGCCAACAAGGCCTCGACGGTGTTGCGCACCAATGAGTGGATCGGCCAGATCCCCCGCGACCGGCTCATCCCTGCGGGCACCGTGCATCCCGGACTGTCACCCGAGGAAAACGTCGCCTCGTTGCGGGACAACGGGATTCGCGCGGTCAAGCTGCACCCGCTCTTCCAGGACGTGGCGTTCGCCGACCCCCAGGTCATCGACATCATGCACGCGCTGGCCGCCGACGGGGTCACCGTGCTCACCCATGTGGGCTCCGGTGGCGACGCTGCGGCCAACGAGCGCGGCAACCCCGTTGCCCTGCGCGCGCTCATCGACGCGGTGCCGACGCTGCGCCTCGTCGCATTCCACTACGGCGGCTACCACGAGCTCGACACAGCCCAGGAGCTCATCGTCGGTGCGCCGGTGCTGCTTGAGACGTCGTGGCCGCCGTCGGTCGCCACCCTCGACCCGCAGGTCGTCCGCGACCTCATCCGTCGGCATGGTGTCGACCGGGTCGTCTTCGGCACCGACTGGCCGATGACCGATCCCGCCGCCGAGATCGCGGCGATCCGGGCGCTCGGACTCGAGCCCGACGAAGAGGCCGCCATCCTCGGCGGCAACCTTGCCCGCCTGCTAGGTCTCTAGGCCGGCGAATGACTGACGCGTGGATCGTCGGCGCCGTCCGCTCCCCCGTTGGTCGACGCGGGGGCGCCCTCTCGACAGTTCACCCCGCCGACCTCGGCGCCCACGTGCTGCGTGCGCTCGTCGAGCGGACCGGGGTCGACCCGGGCGAGATCGACGACGTTCTCTGGGGGTGCGTCGGCCAAGTCGGGGCGCAGGCCTCCAACATCGGGCGCACCACCGTGCTGTCGGCCGGATGGCCGGAGCACGTGCCTGCAATGACGATCGACCGGCAGTGCGGCTCGTCGCAGCAGGCACTGCACGCGGCCGCCCACCAGATCCGCGCCGGTGACGCCGACCTCGTCGTCGCCGGCGGTGTCGAGGTGATGAGCCAGGTTCCCATCGCCTCACCTACCCGACTCGGGCTCGAGGCAGGCATGGCCCACCCGCGCGGTGGAGCCGACTGGGCGGCCCGCTACGGCGACGAGGAGATCTCGCAGTTCCGGGGCGCCGAACTCATCGCCAAACGCTGGGGGCTGGACCGCGCGCGGATGGAGCGGTTCGCCGTCGAGAGCCACCGCAGGGCCATCGCCTCAACGGCTGCAGGCGATTTCGAGGCGGAGATCGCACCGCTGCCTGGGCTCGCGGTCGACGAAGGCCCCCGCTCCGACACCTCGGCCGAGAGGCTCGCTGGGCTCACTCCCTTGCAGCCGGGCGGCCGGATCACGGCGGCCCTGGCCAGCCAGGTGTCCGACGGCGCCGCCGCACTGCTCGTCGCCTCCGATCGCGCGGTCGACCGGAATCGGCTGACCCCGCTCGCGCGCGTACACACCATGGCCGTCGTCGGCTCCGACCCAGTCCTCATGCTTACTGGCCCGATCCCCGCCACGGCGACAGTCCTGCATCGAACCGGGCTGTCGCTGGCCGAGATCGACACGATCGAGATCAACGAAGCCTTCGCGTCCGTCGTCCTCGCCTGGGCCGACGAGACCGATGCTGACCTGGACCGCGTCAATCCCCAGGGCGGGGCCCTCGCTCTCGGCCACCCGTTGGGTGCCACCGGCGCCCGGCTGATGACGACCCTCGTCCACCGAATGGGCCGCGATCACCTGCGCTACGGCCTGCAGCTCATGTGCGAGGGTGGCGGAATGGCCAACGCCACCGTCCTGGAACGCGCCTGAGGTGACCTCACCGGCCGAGGAGGCGCACGGCATACCCTCGGCAGGGTCGCCACCCGCACCGCCGGCGGAAGAGCGCGGCATACCCTCGGCTGAGCTGCCGTCCGCTCCTCCACCTCGCGGGCTGGTCCCCTGCCTGGTGTATGCCGCTCTCAGCGGCTCGGTCGTCGCGGGCCTGGGCAACCCGATCGTCGTCCCGGTCAACCGGACCCTGCACGTCTCGCTCGAGGCGGCCCAATGGACGCTGACGATGAGCCTGCTCATGGGGGTCGTTGCCACCCCGATCGTCGCCAGGCTGGCCGACGGGCGGCTGCGGCGGCGAGTGCTCGTCGGCGCGCTGGCCACGGTGGCCATCGGGTCGCTCGTGGGTGCGCTCGTGCCGAACTTCCCCGGGCTGATGGTGGCGCGGGCGCTGCATGGGCTCGGCTATGCGCTCGTCGCGCTCACCGTCGGGATCGCCCGCGAACACCTGCGCGGGCCGCAACTGCATCGGACCCTGGCCGTGCTCTCGACGAGCCTGGCCGTCGGTGCCGGCGTGGCCAACCCGACGGTGGGCCTCATGGTGGCGATCTGGGACTACCGGGCCGGGTTCGTCTTCGCGTTCCTCGTCGCGGCAGCGGGGGCATGGTGGACGTTCCGCACTGTCCCCGAGCCGAAGGCGGGCATCGCGCCGGTGCACACCGACATCCTCGGGGCCGTGCTGCTGTGCAGCGGGCTGGGTTTCGGGCTGCTGGCGATCACCCATGGGGTGTCCTGGGGCTGGACGTCCAGCGGAGTGCTCGGGTTGGCCGGTGGGGCCGTCGTGCTGTTGCTGGCCTGGGTGCTCATCGAGGTGCGGTTGGCTCACCCGTTGGTCGATGTCCGGCTCGCCGTCGCACCGGGGATCCTCGGGGCGAACCTCGCCGCGCTGCTCATCGGCTGCTCAGTGTTCGCCGGGGCTGCAGCGGGGATCATCCTCACCCAGCAAACGCCCTCCGGCGGAGTCGGTTTGGGCCACAACGTCGCGATCACCGGCCTGCTCATGGGGCCGATGGCGCTGGGCAGCCTGGCCGGTCCGCCGATCGCCCGACGGCTGGTCCGGCGCCTCGGCGAGCGGTCGGTGCTGCCGATCGGAACGCTGTCCTGCGCACTGGGTTTCGGGATCTTCGCCCGCTGGCATCACACCGAGTTGGAGGTCCTGCTGATGATGGGCCTGATGGGCCTCGGCGTCGGCATCACCTATTCGATCCTGCCCAGCCTGGTTGTCGCCCGGGTGCCGATGCAGCGGACCGCCAGCGCGACCGGGGTCAACCAAGTGCTCCGGCTGCTCGGCGGAGCAGTGGGGTCGGCGGGGTTGGCCGCCGTGCTGGCGGCGCACGTCGACGGTGCGAGCGGATTGCCGGCGGAGAGCGGCTATGTCATGGCCAGCCTGCTCGCCGCGGGGGTGTCTCTGGTGGCCGCACCGCTGTCCTACTGGCTGGTCCCCGACGCCCCGGCAGGTGCGTCGGAGGCGGGCGGGGAGCGGACGGCATACCTCCCGGAGGAGCCGGTCACGCCCTGAACGGGTGTTGGCTGCGGGAGTCCGGTGCACCGCACCCGAGGACGTCGCTGAGCAGTTGATCGGACTACAGGAGGAGTTGGGAATGACGCACTTCGTCGACAAACCGGTGTTCGGCACCCAGGTCATCCCGGCGGTGACCCGGTGAAGCTCGAGACGGGCCAGGTCGCGGTCGTGACCGGCGCCGCGAGCGGGATCGGGCGCGGTTTGGTCGAGGCCTTCGTGGCGCGGGGACTGTCGGTCGTCGGGGTCGACGTGGAAGCCGGCGCACTTGACGCGATGGTGGCCGAGGTCAACGGCGGCGCGGGTGACGGGACGGGCGAATCAGGGACTGGGCAGGTGGTCGGGCGGGTCGTCGACGTCCGCGACCCCGAGGCGCTGTTGGCGCTGGCTGCCGATGTCGTGGCGACCTTCGGCCGGGTCGACGTTGTGTGCAATAACGCCGGCGTCATCACGTCGCGTCTGTCGACATGGGAGCAGCCGCACAGCGACGTGCAGTGGACGACCGAGGTCAACTTCTACGGCGTAGTCAACGGGGTGCGAGCCTTCGTGCCGCACTTCATCGCCGCCGGTCAGGGGCATGTCGTCAACACCGCCTCCGTCGCGGGACTGTCGACGATCCCCGGAGGCGGGCAGGCGGCATACAGCGCCTCGAAGCACGCCGTCGTCGGGCTGTCGGAGACGCTCGCTCTGGAGTTGGCCACCGTCGCGCCCGAGGTGGGCGTCACCGTGCTGTGCCCCGGCCAGGTGCCCACCAAGATTCGCGACGCGCGGCGCAACCGGCCCGCCGACCGGCCGGAGACGGGGGGCAGCACAGTGCTGCCGGACTTCCGGCTCACCATGGACGTGGCGACTCCCGCCGAGGTAGCCGAGATGGTGCTGGCGGCCATCGAGGACGGGC
>ENA-UPSM01006115-UPSM01006115.1-activated-sludge-metagenome-genome-assembly--contig:-NODE-6115-length-11410-cov-5.417173_pt1 | contig 11410 bp, 10 predicted proteins | sample MGYA00238181_ERZ773283 | MGnify/ENA primary metagenome ERZ773283 (study PRJEB29023, sample SAMN05720199) | activated sludge metagenome | isolation source: Anaerobic digester | place: Japan... | reverse complement strand
AGTCGAGGACGTCGGCGACCTCAGCCTCCGTGAGCGGGCCCAAGGTGATGAGCACCGAGCGCGACAGCAGCGGTGCGATCACCGCGAAGGACGGGTTCTCGGTGGTGGCCGCCACGAGGATGACCTGACGATTCTCGACTCCCGGGAGCAGGGCGTCCTGCTGGGCCTTGGTGAAGCGGTGGATCTCGTCGAGGAAGAGCACCGTTTGGCGTCCGTAGAGGTCACGAGCGCGTGCCGCCTGGTCCATGACGGCTCTGACGTCCTTGACGCCTGCCGTCACCGCGGAGAGCTCGATGAACTCGCGGTCCGCGGCCGTCGCCACGAGGTGGGCCAGCGTCGTCTTGCCCGTGCCAGGTGGCCCCCAGATGATCGCGGACAACGGTCCGGCCGCGCCGGCGCTTCCGGCGATCAACCGACGCAGGGGGCTTCCGGGACGCAGCACGTCGGACTGGCCGCGCACCTCCTCGACCGTGCGTGGGCGCATCCGGACGGCCAGAGGCGGCAGGGTCGCGACCGGTTGCTCGGCCTGCCCGGCCGCCGAAGCGAAGAGGTCGCCCCCGTCCAGTCCACTCACCCACCGAAGACTAGTCGTGGACGGCGACACTGACTTGGGCCGTGCCCTAACCTGTGCGGGGGCCATTCGTCAGGTCGGATGTGACCATTGGCTCCGCACGCTCTCGAGCAGGGACGGAGACACAGCGAACCCATGGTTGAGACAGCGGTGCGCCCGCACAAGGCCACCAAGATCGACCCTCGCGACCGGCAACAACTCGCGGAGTCCCCTGTGCCGTGGCGACGGGTTGCGGCGATGTTCGCTCCTCATCGCACCCAGCTCGCTCTGGTCACCACCGTCATCGTCGCCAGTTCGGTGATCGGACTGGCCCAACCCTTCCTCATCAAGGCCCTGATCGACACCGCGCTCCCGACGTACGACCGGCAACTCCTCATGCTGCTCTGCGCGGGGTTGGTGGGAGTCGCAGCGGTCACGGGGGCTCTGGGGGTCGCCCAGACCTGGATGGCCACTCTGATCGGTCAGCGGGTGATGCACACCCTGCGCACGGACGTCTTCCGGCATGTCCAGTCGCAATCCCTGGACTTCTTCAAGCGCACGCGCAGCGGTGAGATCCAGTCGAGGATGACCAACGACATTGCCGGCATGCGCAATGTGATCACCAACTCGGCGACGAGCATTGCCTCCAACCTGACAACGGTGGTCGCCACTGCCGTGGCGATGGTCCTGCTCGACTGGCGCCTGTCGCTGCTGACTGCGGCCGTCCTGCCTCCGGCCGTCTGGTCGACCCGACGAGTGGCGCGAATTCGCAAGGTTCTCGCCGGCCAGCGCCAGCGCAGATTGGCCGAGTTGCAGAGCCAGGTCGATGAGTCTCTGTCGATCCACGGCGTACAGCTGACGAAGATTCTGGGCATCAGCGAGCGAAAACTGGCCGACTACACAGCCAGTTCCCGCGAACTCATCGACCTCGACGTGCGAGCCGAGTTGGCCGGGCGGTGGCGGATGATGACGATGCAGATCGTGTTCGCGGCGATTCCGGCGGCGGTGTATCTCGCGGCTGGCTTCCCGAGGCTCTTTCCGTCGCTCACCCTGGGCACGGTCGTGGCCTTCACCGGCCTGCAGATGACCGTGTTCAAGCCGATCCTCAGCCTGTTGAACATGGGTGCCCAGTGGGTCGCCTCCATGGCCCTGTTGAGCCGGATCTTCGGCTACCTCGACCTCGAGACGCGTGTGCCGGCCCCGACGCATCCCCATCCGGTGGAGGCCACGGAGGTGCGGGGTGAGGTGCGCTTCGAGGATGTTCGATTCCAGTTCCCGGACGGCGAATCACCGGTCCTGGACGACATCAACCTGACCATTCCCGCGGGGTCCTCCCTCGGCGTCGCCGGCGAGACCGGTTCGGGCAAGTCCACCCTGGCCTCCCTCCTCGTCCGCCTGGCCGACCCCAGCCACGGTCGCGTCACCATCGATGGGATCGACGTCCGGACGATTTCCGCGACAGACCTCTCCCACGTGGTGGGCCTGGTCAGCCAGGAGACGTACCTCTTGCACGACACGGTGCGTGCCAACCTGCAATTGGCCAAACCAGACGCCAGCGATGAGGAGTTGTGGGAGAGCCTGGAGTCGGCACAGATCGCCCAGACCGTCCGGTCACTTCCTGCCCAACTCGACACGGTGGTGGGCTCGCGCGGTCAGCGCTTCTCCGGAGGAGAAAGGCAGCGACTTTCGATCGCGCGGACCCTCCTTCGAGACCCCCCGGTCCTCGTGCTCGACGAGGCGACCAGTGCCCTCGACAATGACACCGAACGCGAACTGCAGGGTGCCTTGGCGCGACTCACTCGTGGTCGGACGACGTTGACCATCGCCCACCGACTCACGACGCTGGCGGATGCCGATGAGGTGGTCATTCTGGAGGGCGGTCGGGTCGTCGAGCGCGGCACCCACGACTCGCTGCTCGAGTTCGGAGGTAGATATGCGGCGTTGGCCCTGACCCACCAGATGTCCAACGGGTCCGATGATGCGGGGACCCCCCAGGGTTACGTCGGTCGGCACTCCAACGGAGCCCAAGACCACGACCACGTCCTCGCCGACGACCAGTCTCAGAAGTAGCCCTTCTCGCCGTCGATGAGTTCACGGATCAGGTCCAGATGCCCTGCGTGCCGGGCCGTTTCCTCGAGCATGTGCAAGACCATCCAGCGGATGCTCGCCTCACCCACCGAGTGCAGAGCCGTCGAACCGGCGGCATCCAACCCGAGCGCAGCGATGGTGCGGTCGGAACGCTCGCACTCCGCGACATACTCAGCCTGCAACGTTGCGAGCGGTACTCCAGAGACCATGAATTCGCCGTCCTCCTCGACTTCGGGGAAGCCTCGCCCACTTCCCGGCTCCCCCAGCGCCACCTCGCGGAACCAGAGTTCTTCGGCCCAGCGCAGGTGGGCGAGCAGCCCGGCGACGGTCATGAGGGGCGAGGTGGGGATGACCGACCGGTGGGCATCCTCATCCGAGAGGCCCTCGCACTTGAGCAGGACGATCCCCCGCTGGAGGTCATACCAACCCATGAGAGATGTGAAGTCATCGGCGTCACGCGCCGGTCGTTCGCGAGTCGGTGCCATCACTCCACGATAGGCGTGGGGGGTGCCGAGAGCGCGGGATCGTGTCCGTTCCTGGCCAGTGCCTCGGCGACCCAACCCGTGGCAGTGAGTTCCTCGACAACAGCCTTCAGCCAGTCGATCGCCGCACCATCGCGCCGACGGGAGGCAGCGACCGCCTGCGGGATCTCCATGAAGGTGCCCTCCAGCACTCGCAGGCCGGGGTGCGTCGCGGCATACGCCTCGATCGGTTGCCGGATCCCCGCAGCGACCTCGAGCCCCTGCTCGGCGAAGACGTCGACACCATCGCTCCCTCGCACGATCTCGGCCGCTGCGAGGGCACGGGTGAGGTGGAGGTCGTAGGCCGAGCCGAGCTTGACCCCGACCCGGACCCCCTCGCGGTCGACGTCGTCGACCTGCCGCAACGGCGAGTCGCCGCGCACGGCATACGCGCCCTCGATGAGGACGTAGGGAGCGGTGAAGGCGAGTTCCTCGGCCCGCTGCGGGTCCACGGCCAGGAAGCAGACGTCGGCGACGCCGTCACGAACGGCGTCGACGGACTTGCGCGCGGCATCCCAGAGGACCAGGTCCACAGGCACATCGAGGCGCCGGGCGAACTCGCGTGCGAGGTCGACGGTGACCCCGCCGGGCTCGTCGAAAGACCCATTGGTCAGGACCGCATTGCCCACGTTGATCGAGGCGCGCAGGACTCCGGTCGGCGCCAACGCCATGCGAAAGGTCACTCGGGAGACGCTACCGGCCCCACGGCATACCCTGTCGGTCGTGGACGACGTCATGGTCGAGCGGGTGCTGCGGGCCGTTGAGCTCGTGCCCCGAGGCCGCGTCGTGACCTATGGCGACATCGCCGGACTCGTCGGCATCGGACCCCGTCTCGTGGGGCGCGTCATGGGCACGTGGGGCTCGGGGGTGCCATGGTGGCGAGTGGTCAACGCCAACGGCGACCTGCCCGACTTCCACCTCCGCCGCGCCCACGAGGAGTGGATCCTCGAAGGGATCGCGATCAAGCCCACGGGCAAGGGCTGCCTGATCCGGCGACACAGAGCCGATCTCGAAGCGCTCGCCGACGCCTGGGACGTGGCGGTCCGCGACCTCCCCCCTCTTGATCGATGACCACCAACGGCAGTGGCACCCTTGTCCCCATGACCGAGGCTCCCCCCGAACACGGCAGATTGTTGCGTCGCTGGGGGGCCTTTGTCGCTCGACGCGCGCGGTGGGTCCTGGCCTTCTGGATCGTCTTCATCGTTCTCGGCTTCGGCCTGGCCGGCGGCGCCTTCGGCGGGCCCTCGCTCTTCGACCGGCTGCACTCCGGGGAGATCGTCGTCCCGGGTGAGAACGCCGACGGGCGGGCCGTCCTGCGCGAGGCCGGCGCCAGCGGCTTCAGCACCTACACCCTGACCGTCGAGGGGGTGGACATCACGGACCCGGCGGTGGCGACCGCAGCCGTCAAAGAGGTCAAGACGCTCGTCGGCATCGAGCACGTCGAATCCGCGGTCAATCCCTTCGTCGTCGAGGGCGGGATCACCTCCCCCCTCGCCGCCTCGATGCTCGGCGAGGGCGGCGCTGGATCAGGCGCCTTCGCCACGACGGTGCGCTACGGGGACGACGTCACCAAGGAGGAGGAGCAGGGCGCCCAGAAGGAGGTCGACAAGGTCTTCGACCAGTTGGTCTCCACGCTCGAGCCCGAGCGCAGCGATCGAGGGGGCATCCGCGCCCTCGTCGATCGGGTCGTTGCCCAGGTCAAGACCGACGGCCAGACCGGCGAGGGCATCGCCCTGCCGATCAGTTTCCTCGTGATGATCGTCGTCTTCGGCGGCTTCCTGGCCGCCGGATTCCCGGTGCTCGGGGCGATCGCCTCCATCGCCGGAGCACTCGCCAGCCTGCTGGCCTTCTCCTACTGGATGGATCTCGACGCTTCGGTCGTCAACGTCATCACCGTCCTTGGCCTGGGCCTCTGCATCGACTACGGATTGCTCGTCGTCAGCCGCTTCCGCGAGGAGCTCGACCCTGACATCACCTCCCCCCGTACGACCCGGCAGCGGCCCGCCCTCGCGAGGGACCAGATCGTCGGCGCATGCGAGCGCACCCTCGACCGAGCCGGTCGCACGGTGATCTTCTCGGCCGTGACCGTGGCCATCGCCCTCGCCGGGCTGGCGGTGTTGGACGTCGAGTTCATCCGGGCCGTCGCCGCCGCCGGCGTCTCCGTCGTCATCGTGGCCCTCGGAGTGGCGATCAGCCTCATCCCGGCGTTGTGCGTCCTTGGTGCGCGGCGCATTCGTGGCAAGCGCACCGAGAGCAGCGGTGACCACGGGGTCTTCTCCCGTCTCGCCGCCTTCGTGCAGCGCTTTCCGTGGGCGATCATCGTCGTGGTGACCGCCCTCCTGGTCACGGTCGCCCTGCCCTCCCTGAGCCTGCGGTTGACCTCCTCCGGGGCCGAATTGCTCCCCAAGGACACGCCTGAGCGGGTCTTCTTCGACAACGCCCGGGCCGTCTTCCCGCGCCTCGGTGGCGCTGACGTCGCGATCGTCACCAAGGCGTCCCCCGAAGAACTTGCCGCGTATGCCGTGCGCGCCGCCGACATTCCCGGCGTGCGATCGGTTGACCCTCCGGTCTCGGCCAAGGATGGCGTCAGCATCCTGGGCCTTCGCACTGGCGATGGTGGACTGGGTGATGCGTCCCGGGGTGTCGTCGAGCACTTGCGGACGGACCGGACACCGTTTCAGTCATGGACGGTGGGTCAGGCCTCGAGCGTCTGGGACTTCCAGCGGGCGATCGCCGAGCGGGCGCCGTGGGCCATCCTGCTCGTGGTCGTCGCCACCTTCGTGCTGCTCTTCCTCATGACGGGTTCGCTGGTGATCCCCGTCAAGGCGATCCTGATGAACATCGTCTCCTTGGGTGCCGCCCTCGGGTTCATCGTCTGGGTCTTCCAGGAGGGCCACCTCGAGGGTTTGCTCGGCTTCACGTCCACCGGTGGCATCGAGGCGACGATGCCACTGCTCATTCTGGCCTTCGGCTTCGGTCTGTCGATGGACTACGAGGTCTTCCTGCTCGCGCGGATCGTGGAGTTGCACGAACAAGGTCACCCTACGGACCGGGCCGTGAGTCTGGGTCTGCAGCGCTCGGGTCGCATCATCACCTCGGCCGCACTTCTCATGATCATCGTCTTCTCCGGCTTTGCCGCCGGAAAGTTGCTCATGATGAAGCAGATGGGCCTTGGCCTCGTGGTCGCCGTGCTCATCGACGCCACCCTCGTCCGGATGCTCCTTGTCCCCGCGACCATGACCGTCCTCGGACGGCTCAACTGGTGGGCCCCCGCGCCCCTGCGCCGATTCCACGACAAGTGGGGCATCACGGAGTGAAACTCCTTCCGCGCCCCGCGCGCGAACCACACGGGGGCGGAACTCCGGCCATCGATCGCCGAGTCCTGCTCGGGGGTGCAGCGAGCGTCTGCCTGCTCTCGCTCGCCGTCGGCACAGCCCATCCGGAGACGTGGCGGGTGGAGGACAAGGTCCCTCGTGTGAAGACCATCGACCCGCTCGCGATCACCGGTGTCGCCACGGACGCGCCCCTCGTCGCCCTCACCTTCGACGACGGACCGGACCCTGCCTATACCCCCACAGTGCTCGACATCCTGCGTGAGCACAGAGTCACGGCAACGTTCTTCATGATCGGTCGACTGGCTGCGGCACACCCAGAACTGGTCCAGCGTGTCCTGCGGGAGGGGCACACGATCGCCAATCACACGGCGGACCACCTCTGGCTCGACCGGCTCACCGAGCCCGAGGTGCGTGACCAGGTGCAGCGCGGGACGAGTCTGCTGAGCCACTCCGGCGCAAGCCCGAATGGCTACTTTCGCCCCCCTCGGGGACTCACCAGCCCGACGGTCGCCGCAGTCACGAGATCACTCGATGTCCGCAGTGTCTTCTGGGGCACCTGCCTCGAAGCCAACCTCTCCCACCACCCTCTGAACGAGGCTGCTCTCGTGACCGCCGGCCGCTGCCAGCCGGGCACGATCATCCTGGCCCACGACGGGGGTCACCTCGATGGCCCGAATCCCCAGTCGATCGACCGCTGGCCCACCGTCACCGCACTCCCCGAGTTGATCCATCAGGTCCGGGAGCAGGAGCTGGACTTCGAGGCACTACCCGTCCTGCGGGCCGGTCGACGGAGACGCTGACGCCTCACCAAGGAGTTCCTGTACCCCCGCACGCAGCGCCGCGATGCCTCCCGCCGGTGGATGGTGATAGGTCCTGATGCCCAGTGCCTCCGCCGTCGCGACGTTCGCGGACGCATCGTCGATGAAGCCCACCGCGGACGCCGGGAGATCGAGCTCCTGAAGGATCGCCTCGAAGAACCGGGGGTCCGGTTTGGCGACCCCGAGCTCACACGAGTAGAAGGTGCGCTCGAACAGACTGTCGTAGCCCAGCTCATCGCGCATCCAGATCCGGCGGTGGTCCTGCTGGTTCGTTGCCAAGTGGCACGGGATGCCGCTGGCGCGAAGCTCGGCGACGAAGGCGAAGGCCTGCTCGTCGACGCTTGCCATCTCCCACAGTCCCAGGAGGTCATCCACCTCGAGGGGCACGTCCCGGCGCTCCGCGAGGACCTCGGCAAGCACGTCGGCGAGCCGTGCCTCTCCCCGCAGAGCTGGGAGTTCGGCCCGGAAGACCGCGTCGGCAAACCCTGGCCCACCGATGCGGTCGAGTCGTGCTCGCCAGTTCCACCCTCTCGGCCCGTGCTGCAACACGCCGTCGGCATCCCAGAGCAGGACGTGGACACTCACGGGCCACCCCCCACCACATCGAGGAGTCGCTGGACGAACACCCCTTGACCCACAGTCAGTCGCAGCCTCGCCCCCTCCGCGTCGTGCCACTGCGCCCGATCGATCTCCGGGAAGGTGATCCGGCGGCCGCTCCGGGGCGGCCACATCATGGTCACCGTCGAGAGGGACTCCCCCAGTCGGACGTCGAAGGGTTCACGGACCTCGACGGCGAAGCCGTGGACGGTCTTGCCATTGCGTTGCGTGATGGTCCCGAGCTCGATCCACGGACCCGCCGGCACCGGGGTCCCCGTCTCCTCGGTCCACTCCCGGGCTGCCGCCTCCCGTGGCGACTCCTCGTCGGGGTGGAACTCGCCCTTGACCAGGGACCAGGCGTGTTCGTCCTTGCCCGCCCAGTGGGGCCCGCCCATGTGGGCGATGAAGAACATCGGCTCATCCGCCGCCAACGTGAACGGCAACAGGCCCGCGCTCACTCTCCCCGCACTCATGATGGTTGCTCGAGGAGGATCGCCCGCAAGGAGGTCATCGTGCGACCCAGGCTTGGGCGCGCGTGCACCGCCCGGTAGGTCACACCCTCGACACCAGCCCTCGCGGCGAACCACCTGGTGCGCCCGCGAAGGTCGTCGTCGTGGAGACCCTCGTATCCCGCCAGGACCGGCTCGAAGACCTCGACGCCGAAGTCCAGCCAGAGCAGAGCGAGATCGCGTGCCGGATCACCGAGGACGGCATCGCTCCAGTCGATGACGCCGGAGACGGCCGCCCCACCATTGGTCAAGAGGATGTGTTCCTCACCAAGATCGTTGTGGCAGAACACCATCCGCCGCGGAGGGTCCGGGACCGGCTGTGCGAGGAAGTCCTCGATCTGGCGCTGATCTCGCGGATCGAACAGGTGGCGCGCGGCGCTCCACGCCTCCGAGGTCTCCCTGAGCCACTCGGCCTGCGAGCGGTCCGGCTCCACCACCTCGCCCAACTCGCTGACTGGCACCATGTGCAGGCGGGTCAGGAAGGTGGCCAACGTGGCGGCAAAGGCAGCCCGGTCTCGCGGAGCCCTCACCTCGGCCGGCTCTCCCGGCACGAGTGTCATGAGGATGGCCCCCTCGTCCGGGTCTGCCGCGAGGACCTTGTTGGTCGGCAGTGAGGAGTTGCGCCCTGCGAAGGCCAGGACTGCGACGTCCTTCGCCGTCACACGACGCCGCTCGGCAACGTCCGTGTGCTTGCCGACACGCAGCAGCAGGTGACCGTCCACGGCATACGCGATGTTGTCCCAGCCCTCACCCACCTCGGTGAGGCTCGCGTCAGCAAGGCGGGGGTCAAGTCGGGCGAGGATCGCCCGCGCATCAACGTCGATGCGCCGCGGAAGGGTCATGCGATTCAGCCAGCGGCGGGGCCACCGACCACGACTGCGGACGGATCGGCCTTGGGCTCCGGACGAGCGTCGACGCCGGCTTCCTTGCGCTGGGCCGCGGTGATCGGGGCAGGAGCGTCGGTCAGCGGGTCGTAGCCGCCTCCGGACTTCGGGAAGGCGATGACGTCGCGGATGCTGTCGAAACCGCCGAGCAGCATGACGATCCGGTCCCAGCCGAAGGCGATCCCACCGTGCGGCGGGGCGCCGAAGGCGAAGGCGTCGAGGAGGAAGCCGAACTTCTCCTGGGCCTCCTCGTCGGTCAGCCCCATCATCTTGAAGACGCGCTCCTGGACGTCACGGCGGTGGATACGGATCGACCCGCCGCCGATCTCGTTGCCATTGCAGACCATGTCGTAGGCGTAGGCCAGCGCGTTGCCGGGGTCGGTGTCGAAGGTGTCGACGAACTCGTCCTTGGGCGAGGTGAAGGCGTGGTGCACGGCCGTCCAGGCTCCCCCACCGACGGCGACGTCACCGGCAGCCACGGCCTCTGACGCGGGTTCGAAGAGGGGCGCGTCGTTGACCCAGAGGAAGCTCCACGCGCTCCCGTCGATGAGGTCGCAGCGGCGACCGATCTCGAGTCGGGCGGCACCGAGCAGCGCGCGCGAGGCCTTGACCGGGCCAGCAGCGAAGAAGACGCAGTCGCCGGGCTGGGCACCGACGTGGGCGGCCAGACCGGCCTTCTCCTCGTCGGAGAGGTTCTTGGCCACCGGGCCGCCCAGTTCGCCATCCTCCTGCACCAACACATAGGCCAGGCCCCGCGCACCACGCTGCTTGGCCCACTCCTGCCAGGCGTCGAGCTGCTTGCGCGGCTGGCTCGCTCCACCGGGCATGACGACGGCACCGACATAGTCGGCCTGGAAGACCCGGAACGGAGTGTCCTTGAAGTAGTCCGTGCACTCGACGAGCTCGTTGCCGAAGCGCAGGTCCGGCTTGTCCGAGCCAAAGCGCCGCATCGCCTCGCCATAGGTCATCCGTGGGAAGGGTGTGGGCAGGTCGACCCCGATGAGCTGCCAGATCTCCTTGACGATCGCCTCGCCGAGCTCCAGGACGTCGTCCTCCGTGACGAAGGACATCTCGATGTCGAGCTGGGTGAACTCCGGCTGCCGGTCAGCGCGGAAGTCCTCGTCGCGATAGCAGCGCGCGATCTGGTAGTAGCGCTCCATGCCGGCGACCATGAGCAACTGCTTGAACAGCTGCGGGCTCTGCGGCAGCGCATACCAGGACCCCGGGGCCAGACGGGCCGGCACAAGGAAGTCACGGGCACCCTCGGGCGTCGACCGAGTGAGCGTCGGGGTCTCGATCTCGACGAAGTCCCTGTCCCCCAACACCTTTCGCGCAGCAGCACTCACCTTGGAGCGCAGCCGGATGGCGGCGCCGGCCGAGTGGGCACCGGGGCGACGAAGGTCGAGGTAGCGGTGCTTGAGGCGCGCCTCCTCACCCACCGTGGTGCGCTCGTCGATCTGGAAGGGCAGCGGCGCACTCGGGCTGAGGACGTCGATCCTCGAGGCCACGACGTCGACCTCGCCGGTCGGGACGTTGGGGTTGACGTCCTTGTCGGCGCGCTTGGTGACCTCACCGGTGACCTTGATGCAGAACTCGTTGCGCAGGTCATGCGCCGCGCCCGTGAGAACCTCGTCACGCGCCACGACCTGGACGATGCCGCTCGCATCCCGCAGGTCGATGAAGGCCACGCCACCGTGATCGCGCCGCTTGGCCACCCACCCGGTCAGCGTGACGGTGGAGCCGGTGTCGGCGGCACGCAAGGTGCCGGCCTCGTGGGTGCGGAGCACGGAAATTCGTCCTTTGTCTGTGGGCAGCGATCGGGGCCAGTCTACGAAGCCCGCCCCACGGCATACGAATCGGTTGTTTGCCCTCGGCCTCAGAAGACCTGGGGGACGAAGGTCTGCTCGTGCATCGGTGGGCGCACATAGTGCAGGTCCTGCATCTCCGGCAGTTGGACGACCTCGGGCGCCACGTCCTCGTAGGGAAAGTGCGAGAGCAGATCGCTGATGCAGTTCAGGCGGGCGGCCCGCTTGTCATCGGACGGCACGACCAACCACGGCGCCTGCTTGATGTCGGTGTACTGGAAGGTGATGTCCTTGGCCATCGAG
>ENA-UPSM01006110-UPSM01006110.1-activated-sludge-metagenome-genome-assembly--contig:-NODE-6110-length-11418-cov-6.467922_pt1 | contig 11418 bp, 13 predicted proteins | sample MGYA00238181_ERZ773283 | MGnify/ENA primary metagenome ERZ773283 (study PRJEB29023, sample SAMN05720199) | activated sludge metagenome | isolation source: Anaerobic digester | place: Japan... | reverse complement strand
GACGGCCGCCTTGGGACCCGAGGCGCGAGAGGAACTCGAAGGGCACGTCCAGCGTTACCGCGCCAACCGAGACCTCGTCCTCGGCCGACTGCCCGAGCTCGGGATCACCTCGTGGGCCCCGGCCGACGGGGCCTTCTATGCCTACGCCGACGTCTCCCACCTGACCGATGACTCGCAGGCCTGGTGCGACGAGGTGCTCGCGGCCACGGGTGTGGCGATCACGCCGGGGGCCGATTTCGCGCCGGGGATTGGACGGCACACCGACCTCGATGGCGCCCGCTGGGTGCGGGTCAGCCTCGCCGGCGCGACCTCGGACATGGACGAGGCGATGACCCGCCTCGCGACCCACGCCGCCCGCGGAGGTGCGCGCACGGCATACGGAACTCGTGGGAGACTGGACCACTGACGCCACGCCGGTGCTCCACGCCCGGCCCAGCCCCGCACGCCTGACCGCCCGCCGATCACCCGAGGTTCACCACCGTTGTCCCCCCGCGCCCGCACCGTGCTGCAGCCGCACGCCACGCCGCCGGAGGCGATCCGCAACTTCTGCATCATCGCCCACATCGACCACGGCAAGTCGACCCTCGCGGACCGCATGCTCCAGATCACCGGCGTGGTCGACGAGCGCTCGATGCGGGCGCAGTATCTCGACCGGATGGACATCGAGCGCGAGCGTGGCATCACGATCAAGAGCCAGGCCGTCCGGATGCCGTGGGAGCTCGCCGACGAGGCCGGCACCACCCAGCCCTACATCCTCAACATGATCGACACCCCCGGGCACGTCGACTTCACCTATGAGGTGAGCCGCAGCCTCGCGGCTTGTGAGGGCGCAGTGCTCCTCGTCGACGCCGCGCAGGGGATCGAGGCCCAGACGCTGGCCAACCTCTACCTCGCCATGGAGAACGACCTGGCGATCATCCCCGTGCTCAACAAGATCGATCTGCCAGCGGCCCAGCCGGAGAAGTTCGCCGAGGAGCTCGCCGGCCTCATCGGCTGCGAGCCCGAGGACTGTCTCAAGGTGTCCGGCAAGACCGGTGTCGGTGTCGAGCCGCTCCTTGACCACATCGTGCGCTCGATCCCGCATCCCGTCGGCGACGCCGATGCGCCCGCCCGCGCGATGATCTTCGACTCGGTCTACGACACCTACCGCGGCGTCGTCACCTATGTCCGCGTCATCGACGGCAACCTCAACCCCCGCGAGCGCATCGTCATGATGTCCACCCGCGCCCAGCACGAGTTGCTCGAGATCGGCGTCATCTCACCCGAGCCCGTGCCCGGCAAGGGCCTCGGTGTCGGCGAGGTCGGCTACCTCATCACCGGCGTGAAGGACGTGCGCCAGAGCCGCGTCGGTGACACCGTCACCAACCTCGCCAAGCCGGCGACGAAGGCCTTGGGCGGCTATCGCGACCCCAAGCCGATGGTCTTCTCCGGCCTCTACCCGATCGACGGCTCGGACTACCCCAACCTGCGCGAGGCCCTCGACAAACTCAAGCTCAACGACGCCGCACTGGTCTACGAGCCGGAGACCTCGGCCGCGCTCGGCTTCGGCTTCCGCTGCGGCTTCCTGGGTCTGCTGCACCTCGAGATCGTCCGGGAGCGCCTCGAGCGCGAGTTCAACCTCGACCTCATCTCCACCCAGCCCAACGTGGTCTACGAGGTCGCGATGGAGGACGGTAAGCAGATCACCGTCACCAACCCGAGCGAGTTCCCCGGCGGCAAGATCGCCGAGGTCCGCGAGCCCGTCGTGCGCGCGACGATCCTCGCCCCGAGTGAGTTCATCGGCGCGATCATGGAACTCTGCCAGGGCAAGCGTGGGTCGCTCCGCGGCATGGACTACCTCTCCGAGGACCGCGTCGAGATGCGCTACACGCTGCCGCTCGCCGAGATCGTCTTCGACTTCTTCGACCAGCTCAAGTCGCGCACGCGCGGCTATGCCAGCCTCGACTACGAACCCGACGGCGACCAGACCGCTGACCTGGTCAAGGTCGACATCCTGCTGCAGGGTGAGGCGGTCGACGCCTTCTCGGCGATCGTCCACAAGGACCGCGCTTATGGCTACGGCGTCATGATGGCCGGCAAGCTCAAGGAACTGATCCCGCGGCAGCAGTTCGAGGTGCCGATCCAGGCCGCCGTCGGCGCCCGCGTCATCGCCCGCGAGAACATCCGCGCCATCCGCAAGGACGTCCTGGCGAAGTGCTACGGCGGTGACATCAGCCGCAAGCGCAAGCTGCTCGAGAAGCAGAAGGCCGGCAAGAAGCGGATGAAGAACATCGGCTCGGTCGAGGTGCCCCCGGAGGCCTTCATCGCGGCGCTGTCCTCGGACGAGCCCGTCAAGAAGAAGTAGGTCACCTCTCCCCGTGGCCGCTTCACCAGCGGTGCGTATGCCGTGGGGCTGGGTCCCCGGGCGATCGCGCCTTCTCATGTCGGGGAGTGCCCTGCTCTGGGGCATGCAGTTCGCCTTCTTGACCCCCTCGATCGGGATCATCCTCGTCGCGCTCTACGACGCGACGCCCGGCCAGGTCGGGTGGGCGCTCACGGCATACAACATCTCGGGGTTCATCTCGACGCTCGTCGTGCCGAGCCGCGCGGATCGCAAGGGGGACTACCTGCGCCCACTGCTCTGGTGCGGGGGAGCGACGATTGCGCTCGCGAGCGCCCTGGCCCTGGTGACCACGCTGCCCATGGCGGTGTTGGCGTTGGTCGCCCTCGGTGGTCCGGCGGGTGTCGGGATCGGGTTGCTCTTCGCCCACCAGAAGCATGTGGGCACGTCGGTGTCGGGGATCATGAAGACCCGCGCGATCTTCTCCTTCTCCTGGGTGGCCGGACCGCCGATCGCGACGTTCATGCTCGGCCTGCTCGGCAAGCGCTCCGTGCTGTGGGCGGTGGTCGCCATCGCCACGCTGGGGATGACCTGCACCGTGCTGATGATGCGCGACCGCGCCCAGCAGCTGGCGCGCCAGGGCGACCTCACGGGAGCGATCGTCACCGAGGACTCGCGCGAGTCGGTGCTCTCCGTCCTCCGCCAGCGTCGGGTCGTCGTCATGACCTTGGCCTTCCTCGTCCTCGTCGGGACGACGTCGGCGTCCGTGGCCACCGTGAGCCTCTTCGTCGTGCACCGCCTCGGGCTCGATGTCATCTGGGGCGGGGTTGCGCTCGGCACCTGCGCGGCACTCGAGATTCCCTTCCTGCTCACCCTCGGGCGCCTCAAGGAGCGCTTCGGTTCGGCGTGGTTGCTGCTCGTCGGTGGCCTCTGCGGCGGGGCCTATTACGCGTCGATGGTGTGGATCTCCGGACCGATGTGGCTGGTGGCGGCCCAACTGCTCAATGCCGTGTTCATCGCGACCATCCAGGGCCTCGGGCTGACGATCTTCCAGGAGGTCGTGCCTCGCCCCGGCCTGGCCTCGGGCCTCTTCATGAACACCCAGCGCCTCGGCGCAGTCCTGTCCGGTCCGATCATCGCGCTCGGCGCCTTGCCCGGACTGGGCTATGGCTGGGTCTTCGCGGCGTGCGTGCCCATGGTTCTGCTGGGCCTGGCCCTGCTCGTCGTGGCCCGCCGCCTCGGCCCCTGACGCCTAGACTCGCGGGATGGGTCGCCATGTCGCCCGAGTGGAGTCGTATGCCTATGCCGGCCTGCCCGCCGGGACTCACACCGGTATGCCGTCGGCGACCCTCACGCTCGTCATCGCACTGGATGAGCCCCTCGAGTTGAGTGGCGGTCCGCTCGGTCTCGAGCATCGTCGACTCGGTGTCAGCGTCGCGGGCCTGCACACCTCCCCGGTGACGATCCATCACGACGGGCGGATGCGGGGCATGCAACTGGACTTGACTCCCGCGGGGTGTCGTGCCCTCCTCGGGTGCCCGGCCGCCGAATTGGCTGATCGCGCCCAGGAGGGAGCGGACGTGTTCGGTGCCCTTGCGGATCGGATCCGCGAGCAACTCCACGAGACGTCGGACGCAGCACGCCAATTGCGTGTCGTGGCAAAGGAAATGGGAGGCACCTCCGGTGCTGCACCCATGGATGATCGGCTGTCGCGCGCGTGGGCGCACTTGGAGACCGCGCGCGGGCTGGTTTCCGTCGCCGACCTCGCCGATGACTCCGGCTGGTCAACCAGGCACTTCACCCAGCGGTTCACCAAGGAGTTCGGGCAGGGGCCCAAGACGATGGCGCGCATCATGCGATTCGAGAGGTCGCGCGCGATGGTGCGCCACGGCATACCGGCAGTTGATGTGGCGAGCCGGTGCGGGTATGCCGACCAGGCGCACCTCGTCCGGGAGTGGCGACGACTCGCCGTGACGACACCCGGGCATTGGGTTCCCGATGAGCTCGCATTTGTTCAAGACGAGGCGACCGCGGGCGGGGCAGCCTGAGGGCATGGACACCACAACAGAGAACACGTCGGGAGCCACTCCCCGGACGGACCACAACATCTGGCCAGCGACCTTCTATGACGACGCTCATGCCCAGCGGCAGTGGCTCGCCCAATTCGGCTTCGAGGAGGGCATCGTCGTCCCTGGTGACGAGCCGGGCACGATCCACCACAGCGAGATGCTCTGGCCCGACGGAGGCCGGGTCATGGTCGCCAGTCGAGCCACCTCAGCGGCCGAATACGGTGAGGCCCGCGGCGGAGGGGTCTACGTCGTCTGCACCGATCCCGATGCCGTGGCTGCTCGCGTCGAGGCGATGGGTCTCGCCTTCCACCGGCCGCTCGAGTCCCAGACCGAGTACGAGTCGCGGGGGTTCAGCGTCCGAGACCCCGAGGGGGTCATCTGGAGCTTCGGCACCTACGCCGGTTGACCTGACCCATGCGTGCGACCCGGCAGAAGGTCAGCGGGGGCGGACGGTGAGCAGCTGGTTGAGGGTGCCCACCGGGCCCGATTCGTCGTGGAGCACCGAACTGGTGAGCCCGACGCCGTTCGGCCCGAAGGACACGGACGTGTCGAAGCCGACCCAGTCACCCCGGGGTTCGCGGAAGTAGTCAGCCGTGAGGTCGAGATTCGGGAAGTGGACCGTCATCGGGTCGACCCGCACGGTCATGCCATTGGCGATGTCGAGGAGGCGTGCGGCGTGCGGCACGGCGCCGACGGACTCGCCCTCCAGCAGGGGCACATCACTGCGCACCCAGAAGGCAGCACGCCCGGGCTCGACCTGATCGCGGCGCACTTGAGCCGTCGAGATGAACCCACCGGGCCACACCTTCCCGGGAGTCCACTCGGCCATTTCTGATGGTCCGGGGATCGACGGCAGGGGGGAGGCCGCCAGGGCGGAGGTGTCCCGCTGCTCCATCAGCCACGCCCGCAGGATCACGGCTGATCGACCGCCTTGGCTCATCGTCGCCTCGACCAACTCGATCGTGCGGCCGGGGCGCAGCACTCGGACCGACGTGGCGACCTCGCCGACGGACATGGTGCCGAGGATGTCGTAGGACAGCCGGGCCAACGTGAGCCCGTCATCGCGCCGCTGATCCCGGTCGACCTCGACGAGGTGGGCGAGCAGGCCGAGCGCCGGCGCGATGTGCTGCTCCTCGAGCCGCCACGCCCCACCGACCTGCTCGGTGGCCACGAAGCGTTCGCCGTCGATCCGTTCGAAATACGCCATCTCGTTCCTCCCTCACACCGCGACGGTGGATTCCTCGCTGTCCGGCAGCTCCAGCGGCTCGCGCCCCGACCACGCCGTCAGTGCATCGAAGTGCTCCCAGATGGCGCCGATGCTCGTCGGCCACACGGCCTCCCCGCGAGGAGGCACGACCCCGTGGGCCAACTCCTGCCGGCTGAACCACCCATGGTCGACGAAGCACGCCTGCTCCTCCTCGGTGAGGCCGCTCCGATCGGGAGTGAAGCGCGAGACCCGCAGGCCGTAGAACACCTCGACCTGGTCGACGATCACGTCCGAGTAACCATGCAGCACCTGACGCTTGGCGACCGGACCGACCAACGCCTCCGGCGCAATCTTGAGACCGGTCTCCTCGCGCAACTCCCGCACGGCGGCCTCGACATCACTCTCGCCCGGATCGACACCACCACCGGGCGTGATCCACCAGTGCGGCACCGGGTCGAGCCCGAGATCGCTGTCGCGGAAGAGCAGGATGCGCCCGATGCGGTCGACGACGAGCACCCGTGCGGTCCGGCGTTCGGCCCGCGGGCGGTCGGCGGGGTCGGCCGGGACATCGACGGTGTGCATGCCCCCACGGTAGGTGAGGGTCGTCACGGGAGGTGAGCCCACGGCATACCGGTCAGTAACATCGCGGCCATGACGCAGACCTACGCCCTCTATCGCAAGCTCAGCCGTATGCCGGGGGGCAAGTTGGCCTTCTCGCTCGCCTTCGCGCGCAAGGCGCCGTACTTCAGCACCGTGCGTCCGCGAGTGCGTGAGGTGCGCCCCAACCACGCCGAACTCAGCATCGCGAACCGGAAGGCCGTGCACAACCACATCGGCACCGTGCACGCGATCGCTGTCTGCAACGGCCTCGAAGCGGCCATGGGTCTGCTCGCCGAGGCGACGATCCCGAGCCATCGCCGGTGGCTGCCCAAGGGTCTCGAGGTGGCCTATCTGGCCAAGTCGACGACGGACCTACTGTGCATCGCCGAGACCGACGCCAGCGACTGGGCTGATGGCTTGGACGAGGTGCGGGTGCGCGTGAAGGCCGTGCGGACGGACGGCGTGGTCGTCGTCGAGGGCGTCATCCCGCTCCACGTCACCGACAAGCCAGCGCGCTGACCGGGGTCCCCGTCAGCCGACCAGCTTGCGGCGCAACCGATCCAGATCGTCAGGCCGCCAGCCCTGGGCGCGCAGCCACTCCGCCGCGCCGCCGTGCTGGTCGTGCAGCATCGCGAGGATGGACTCCATCGTCTCGCGGCGGGGGAGTTGGTCCTCGAGGCGTTGGGTTCGCAGGGCCATGGCATAGGACTCCGAGGACATCAATCGCTCGATGATCTGCTCGAGGCGCTCGGCGGTGAGGGCATAGTCCTCGACGATCGCTTCGGGAGCGACCCCGACGGCATCGAGGGTCAGGGCGACGATCGTCCCGGTCCGGTCCTTGCCCGCGGCGCAGTGCACGATGGTCGCCCCTCGCTGCGCGCGATCACCCCGATGGCCGCGGACACTGAGTCCGCTCGCCGGTCCAGATATCCGGCGTAGTGATCGGCCCAGAACTTCGCGTCGCGCCGCGCTCCCTTGACCACGGCGAGGGCGTCCTCGGCTGCGGTGGTCGTTGCTGCCCCGCTCAGTCGCTCGATGAGCGAATGGTGGTGATGGGCCAGCGACTCCTCGGCCCAGAGTGGACCCTTGCCGGTCACCCGCACCTCGTCCCCGGTCCGCAGGTCGACAATGTCGCGCACATGGTGTTCCTCCACCAAGGTGCGCACGTCGGCGGGGCTGAGGTCCTGGAGGTTGTCGCTGCGGATGAGACGCCCGTATGCCGTCCGCTCACCCGAGCGGGTCGGCAGGCCGCCGAGGTCGCGCATGTTGACGACGCCGTCCAGAGTGATCCACCGGTCGCGGGGTTGGTCCTGCTGGACGCTGCTCACGCCCACCCGTCCACGATCAGCCCGACGCCCCGCTGCTCAGCGCGGCGCGCAACGGCATCGGCGATGAGCAGGTCGCTCAGGCCGCTGCCGAGGTTGACGATGACGGTGCGTCCCTCCGGTCGGCCGGAGGAGAGCAGGTGCCCCGTCCAGGTCGACACCTTCGGGTAGTCGCCCAGCTTGGCGCGGTCCCTGCGCACCGACTCGAACTGGCGGACGTCGTCAGCGGCGAGGACCTCGGCGGTCTCGGCCAGGTCCGGACCCACCGAGCTCGCATAGTCGAGAGGGAGGAAGAGCGCATCGGGCCGGGGCCACGTGACTGGCAGGCGGGTGTCGGTGAGACCGATGGACAGCCCGCTGATCACGACCAGCGCATCGCGGACGGCTGCCTCGCGCGAGCTCGCCGCGACGACCGTCAGATCGGGCGCGACGGTCTTGGCCCAGTCAGCGAGTTCGCGGACGGCCGACGCACGGCGCGACCAGACCGTCACCTCCCGGTGACCGAGGGCGGCCAGCATGGGCAGGTGCGACCGAGCCTGGGAGCCGGCGCCCAGATAGGTGATGGCCTCACCGGGCTCGACCAGTGCTCGGAGGCAGGCACCGGTGATGGCTGCCGTCCGGATCGCGGTGAGTTCGGTGGCCGGCATGAGGCAGGTCGGCGCGCCTGTGGTCCCGTCGTTGATGACCATGACTCCTGTGGCCGTCGGCAGGCCGCGCACGGGGTTGTCCGGGACCACGCTGATCCACTTGCAGCCCAACAGGTTTCGTTCGGGGTGGGCTGCCGGCATGGCGTTCGCGAACATCCCGGGGCTCGTGTGCACTGCAGGCTTCGGCGGTGCTTCGGCCCGTCCCTCGGCCAGAGCAGTCAGGGCCTCGGTCGCCAGCTCGATGAGCTCTGGCCACTCCGGCAGGGATGCCGTGACGTCGGCTTCGGTGAGGACTCGCACCGGACCAACCTATTCTGTCGGCCATGCCGCAGTTGCCCGACGGGGAGCCCGCGCCCGCATCCGGAGAGATCCCGGCTGAGGCGCTCGCCACCATCTCCGAGCGACCACTGGCGTTCTACGTCCACGTCCCGTTCTGCCGGGTCCGTTGCGGCTATTGCGACTTCAACACCTATACGCCGGGGGAGTTGGGGTCAGCCACCGCTCCGGCGGCCTTCGTCGACTCGGCGCTCGCCGAGTTGGACGTTGCCGCCAAGGTGCTTGGCGCTGCAGGGACCAAGGTGCCGCGCGTCGACACGGTCTTCTTCGGCGGCGGCACTCCGACCCTGCTTCCGGCGGCCGACCTCGGGAGGCTGCTGCACGGCATACGCGATCGCTTTGGTTTGGCCGCGGACGCCGAGGTGACGACGGAGGCCAACCCCGACTCGGTCGACACGGCATACCTGAGCGTGCTGCGGGCCCACGGTTTCACGCGCGTCTCGCTCGGGATGCAGTCCGCCGTCCCGCACGTCCTCGCGACGCTCGACCGGACCCACGATCCGGCCAACGTCGCTCGGGCGGTGGCGGCGGCCCGCGAGGTCGGCCTCGCGGTGAGCCTCGACCTCATCTACGGCACGCCGGGGGAGTCGCTCGCCGATTGGGGTGCGAGCCTGGACGCCGCCATCGCGCTGGAGCCGGACCACATCTCCGCCTATGCCCTGACCGTCGAGCCGGGCACGAAACTCGCCACGCAGGTCCGCCGCGGCATGCATGAGGCACCCGATCCCGACGATGAGGCCGACAAGTACGCCTTGGCCGACGAGCGCTTGGCCGCGGCGGGATACGACTGGTACGAGATCTCCAACTGGGCCCGCCGCCCGCAGGATCGCTGCCGCCACAACCTGCACTACTGGTCAGGAGCCAACTGGTGGGGCATAGGCCCCGGCGCGCACTCCCACGTCGGCGGCGTGCGCTGGTGGAATGTCAAATACCCGAGCGCGTATGCCGGGCGGCTGGCTTCCGCTGAGTCGCCGGCCGCCGCCCGCGAGAGACTCACCGACGACCAACGCGAGGACGAGCGGGTCCTGCTGGGGGTCAGGCTGGCCGACGGCTTGCCGATCGACGGCCTGACCGACGCCGGACGCGCATCAGTGGCCGGGTTGATCGCCCAGGGCCTCATCGAGGGCCCGGCAGCCCTGCGCGAGCGCCGGGTCGTGCTGACGCGGCAAGGGCGCCTGTTGGCCGACCTTGTCGTTCGTCACCTCCTTGGTCTGGAGTCGTGATCGACCCCTAGGGTCGGGGTCATGAATCGACTGACCGACCGCACCGCCATCGTCACCGGAGCCAGCCGAGGCATCGGCCTGGCCATTGCCCAGCGCCTCGTCGACGATGGCGCCCGTGTCGTCATCACGGCCCGCAAGCCCGAGGCCCTCGAGGAGGCGGTCGCGGAGCTCGGCGGTCCCGACCGCGCGATCTGGGTGGCCGGCTCGGCCGACGACCCCGCCCACCAGGACGAGGTCATCGGACGGGCGACCGAGGCCTTCGGAGCACCGACCCTCATGGTCAACAACACCGGCATCAACCCGACCTACGGCGGGCTCATGGATCTGGACCTCGCCGTCGCCCGCAAGATCGTCGAGACCAACTGCCTCGCCGCGATCTCCTGGGTCCAGAAGCTCCACGCGAGCGGTCTGGCCGAGCGCGGCGGCTCGATCGTCAACGTCGCCTCGGTCGCTGGACTCAAGCCGGCTCCGGGGATCGGCTTCTACGGTGCCAGCAAGGCCATGCTCATCCACCTCACCGAGGAGCTCGCCGTCGAGCTCGGCCCCTCGATCCGCGTGAACGCCGTGGCGCCAGCCGTGGTGAAGACGAAGTTCGCCAAGGCGCTCTACGAGGGCCGCGAGGACGAGGTGGCCGCGCCCTATCCGCTGAAGCGACTCGGCGTGCCCGAGGACATCGCCGGCACCGTCGCGTTCTTGCTCAGCGACGATGCCGCGTGGCTGACCGGCCAGACCCTCGTCGTCGACGGCGGCCTGCTCCTCACCGGCAGCATCTGAGGGCGCGCCCCTCGGCACCAACCTGCGTCACTTGACGAAGTCGGGGACCATCGGCGGCTTCCACCACTCACCGTTCATTGCCTTGACCGCGCCGATGACGTGGAGCACGATCCCGGCCACCCAGATGATCGGGTAGGTGATGAAACCGACGAGGATGATCATCAGGATGGCACTGATGATCAGGCCGATCCCGACCGCGATCTGCACGTTGAGTGCGTTGGCCGCATGCGCCCGGACGAACGGACCCTTGTCCTTGTAGACGAGGTAGATGACGAGCGCGGCGACGAAGCCAAGCGTGCCGACGCTGAAGAAGGTGGCCGCAGCTGCGACGCCGTGGGCCAGGGCGCCCACCTGCTTCTCGGTCTCCGGAGCCAGCGGAGTGACGACGGGGTGACCGCCATAGGGCTGCTGGTACGCCGGCGGAGGCGGGGGCTGCGGCGCCGTGTATGCCGTGTGCTCACCACCGAAACCGGCTGGCGGTGGTGGGGGCGTGTTGTGGTCGCTCATGGCGAGTTTCCCTTCCTGGGTTGGTGACCTACCACCCATGGAAGCACTTCGAGCGGTCTCCCGTTCCCTCCAGGAGTGAACTTCGGGGGTGAGCTCAGGGTCGGGTCAGGGCTGCGCCCGATCTCCCGCAGCTCAGGCGCCGGGAGCGGTGACGAAGTCGATGAGCTCCTCGACCCGCCCGAGCAGCGACGGCTCCAGGTCGGCATACGTCCGCACCGTGCCCAGGATGCGTTTCCACCCCATCGCCACGTCGGCCTGGGTCGCATGGGCCCAGCCCAACTCCGCGAGGATCCCGTGCTTCCAGGACGTGCCACGGGGGATCACCGGCCAGCGATCCCAGCCCAACCGCTCGGGGCGGACCGACTGCCAGACGTCCACATAGGGGTGGCCCACGATCAGGACGTGCGCGG
>ENA-UPSM01006105-UPSM01006105.1-activated-sludge-metagenome-genome-assembly--contig:-NODE-6105-length-11429-cov-6.467646_pt1 | contig 11429 bp, 10 predicted proteins | sample MGYA00238181_ERZ773283 | MGnify/ENA primary metagenome ERZ773283 (study PRJEB29023, sample SAMN05720199) | activated sludge metagenome | isolation source: Anaerobic digester | place: Japan... | reverse complement strand
CGTTGGCGGGTTACACCAACCTGCCGTTCCGGCTCACGCTGCGCGAACTCGGCGGGCTCGATCTCTGCACCACCGATCTCGTCAACGCCCGTTCGCTGCTGGAGCGGCGGTCGCGCGCCTTCGAGCTGATCAAGACGTGCGCCGAGGACTCGCCGCTGGCCGTGCAGATCTTCGGCTCGGTGCCGGAGGAGATGCGCGACGCGGCGTTGATGCTCGAGTCGCTCGGCATCGCATCGGTCGACATCAACATGGGCTGCCCGGTGAAGAAGGTCTGCAAGGTCGGCGGCGGCTCGGCGATGATGACCGAGACCGACAAGACCGTGGCGCTCGTGCGCGGCATCGTGGAGGCGGTGAAGATTCCGGTGACGGCGAAGATGCGCCTCGGCTGGGACGACGAGAACCTCACCGCGCCGGACCTCGCCCGCGCGCTGGAGGACGCCGGCGTGGCCGCGGTGTTCGTGCACGGCCGCACGCGCGAGCAGGGCTTCTCCGGGCGCGTGAACCTCGCCGGTATCCGCGCGGTGGTGCAGGCGGTGAAGTCGATCCCCGTGATCGGCAACGGCGATGTGACCACGCCCGAGGCCGCGAAGATGATGTTGGACGAGACCGGCTGCGCCGGGGTGAGCATCGGGCGCGGGGCGTTCTACAACCCGTGGCTGTTCGTGCAGACGCGGCGCTACCTCGACACCGGCGAGCTCTCGCCCGAGCCGACGATCGAGGAGCGGCTGCGCGTGCTGCGGCTCCACCACGCGCGCTATGTCGAGATGCACGGCGACGAACGCGGCACGGTGCTGTTCCGACGCGTGGCGAGCTGGTACGCGCGGCGGTTCGGCCCCGCGAAGGAGTTCAAGCGGCTTGCGGCGCGGATGCACAACTCGGCGGATTTCGAGGCGACGATCGCGGGCTTCGTCGAGTGGCGGAAACAGTTTCTCGACGAGCATGGCGAGCTGCGGGCGAAGTTCCGTCCCGCGCCGATGGTCGCCTCGTTCATGCAGCCGGAGGGCGAGGAGGGCGGCGAGTCGATCCCCGTGCCGAAGGGCCCGGTGGACCACTGGTGAGCGGTGGCCGGCCCGCGGCCGGCTTCGGGTTTTGGGGGCCGCGTTCCGGAACGATCGGCCGGCCGGTAGGGTTCTTCAGATAGCACGTGGCGGAGGTTGCCGGCCATGCCGCCGGCGGGTTCGCTTCGCGCCATGGTTGCCTCGAATCCCCTGTGTGCGATCGGTCGTGCGTCGCTCTGGACCGCCGGCCTTGTGTTCCTCGTCTCCTTAACGGATGCATCCTTCGCGCAGGCGCCGGCGCCAGTGGGGCCGGGGCCTGCGGTGCCGGAGTGGGCCTGGCCGGGCTCGGCGACGCGTACGCAGGTGGCGCCGCCGGCGGATTTCCGCCGGCCGAGCACGACCTGCGCTGTGCCGCTCGGGGTGTTCGAGGGGCAGACCGACGTCGGCTCGGCGGTCGTGCCGGGCAAGGCGAGCTATGATGAGGCGAGCGGGCGCTACACGATCGTGTCCGCGGGCTACAATGTCTGGTACACGCGCGACGAGTTCCGTTTCCTGTGGAAACGCATGGCGGGCGACGTCTCCCTGGCGGCCGACATCGCGTATCCGGATCCTGCGGGTTACTACGATCGCAAGGCGTTGCTGGTGATCCGGCAGGATCTCGACGACGACGCGCAGGAGGCGCTCGTCGCCCTGCATGGCGACGGCATGATCCACCTCGCGCAACGCCCCGGGAAGGGGCTGCGCATCAAAGATCTGGAGTTCCGCATCGGCGGCCGCGGGCGCCCCGGCGGGGAGTCGCCCGACAGCCTGGTGCCCGTGGTGGCCCGCCGCATCGGCATCGAGAAACGCGGCGATGCGTTCGCCCTCTTCGTGAGCCTGGAGGGCGAGCCGATGCACCAGTTCGGCGCGCCGATCGTGCTGCCGTTCAAGGAGCCGTTCTACGTCGGCATCGGGTTCTGTTCCCATGTGCCCGATACCGTCGACACGGCTGTGCTCGCGAACGTGGTGCTGGAGAACCGCGCCGGGATGGTGAAGTAGGCCGTTCGTCTCCGGAGGGGGCGGCGGGCGGCCGCCTCAGGGCGCGGCGGGCCGCAGGGTCGCGATGGTTCTGCTCCGGGCGTTCTGGCCGCCGCCCTTGTCGGCGGTCTCGCGCTCGTGCGTCGTGACGACCAGGCGGTCGCCCATGCGGGCGAAGGTGAATGTCTCCTTCTCGGAGTGCTCGAAGCCGATCACGACCAGCGCCCGGCCTTTCAGCCGCACGCTGCTCTCCGCGGCGAACGGCAGGCCGTCGGTGCCGAGCCAGACCTTTGCGGTGGCGTCGAGCTCCTTGATGACCTTGCGGTCCTCGTCGCTCAGCGGTGGCTCGAGCTTGAACGCCAGCAGGCGGGCTTCCCGGTCTTTCCATCGTGTCGCCTGCTCGCCCGTGAGTTTGGCTGTTTCGAGACGCCGGAGGAGCGTGCTGGCGGCGTCGAGATAGTCGTGGAGTTGCGGGGCGCCGAGGCGGCTCATGGCCTCGAGGGTGGGGGCGGAGACGCCGGGCTTGGTGGCTCCGGCATTTTGTTCGCGAAGTACGGCGGCGAGTTGCTCGCCACTCCAGACGATGCGCAGACCCTCCGCGCCCAGTCCGACCTCGGCCACGGCGCGGCCTTCGGCGGTCGACGGTTTCTTGTCGTCGCCGGTGGTGTCGGTGAAGGTGAACTCGACCGCGGCGGCCACGGGAGTCTTCCCCGGGAACTGGCGCAGCCGTTCCCGGAGGTCGGCGAGCGGATCGGCGCGGAGCGCGGCGGCGGAGAGAAGCAGCAGAACGGTGTAACGGATCATGGCGACGGGCCGGCACGGAAGCGGGGGGCCGGCTCCCGGGCAACCGCCCCGGGCCGGGCGGTCGGGGGGACGGACAGGCGGTCCGGCGGCCGGCCGGAGGCGGGAGCGCTCCGGGCTTGAACCGGGCGCGGGGGCGCCGTTCCTTGGGCGCGTGGCCACCCGGCGTACCAAGACTTCTCGTGCACGGCGCTCCTCCGGCGCGGCGGCGCGGGGGGCGAGCGTGGCCTGGCTGCTGGCGCTGCTCGTGCTCGCCGCCGGCGGCGCCGGGGCCTGGTATCGGCTCCGGGCCAGGGTGCTGGCGCGCCACGCGGCGCCCCCGGCCCCCGGGGCGGCGCCGGCCCCGAAGCTGGCCGCGTCCCCGCCGTCCGTGCGACCGGCGGCGCCGGAACCGGCGCGGGCCCCCGCGGCCGCGGCGTCCCTGCCGGCGGAGCCGGTGGTGAAGTTCGCCGCCCCCGATGTGTATCCGCGTCCTCCCGCGTCGTGGCTGGAGGCGCAGGTGGCGCTGGCGCGGCGGGGGTTCTCGTGCGGCCCGATCGACGGCGTGGGCGGGGCGCAGACGCTCGCGGCCTGGCAGGCGTTCCAGGCGCAGGAGGGCCTGCCGGAGACACGCTGGCTCGACCCGCGCACCTGCGCGGCGCTGCCGCTCGCGGAGCCGGCGACGACGAAGTACACCGTGAGCGCGCCCGACCTGGCGCGCCTGCAACCGCTGAGCCCGACCTGGCTCGGGAAGTCGGAGCAGACGGCGCTGGAGTTCGAGACGTTGCTGGAGCTGGTCGCGGAGCGGCACCGGGCGCATCCGCGGCTGCTCCAGAAACTGAATCCGGACTTCGACTGGGAGCGGGCCGCGGTCGGGTCGGTCGTGGCGGTGCCGGCCGCGCTGCGCGCGGGCCCGCGGACGCGCGCGGCGGCGCTGCACGTGCAGATCGCGGCGAACACCCTGCAGGCCTACGACGCCGAGGGGCGCATCATCGCCCACTTCCCGGTCAGCATCGCCCGGAAGGTCGAGAAGCGACCGGTGGGCGAGCTGCACGTGACGGTCGTGATTCCGGATCCCAACTACACGTTCGACCCCGAGGTCTTTCCCGAGTCGGCCGAGGGGCGCGAGCTCGGGCGCCGGCTGGTGGTGCCGCCGGGGCCGAACAACCCGGTGGGCGTCGCCTGGATCGGGCTCGACCGGACCGGCTACGGCATCCACGGCACGCCGAACCCCGAGCAGGTCGGCCGCACCGAATCGCACGGCTGTTTCCGGCTGGCGAACTGGGATGCGCGCACCCTGCTCGACATCGCGTGGGTGGGCCTGCCGGTGTACGTGGATCCGTGAGCGGACAGGGGCGCGCCGGCGGGTGGGACGGGTGAACCCAAGGGGACGTTGGGTTCTTTAGCCCCCGTGGTCGGTACCGGCCCCTCCGATCTGCAGAGGCTTCTGCGTTCTCGGACGGGAATGGATGACTGAATGGGTACCGCATCTGGATGACTCATGCCTTGACCAGGCACACCACTTCGGCGACCTTCCAGCCGAACCACTAAGCCCGTGTATGCGGTGTAGGTGGTGACCAACGAAGCGACAGCCTTCACGGGCTGTCGCTTTGTGTTGGTCCCACGATGGCTCGCGGATAACAGACAATTCCGAACGGGTTCTTCGACGCCTGAAGGTTCAATACTGGCTGAATCTGTTCCAGCCACCGCTTGGGTTGGTCTGACGGCAGGAACGCCATTCGTTTTGGAATCGTGCCGATACCTAACCAACTGACACACCAGAGACTTGTGATGCACGCAACCATGTCGGCGAGCTGGATGAAGTACGAATCTCGTGAGTTCTTTGGAAGTGGATCTTCGATCAAGTCGCGCAAATCCTGCCGGTAGCTGTCCGTCCCACCCAGCATCGGCACGAAGTTGATCTTTTGGAGCCGGCGGATCGTGGTGCGCATGGAGGCGATCCGCCCCTCGTCCGAGATTACCATGAAATGCCCTGCTTGCGCCTGAAGGTCGTTGTGGATCCGCTGGACCGAATAGGTCAACGCAGTGTCGAGCACTCTGTAGTCTGGCTTCCGGATGTTCTTCTTGTTGATGACAACAATGACGATCTTCGTGTCGAGGGATGCCAGTGTCGCGCACATCTTTCCGACGATCTCCATCCGCGCTTCTGGCGAGAACTGCGCACAGCGGTAGGGATCCTTCTCGAGGAGGAACTCTCGGGTGTGAAGTTCCCAATCGAAGCGGAATCGGTGGGCCTGAGCCAGTTGACGCCGTGCAGCCTGCACAGCCTCGAAGTTTCTTCGCCATTGAGTGTATGGCATGTAGAGCGCAGCCAGAACAAACAGGTCTGAACTGGTGCTTGGAAATCCATCATCTCCACTCTCGTCGAAATAACTCAGGAACATCCGAGCTCTGGTTACCCACCGACTTGCCACCGCGCAAGCGCAGGAACCGCGTGTACCAAAAGAAGCTTCAACCACGGCGCCGGCGGGCGGGCGCATTATTCCCGGAAAAGAATGTCGCGACGAACCTGCGGATGGTTGTCCCGGCGCAGTCGTCCGATTACGCACAAGCATCCTCCTATGCGTTTACCCCTCTTGTTGCTTGTTCCCGTTGCCGGGCTTTGTGCCGGACTGTCGGCGGCCGACGCGGGTTCGCCTTCATTGCCGGCGGCGAGTGCCGCCGTCGATTCCGCCATCGCGCGCCCCGACCTCGACGCCTACCGCGGTTGGCTGAAGTACCTCCGCCTCCTCGCCGAGGAAACAACCGCCCGCCACGGTGCCGATTCCGCCGAGGCGCGTGCCGCGATCGTGCGGCTCGACGACTGGACGCGGCGCATCACCGCCGATCCCGGCCTGCTCGGCAAACTGCGCGGCGTGCAGGAGTGGGCGTACGAGTCGCCCGTCGACGGGACCGGCCAGCCCTTCAAGATCGTCATCCCGACCGACTATGATCCGGCCCGCCCGGCGCCGGTCTCGGTCTACATGCACGGCTACACGGGCGACCACCTGAACCACTCGGCGGGCTTCCATGACCACGATGGGTTCTTCGACGTCGCCGTGCTCGGGCGCGCCCGCGGCGGCTGGTATGTCGGCCTCTCGCAGGCCGACGTGTTGCACGTGCTCGACTACATCGAGGCGCAGTGGCGGATCGACCTGGATCGGGTCCGGCTCTCGGGCGGCAGCATGGGCGGCGGGGCCACCTTCAAACTTGGCGCGCGTTTCCCGCATCGCTTCGCCTCCGGTCAGATCGCCTGCGGCTACGTGCAACAGGAACCGATCGGCAACCTCCTCACGTTCCCCATCTACGCCACCCACAGCGACGACGACCCGGTTGTGCCCATCCTCCTCTCACGCGGGCCGCTGGCCGAGCTGCGCCGCCGCGGCGGGCAGGCGATCTTCGACGAGACGACCGGCTACGGCCACGCGGTGTGGGACTACGCCGCCGGCAACGAGCGCTCCGCCGCCTGGGCGACGGGGCAGGTGCGGCCCGACTCGCGCAGCGTGCGCCGCCTCGATTTCACCGCCTACGACGGCGCCGCGCCGCGCTGCTGGTGGGCGGAGATCGCGGAGTGGGGCGCCGAGGTGCGCCCCGCGCGCTTCACCGCCACCGCGGGCGCGGGCAACACGCTCTTCGTGGAACTCGACAACGTCGCCCGGCTGCGTCTCCGCACGCCGGAGTCGCCCTTCGATCCGGCGCAACCGCTGCGCGTGGTCGTCAATGGCGCGGTGCCGCGCGAGATCCCCGCGCCGTTGCCCGACCTGCTCGTGATCGACGGTCCCGGTGCGCCGACGGGAGACGTCCCCGCGCGTCTGCACACGCCGGGCGGCCCGATCCAGGTCTACGACGGCTCGCCGCTGCTCATCGTGTACGGAACCGGTGGCGACGCGGCGACGTTGGCCGCGTTGCGCGCGGCCGCCGAGGAGGCGAGCAAGAGCCCAAATACCGCGTGGATGGAGGACAGCGGCGAATTCGACGCCCGCGACAACGTGCCGCATCGCCAGAATCTCTTCGGCCGACTTCCGACCAAACCCGACACCGCGGTCACCGAGGCGGACATCGCCCGCTGCAACCTCGTGTTGATCGGCACGGCGGCGGAGAACTCGATCGTGGCGCGGATCGCCGCGCAGTTGCCGGTGCGGCTGGCCGACGGCCGGATCGTGTGCTCGGACGGCTTCGCGCTCCCCGCCGCGCAGCGCACGCTGGGCTTGGTGCACTTCAATCCGCTCGCGCCGACGCGGCTGGTCTTCTGGGTCGCTTCGTCCGAGCCCGCCGGCTACCGCGCCGAGGCCACGGTGCCGGCGTTGGCGTCGCCGCTGTTCATCGGCGCCGACCTGCTCGTGACGCATGCGACCGAGCGACAGCTCGTCGCCGCGCGCAGCTTCGACAGCCGGTGGCGGTGGTGCGGCGGCCGGGGGAGTTCGCCTGTCATCTCGCCGGAGACCGAGGGTCATCCCGTGCTCGCGCGGCGGATCGCCGAGGCCGTGCGGCGCGCCACCGGGGCCGACTTCGCCGTCGCCGGCCGCGTCCCGCAGCTCGGTGCCGCGCCGGTGCTGGCCGGCGAGACGCGCGTGGCCGACCTCGCGCCGTTGTTCTATGGACACACCATCGACGTGCTCGAGATGACCGGCGCCGAGGTGCGCGCGGCGCAGGCGCGGATGGATGCCGGCGCACCGGATGCCCCCGAGTGGGTTGCGTTGCAGCCGGCCGCGCCCGCCGCCCTCGATCCGGACCGCACCTACCGCGTGGCCGTGCCGATGGCGCTCATCGGGCCGTTCGGGCGGCTTGCCAAGGTGAGTTCACATTCTCAGCGGCGGTCCGAAACCACCGTGCCCGAGGCACTCGCGCGTTTCCTGGCCCGGCCATGATTCTGGCAGGCCGAGTCGGCGACGCCTGGCGGTGGGGCCGGTCTCCGACCGGCCCTGGTCGACGTGGGTGGGGGGAGCTGGCGTGGGTGAGGGGGAGTCCGGTCGGAGACCGGACCTACTGGGCCTGCGTGCCGGCCGTGCGGTGCGGGGTGAAGTGGTTCGCGGGGTGGTGGGATTCTGTCAGCGTCCGCCAGTCCCAAAACATCCGAGACTCCCGCCCATGGAACGCCGAGATTTCCTCAAATCCGCCTGCGCCGCCGGCCTGTGCTCCTGCGCGGTGGCCACCTTGATCGCCGGAGACGGCACCCCGGCCGAGACCCCGCCCGCCGCGCCTCCCTCACCCGAGGACTGGCGCATCGGTTTCGCCAAGCAGCGCTATGGGAAACTTGTCAGCACCGTGGCGGCGAAGGTCGATCCGGCGACGTTTGCCGCGATCATCGAGGAGGTGGGACAGTTTTGCGGTGGCACCGGGTTTGCCGGCCAATTCGTGGGCAACCTCGACGGTTTCATCGAGGAGCTGCGGAAACGTTGGAAGGCGCAGGTGGAACACGATCAAGAGCGGGGCGCCGTGCGGCTGTCCTTCGACTCGGCCGGCGGCGACTGCCACTGCCCGCTGATGAGCAAGGCCACGGTGCCGCCGGCGGCCTGCCGGTGCTCGGTGGGCTCGATCCGGCAGATGTTCACGATCGTCGCGCAGCGGCCCGTCGGGTGCGAACTGACGGAGTCGGTACTGCAGGGCGGCGCGCGCTGCGCGTTCGAGGTCCGGCTGGCGGTTCCGGCCTGAGCGAGGGGCCGGGGCGCCCGCTCGGGGTCCAGACGGACGATACACCGGCCGCATGGATGTTGACGCCTCCCTCCCGCCGACCCCACGCTGCCGCCACGACTATGCGGACACGATTGCTCCTGTGGATGTGGCTGGCAGGTGGCGCGGCCGTGCTCGGCGCGCGGGCGGAACCGGCGTCGCAGCCGGCCGGCGGCTTCTGGCGCGAGGGCTGGGCCTTCACGGCGTACTCGGGCGTGCTCAACAATCCGGACAAGGCCGACACGCACAGACTGATGACCCTGTCCGACTATCCGCGGATGGTCTGGCGCGAGAAGATCCATGCGTTCTCCGTGGACAAGCGGCTCGGGGGGTGGCGCGATCTGGTCGCGTACGAGGCCGAGGCCACGGTGGCCTACCACTCCGGGTCCCTCCACTACGGGGAGGGGGCCGCGCTGGTCGGTTTCCGCTGGCTGAAGTTTCCCTGGGACCGCTGGCTCGACACGGCCCTGGCTTACCGCATCGGCTACTCCTACGCCTCGGAGATCGCGCCCTTCGAGAACGACACCAAGCGCCCCGGCCGGCACTCCGCGCACTGGCTGCCGGCGCTCAAGATGGAACTCGAGTTCCGCCTGCCCGACCTCGAACGCTGGTCGCTGGTTTTCCTCTACCACCACCGGTCCGGCGCCTGGGGCCTCTGCGCCGACCGCGGCTCGATCAGCGACTACGCCTGCCTCGGGCTGAAGTATCGGCCGTGAGGCTCCGCGGTGCGCCGGCCCGAATGCGCCGAGGTCATGCCGTCTGCGTCGGGTGCGAGCTCGCACCGCTCGGCGGTGCGCGACCGCCACCGGGCTGAGCGAGCTCAGTCCCTACAACCGGAGGAAAGGGCCCGGCCGAGCGATGTCCGCGCCCCTTGTATTGTCACGACCGATCCGTGACGGCGCGCGCGGCGGCGGCCCCGACGGGCGCAGGGCGGGCGGCCCGGTTTTTTCTCCCCGTCGGCGCGGGACTGGTGCAACGTGGCGGCGCAGCCCGCCTGCGACGATGAGCAACGAATACAATCTCGAGACGACGGTGCGTTTCTCCGAGGTCGACCGCGACCAGGTGATGCTGTTGCCGGCGCTGTTCCAACTGCTGCAGGAGGCGGCCATCCGGCATGCCGACATGTACGGCGTGGGCGCGCGCGGCATCGCCGAGCGCGGCACCTCGTGGGTGCTCAACCGGCTGGCCGTCGGGCTCACGCGCTACCCGCGGCGCGACGAGACGCTGCGCGTGGAGACGTGGTCGACGGGCGTGCGCGGTTTCCGCGGCTACCGCGAGTTCCGGTTGTTCAGCGGGGCGGAGCAGCTGCTCGCCGGCTCGTCGTTGTGGCTGTGGATCGATCTGCGCACGCGCCAGCTCACGCGGGTGCCGGCGGAACTGGCCGGGACGTTTCCGGTGGGGGGCGGGGGCAAGGTCCCGTACCAGCCCGACCTGGAGAAACGGCGGTTCGTCGCCCCGGAGCCCGCGGCGCCAGCGACAGCGGTCACGGTGCGGTATTCGGACTGCGACGCCAACAGCCACGTGAACAACACGGCCTACTACGACTACCTGCAGACGGCGCTCGCGCGGCAAGGGCGCTCGGCGCATCCGCTGAAGCTGGAGCTGCAGTTCCTGCGGGAGATCCCGCCGCGCACGGACACGGTGCAGGTGCGGCTCGAGCCCCGCGGGGAGGCGACGACGTTCGCCGTCGGCGGCGAGGCCGACTACGCGGTGGGCGAGGTGGCGTGAGCTCAGCAGGCGGTCGAGGGTCGAGGCGACGAGAGTCGAGCGCCGGAGCGCCAGCACAACCCGCGCAGACGCTCGCACCTCGCATGCCTCATCCGGCTGAGGCCCCGCGATGCTCGCAGGCGCGATGCATCGCCGGTGGTCCGCGCTCGCGCCGCCGAGCCTCTGGCCTACCGTGGGCCGCGATGAAATCCCTCCTGCTCACGCTCGGGCTGGCCGTGGTCGCCGCGTCGGCGGCGCGGGCCGAGTCCGCTCCGATCGTCTCCACCGCCGCGCCGTATCCGACGGTCGGTTCCATCGAGCGGCTCGATCCGGCGCTCGACGCCCTGCTGGCACCGGAGGTGAAGATCGAGAAGCTCGCCGAGGGCTTCCGCTGGTCCGAGGGCCCGGTGTGGCGGCGCCAGGAGGGCGACCTGGTCTTCAGCGATGTGCCGGCCAACACCGCGTATCGCTGGCGCGAGGGCCACGGGGTCGATGTGTTCCTCCACCCCAGCGGCAACACCGGCGTGGAGGCGAACGCCTCGGGTGAGGGCTCCAACGGGCTCATGCTCGACGCGCAGGGCCGGCTCGTGCTCTGCCAGCACAGCGATCGCCGCATCTCCCGCCTCGCGGCCGACGGCCGCGGCTTCGAGACCATCGTCGACCGGTTCGAGGGGAAACGATTCAACAGCCCCAACGACCTCTGCTTCGACCGCGCCGGCAACCTCTTCTTCACCGATCCGCCCTACGGTCTTGGCCGGGAAGCCACCGCCGAGCTCGGATTCCACGGCGTGTTCCGCCGCGCGACCGACGGCACCGTGACGGTGCTCGCGCGCGACCTCGACCGGCCCAACGGCATCGCGCTCTCGCTCGACGAGAAGACGCTCTACGTGGCCAACTCGGGCGACCGCCCCGGCATGCGCACCTACCTCATGGCCTATACGCTCAACGCCGACGGCACGGTTGCGCCGGGCCGGGTGCTGTTCGACGCCGAGCCGTTGCGCGCGCAGCGCGGCGGCGGCCTGATGGACGGCCTGAAGGTCGACGCGCGCGGCAACATCTGGGCGACCGGGCCCGGCGGCGTGTTGATCCTCAGCCCGGAGGGCAAACACCTCGGCACGATCCTCACCGGCACCTCCACGGCCAACTGCTGCTTCGGCGGCGCCGATGGCAGCACGCTCTACATCACGGCGAACAACCTGCTCCTGCGCGTGGCGACACGGACCAAGGGCGACGGGTTCTGACTCTTTAGGTCGCGGG
>ENA-UPSM01006100-UPSM01006100.1-activated-sludge-metagenome-genome-assembly--contig:-NODE-6100-length-11434-cov-7.675543_pt1 | contig 11434 bp, 12 predicted proteins | sample MGYA00238181_ERZ773283 | MGnify/ENA primary metagenome ERZ773283 (study PRJEB29023, sample SAMN05720199) | activated sludge metagenome | isolation source: Anaerobic digester | place: Japan... | reverse complement strand
CGTGCGGTCGCGCGGCTACCGGGTGTGCGAGGACGGCTGCGGCGGCGACTGCGAAAGGGGCACGTGGAGGCGCCGCAGCCAGCGCCAGTTCGCGCGGTTGCCCCGGTCGCGACCCCAACTGCGCACGAACCACCAGCACCAGCCGAGCTCCGCCGTCCTGCGGAAGCGCAGAGCGAGGGCGTTCGCGACGAGGCGGCGCGTGGAGTAGAAGCGACGGTACGCGCGCAGCGTCGCGCGCTGCAACTGCCGCGGCGTCATGCGCTTGGGCGCGAAGACGACGTGCTGGGCGTCGTAGTGGCTCCAGTCACGGTCGAGGATGCGCCCCTGAGCCTCGAGGTCGTCGTACATCGGCGTGCCGGGCAGCGGCGTCAGGATGTTGAGCATGAGCGTCGTGATTCCGTGCCGCAGGGCGAAGGTGGCGATGTCGCGCACCGACGACGGCGTGTCGGCGTCGGTGCCGACGACGAACATGCCGAAGCTCATGATGCCGTACTCGTTCAGCAGGGCGATGGCGCGCTCGACGTCGGCGACGGTCTGCGCCTTGTCGAAGCCGTCGAGCGTCGCCTGGTCGAGCGACTCGAGGCCGAGCGCCACGCGCTCGCAGCCCGAGCGCCGCATGAGGTCGAGCAGCTCAGGGTCGCGGACCACGTCGGTGCGCATCTGCGCCTGCCAGGGCACGACGATCCCCTCGGCGATCATCATCCGAAGCAGGCGCTTGAGCCGCGGCTTGTTGGCGGCGAGGTTGTCGTCGTAGAAGAAGATGCGCTCGGGGCGCTTGGCGCGCAGCTCGGCCATCACGTTCTCCTCGCTGCGGAACCGGTACTTGCGTCCGAACATCGCCGTCACCGAGCAGAAGTTGCAGCCGAACGGGCAGCCCCAGCTCGTCATGATGGGCATCGACGTGACGCCCTCCCACCCGGCGATCAGGCCGAGGTCGGGGGTCGGCAGGAGGTCGAGGTCCGGACACGGCGGTCGCAGGGCGTTGTGGACGGTCGTGCCGTCGCGACGGAAGGAGAGACCGGCGACCGTGCCCGGGTCGCGAGCGCCGTGCAGGACGTCGACCAGCTCGAGCATGAGCTCCTCGCCGCCCTCGCCGCGGGCGACGTAGTCCGCATGCTCGAGCGCCTCGTCGGGCATGAAGGTGACGTGCGAGCCGCCGATCACGACCGGGACACCGTGCGCCCGCAGGCGGTCGGCCATGCGGTAGGCCGCCGGCGCCGTAGAGGTCGTCGTCGAGAGGCCGACGAGGTCGCAGGACTCGACGTCGGCCAAGTCGACCGGCGCGCCCTTGGGGGCATAGATGAGCACGTCGTGCCCGGCGTCCTTGAGGGCGGCGCCGATCATGGGCAGGCCGAGGCGCGGGTAGGCCGTGTACGACCACAGGTGCATCATCGGCGGCGGGGGTTCGATGAGACGGATCTTCATGTCTTGTGCAGGCTCCCGCTTCGCGGGTCCGCAGTCAACCCGCGCCGCTCCGGCGTGGCCCGTCCGGGGCGGTGCGCGGTCGCCGGCGACGGTCGACCCGCCGGCACTCCTGCGGCGGCTTAGAATGGCGGCGAGGCAAGCGAGGGCATGGGCGAGGAGGACGCGATGCTGGGCGATCTGCCAGCGGCGGACGGAGGAGCCCGCGTCCCGCGGCTCCGCGATCCCGCGGTCATCCTCATCGACGCGCAGCCGGGGTTCTTCGCCAACGTCGCCGGCGATGGTCCGCCGGCCCCCGTCGTCACGCGCTCGGAGTAGCTCCTCGCCGTCGCCAGCTGTCTGGAGCTGCCGACCATCGCCACCTTCCAGGACCCAGAGACGGGTGGCTCTCCACGGCCTGCGAGGAGGCCCCCCCACGGGCTGCGGTACGTGAAGCGGACCTTCGACTGCTGTCGCCAGCCCGAGATCGAGGCCGCGATCGCCGAGATGGGACGCGCGAACGTGCTTGTCGCCGGCACCGAGACCGACGTCTGCGTCCTGCAGTCGGTCCTGTCGCTCGTCGACCTCGGGCACGTCGTCTTCTTGCTCGAGGACTGCGTCGCGAGCAGCGAGGCGCACACGCGGCCGGCGCCGTCCCATGCGCGCTCAAGACCGCGTCGCCGGCGACGCGGCCCCGCACGACAGCGCCCCGACGCACCCTCATGGCTGCCGAGCGCACCTACTTCGCGTGGCTGCGGACCGGGCTGCAGGCGATCGGCGTCTCGCTGGCTGTCGGGCGCGTGATCCCGGCGCTGATCGACACCTCGAACGTCGCGTACGTGCTGCTGGGCCTCGGCTACGGCGTCCTCGGTGGCTTTCTCGTCTGCTACGCGCTCGTGCGGGCGAGACAACTCGAAACGGCGCCGCGCTGTCGGCCGCGTCCAGCGCGAGCGACGAGGTCGTCTCGGCCTCGGGGGCGGCGCGCGCGATCACGCGACCGTAGGCGAGGTTCACGGTCATGAGCCACTCGACCGCCCCCAGAAGGGCCGGCCCGCCGCGCGCGCCGCCACCTCGTGCTGAGTCTGGCGCTGCCTTCGCGTCCTCCTTGTCGGCAATGGCCTTTCTTCCGTCAACGTGATCCCGTCGTAGCCCCCGGCCATCGGTCGACCCCAAATCGGCTCTGGAAGCCCCAGCGGCGAACCAGGGTACATGCCTGCGTACAGGCCGAAGCCGCAATTGCTACCGCATGGTACGTAGAATGGGGCAGTGCGAGTCGTCGACCGCACGAAGGCGGCGAAGGGGGCGGACATGACTGACGGCACCCCCGGCGGGGGCGTGTCGCGCCTCTTGCCCACCAGTCGGCTGGAGGTGCCCTCGGGCGGCGTGCTGGCCCCCGCTATCACGCTGCTCGTCCTCAAGTTGAGCGTGCCGACCGAGCCGCGAGAGCTGGTGCGTGGACGTACGAGCCACGGCAGACGATGACGGAGACGTCGCGGATGACGGGGCGGCCGCAGGGCACGAACGACATGCCGAAGGGATTGCTCTTCGTGCGCAACCTCTACGCGTACGATGATCTCGAGTTCTTCCTGGTGTCGGCGATCGCCACGATCCTGCTGGTTCGCGCCGCCCTGGCGGCCACTGGGTGGCCGCAACTGGGCGGCGGCACCATCCACTTCGCCCATCTGCTCTGGGGCGGTCTGGGCATGCTCATCGCCCTGATCCTCTTCATGGCCATGCAAGGCCGCCTGTGGCGACAGCTCGCGACCCTGGCCGCCGGCATCGGCTTCGGGCTGTTCATCGACGAGCTCGGCAAGTTCATCACGGCAGACAACGACTACTTCTTCGAGCCCACCGTCGCGATCATCTACGTGGTGTTCGTGGTGCTGCTGCTCCTCGCCAGGGCCATCACGCGAGAGCGCACCGTCTCCCCCCAGGCCGCCTTGGTGAACGCCTTCGACCTGGCCAAGGAGGCGATCATCCGCGACCTCGACGACAGCGAGCGAGAACACGCGCTGGCGCTGCTCGCTCTCTGCGACCAGGGCGACCCTGTCGTGCGCGACCTGAGGACGATGCTGGAACACCTTCCCCTGTCTGGCTCGCGAACCAGCGTTTACCAACGGATGAAGCACGCCTTGGAGCGGTTGTACCGGTCCCTGACGCGGCGCTCCTGGTTCAAGACCATCGTCGTCGGCTGGTACGTGATCGTCACGCTGGGGGCGCTGACCTCCCCCTTCGTTTCGGGGGGCGATGTCGCCGATCTCGACTTCGCCGAGAGAGGGGAGCTGGTGTCGGCCTTCGCCGCAGGTGTCCTCGTCTTGATCGGTGTCATAGGCTGGCGCCGTTCGCGATTGATCGCCTACCGCTGGTTCGAGCGCTCCATGCTGGTCACGATCTTCCTCTACGAGTTCTTCGCCTTCTACAAGGACCAGTTGACGGCCGTGTTCGGACTGGTCATCGTGCTCGTCACCTACGCCACCATCCGCCTGATGATCCGCGAGGAAGAGGCAGCCGAGGCCGCGCGGGTGGCCGCCGAGGCCGCGCGGGTGGCGGCCGAGACCGCCGGGTCCGCGGCCGCCGAGACTGGCGGTCGCGCGGCCGGCTGAGCCACCGCTCATCGCCAACGGCTGCAACGCGACGCACACCCTGGTGCTCTTCCTCTAGCAGCTCGTCCTGGAGCACATCGCGGCGGCCAGGTCCAAGCGCCGCGACGTCCAGCCCCGAGAGCACCGGTCGCTGCAGTATGGCTTCGTCCGCGCTGGCCTCGGCGTGTTCGTGCGGGACCTCACCGTGTTCAGAATCATCGACCACAATGATGAAGGGGGCGACCTGCCGTCTACGCCTGGTTCGCCGACGACGACGAGGTCGCCTACCACTCGGGTCTGGAGCGCGACGACATCATGGTGGTGCTGCGCACGATCGGCCAGCAGTCCGAGCGGATCGCACGGGCCCGCGCCTATGCCGCGCGGCCCTACGAGATCGTGGTCCTCTCCGACCACAGCCGAACAGAAGGGGCGACCTTCTGGCAGCGCAACGGTCACGGGCTCGAAGAGCTCGTGCGGGATTCGGTCGAGCAGGCCGAGGTCGTGCCGCTCGCGGGGGGCGACGAGAACGACACCGTCGTGGGCAAGGCCGTGCGCGAGGCCACCGGCCGGAAGCAGGAGAAGCCCGCCACGAACGACGCCGGCGGCCACGACGTGGTGGTGCTCGGCTCGGGCAACCTCGGCCTCATCTACCTCATGGAGGAGCGGCGCCGCTACACGCTCGAGGAGATTGAGCGGCGCCATCCCCGGATGCTGCCGGCGCGGCGCGGAGCTGCACCGGGCGGCGAAGGCCTCCAAGAGGATCTTCAGTCGCGCTCTGGTCGAGAAGGTCGTGCTCACCGGGCTGATCAGCGTCATCTTCGCGCAGATCCTGCTGGGAGAGGACGTGCGTAACGTCGCCGCCTTCACCTGCGTCGGGGTCTTCATCGTGGCGAACGCGATCGTGAGCCAAGGGCTTGCGCGCCGCGGCCGCGCCCGGCACTCGATGCTCACCGAGCTGGTAGGCATGATGGCCGTCAACTTCGGCATTATCTTCGTGCTGGGCTTCGCGCAGCGCGTGCTGGACATCAAGCGGGGAACCCGTTGCTCGCCACCACCCTGTTCTTCGTCTTCCTGTTCACCTTGATCACCGTGCTCTTCGACCGCTACCACACCGTGCTGCGAGCCCGCGGCGTGCTGGCCAGCCGCCGGCCGCTGCCCACGGGCGATCCGTCGGCGACGGCCGTCGAAGCATGAGGAGACCGGCCGTCCTCGGCGGTCCAGGGAAGCCGCCGCCCGCGCAGGTGCCGTAGAATGAGGGCACCGACGCGGGCGAGGGGTCCGCGCCCGACCCGTTGGGGAGCAGGCATGGGCGAGCAGGACGAAACGCCACAGGGCGAGGCGTCGCGCGACACGTCGCACGGCAAGGAGTGCGGCGGCGGGTTCACCTACAAGCAAGCCGGCGTCGACGTCGCGGCGGGCAACGCCGCCGTCGAGCTGCTCAAGCAGCGCCTCAAGTCGGTGAAGCACCCGCTGGTGCTCGGCGAGCTGGGCGGCTTCGGCGGCGCCATGAGGCTGCCGCGGCTCAAGGACCCCGTGCTCGTGGCCGGCACGGACGGGGTCGGCACCAAGATCCTCATCGCCCAGGCGATGGGACGCTACGACACGATCGGCATCGACCTCGTCGCCATGAGCGTCAACGACGTCTCCGCCTGCGGGGCGGTGCCGCTCTTCTTCCTCGACTACATCGTGACCGCAAAGGTAGAGCCCGAGAAGATCGCCGCCCTCGTGGGCGGCGTCGACGAGGGCTGCCTGCGCGCCCAGTGCGTGCTGCTCGGCGGCGAGACCGCCGAGCACCCCGGCCATTTCAAGGCCGACGACGACTTCGACATGGCCGGTTTCGCCGTCGGCATCGCCGAACGCGACGAGCTCTGGGGACCGGCGCAGGTCGTCGTCGGCGACGTCCTCATCGGCGTCGACTCGCACGGCCTGCATTCCAACGGCTTCAGTCTCGTACGCCGTCTGCTTGAGCATCACGGCATCGACCTGCACAGCAAGTTCCTCAGCGAGGGCGGCGGCCTCGGCGCCGGCACGGCGCCCGGGGCGACGCCGCCGCTGCCCTGCTACGACCCGGAGGCGACGGTCGGCGACGTCCTCCTCACGCCGACGGCGATCTACAGCCCGGTGCTCCACGACCTCGGCCACGCCGGCGGCGTCCATGCCGCCGCCCATGTCACTGGCGGCGGCTTTCCCGACAACGTCGGCCGCGCCGTACCGCACGGTCTCGCCGCCGAGATCGACCTCGGGTCCTGGACGCCGGGGCCGGAGTTCCTTTGGCTGCACGCTCTGGGCGTCGCCCCGGACGAGCTGCTGCGGACCTTCAACTGCGGCATCGGCCTCGTCCTGGTCGTGGCCGGCGACGCGGTCGAGCGTCTCCTCGACGTGATCGCGCGCGGCGGGCACGGCGCCCGGGTCATCGGCGCCGTCGTGCCGCGCGGCGAGGGCGCCGCGGTGCGCTATCGGGGTGAGCTCAGGCTGTGAGACCGGTCGACCTGATCGGCTGCGGCGCCCTCAACCTCGACGTCATCTATCGCCTGCCGCGCTCGTTCCCGCTCTGGGACGAGCTCGGGCCGCCGGGCTCGGAACAACAGATGGACGAGCGCGTCCGCCAGATGCTGGACGACGCGCTCGCCCACGTGACGCCGGTGCGCGCCGGGGGTGGCCAGGCGGCGAACACGGCCCATGCGCTGGCGCGCATGGGCTACCGCGCCGCCATGGTCGGCCGAGTGGGCAGCGACGAGGACGGCGCCTTCCTGCTCGACGAGCTCACGCCCGCCGAAGGCAGGCTCGTCGCCCGCGCCGGCGAGACAGGGCGCGTGTACGTGCTGCTCGACGAGGACGGCGAGCGCCGCAATCTCGTCTGGCCGGCGGCGAACGACCAGTTCGCGCCGGCCGACGTGCCGCGGCGCCCGCCCCGCGCGCGGTACGCCCTCTTCACCTCCTTCGCCGGCGACGGCCCGCTCGCCGCCCAGCTCACGTTGCTCGAGCGCCTGCCCTCCGAGACCGAGGTGTGCTTCGATCCCGGCGAGATCTACGCCCGCAAGGGCGTCAAACGGCTCCTCCCGCTCATCGCTCGCTGCTCCTACCTCTTCGCCACCGAGGCCGAGCTGCAGGTGCTCTGCGGACTCGGCCTGCCCGAGGCCCTCGACTTCCTGCTCAACGCCGGCGTCGGGCTCGTCGTATGCAAAATGGGCGCCCGTGGGGCGCGGCTCGTCGGCCGGCGCGTCGACCTGTACGTGCCGCCGCAGCCGGCGGAGGTGGTCGACGTGACCGGCGCCGGCGACCTGTTCGCCGCCGGCTTCATCGCCGGCATGCTCGAGCAGGTCGGCCTGGAGGCGGCCGGGCGGCTCGCCGCGTGGGCCGCATCGCGCGGCATCGCCGGCGTCGGACGAAGCTCCTACCCGGACGAGCCGGCGTGGCGGGCACGCCTCGCCGAGGAGCGTGGGGAGGCACCGTGAGCACGGTGCGTGCACGACGAGACCTCGCATACTCCACGCACGCCGGCGGCGCCGAGGCCTCGTGGACGCCGGGTACGTCCGCGACGACGAGAGACCGACGCGAGGACGGGCACGCATGCTGACGGGAAGCGCGGCATGAAGATCGGCTGGCTCTCGAGCGGACGCGACCAGGCGGCCTGCAACCTGCTCGCCGACGTTGTCGCCCGCGCCCAACAGGACGGCGTCGCCCTCGACATCGCCGTCGTGTTCTGCGACCGCGAACGGGGCGAGACGCCGGAGAGCGACCGGTTCCTCGACCTCGCCGGGCGCCTCGGCTTCGAGGTCGTGACGTTGTCGAGCGCCGCGAGCTGGGCGGCGGCGAAAGCCGCCGGCGTCTCTCGCGGCGCCTGGCGCGACGAGTACCACAGGCGCGTCATGGACCTGCTCGTCCCCTACGGCCTCGGGGCCCTCGTCATGGCCGGGTACATGCTCATCGCCAGCCCGGCCATGTGCCGCCGTTACGCGATCCTGAACCTCCACCCCGCCCTACCCGGAGGGCCGACGGGCACGTGGCAACAGGTCATCTGGCGACTCCTCGAGCAGGAGGCCGACGAGACGGGGGCGATGATCCACCTCGCCACGGCCGAGCTCGACCGCGGCCCCGTGATCTCGTTCTTCCGCTTCCCGATCAAGGGCGCCGAGTGGGACCGGCTCTGGCAGGACTTCCGCGCCAAGCGGGCGGCGGCGAGCGTCAACGATATCGCCGCCGCCGAGGGCGAGTCCGAGCCGCTCTTCGCCACCGTCCGCCGCCACGGCGAGGTGCGCGAGATCCCCCTCCTCTACCAGACCCTGCGCCTCTTCGCCGAGGGGAAGCTCGCGACGAGCAACGGCGCGGTCTTCGCCGAGTCGGCGCGCCTCCCGATCGACCTGACCGCCGTCGTCGAAGAGGAACTTCAGCGGCGCGCCTGAGAGGCGCGCCGCGCGCACGACTGCCCGACGGAGGAGGCTGAGGACGTGCCCACCAAGAAGCGCATCTACGTGACCGACTGCGAGGGCCCGCTCACGCGCAACGACAACGCCCAGGAGGTCGCCGAGCGCTTCATCCCGGACGGCGCCGACTTCTTCGCCCGTCTGAGCAAGTACGACGACGTCCTCGCCGACGTCGTCCGCAAGCCGGGCTACAACGCCGGTGACACGCTGCGCCTGATCGCGCCGTTCCTGCGGGCGTTCTACGTGTCCGACGAGGACATCGAGCAGTTCAGCAAGGAGCGCGTGCTCCTCGTCCCGGGAGCGCTCAAGGCGCTGGACGCCATCCGCGCCATCATGCCCACGTTCATCATCTCGACCTCGTACACCCCCTACATCAAGGCGCTCTGCGAGCTTTCCGGCTTTCCGCTCGAGGACGTGCGTTGCACCGAGTTGAGCCTCGACGCCTGGGAGATGCCGGAAGATGAGGCGCAGTGGCTGCGCGCGTGGGTGCCGCGCATCTGCGCGCGACCGGTGATCTCGTACCCCGAGGAGGCGGCGGCGAGCGCCGAGGCGCGGGGCGCCGGCGGAGCCGGCGCCCCGGACGCGGCGCTCGCCCGCCTCACCGACGAGGACCGCGCCACCGTGCGCGAGCTGGACCGGCTGTTCTGGCAGGAGATGTCGCAGCATCCCGTGAGCCAGGCGCTGATGGACTCGGTGCGGCCGGTGGGCGGCGGCGTGAAGCTCGAGGCGCTCGAAGCGATCGTCGCCGCCCAGGGCGTGGACGGCGCCGACGTGATGTACGTCGGCGACTCGATCACGGACGCGCCGCCGCTCGCCGCCGTCAGGCGGTGGGGCGGCGTGTCGCTGAGCTTCAACGGCAACGCCTACGCCGTCGCCGCCGCCGAGTTCGCCGCCGCGGCCCCCGACGCCGACGTGCAGGCACGGTTGGCGAAGGCGTTCGCGGACGGCGGCCGCGACGCCGTCGCGGCCGCCGTCCGCGCCTGGCCGCGCCCGAAGCGCGGCAAGCGCCCGTCCGGACGCGCCCGCACGCGGGTCGGCTTGGTCGCCGAGGAGCAGGACGCGCTCGCCGAGGCCTCCGCCGCGATGCGGCGGAGCGTCCGCGGCGAGCGCGTCGCCCGCCTCGGCTGACCCGCGCCGCCGCGCCACGCCCGTCCCACGTCGCCGCGCCCACCATCTTCATCGCACCCGCCGTTTCGGTTAGGCTAGCCCTCCGAATGGTGCCCGACCGGCAGCTTCCTCGCCGCCCCCGCATCCCTGCGAAGGAGCCCAACGTGAAGGTCAAGCGAGCCCTCATCTCAGTCTTCGACAAGACCGACCTCGAGTCGTTCGCCAAGGGCCTCACCGACCTCGGCGTGCAGCTCATCTCGACCGGGGGGACCGCTCGCCTGCTCAAGGACAGCGGCATCCCCGTCACCCTGGTCGAAGAGGTCACCGGCTTCCCCGAGATGCTGGACGGCCGTGTCAAGACGATGCACCCCCGCCTCATGGGCGGCATCCTCGCCCGGCGTGACGTCCACGAGCACATGGACACCATCGCCGAGCACGAGATCGAGCCCATCGACATGGTGGTGTGCAACCTCTACCCGTTCGAGGAGATGGCGGGACGGCGCGGGATGACGGACGACGTCATCATCGAGAACATCGACATCGGCGGTCCGACGCTGATCCGCGCCGCCGCCAAGAACCACGCCGGCGTCGCCGTGGTCACGGACCACGCCGACTACGAAGCTCTGCTCGCCGAGCTGCGCGCGAGCGGCGGCGGCCTGAGCCATGAGACGCTGCGGCGCCTCGCCGCCAAAGCCTTCCAGCGCACGGCGCGCTACGACTTCGCGATCGCCAACTGGTTCAGCGAGGCCGAGGGCGACTTCCCCCGCCACATGCTGCGAGGGTACGAGAAGGTCATGGACCTCAAGTACGGGGAGAACCCACACCAGCGCGCCGCCTACTACGCCGAGGTCGGGCTGCGACAACACCTGCTCAGCCAGGTCGAGCAGCTCCACGGCCGCCAACTCGGGTTCAACAACCTCTACGACCTGCACGCCGCGCGCGCCCTTTGCGACGAGTTCTCCCTGCCCTGCGTCACGATCGTCAAGCACAACAACCCATGCGGCTGCGCCCTGGCCCAGAACCTCGCCACCGCCTACGACAAGGCGCTCGCCTGCGACCCCGTGAGCACCTTCGGCTCGGTCATCGCCGTCAACCGGACGGTCGACGTCCCCACCGCCGAGCGTCTCAGCGAGCTGTTCGTCGAAGTGCTGATCGCCCCGGGCTACGAACCCGCGGCCCTCGAGATCCTCACTGGCAAACCGGACATCCGAATCCTCGAGAACCGCGAACGCCGCCAGGCCAACCCCGGGGAGTTCGACAGCAAGCGTGTCCTCGGCGGCATCCTCATCCAGGACGAGGATAACGACCCCGAAGAACGGGACGACATGACGGCGGTGACCAAGAGACACCCGACGGAGAAGGAATGGGGGGACCTGCTCTTCTCCCTGCGCGTGGCCAAGCACGTCAAGTCGAACGCCATCGTGATCGCCCGCGACCTGGCGACGCTCGGCGTCGGCGCCGGCCAGATGAGCCGCGTCGATTCCATGCGCGTCGCGGTCGAGAAGGCGCGCGTCGACCTTGCCGGCGCGGTCGTCGGCTCGGACGGCTTCTTCCCGTTCCCCGACGCACTCGAGATCGCCATCGAGGCCGGAGTGACGGCGTTCATCCAGCCCGGCGGTTCGAAGGGCGACGCGGACGCCATCGCGACCTGCGACAAGGCAGGCGCCGCCATGGTGTTCACCGGGCGGCGCCACTTCCTCCACTGAAGCACGGCGGAGAAGCGGCGGAAGGGCCGACGGCGGTGCAAGGGTCGGCAGGAACAGCGGAACGGCCGGCGACATCAGCGGAACGGCCGGCGACGGCAGCGGCGCGACCGCCAGCGAGGGCGGCGCGACGGCCGCCAATGGCCGGCCTCTCCTCTTGGCAGTGACGATGAGAGACCTGAGCGAGATCGAACGCCCGTCGTGACGATGAGGGACC
>ENA-UPSM01006090-UPSM01006090.1-activated-sludge-metagenome-genome-assembly--contig:-NODE-6090-length-11448-cov-3.881243_pt1 | contig 11448 bp, 9 predicted proteins | sample MGYA00238181_ERZ773283 | MGnify/ENA primary metagenome ERZ773283 (study PRJEB29023, sample SAMN05720199) | activated sludge metagenome | isolation source: Anaerobic digester | place: Japan... | reverse complement strand
AGTTGCGGCAGGTCAGGCAGCGGTCCAGGTGCATCTGGGTCTTGCGCGTGGGCGCCTGCCCTTCGAGCACCTGCTTCATCAGGTAGATGCGTCCCCGCGGACCGTCCAGTTCATCGCCCAGCAACTGGTAGGTGGGGCAGGTCGCCGTGCAAAACCCGCAGTGCACGCACTTGCGCAGAATGGCCTCGGCCGCCTGCCCATCGGGGGTGTTCTGGTACTCAGGCGCTAGCGTGGTTTGCATGGGGAGTCAGGCCAGGGTTAAAAATGCCATGGGGATCAAAGCTTGCCTTGAGACGCCGCTCCACGGCCGCCTCGGCCAGGCCATGCACACCAAATCGACCGCTAGCCCCCGCAGAATGCGCACGAGCAGCTACAAAAACAGTAGCATTTCCACCCACTTGCCGGGCCGCGGTCTGCAGCTGCATGGCGGCGCCATGGGGTGCCCACAACCAGCGCAGGCCACCATGCCACTCCACCAACTGGGCGAAGGGCAGCGCCAGCACCGCAGCGGTCTGCGGCACACTCAGGCGCCACAGGGCCAGCGTGTCATCGGCAGGCCGCCGGAAAAAGGGCAGCTTCTGGTCCCGGCACAAAGCCCAGTCGGGCTGGGACTGCGCGTTATCCATGCGGGTCCCCGGCAGATCCGCCAGCATGCGCATGACGGCCGCCTCGACCGCCGCTACCGCACCACGCAATCGGACAAACAGCAGGTTCTTGGCCGCAACGGCCGGATCAGCATCGTCATGCACCCAGCAGCTGGCGTTCATCGGCAGGGGTTCACCCCCCCAGCGGTGCAGCTGCTCCAGCGCAGCGGCCTGGTCCGCTTCAAACACCAGCGTCGCCTCCGCGGGTGCAACCGGTAGCACCTTGAGCGACACCTCGGTGATCAACCCCAGCGTGCCCATGGCGCCCACCATCAGGCGCGACACGTCGTAGCCCGCCACGTTTTTCATCACCTGGCCACCAAAGGTCAGATGTTGTGCCTGGCCGTTGAGCAGCTTGAGGCCCAGCACGTAGTCCCGCACACCGCCCACACTGGCGCGGGCCGGACCGGCCAGACCGGCTGCCACCATGCCGCCGACGGTGGCTCTGGACACCCCCTCGCTGTGCGACCAGGCAAAGTGCGGCGGCTCGAACGGCAGGCACTGGCCTTGCGCGGCCAACAGTGCTTCCATCTCAACCAGCGGGGTACCCGCACCCACGGTGACCACCAGCTCACTGGGTTCGTAACTCAGCACACCACTCAGACCGGTGGTGTCCAGCACCTCGCCGCTCAGCGGCTGGGCATAAAAGTCCTTGCTGCCCCCACCCCGAATGCGCAGCGGGCTGGCGCTGGCAATAGCGGACTGAATGCGGTCCGTCACCGCGGTGAGTGCTTGTTCCATGGAATGCATGGCAGCGATGGTAAAGGCCCCTCAGCGTCCCGGGCGTGAATTTTTTGAAACGCCAGGCTTCAAAAAATTAGTCGGCAAAAAAATGGGCCGGCAGGCCCGGTGTGTCCACCCGCATGGAAAACACACAGCCGGACTGCGGATAACGCGCAAGCTCCGCATTGCTGCGACCATGGCGGGCCGTGGTGAGGTACAACGTGCGCAGGTCTTCCCCGCCAAAACACGGCATGGTGGGGCACTGCGCCGGAGTGGAGATTTCGGCCAGCAGTGTTCCATCAGGTGCAAACTTGCAGATGCGTGCACCTTCATACATGGCGGCGTAGTAGTTGCCCTGCACATCCACCGCAGCGCCGTCCGGGCGGCCCTGGTAAGCACTCTGTGCAAATGTCCAGCCCGCAGGTTTGGGTGGCAGCTGCAAATGGGTCCGGTGCGCAGACAGGGTGTTTGTGACCAGATCGTAGTTCCAGGCATGGACGATGTGGTTGGGTGTGTCGGCCCAGTACAGGGTCTGGTTGTCCGGACTCCAGGCCAGGCCATTGGCAGTCAGGGCATCGCCCGCCTGGCGCTTCACCACCGGGGTACCTGCGCTGCAGTCGATGGAATACAGCGCTGCTGCGCGTCCTGCTTTGGGTTCATCAATGGTGCCGACCCAGAAGCGGCCCAGCGCATCGCACCTGCCATCGTTGGCGCGAACGGTGTGGGTGTCATACGGCAAGGTGGTGATGTGCGTAAGCAGCCCGCCCCACTCCCGGGCACGGAACACCCCATGGCGCAAGGCCACCACCAGACCGCCACTGGCCGCTGGCGCAATACACCCCGGCTCACTGGGCATGTCCCAGGCCTGTACCGTGCCCATGGTGATGTTGGCGCGCAGAAGCTGCTTTCCCGAAATGTCCACCCAGTACAGCATCTGCTCATGCGGATGCCAGAAGGGTGACTCCCCCAACGCGTAGGCCTGCGGTGTCAGGGCCTGCCAGCTCATGCCGCGCGCTCCACATCAATGCGCATCTCGCAGGAAAAGGTTTCACCCGGCAGCAGGATGGTCAGACCCAGTGCTTCAGCGGTAGCCACGCCGCGCGCCATCAGGTTGACGGCATTGTTGACATGGCTTACCGGTTCAATGGCAATGTTGTCGCGCTGCGGCTGGGTAAACACCACCAGCCGCGTGAGGCTGGAGCTCACCCGGGTGTGCAACAGGGCATCCCGCAGATGCAATTCGCCGCGCCAGCCATCAAAGCAGTGGTCCACCTTCAATATGCCGCAATCGGCGTCCAGCCCCGCACTGCTGTCGCGGTGGGTGGGCAGTTTGTCGTCGCCCATCTCCCAGCGGCCTTGTGCAGAAAAAGTGACCCTGCTTCCGGGGCGCTTGGCAAAGTACGGGTGCCAGCCCAACCCCACCGGTGCAGATACTTTGGACTGGTTGGTGATACTGAGCGTCATCTCCAGTGCACTGGCGCTGAGCTTGAACGCCTGCGAACTGTCAAAGTCAAACGGCCAGGATGCATCTGCACGGTGCTCATAGGACAACAGGGCAAATGTGTCGCTGGAATCCAGCACTTCCCAGGGCCGCTCCCAGCCCACACCGTGGATGGCATGCGGCTCGGGCTCGAAATTTTTCACCAGCGGATGGTCCGTTCCCTGCCACTGCAGGCTCGCGTGGCCCACCCGGTTGGAAAACGGCACCAGGGGATAACTGCCCGACTGGCGCACCGAGTGCAGGTCTGCCGCACGGGTGGAGCGCAGCACGGGGATATCGCCCATCCACAAGCCGGTGATGCAGCCCCCCAAAGCAGGCTTGAGTTCACACCACAAATCATCACAGCGCAGGGTCAGGGCAGAGTTCATCGAAAAGCTTTCATGGGGTTGCACAGGCTCAGCCCAAATTGTGCACCTGTGTACGCCCCATAAAAAAGGCCCGGCAGAACCTTGCGTCCTGCCGGGCCGAAGTCTCAAGAAGAAAGAGGCTGTGTTGTGTCGCGTGCTTAGCGGCTGTAAGCCGTTTCGCCGTGGGACGTGATGTCCAGACCTTCGCGCTCGTCTTCTTCGCTGACACGCAGACCGATGGTCTTGTCAACGATGAAGTAAGCCGCCAGGGACACCAGACCGGACCAGACCACCGTCACGCCAACCGCTTTGGCCTGAACAATGACCTGCGCCATGATGGAGTAGTCGGCAGCAGTCACGCCGGTTGCCGTTACCCAGTCAGCCACATAGCCGGGGCCACCCAGGGAAGGCGAATTGAACACGCCGGTCAGCAAGGCACCCAGAATGCCGCAGACACCGTGCACGCCGAACACGTCGAGCGAGTCGTCCGCACCCAGCATCTTCTTCAGACCGGTCACACCCCACAGGCCCGCAAAACCGGCGATCAGGCCAATGGCCAGGGCACCGCCGATACCGACGTTGCCGGCAGCTGGCGTAATGGCAACCAGGCCAGCCACTGCGCCGGATGCAGCACCCAGCATGGAGGCTTTGCCCTTGTGCATGGCTTCGCCCAGAGACCAGGTCAGCACGGCAGCAGCGGTAGCACCAAAGGTATTGATGAAGGCCAGGGCTGCGAAACCGTTGGCTTCCAGTGCGGAGCCGGCGTTGAAACCGAACCAGCCCACCCACAGCAGGGAGGCACCCACCATGGTCAGCGTCAGGCTGTGAGGGGCCATGGCTTCCTTGCCATAACCCACGCGCTTGCCAATGTAGAAGGCACCCACCAGACCCGCCACAGCGGCGTTGATGTGCACCACGGTGCCGCCGGCGAAGTCCAGCGCGCCCCACTGCCAGATCATGCCGGCTGTGCTGTTGACCTTGTCCACCACCTCCTTGCTGGTGTACGCATCAGGACCGGCCCAGAACCACACCATGTGGGCAATGGGAGCGTAGGAGAAGGTGAACCACAGCACCATGAAAGCCAGCACGGCGGAGAACTTGATGCGTTCTGCAAACGAGCCGACGATCAGTGCGCAGGTGATACCGGCAAACGTGGCCTGGAAGGCGGCAAACACGATCTCGGGAATCACAACGCCCTTGCTGAAGGTGGCTGCATTGGCAAAGGTACCTGCAGCGTTATCCCAGATGCCCTTCATGAAGAGGCGATCCAGGCCACCAAAGTAGGCATTGCCCTCGGTGAATGCCAGGCTGTAGCCGTAGATGAACCACAGCACCACGATCAGCGAGAACGTGACCATGACCTGCATCAGCACCGACAGCATGTTCTTGCTGCGCACCAGGCCGCCGTAGAACAGGGCCAGGCCGGGAACCGTCATCAGGATCACCAGCAGGGTGGAGACCATCATCCAGGAGGTGTCGCCCTTGTTGGGGACGAGCGCGGGTGCAGCGGCAGCCGAAGCGGCTGCTTCGGGAGCGGGTGCAGCGGCCGGTGCGGCGGCAGGAGCCGCTGCAGGTGCAGCATCAGCCGGTTTGACCTCTGCGGTGGCGGCCGCGGGTGCGGCAGTCTGGGCCAGCGCAAACGTGCCAGAGGTCAGGAGACCGAGGCCTAGCGCAAGAGATACAAGCAGTTTTTTCATTTTGGAGGCTCTCTTTCTGGTTACAGCGCTTCTTTGCCGGTTTCGCCGGTACGAATGCGCACGACCTGTTCAACGTCGTAGACAAAAATCTTGCCGTCGCCGATTTTTCCGGTGCGCGCTGCACTTTCGATGGCTTCGATCACGCGCTCCACCAGAGCGTCGTCAATGGCGGCTTCAATCTTCACTTTGGGCAGAAAGTCCACCACGTACTCAGCGCCGCGGTACAACTCGGTGTGTCCCTTTTGACGCCCGAAGCCCTTGACTTCAGTGACGGTGATGCCTTGTACGCCAATGCTGGACAAGGCTTCTCGCACCTCATCGAGCTTGAACGGTTTGATGATGGCCGTTACGAGTTTCATATGTTCACCTCAGCTTAAAAACAATGGGTTGCAGACACCAACGATGGCTGCCCTGCTTCTCCAGGAGTCAGGAGATGACTGTTCTAAGCAGAACCCGTGCCAACTACCGTTTACACGGTTGGATGCGGCTGTGTGCACCGTTTTCCCCCAGCATGCGTTACCATAACTGTATGAATAACCAGTATGCACCATGCCGGTGCATTACAGAAAAAGTGCACCCCGATATGGCGCACCGAAATGGGAGGATGGGAAATGAGTTTGTCTTTGGTGCAGAGCCGCGCTCTGCTGGGTCTGGAAGCCGCTGGCGTCACGGTCGAAGTGCATCTGGCCAATGGTTTGCCCAGCTTTACGCTGGTCGGCCTGGCCGATGTGGAAGTCAAAGAAGCGCGCGAACGGGTGCGCTGCGCCATCCAGAATGCCAACCTGGAATTCCCCAACAACAAGCGCATCACGGTCAATCTGGCACCTGCCGACCTGCCCAAAGATTCCGGGCGGTTGGACTTGCCCATTGCACTGGGCATTCTGGCAGCCAGCGGCCAGATCGATGGCGCCCGGCTGGCGGACTATGAGTTTGCAGGTGAGCTCTCACTCTCGGGCGAGCTCAGACCAGTACGGGGTGCGCTGGCCACGGCATTGGCGCTGCACACCAGCCAGGTTCACGCCAAACTGGTGCTGCCGCCGGGCAGTGCCGCAGAGGCCGCGCTGGTCCCGGGTGCCGAGGTGTACCGGGCCCGGCATCTGCTGGACGTAGTGCGCCACTTTGCACCCCCCGGCTCGCCCTTGCTGGAAGCTGGGAGCAGCGACATCACCGCCAGTGACGATGGCTGGGCGCGTATCAGCGCCGCAGTGCCCACGGCAACCGCCACGGTGGCTGATATGGCCGATGTCAAAGGCCAGGCAGGTGCACGACGGGCCCTGGAAATCGCTGCAGCAGGTGGCCACAGTGTTCTGCTGGTCGGCCCCCCTGGCTCGGGCAAGTCCATGCTGGCCCAGCGCTTTGCCGGGCTGTTGCCCGAAATGACCACCGACGAGGCACTGCAAAGCGCCGCCATCGGCAGCCTCAACGGCCGCTTCACGCTGGCGCGCTGGGGCCAGCGCCCCACCTGCAGCCCGCACCATTCGGCCAGTGCCGTGGCGCTGGTTGGCGGGGGATCGCCACCACGCCCCGGTGAAATCTCCCTCGCACACCATGGGGTTCTCTTTCTTGACGAATTACCGGAGTTCCCAAGAGCGGCCCTGGAGGCGCTGCGCGAGCCGCTGGAGACCGGCAGTATCACCATCTCCCGCGCTGCGCGACGGGCGGAATTTCCTGCGCGGTTTCAGCTTATCGGTGCCATGAATCCCTGCCCCTGCGGCTATCTGGGCTCAACCATCCACAGTTGCCGCTGCACGCCCGACCAGGTGCACCGCTACCAGAGCAAACTCAGTGGACCGCTGATGGACCGCATTGACCTGCATGTCGAGGTACCCGCCCTGGCTGCGGCCGAGCTGCTGGATGCGCCGGGTGGCGAATCCACCACCAGCATCCGCCAGCGCTGTCACAAAGCACGGGAACGCGCCGCAGCACGCCAGGGCAAAACCAACCAGGCACTGGCCGGGCAGGAAATAGACACCCATGCCAGGCTCGACCCGGCCGCGCTCAAGTTCCTGCAGTCGGCCGCCGCACAGCTGGGCTGGTCAGCCCGCGGTACCCACCGGGCACTCAAGATCGCCCGCACCATTGCCGACTTGGCCGGGTCGGACAGCACACAACTCACCCATGTGGCTGAAGCCATGCAATACCGGCGGGTGCTGCAGCGCAGCAGCTAGAACCATTGCCCTCGTGCCTTGGGGTGGCCCGGCAGCGCTAGTGTTTTCGGGGGGCGTTCCGCTCGGGCTCCAGGGGGCTGGCGCCCGTCTGCTTGGCGAGTTCCCGGGCTTTTTGAAGGTCGCTGTCGGAATACAACATCGACAGCATAGTGCCATGGTCACCAGGGGCACGGTGGGCATGCTTGTTGAGCTGGTGGGCTACAGCACCCCACACGAGGTAAAAGCAGAGGACCCACAAAAACCCGAGCAGCGCGACGAGATTCCAGCCCGTCACCCCCGCAAACGATTTGGTGTTCTGGATCACCCAATAGGCAATCCCCAGGATGATTGTGGCTGCGACTCTTGAATACCGCGGTCCGGTTTTCAGGTGGAGCTTGTGCTTCTCGACCAGAAACACCCCGGCAAATCCAAATGCAGTCAACAGCAGAATCAGGAGCACACCAAAGTTCAGTATTACTTGCATAGGAATTCAAACATCGTCGCCAGAGGGAAAGCACACGCGTCGCACAGAGGCAGGGCGGCAACAATTTTCGCAGAAATCGCTCATCCCAGTGGGTCTGATAGCGTTGACGCGTGTCCAGCGTTTATCGGTTCATCACCAGAATGCTATGAAATAAGTAGCTGCTTGTGCACGTTCCACGCGGGCTGCAGCCACTTTTTCTATAAATCCCGCAGAGGAACACCCATCTGACGCAGGTAGGTCTGGACCTCCCGGCTGATCGGGCCCGCAGCGCGTGCTTTTTCGGCCATCTCGGCGGCACTGGTGGTTTGCCCCAGCGCCGCCAGCGACACGGCCGCGCCCAGCAGCCAGCGCTGCTCATTGGGGCGCGACTGCAATGCAGTCATATAGGCATGCACGCTGTCCTGGTGCCGGCCCAGTCGCTGCGCTGCATTGGCGCGCAGTGCCCACATCTCGGGCTCGTTGCGCAGCAAAGGCTCCATCCGGGTCAGGGTGTCCCACACCGCACCGGGTCGGCCTTCGCTGAGCTGAATGCGGCCAAACTCGCGCACCAGCAGGACCAGCGTCTGCGTGGTTCCAGCGCCTGGCGCCGTCTGCGCCGTGCGTTCTGTGGACGCCATGGCCTGCTGCAGCAAATCCACCGCCGCATCCCGTGAGCCCGCATTCCACAGCGACTGGGCATGGGCCAGCGCATCACGCACCGCCAGTTGCTGCTTTTGGGCCAGCTCGGCCGCCGAAGGCGCAGGGGCAGGTGGAACAGAAATCGCCGCGGGTGCAGCTGCCACCACCGTGGCAGAAGCAGGTGTCTTGGGCGGTGGGGATGGTGCTGCCGATGCAGGTATCGGCGCCGGTTGCTGTACGCCGGACGGCTTGATATCCCGTGGCACTGCCAGGGTTGACTCAAAGCGGCTTGCAGGTGCCGCCACAATGGCAGGTACTACGGGCACCGGTGGCGTTTCAATGACAGCGACGACCGCCACCGGTGCGGCCGGCACGGACGCTGTGGGTGCCGCAGGTGCTTCTTGCGTCACAACCGCGGAGGCCGGTTTTACCGGAGCATTTGCCATCTGCGGCCCCAGTACACCACTCTGCCATAGCGTTACCCCCCCGCCCACCAGAGCCAGAGCCAGCGCTGGCAGACCCAATGCACCCCAGCGCACCGCACTTGCAGGCGCCGTGCGTGCGCGTGGCACCGGCTCCAGTGTCTCAATACTGGCGGTCCCGCTGCGCAAGACCTGCTCTGCAGCCGTGGGTGCCGCAGGCGTGGTGCCCTGGCGTTTGTCCAGATCGCGCAGCACCTTGTTGATCACACTCATGGGGCATCCTTTCGCCGTGCCGGTGCCCGGCGCAGATCCAGCGCAGGGCGCAACCACAGCCACCAGGGGCGGCGCGCAACCACGCCCGGCGTGTCTTTGGCGGCCAGATGCACATGGTCCACCGTCACACGCTGCGTGTCCTCACCGTAGGCCAGCAGCAGGCATTTGTTGGCCATCACATTGATCAGCCGCGGTACGCCAGCGCTGTAATGCGCCAGCGCCACGGCAGCACGCGGCTTGAAGATGCGGGTGTCCACTGTGCTGTCGATGGCGGCCCGGGCAATGCGATGCTCCAGGTAGGTGGGCACCCGTTTGGCCGCCATGGGGCCGAGGTATTCGCTGAACGTGATGCGCTGCAGCAGCTGGCGGATTTCGGGGCGCGCCAGCTTGTCATCCAGGTCGGGCTGGCCCAGCAGCACCAGTTGCAGCAGCTTGCGCTTTTCGGTCTCCAGGTTGGACAGCAGGCGCAGGCTCTCGACCGTCTTGACCGGAATGGCCTGCGCTTCGTCAATGCACACCAGCACCCGGCGCCCGGCGTTCGCGTGCTCCAGCAAACAGGTGTGCAGCGCACCCATGATCTGGTGGCGGCTGGCATTGGGAGCAACGGACAAGCCCAGTTCCGCGGCCAGCGCCAGCAGCAGGTCTTCCGGCCCCATGTCCGGGTTGGGAATGTAGGCAGTGACAAATTCCTGGTGCAAGGTCTTGAGCAACTGGCGACACAGCACCGTCTTGCCACACCCCAACTCCCCCACCACCTTGACAAACCCTTCACCGCTGCGCAGTGCGATCAGCAGCATGTTGAGGGACGCCTGTGCGCCCTCGTGGGGGTAGAAAAAATCCGTATCCGGCGTGATGGAAAACGGGGCTTCCCGCAGTGAAAAATGCCCCAGATACATCACTTGGCGGTCGTTGCACCACCCACACTGCCGTCGATCTGGATCACGCGGGCGCGGGCTGCATCCATGTCATCGATGGCGGCACGGGCGCGCTGGTTTGCAGCATCCCAATCGGCGGTGGTGCGGATGATGGTGGGCTTGATCAGCACGATCACTTCCTTCTTGCGCCCCATCACCGCCTTGTTGCCAAACAGAGCCGAGAAGATGCCCATATTGGTAGTGCCCGGCAGTCCGGACGCCGTCCGGCTGGACTCCATCTGCATCAGCCCGCCGATCGCCACGATGGTGCCGTCCTGGATACGCACCAGCGTGTCTGTCTCGTTGACGCTGCTGGACGCCACGGGCAGCCGGTAGTTGCCCACGCTGCCCAGGTCAATCTGCTTGGTCTTCTCGGTCACGCTGGTCAGCGAGGGATGCACATGCAGCGTCACGCTGGTACCGTCGTCCACCTGCGGTGTCACATCCAGGGAGATGCCGGAGAAAAACTGGGTGAGCGAGACCGTCGGCATGCTGGTGCTGTTGGTGGTCGAGGAGGTACTTCCCGACGTCGACGTTCCGCCCGACACATTGGTCACGAAAAATTCGTCGGTACCCACCTTGAGCACCGCCTTCTGGTTGTTGAGCGTGGCCACGCGCGGGCTGGAAAGCGTCTGCACATCACCCTGGGTTTCCAGGAAACCCAGCACCGCAGCAAAATTGGTGGTGGACAGAGCCAGGCCAAACAGGCCGCCACCGGTTGCTACCGAAGGAATGGGCACTGCGCCTGAAATGGCCGCGCCGGTCTGCAGCAAGGCCTCGGCATTGGCCACGCCGCTGCCCAGTACGCCGGTGAGAATGCGGCTGGTGCCGTCCGAACCAAACGCGGCCCAGTTCACACCACTCTGGTAACCGTCGCGCAGCTCCACCTCCACCACCTTGGCTTCGAGCATCACCTGGCGCTCCACCGCAATCTGCGCCGCCTTGAGGAATTTTTCGACCTGGCGCAACTCGTCGGGCATGGCACGCACGGCCATGATGCCGGCCTGTGGGCTGGTGATCACACTGCGGCCCTCGCCATTGCCCACCATGCCCTTGACCGCGCCGGCCAACTCGGCCCAGAAATCCGTCCTGGAAGAGGTGGTGACGCGGCTGCTCTCGGGCTGCTGGGTACTGGCGGGAGTGGCCGAACCGCTGGCCCCATTGGTGGCACTGCCATTGCTGGACTGTCCGCCGCCGGACGACACGCGGGTTTCGCTGTTGCCGGTACGTTGCGAGTTGGGGTAGTTCACGGTGAACACCCGGGTCTGCAAGGTTGGCGCATAAATGGTGATGCGGCGACCTTCCATCTTGAAGTCGTAGCCGTACACATCGCGGATGGATTCCAGCGCCTCGGTCACCGTGACCCCGCGCAGCGTGACCGACAGCGTGCCCTTGACGTCCGGGTGCATCAGCATGCTGTAGCGGGTGTCGGCCACGATGGCCAGAAACACCTCGCGCGCCTGGGCGTTGTTCACCAGCAGATCAATGCGTGGCTCGGGCGGCAAGGGCTGCACGGGGGGTGCCGGCTCGGCCAACGCATCACTGACCCGGGAAGGCACCGCACCGGGTTTGGCGGCTGGCTTTGCGGGAGCTGCTGGTGGCAATTCGGCGCGGATGGCCGCACTCACATCGGGCGTCCGCAGCGGGCGATCCAGAGAACAACCCCCCAGTGCAGCAA
>ENA-UPSM01006083-UPSM01006083.1-activated-sludge-metagenome-genome-assembly--contig:-NODE-6083-length-11454-cov-3.955698_pt1 | contig 11454 bp, 9 predicted proteins | sample MGYA00238181_ERZ773283 | MGnify/ENA primary metagenome ERZ773283 (study PRJEB29023, sample SAMN05720199) | activated sludge metagenome | isolation source: Anaerobic digester | place: Japan... | reverse complement strand
AATACTAACAATAACCGGAGTAATTCTATTTATTTTAGTATTTTATATTAATTACAGACGGAATAATTTTTCGCTGACTCAGAGCCTGATAAATGTGTCAATATTATGTCTTCCTTTTATTATTGCCGGGGTATTATTCATTGTCAGCCATAACCGGAAACATAAAAAACAAACACATAATTGATTGGTTATTATTCGTTACTCTGTTTGATCGGCCAGCCTGCCATTAAATAAACATTCTGCTTGTCTCTAAGCTCTTACTTCATTGTCATTTCATACACAACAACTGACCAGGGTTCAATTTCAAAAGCCATATCTTTTGAAAATGGCATTGTGCTTTCCGCAGTTTTTATTTTCTCAGGATCTTCCAGTGAGGCTTTATCTGTTAATCCGGCTTTCAAAGTAAAGACCTTAACATCAGCATTACCGGTTACTGAAGAGCCCTGGAGTCTGACGAGGAGGGTATTTTTATTCCCTTCATAATTGACTGCCTTAATTATTATATGCTTACGGTCGGCTGAGCAGGAAGCTATTGCATCCATTGTTCCCGGCTTCCAGTCTTCAGGCTTCATCTGGGAAATATCATCAAAGAACTGTGTCCTATCGGCAATATCGCGGAAGGATCCCTGCGTCGATGCAAGAAGAACCCCGGTATAATGTTCTCTGAATAGTTTTTCAACTACATAGCCTCCGCCAGGGAACCATGAAACTTGGTTGTGGTAAATAAAAGCTGTCCATGTCGGATCATCAGTAGTATTACGCATAAGCAAGGCGGGGCATGTCATACTCAATTCCTCACCAAGCTTCTCATACATTATCAGGCTTCCTGCAGTATGCAAACCGGCTCTCCAGTCGTATGTCCGGCAAAGACCCCATTCAAGAACAGCCAGCCTGATATCCGGATGTCCGGAACTCCTTATAAAGTCGCGAAGCTTAACCAGGTAATCCTCTATCCTCTCAACCCCTGTCTGGTAATTCTCATTTTCGTATTCGTAATTATGACAACCCAGAATATCAAAATTACCTCCGGCTAAATCAATGACTTTCTGGCTCCAGTTGAGGTCATTGGATCTTTTTTGTCCGCATGCGACAATCTTTAGCCCGGGATCAATCTTCCTCAGTTCACTGCCGTAAAGGTTAACAAGCTCAGCATACTGATCAGGGGTGATATTGAAATTCATCGGTTCGTTATCGATCTGAAAGTACTTTACATTATATGGCTCCGGATGACCGTTGGCTGCCCTCAGTTTTCCCATTTCTGTCGTTACCGGATCGTTCAGATAATGCACCCAGTCCATTGCATATTTAACATCTTCAGGAGTTCTTTTCGTAGCAGGCAATACGATAAGCGGTTCAGTTTTCAGCTGACGGCACAATTCCATGAATTCATCGGTTCCGAAACCATAATAATCCGAATAACCTCCCCATATCATGTTCGGATGGTAGACACGTGATTCGCGCGGTCCGATACCATCTTTCCACTTGTAATCAGTCGCAAAAGATCCTCCCGGCCACCTTATGAAAGGCGGCTTAAGCCCGTTAAGTGCGCCAAGAAGATCCGGACGCAGCATTCCTTTCCTGCGGACATCCTCACGCATCATTGAAATAAAATCGAGAAGAATTGTTCCGGCACCCCTGGATTCAATTTCCATTATCGACTGAGTGTCGGTTCTGGTGCAGTAAAATGAGAAGGGGACCTCTTTCCAGCCCTGACCGGCGACCTTAAGAGAGATTTCTTTGATGAGTTTGCTCTGATTATCTTTCAGTCGTAATGTGAGTCTCGGTGAACCTTCTACCCTGTTTACCCACACCGATCCGGTATAAGTAAATCCCTCCTGTAAATAGATCCTTTCCTGCCTGATACCGGCCGGATTCTTTTTTGTTTTGAGCTGAAGACTCTTCTCACCATTCTTAAAATCTGCTGCCATGACAGTGATCGATCCGTTCTCTCCGAAAGGCTTCCAGTGGGTTTCGAAATCTTTGCCTTCGAAACCATTGCCCTGTATCTGTTCGGCATATAGTCCATCAACGACAGAGTGATTTATATGTTCCAGGAACTGTCCGTAAACACCTTCGCTTATCTTACCTGCCGGATGGTCGGTATCGACAAGCAGAACTGACACTCCGGGTCCTGTAAGAATTGCTCCCTGCTCCTGCTGGGATAATACATTAACTGATATTAATAATCCTGAAAGGCACAGTTGAATAAAGCAAAAAACTGATCGCATAGTTGTATATGATATTTTATCCAGTTAAATTAAATCATTAATCCGTTCTGTTGTGAGGACTAAAGCTCAATAAATTTACATTTTCATTAATCCTCTGAATTATCTCTGATGTCGCCGTCTGTTCACATGGTTCATCAGCAAGCTTGTGTTTCAGTTCGGTAAGATCACTGACTATAGCGCTTCTTATAATATCAAGGCTGTCAGCCTGGTTTGTATAATTATTTTCAATCTTCGCCATACTGTCTTTTGCATCCATTACCTTCTGCATGTTGAAGAATGCATTAAGTCCTCCGGATATTGCACATATGATCGCAACAACGATGCACATATTCTTGTACATGCGAACTGCGGATAGTTTTCCTGATGTTACATCATTTGGCAGTGATTTAACAATAATTCCGGTATAAAATATACCCAGGATACTAATGCCGGCCGTCCCAAGACTTGCCAGCTTTACTATAAGATCAAGAGTATCGGCTTGTGTTTCCATGAATCGTAGCGATTAGATAAACCAGGATTGTATCATTAACCAAAAATACAATAAGATTATTAAGATATCAAGAAGAAAGCGGTTGCCGCAGATGATTAATATATTAATTTGGCATTAAGGCATTACGGCATTACGGCTTTAGGGCTTTACGGCGCAGAGAGGAGGATTTGGAGTCCAGTTGTTGGTTGTTGGCTGTTGCTTCCGTTTGGTTACTGGTTAACAAAATAACTTTAGACACTCTAGACACTTTAGGCACTTCGAACTTACAATAATTATCATCATATGCAGCGTTAATTATTTTTTACCGTATTTAGTCCATTAAACCTAAAACAATTATCATGAAGAGAATCTTTCAACTTGCTTTTGTATCGGTAATATTGTTAATACTGAAGATTAATTATTCATCTGCCCAGCAAAATGAAATTATCACTGACTCAATTTATTCGGATGTATTAAATGAATACAGATCTGTAAAAGTCATCCTGCCGGCTGATTATAAATCAGAGACCACAAAGAAATATGAGGTGATCTATCTTACTGATGGGGAATGGGTTGTGAATTTATTCCCTTTTATCTACAAATTTGCTCAGGATGAGCAATATGTTCCTCCCGTAATAATTGTAGCTCTTCCAAATACATATCTGAAAAAGGTCAATCAGCGGGACAGGGATTTTCTTCCTGTCAATGTGCCAAGTCCTGCTATCTCAGGCGGAGCCGATAAATTCATCAGCTTCCTTAAAGACGAACTCAGACCATATATAGATAAAAATTACCGGACCAACGGCAATAATTCTCTTTACGGGCATTCTTACGGCGGATTATTTGTAATGTACGCTTTACTCACTGAACCTCAGTTATTTGACACTTACTATTCAACTGATCCATCGATGTGGTGGAACAATGATTTTGTGATCAAACTGGCATCCGAAAAGCTTGGTGAGATAAAATCTCAGAAGGTCCTGTGGATAGCGGGCATAGAATCGACATACAAAGGAATGGGTATAGGCCGTATGGACTCTGTTCTGAAGCTGAAAGCCCCTGGCAATCTTAAATGGAAGATTGCAACTTTCCCGAATGAGAAGCATAATTCAGTGCGTTTAAAAGCAATGTACGATGGCATCAAATATGCATATCAGGGATTCACAGACGGCCCGATAAGTTTCCATCCAATGGGTGCTATCCTGCTGAAAGATAAACCCGCACCTGTATTTTTACTTAACAGTATCCCTGAATTAAGATATGAACTGGATGGTTCGGAACCGGACCTGTCTTCACCTAAAGCTGAATCAAGGATAATCCTGAATGGTCCGGCAGACCTTGTCCTCAGGACATTTTCAACTACCGGCAAATACGACCAGACAGCAAGAGCAAGTTATGTGCTGGGTGAAGTATACTTGTCACTGCCAAAACCTAAAAAAATAACATCAGGCGGATTCAAATACACTATTTATGAGGGGGTGTGGGATAAAATCCCGGATTTTAAAAAGCTGAAGGCAATTCAGACAGGTATTACTGACAGCATGTTCAGTCTTAAAAATCTCCCTCTGAAGAAAAACTTTGCCCTGGTAGCTGAAGGATATGTTGAAATAGCGGAAGATGGTTATTATCTCTGGGCGATTGGCTCAAATGACGGATCCAGGTTGTACATTAATAACACCCTGCTTATTGATAATGACGGTATCCATAACAGCGAGAACCTGAAATCGTTTATGATCCCGATGCAGAAGGGTTTCTATCCGTTAAAACTGGAATATTTTCAGACTGATGAAAGTCACAATCTTCAGTTGATCTACCTTACACCGGGAGCAGGCGAACCGACCCCAGTTCCGCTTAAATACCGGTATCACAGGAATTAATCTGTAGAGGTGCCGGGGATCATGGAATGAGCAGGAGATGATTAAATGTACCCAGCTTATAAAAGTCATATAACCTGAGATTTACATAGCCCCTTGACAGCATATTTACAATCGCAGGTCTGAAGAGCGAGAATGCAAAACTGATACTCTTTTCGTATTTCTTCACCTTTTTATAGAAGGCCAGCAGGGATATGTATTCTGTGATTTCATCATTATAATTCCCTGATCTCATCATTTCAACCAGGTTGGACATTGCTTCATCAGTTCTGGCCAGATAATCAGCATTCGTCTCCAGTCCACCATTAACGACCGGGTTATCAATGTGTTCAATTCTTACTCCTGCCTTCCTTAATGAGTAGCTGAATAAGGTATCCTCATAACCGTAGCCTTTCAGCCGTTCATCAAACCTTATTTTGCCGGAAATATCTCTTTCGATAAGAAAATTATTAGCCATAAAGGATCTGTAAGGATCTTTTATTCTTATATCAGCCGGTTTGCTTTCCCTTGATGTACCGTATTTCCATCTTAACATCCTTTCCCGTTCAGGTGGATCTTTAGTATAAATACTTCCGCCGCAAACTACCTGCGGAGCCTGTTCGATGCATCCGAGATATTTCTTCAGGAATAAGGGATTTTCTACAATACTGTCACAATCGATGAACAGTAAATATTTTTTGGATGAAAGTCCGGAAAACATATTTCTGATCCCTGATCTGCCTTTATTTTTCTCCAACTCTACATAAACATCATCTTTGCAGATCTCCCTGTTCACTTTCCGGAACTCTTCTTCCGAATGATCGTCAATTACTATAATATCGCAACTATCCTTCTTTACTTCATTCATCTGAGCCATTAACCTGTTATGAAGAGAAGTAATATTGAAATTGAAAACCGGGATGCAGATACTGATCATATTGATAAGTTTTCTTCAATGTGCATTTCGAAGGATTTCAGCATCGTTGCGATAAAATGCAAAAATAAAATAACTTTGATGATAAGGATTCTGAAAATTGTAAAAGTTCTCAGGGTATGTCAATGAAAAGGTATTTTGATAACTTTGGGCGTTCGCAATGCCAATTGATTGCAGAGGTAAAATGATATCACTAAAAGCTTACAAATATGTCAGAAATAGTCTCTAAAAAGAGAAAGAACATGATAGAAAAGATACGTCAGATATTTGAAAAGGAAGCTGCTGCAATAAAAAATATTCCGGTCAACGAGAATTATGAAAAGGCCACTGAGATAATATATCAGCACGTGCATAAGCTCCAGGGAAAACTAATCACAAGTGGCATGGGGAAGGCCGGCGAGATAGCTAACAACATTGCGACAACCTTCAGCTCAACAGGGACTCCGGCCGTTTTTCTCCACCCGAGCGAGGCCCAGCATGGTGACCTGGGAATCATACAGAAAAATGATGTCATGCTTGTCATATCAAACTCAGGAAAAACCCGTGAAATTATCGAGCTGATGGATCTCAAGGATAATCTTTACAGATCAGTGCCTGTGGTTGTTATTACAGGTAATCCCAACAGTCCCCTCGTTAAGAAATCGCAATGCCACATACTTACCGGGGCTCCTGAGGAAGTCTGTCCTCTGGGGCTTACACCCACAACTTCAACAACAGTTTTTACAGCAATCGGAGATGCTCTTGTGGTACTGATGATGGAAAAGATCGGATTCACTGCTGCTGATTATGCAAAAAGACACCATGGAGGATACCTGGGAACCAAATCGAGGGAAAAATCAGCTAACGGTTCATGAATAAATAATATAGTAACTCTTTCTGAACAAGAACCTGTAAAATTATCTGATAACCCGAAGTATGTCCGATACAAGCAACAATAACTCAATAAGCAGGAAAGATTATATCTTTTCAATCTTCATAATTGGCCTTTTCTTTTTCATATTCGGATTTGTCACCTGGCTGAATGGGATCCTGATACCTTTTCTCAGGACCGCCTGTGAACTTAATGACTTTGAAGCGTATTTTGTAACATTTGCATTCTATATCTCATATCTTGTAATGGCTCTGCCGTCTTCGGCCCTGCTTAAAAAAACCGGATTCAGGCATGGTATGTCCATCGGCCTTTGGATAATGGCCGCCGGATCTCTCATTTTCATACCGGCAGCATTAACAAGGACCTTCGGACTTTTCCTGACAGGGCTCTTTGTCGAAGGAACAGGCCTGGCATTGCTGCAGACAGCTTCCAATCCTTACATTACGATTATCGGTCCGCGTGAGAGTGCAGCCAAGAGGATAAGCATTATGGGTATAGCAAATAAATTTGCAGGAGCTGTTGCACCAATTATCCTGGCAAATATTATCCTCAAAGATTCTCATATACTTGATGAGAGGCTGGCTAAGACAACGGATATTGTTACACGGGCACTCCTGCTGGATGAGATGGCCCGAAGAGTTATAATGCCTTATGTAGCGATGGCAGTTATACTTATACTCCTTGGTCTGCTGCTTAAGCTTGCCCACCTGCCTGAAATAGATACAGAAGCGGAGGATGATATAAAGGAAACATCCTATACAGGCAAAACGAGTATATGGCAGTTCCCGCATTTATGGCTTGGTGTAATAGCTCTTTTCTTTTATGTCGGTGTTGAGGTAATTGCCGGTGATACAATTATCAGGTATGGCCAATCCATTAAGATACCTATGGAGTCGTCAAAATACTTTACGAGCCTAACTCTCCTCAGTATGATTCTCGGATATCTTCTCGGAATTATTTTAATCCCCAGGTATCTGAAACAGGTCAACGCATTGAAAATATGCACTATACTTGGTGTTGTCTTCTCACTTGGAGCTATACTCACCCCGGTTGAAAAAGTGTTCGCTATGACTTTCATAGACCTGGGCACCTTTAAACCTATAGAGCTGATTTTGCCTGTAACAGTACTTTTCGTTGCCCTCCTAGGACTTGCAAATTCACTCGTATGGCCCGCCGTATGGCCTCTAGCCCTCAACAGCCTTGGAAAATTCACAAAAACAGGATCGGCATTGCTTATCATGGCAATTGCCGGAGGCGCCCTGCTTCCGCTCCTCTATGGAAAGCTGGCCGTCATTTTTTCGACGCAGAAAGCTTACTGGCTCTGTGTTCCGTGTTACTTCATCATTATGTATTATGCCTTCAGCGGCCACAAAACAGGATTGAAAGGTGGAACCTGATCTGAAGCAAATATTTGAAAGATTTGCCAGTGAGGCTACTTTCATGACCGGAAAAGCTTTTGGAAATGGTCATATTCATGATACCTATCTTATCGTAACTACTGAAAAAGACAAGGATAACTTTATTCTTCAACGCCTCAATACAAACGTCTTCAGAAATATACCAGAGCTCCAGAATAATATTGAAAGAATAACTGCCCATATCCGGAAAAAATTAAGCAGGATCAATGATTCGGATTTAAAAAGGGAGTGTCTGACCCTTATCCCCTCGAAAGAAGGTTCAAGCTGGATAAATGATGAAAAAGGAAATCCCTGGAGACTTTACATATATATCAGGGATCACAGGTCATACGACACAGTCAACTCCCCCGATATTGCTTACGAAGCAGGGAAAGCCATCGGCCGCTTCCAATCTCAGCTGGCTGATCTGCCCGGTGAACCTCTTTACGAAACAATACCGTCATTCCACGATCTGGGCAAAAGGCTGGATTATTTTTTGGAAATACGAAATGAAGACCCTGCAAAAAGAGCTGAAGGTGCCAAAGGGGAGATAGAATTCATCCTGAAAAGATCCGAAGAAATGATGATAATACACCGGCTGGGAAAATCAGGAAAAATACCGGTAAGGATAACTCATAATGACACCAAACTGAATAATGTTCTTTTTGATGAAAATGATAAATCGATGTGCATCATTGACCTGGACACAGTAATGCCCGGGTTTTTTCATTCAGATTTCGGAGACACGATCAGAACAGGTGCAAATATTGCCGCAGAAGATGAAAGGGATCTCTCACTTGTCAGAATGGATATTACATTGTTCAGAGCATTTGCAGAAGGCTATCTGTCAGAGACTAAGGGTATCCTGAAACCTGTTGAAAAAGAGCATCTCCCCATGGCCCCCCTGGTTATGACATATGAACAGGCTATGAGATTTCTTGCAGATCATATTGCCGGAGATATTTATTACAAGATTCACCATGATAATCATAATCTTGAGAGGGCAAGGGCGCAGATCAGGTTGCTTAAGAACATGGAGGAACAGTATGGGGAGATGAAGAAGATTGTGGAAGAAATTATAAAGCATTAAGGTGCAGAAGTGAAGAAACAGCACATGCTAATTCCCCCCTCGAGGGGGGTTAGGGGGATGTAAGAAACGATGTAAATAATTAAGATAGTAACTATGGATTGGACAAAAGAAGAAGAAAAATTTCTAAAGACACTGAGTGATCCTGATAAGATACAGGCGTTTCTCGATTCAATAGATTATAATCCGAATTATGAATGCAGATCACCAAGATGGGTAATCAGAAAACGATCGGCACATTGCTTTGAAGGAGCCTTGTTTGCAGCCGCAGCACTGCAATTCATAGGATATAAGCCACTTATAGTCGACATGCTGGCGGAAAATGATGATGATCATGTTATTGCAGTCTTCAGGGAAGAAGGCTTATGGGGTGCGGTTGCCAAATCAAATTTCACATCGCTACGATACAGAGAACCAGTTTACAGATCACTCAGGGAGCTGATCATGTCGTATTTTGACTTCTTCTTTAACACCGATGGTTTCAAATCGTTAAGATCCTATTCCCGTCCTTTCGACCTGACGTTCTTTGAATCGCGTAACTGGGCAACCACAGATGAAGATCTGGAATATATAGGTGATAAGATTGAATCTCTCCCTCATTATCCGGTGGCGCCTGAAAGAATAATCAGGAAACTCTATAGAGCGAGCGAACCAATGCTAAGGGCCGGATTGCTTGGTTCGAAGCCTGAGGGACTGTATAAACCGAAAAAGAAGTAAGGGCGCAACGGCACAAAGGTGTTAGGGCGTTAGGGCGTTAGGGTCCGGGGTGGATTGAATCAATCTGTGGTCGAGAAAATATATCTTATAATATTTTGTATTTCAGATATGTATAAAACATGATATTTTTGCGTTCGAAATTTAGTTTTGGAAATAAGCTTAGATTGACTATTTTTGAACCCTGAAAAATTTAAGGGTTAAAATCAGATCTTTCTTTGGTCTGAGCTTCTTTTCTGATATTTAATAATCATAAAGAAGAATGGATATATCGGGTAAAAGTTATAAAGCCTTCCTGAAACGTCAGGAAGCATTACAAAAACAATACAGTGAAAAGCAGGCAGAGAAGCAGCATGCCAAGGGAAAACTGACAGCTCGGGAACGCATAAGGCTTCTTTTCGATCAGGGAACCTTTGAGGAGATTGATGCTTTTGTCACTCCTGCTGATCAGCCGGTAGAATTTGGAAAAGTTGAGAGAACTTACGGTGACGGCGTTATTGTTGGTCATGGTAAGGTTAACGGCAGGCTTATTTTTGCTTTTGCCCAGGATTTCACAATAATGGGTGGCTCACTGGGAGTTGTGCATGCAAAGAAAATAGCCAAGATTCAGGAAATGGCTCTCAAGATGGGATGCCCGATAATAGGCATGATGGATTCAGGCGGGGCAAGAATACAGGAAGGTGTGGCCAGCCTGAGCGGTTATGCCTCCATCTTCCATAATATAATACAATCATCAGGCATTATACCACAGATATCAGTAATAATGGGACCAGCTGCGGGAGGAGCAGTCTACTCCCCTGCCCTTACAGATTTTGTCTTCATGGTAAATAATACAAGCTATATGTTTGTAACAGGACCGAATGTAGTAAAGGAGGTCCTTAATGAGGATGTCACTTTTGATGAGCTGGGCGGAGCTGAGACACATGCGCGCAAAAGTGGTGTAGCACATATGATATATGATGATGAGGAGAATACAATAATGGCCCTGAAAAAATTCCTCACATACCTGCCTTCAAATAATGTTGAGAATCCACCGGTTGTACAGGATGACAATTCCACCCCTGAAATAAATGAAAAATTAAGGGATATAGTACCTGACGATCCGAACAAGGCCTATGATGTAAAAGATGTTATTAACCTTATTGTAGATAAGAACAGCTTTTATGAGACTGCTGAACTTTTCGCTCCCAATCTTGTCACCGGTCTTGCACGTCTGAAAGGAAAAACAATCGGTGTTGTAGCTAACCAGCCTAAAGTTTTGGCAGGCGTTCTTGATATCGATTCATCTACAAAAGGTGCAAGGTTCATAAGGTTCTGTGATGCTTTTAATATACCCATTCTGACTCTTGAAGATGTACCAGGCTTTCTCCCGGGGGTTGATCAGGAGCATGCCGGTATAATAAGACATGGGGCAAAACTACTGTTCGCCTACAGTGAAGCAACTGTACCCCGGATCACAATAATTCTCCGGAAAGCCTATGGCGGTGCCTTCATTGTAATGAACAGTAAAAGTCTGGGAGGTGATTTCAGCTTCGCATGGCCCACGGCAGAGATAGCAGTTATGGGCCCCGACGGGGCAGTTGCAATTCTCTACCGCAAGGAACTCGCCGAATCATCTAACCCTGCCGAACTGAAAAAGGAGCTGGTAAAAAAATACCGCGATAAGATCGCAAATCCTTTTATCGCAGATGAAAGCGGTTATATCGACGAGGTTATTGATCCTGCCGTAACACGGAAAAAAATAATTTCAGCTCTTAACGCATTAAGCAACAAATGGGTTAAAGTGCCTGCCCGCAAGCACGGAAACATGCCCCTCTGAGACTATAAGACCATAAGACTATAAGACCATAAGACTATAAGACTATAAGACCATAAGACCATAAGACCATAAGACCAAAATG
>ENA-UPSM01006082-UPSM01006082.1-activated-sludge-metagenome-genome-assembly--contig:-NODE-6082-length-11455-cov-4.843947_pt1 | contig 11455 bp, 7 predicted proteins | sample MGYA00238181_ERZ773283 | MGnify/ENA primary metagenome ERZ773283 (study PRJEB29023, sample SAMN05720199) | activated sludge metagenome | isolation source: Anaerobic digester | place: Japan... | reverse complement strand
TAGACGTTATAATGGAGAAAGCCATGATGGAAATGCTATCGGGAAGCAGCACCTTTGATGTTATCTCCTTATCCAACACGACTTGGCGCAACGATTTAGGATCGGATGTCTTCCTTGAACTTGATTCCCGCATTTCTGAAATTGAGGATTATGATGATTACGTACCCGGTCTCATCGAAGCCTTCCGGGCTGCAGACGGAAAATTGGTTGCTTTGCCGATCAGATCCGGCGCAGCTATGCTTCATTATCGAGAAGATCTCTATAATGAATACGGATTAGCAGTGCCAGTAACCATAGATGAATTTGTTAGCAATGCTCAAGCTCTCACCAAGGATACAACTGGAGATGGGGTTGTGGATGTGTATGGATACGCCTTCATGGGAAAAGAGGGATCTCAGCTTATTGATGATTTTGAAAGCTGGCTTTATCCCCATGGCGGTGCTTTTTTTGATGGTGACAAGGTTGTAGTGAATAATGAAGCCGGTGTCGAAGCCGCCGCTTTACTGACCGATCTTCTCAATGTCTATAAGGTGGTTCCCGCCGGAACCCTTTCCTATACCTCCAGTGAAGTCAAAACTGCCATGCAGGAAGGACTGGCTGCAATGACCACCCTGTGGTGGCAATATAATATTGATTGGAACAAACCAGAACTTTCTAAAATCGCTGGTAATGCACGAATGGCTAAACTTCCGCAAAAACCCGATAAAGGATTGGGATATGGGCATATGGGTTGCTGGGCAGTATTTATTGATAAAAACTGCAAAGAAGTCGATGCTGCTTGGGAATTCATTAAGTTTATCTCCAGTGCTGAAGCCCAAAAATACATGGTCGCTCGTGGAAATGGTCCAACTCGTTTGTCAAGCTTCCAGAGTGAGGAATTTATCAATGCAGTAGGACCAGAAGCCGCTCAGATCATTGCCGATGTGTACGCCGTCGGGAAAATGCCTTCTCCCTCTCCAATCTTCCCCGAGGCTCGTGAAACAGTCGCTCGTGAGCTTCATCAAGCATTTACCGGTGCCAAAACCCCCAAACAGGCAATGGATGACGCCGCTAGCGCAATTCAGAAACTCATTCAATAAAATTTTATAACATCATCTCCCACTCGGTACTAACCTATGCCGAGTGGGAGATAAACAATTTCAAAAAGTAGCTTAGATCTGGCTTTGGAGGCTATTGAATGGCTTCAAGAAAATTTAATAAAAGTATTCCTTACTTGCTGATACTCCCAGCTCTCGCTATTATTTTCCCTTTGTTGATTTATCCGGTTTTTTATAATGTCTACCTCAGTTTTTTTTCCTGGAAAGTTCTCCCCCCAGCTTTTAATTTTGTCAAACTGCAAAATTATTTTGATGTGTTTAATAACCCGGTATTTTGGAATTCGGTGAAAATAACTCTTCAATTCACCGGAATTGTAGTTGGAATCCAATTTGTCCTTGGTTTGGGCTTGGCTTACCTTCTTAATGGTCAAAAATTTGCCAAACAAACCACTCGTTCCATTGTACTCATCCCCTATATCAGTGCTCCTGCCATAATCAGCTTAATCTGGCGTCTCCTCTGGGATCCGGACCTGGGCCAAATTAATCAGATTCTCCGTTTTTTCGGTATAAGAGGACCGGGATGGATTGCCGATCCGGCAACCTCGCTTTTTTCGGTCACGGTAACTGAAATTTGGAGGGGGATTCCTTTTGTCATTTTGGTCCTTCTCGCTGGTCTTCAAGCTTTACCCGATGAACCCTATGACGCTGCCAAAGTCGATGGAGCATCGTCAGTACAAATATTTTTTCTCATTACAGTACCGCTTTTAAAAACCATTATTTGGATTGTTCTTCTTTTTCAAACTATTTTCACCTTGCGGGCTTTCGATATCATTTGGGTTTTAACCGGTGGTGGACCGGGTGGTTCAACCCAAACTCTCAGCATCATGATTTATCGAACGATGTTTCGGTTCTGGGATGGTGGAACATCTTCAACTCTTTCAGTGATCATTCTTATCCTCACCCTGCTGATTAGTTTTGTTTTCTTCCGATATTTGTATAAGGAGATGGAAGTATGAGCCGAAAAACAGAAGGCATCATTATTATCCTGGTTGTTCTCTTTATTGCACCGGTCATTCAAATGGTCTTGATGTCTTTCAAACAACCTTTAGACTTGTTTTCAACTTTTTTGTTTTTTAAACCTACCGGTGCCAATTATGTTGATCTGTTCAGCCGGCTCAATCTCACCTACTTTTTTAAAAATAGTATCATTATCGCCTCAGGGACGGCAGTATTATCGGTGATTTTAGGGGCAGTTGCTGCCTATAGTTTCGCCCGATACAATTTTCCGATGCGAAAATTCCTCCTCTTTATGGTCCTTTTTTCTCGGATGCTTCCACCGGTAGCCGGTGTGGTTCCGCTTTTTTTAGTCATGAGGAGATTGGGTTTCACCGATACCTATGGAGGGATCATTCTTTTATATACTGCTTTTCAAACCCCCTTTGTTATCTGGATGATGCGGGGCTTTTTTCTGTCCATTCCGAGAGAACTGGAAGAAGCAGCAGTTATAGATGGATGTTCGCGACTGACTGCTTTTTTACGAATCACTCTTCCTCTCAGTCGGCCAGGTTTAGCTGCGACTTCGATTTTTGCTTTTACTCTTTCTTGGAATGAATTTCTCTTCGCCTTAATATTCACCGGTACCAATACTAAAACTATACCAGTCGCAGTACCAGAGCTGATCGGTGAAATGGGTATATTCTGGGGTCAAATCTGTGCGGCAGGAACTCTGGCGGTTCTGCCAATTTTTATCTTTTCATTTTTAGCTCAAAAACAACTCATCAGTGGTCTTACTTTCGGAGCAGTAAAAGGGTAGACCTTTATGCCGTTTCGCGGCACCAGATGAGGATGAAAAACCGAGGGGGAGTGGTCTATCCTTTTTGCTTTTTTTATTTTTTAATTCATTTTCTAACACTTAAACTAAAATTACGGTTTTTGCAAGGCAAAAATTATAATAACGTAAAGAAGAATGAATAAGGAGGTTTTCATGAACGAACAATATGATCTCATAGTCGTAGGAGGAGGTTTAGCCGGAACCTGTGCTGCTGTTGCCGCTGCACGCTTGGGATGTCGAGTTGCTCTGGTACAAAATCGTCCAGTACTTGGCGGAAATTCCAGCAGCGAAATTCGCGTTCCAGTTGGAGGAGCTTGCGATTTCAACCCTTGGGCAAGAGAAACTGGCCTGCTTGAAGAGTTTTTTTTAGAGGATCGCTTTCAGGATCCTGCACGAATCTGGACCGGTCACGGATCTTCAACCTGGGACTATATCTTATATAAAGCAGCGGCCAATGAAAAAAATCTTGACCTTTATATCGATACACCAGCTCAGAAAGTTCTCATGTCAGAAACCAATCCAAAATTCATTGATTCAATCGTAAGTTACGAAAACGGATCAGAAAAAGAGATCGTTCTCCAAGGTCGTTTGTTTATCGATGCCACCGGAGATGGAGTGATCGCCTACCAGGCGGGAGCGGAATTCCGGATGGGGAGGGAAGCGAGAAGTGAATTTGAGGAGAGTTTAGCACCAGAAAAAGCCGACAGTTATACTCAGGGGAGTAGCTTGCTTTTCCATGCCAAAGATGTCGGTTTCCCGGTACCCTTTACCCCACCAGAGTGGGTCCCCCAACTCACTAGTGATGAAGACCTAGCTTTTCGCACCCATCATGATGTCGAAGCCGGTTATTGGTGGATCGAAATTGGAAATCCTCCCTATAACACTATAACAGATCACGCAAATATCCGTAAGGAACTAATTAAAATGGTCCTGGCGGTTTGGAACCACATTAAAAATCACGGTGACCATCAAGCCGACCACTTGGTTCTCGATTGGATTGGAATGGTCCCTGGGAAACGAGAGTCGAGAAGGATTATGGGTGATTATATTATGAAAGAAAAAGATGTCACTTATGGATCTTTATTTGATGATCGAGTAGCCTACGGGGGATGGTTTGTCGATATTCACACTCCAGGAGGCATTCTTACAAAAGATTTACCTCCTGAACCATCATTTCCAGGAAAATCAGAAGAAATTGGGAAACGGCAAGCTACCGTCTACAGTATTCCATTTCGATCGCTTTATTCCAAAGATATTCCCAACCTGATGATGGCAGGAAGAGATATTAGTGTTACCCATGTTGCTCTGGGAACCACTCGTTTGATGGGAACTTGTTCTACCATTGGTCAGGCAACTGGCGCTGCTGCTTATTTGTGTACCAAATATTCTCTTCAACCCCGGGACCTTTATCCAGAGAAAATTCACGAACTCCAACAGCTCCTTCTAAAACAGGACGGTTTCATCCCTCAAATAAAGAATAGCGATCCGAAAGACTTGGCTCGGGATGCCCGAATCACCGCATCAAGTTCAGCCAAGCTCCAAATAGCCCAAGGAGACTTGGCGACCGAGTATGATCATCCTCGACAGCGGACAATATCAATGACCGGCCTTGAAACCGAAAGAGCCCTGATTTTTCCAATAACTTCAGATCACATTGACTCAATCGATCTCTATATTGAATCTCATCTTCACGAATCAGCTGAAATAGAGGTTACTCTTAAAAAAGCCATGCATATTTGGGATTACGATGGATCGGAGGGAATTCTCACAAAACAAAAAGTGGCTGTGCCTCCCAGTGGTGTTTCCTGGGTGAAAGTTCCCTTCAACCTTTCAGTAGATCCTAAATCTTTTTACATTATCACCGCCCGTTCGCAAACCGGTATCTTTTGGAGATATCATAAAAAACCACCGGTAGGAACGGCAGCCTTATCAAAAGAAAAAAATAAATGGACTTCAACCAAAGGAGCTTATACCATTAGGATTTATCCCGAAGTATTCCCCTATGAAACTGAAAATATCCTCAGTGGAGTGAGCCGTCCTGAAAACTGGACCAATATCTGGATTTCCGATCCCTCTCAAGGTATGCCACAAACAGTAACGTTGGAATTTCCAGTCGAAACCACATTCAATACGGTTTATCTGACTTTCGACACCAATCTTACCCAAACCCATATGTCCACGCCGCCTCTCTATCTTTTTCCTGAGTGTGTCAAAGACTATGCCTTATTCTTTGATGCTCAAGCTACCTGGAAGGAAATCCTCCATTGCCATGACAATTACCAAAGAAGAAGAATCCATCGGTTTTCACCTATCACAACTCAAAAACTCCAAATCGAGATCTACGCTACCCATGGAGACCCTTCAGCGCGGATTTACGAAATTCGGGTGTACAACGAATAAGTTAATTTATTTTATGGAGGCGTTTTCAAAAGTTATCAAAATAATGATTTAAATTGCATAAATTTAATTCGTATAATGCGTGCCCGGCGGAGAAAAATCAGGCACGCATTATTTTTATAAAATTGCCCCTTGTTCTTTTAAAGTTCTCTGTAAAACATCTACCGGAACCTTCCGAAGAGAAGAAGACCCTTCTTGAACAGTTAAAGCGCTTGCCACTCCGGCTGCTTGACCGATTGCCATACAGGGCGCCATCACCCGGAAGGAGGCCATGGCTTCATGGGTTGCCGATATGGAACGACCGGCAACCAGAATATTTTCCAGTTCTCGAGGCAACAAACAACGGAAGGGAATACCGTATTCACCTTGATTCTCGACATATTGAAAATAGGAATCGATCCGATCCTGCTTGTGAACATCGATAGGATATCCACACCATGCGATAGTGTCTTGGTATTTTTTGCCTAAAAGAATGTCTTCCTTGTTTAAAGAATAATCGCCAATAATCCGCCGTGATTCTCGGATCCCTATTTTTATCGGAGTGAAAGAGAGATGGGCATTTTCGAATCCAGGAACATGTTGACGCAGGAATTGAAAAATTTGGTGAGCTTCACGTCGTGCCGATATTTCCGCCTGAGAGAGGGCAGTGGGGTCAAGTGAATCAGCGATGATTTTTATGGTGTTGATAAACATTTCTCCTTGATATAGGCACATCAACCAGGCACGATGGTCGGCAATTCCGTCGAAGAGGCCTTCTTTTTCAATTATTTTTTGCCAGGGTTTAAATTGAGTTGTGATATGAAAAATAGGGGCAAAACCGGAATGAGGATCGGGATGAGGATTAACTACAATCTCCTCGTCGGTTAATTGAAAAGCTTTTTGACTGTCGATGCCATCTATTTTAAAAATCATCGTCATTGGTTGACAGTTCCCTGAATCATCTCCCAATTCAAAATCCATTCCGGCTTTTGCAATAATATCAGCGTCCCCAGTACAATCGATAATAATTTTCCCCTCTAAATAAAAACGACCACCCTTGCTCTCAAAAAAAACTCCTTTGACCTGGTTATTCCTCAGCAAAGGCTCTACAGCCAAGCAATGGTGAAGAATCTCAACCTTTTGCTCCAAAAGAAGTTCCTGGGCTGCAATTTTCACTTTTTCCGGATCAATAGGGGTAATGGTTTTCATATGTCCCTGTTGGAGCGGAACATGCCCTGGCGTACCTCCCAGTTTTTTTAGGTAATCGACGAACAACTGGGCAAATCCACCAATGATTTGATCGCCTTTCATATTATGGAAAGTCAATATCGGTAGACCAGAAGTCGCCATTCCTCCTAAAAATCCATATTGCTCCAAAAGAACAACCTTTACCCCTAAGAGTGCAGCAGAGTATGCAGCAGCAATACCTGCAGGGCCACCACCACAGACAATAACATCATAAGATCCATAAGGTTCAACTTGGGCTTTCATTCTTTTCCGAACCGTAACCATCAGCTCCTTTCTTTAAACTTTGCTTATTATAATCCACTCTGATTCAGAAAATCGCAAAATCATCTATGTCCTTTTTTATTTCTCTTAATTCTCTTTTTATTGGTGGGGAAAGCGTGGGTGATAGGGAAGGTATGATCCGGACACATAGGTAACAGAAAGTTCCAGACACATAGTTAACACTTAATTCAAATCCCCCTAACCCCCTTTTCTAAAGGGGGAAATTGATCGGCGTATAGATATTTTCATCCTCATTTAGTGCCACAACGTGGTATGAGGGTCTATCCTGAAAAACCACGGGCATGATAAATCAAGCCCCCTACAAAAGAATTAAAAAAATGTAGGGGCACAATGTATTGTGCCCATTCTTTAATTAACGTAGCGACATGCCATGGCATGTGGAATCTTGGTTTTCATCCTCATCTGGTTTCACGATGTGATATGAGGGTCTATCTTGAAAAAACAGGAACGAGTGAAAAATGATAAAAAAGATAAAGAATAAATTCAACAATTCCCCTCCTTGGAGGGGTGCCGTTTACGCGGCGGGGAGGGTGCCTTTCGGTTTTTAATGGTTTCCCTGAGAAAATATTAAAGAAATTTTAATAAAAGATGAGATTCTCACGTCGCACAAGACGCTCCTCAGAATGACGGAGTGGGGAATGGGATTCTCACGTTGCTTTGCTCCTCGCAAGGACGATTTTATATAGGTATTTTAATCTTCAACTGATGCTACAAAGCGGCATGATGCCCTATTCATTAAATAGCAGTGTATAAAAGATGAAGTGTTAGTTAGGTTTAAAGAAGTAGAATTCATTGGTTGTCAACCCTTCTTAAAATACTTATAGGAGTCAATAAAGAAGGGTTGACAATATTCATTATTTCTTTTACGAATCTTGATGCTTCAAGTCTCCGGCTGCTTTAGCTCGAATCCGGGTGGCGTTCCCGGGAAGATAAGCCAGGGGGACATCTTCAATTTCGACAATATGAACTGTAGCAGGATCAGCACCAGCTTTAACGGCTTCCTCGGTAGCAATGGCTTTAGCCTGATGAAGTGCCTGTTCCCGTGTCATCTCGCTTAAAGAAAAAACTCGCTCAACCTGACCACTAACCTGAGCAATAGCAGCTCCAATTGCATTGGCTACCTCATAATTATCCGGTCGGAGGATTTCGGAAATACCCTCGAGTTGATCTCCAACTAAAATACCCCCTCCTCCAACCAAAATTAGCGGCATTGGGTCAGAAGAGAGTTTCATCTTATCAACAGCTTCATTGAATATATTGCCAATGATCCCCAATACGTGCTGGACAAATCCTTCATCCAGATGACTCACTCGAGATGAATCACCAATCGAAGCCATCCCAGCTCGGACGGCTATATCGGTGGTAGTAAGGGTCTTTCCACCAAATACCAAAGCCTCCTCAGTGATAAGATATCCAACGCTTTCTGGACCTACTTTTATTTTCCCATTGTGTTCGGTTACAATAGTTCCGCCTCCCAAACCAAGGGAAATTAGATCGGGCATCCGGAAATTGGTTCGAACACCTCCAATTTCTTCAGCAACCGATGACTCGCGTGGGAAACCTTTGTTAATGACTCCCACATCACTGGTTGTACCACCAATATCTAATACAATAGCTTCATCAACACCACTTAAATATGAAGCGCCCCGAATGCTATTGGTAGGACCACAAGCCACGGTTAAAATTGGATAATTCATGGCATAATCTATCGACATGAGTGTTCCATCGTTTTGACAGAAATAAATAGCGGCTTTTTGGATTCCCTCTTGTTGAAGCCCTTTGATAAAAGCTTGAGCAGTCGTTTTGGCAACATGATGGAGAGCAGCGTTGAGGATAGTGGCATTTTCCCTTTCCAGAAGACCAATGGAACCAATTTCATGGGAGAGTGAGAGGGGAATATCTCCTAATTTTTCCCGAATCATTTCGGCAACTTTCATCTCATGGGCTGATGAAATAGGGGAGAAGACTGAAGTAATGGCTATTGCATCAACTTTCCCTTTTAGTTCAGAGATACAGGCCATAATTTCACTCTCATCAAGATGAGAAATTTCTCGTCCGTCGAATTCATGGCCACCCTGGATAATGTAATGATTTTCTCCAACCGCCGAAACCAAGTCCTCCGGCCAATCTACCATGGGAACCACTGCCATGGTTGCCGGTTTGGCAATTCGAATAACTCCCACCCGGCAAAGTCGCTTTCTTTCAACAATGGCATTGGTGCAGTGAGTGGTTCCCAACATGGCAAAGCGTATTTTATTTCGATCTACATGAGAACTTTCAAGAATCTGATGTACCGCATTCAAAATCCCGGAAGTTACATCAGCAGTGGAAGGGGTTTTTGTCTTGCTCATTAATTCATTGTTTTGGTCGATGAGCACAGCATCGGTATTGGTGCCCCCGACATCGATTCCAATACGGTAAATCATTGATGGTTTCCTCCTTCGCTGATGAGTTTTTCAACCGGTATATAATCGACATCATATCCAAAATAGCGGGGTCCTACAGTTTCAATCCCCTTTGGTGTCCGCCACTTTGGATCGCAGGGAATACTCAATACCAAAACCCGATGACCATAACGAATAGCTTCGGTGGTGACCGGAATAGCGCTATCCAAGTTAACAATACAGATTAAATCGGGAACCGAGGCGATAATTTTCTCATCACGAATAGCAATTAAGTTCTCGTTCTGAAATTGAACTTTGAGGTTTTTCCCTCGATAGTCTTCGATACCCTCAATTTGAGCTTCACCTCGCACAAAGCCTCCCTCAGTGCGACGTAAAACGTCAATCACTTTTCCCTTGAAAAGCTCAAAACCTCCAGTTACCTCTAAAAGATTCTTAATGGGATTTTTACCCTTTTTTCGAGCAGTAAGGATCGATTCCCCAATTTTAGCTGAAAGCGAAAGAGTATTTCGAATACAAGCTTCCTTAAGGACCTTGCCTGGCATTTGATAGATACTGAGCATGACCGATCCACCCATGGTGACACATATATTTCGAGCCAAAGTCTCTGTCCAAAAATTATTAATACTTTCCATGATTACAGTATTTCCCTTTTCATCAGCAATAATCATGGGCGTTGCTGAAACATCCCAAAGATGGAAGGAAGTCATTTGCAACTCAGGAAAAGCCCGTCCCATTCCATCGCAATCTAAAAGTGGAATTCCAGTTCTTGCTGCAACCGATATCGGAATCATTGAATTGACTCCACCGGCTTCAATGGGAAGAGTGGCATAAATATCCTTTCCGGCATATTTCTTGATCCCGTTAAAAGCTCGGAGAATTTCTTCACCATTAGCCAGTTTCTCGATGAGAACCGTTGGTGCGCCCATCATGGCAGTTGGAACAATACTGGCATCGTCGGGCACTTCGTCAGGATCAATGAGTTGAACTGGACCGTTCTGTTTTATCGCCTGAATAGCCATTAATTTCCCAAGATGAGGGTCTCCACCACCACCGGTTCCCAGAAGAGCAGCCCCGAGAGCGATATATTCTACATCTTGAAGATCAATAAATTTCATTTTTTACCTCCATGCAGTTTTCAAGCTTTCTTTTTGGATGGAACCGGTTGAGGTTGCTTAACAACTGAAATCAATACCAGATAAACAACAAAGGAGACAATTATGGCATTGATTGGAGCAATACCAATCTTAAGATAAATACCCACCAGTGCTCCAATAAGCCAGGATAGTATCCCCACCCAATTGGCTCCCGGATATCTAAACCACTTGGAGGGATCTCCTTTCTTTTTTACCCAGTAATCGGCAATCATAACCCCAGCAACTGGTGGTATGGTAGAAGTTAAAATGGTTAGAAAATTTAAAAAGTAGTTCATAATTCCAGCAACAGCCAGCACAGTTCCTAAAATACCTGCCACAGCAGTAGCCAAGGCCCGTTTTGAATCAGGCAGTTGAAATAAGTTGGTAAGAGCTATTCCAGCCGAGTAAGCGTTGATGGTATTGGTCGTCCAGGTTGCCAAAATAAGAATAATCAAACCCAAAACTGGGGCTCCTAAGGCTGACATAACCTGAGTAATATCATAAGTACCAGCTAAGAGCGCCATCACCGAACCCATAAAAAGCATTGCAACTCCGGCTGGCCAGACTCCCCATACCGATGAGAGAACTGCTTCTCGGCGGTTTCGAGCGTAACGAGAAAAATCACAAGCAATAACACCCCCAACTGCAAAAGTACCTACTGCCAGTGCTATTCCTTGAACGAAAGGGAAGGGAGTAGGAGGTTGATACGAAGATAGAATTGAAGAGCCATATTTAACAAATGATGAATACGTTCCATATATACTCAGAATAATCAAAGCTGGAACAGCAATATAGTTCAAATATTTTACTGCATTAAACCCTATAATCGCAGTACTGAGCATGATTAATCCCCAAATTAATGATGAAATCCAAACTGGAAAATTCACACCCAACCAAGTATTCAATACACTGCTAAAAGCCGCACCACAAACGTTTGCTTGTACACCAAACCAGCCTAAGGTTGAAATCCCTAAGATTAAAGAAATCAATATCCGGGACCCGCTGAAGCCAAATGATGGGACAGCAGCGCTGACCGTTGGTCTTCCTAAATCAGCTGCTTGCATCCCTTGAAAACACATATAAATAACTACTATGGTATAACCAATAACACCAGCTAATAGAGCATGAACTAAATTCAAACCG
>ENA-UPSM01006080-UPSM01006080.1-activated-sludge-metagenome-genome-assembly--contig:-NODE-6080-length-11458-cov-17.926160_pt1 | contig 11458 bp, 12 predicted proteins | sample MGYA00238181_ERZ773283 | MGnify/ENA primary metagenome ERZ773283 (study PRJEB29023, sample SAMN05720199) | activated sludge metagenome | isolation source: Anaerobic digester | place: Japan... | reverse complement strand
AAATTGGAATTTGAAGATGATGGTCACGACCACAATGTTTATGCCGACATGGGCAAACTAAATCAAGTCTTTAACAATATTATTGATAACGCCGGCAAATATACCAAAGAAGGCTGGATCAGGGTTCGGGTGGAAAACCTGACCAAGCCGGAAGGGGAGGAGGTAGTGCGTTTTGTGGTCAAAGATTCCGGCGTCGGCATTCCACCAGAAACTCTGCCCAAACTATTTGAAAAATTTGTCCGCGCTTATGATGCCGGCAAGGTCAACCTAATCGGCACTGGTCTTGGACTTTATGTTGCCAAACAAATTGTAGAAGGTTTGGGTGGCAAAATCTGGGCCGAATCGGAGGGCAAGGGCAAGGGTTCTACCTTCATTGTAGAATTCAAACACACCAAACCCCTTGCTGAACAAGAAAAAGAGAAAAAGGTGGTGGAGTTTGTGGAGGGAATATAGGTTAGTTGGAAAGTTCCGCTCGCGGACTCGCTCCTTGGTTTGTAAGTTGATAAGGAAGATGGTGAAAAGGGAAAAGAGCTTTCAGGTGATAGAAGATAAAATAGTCATAGCAATTTTTAGAAAATTTTTTGAGCGCCTGAATGATTACAGAATAACAACCTTTTAACCAAGTACCGAAACAACAAGAATTGACTTTCTTAATAATTATAACTTATAATTAAATCGGATAATAAATTCCGAACCTTTTCGCCAAACGGCGAATAAATTCACTGAAGGGAGGTGACTTAAGTGAGTACTGCTACCAAGGAACGGGTCCGGCCTTTTGCATTGCGGTTTGCTTCTCGTACTGTATCTCAAGAAGAGATCGAGGAGATGTTCCAAGCCGATCCGAAGACCAGGATCAAGATGACAAGGATATCACCAACACACACGGTTACTCAAACCAGGCCCGACATCGAGCCAGACGACGAGTGAAGGTTCGACCATGCAAAGACGGGGGACTAGCCCTCCCCCCTCTTTTTTATTTTCTTAAACCTAGAGCTCTTTAATTCCTCTTCGCTAAACTGTTTTTCTATTTCTGATATCAGTTTTTTATACTTTTTATTTTTTTTGTTTTCTAAATACATTTCGGCCAAACTCAAATAAGTACCCAAAAAATTTGGACACTTTTCTATAATTTTTAAATACCAATATTCAGCACGATCAAATTCGCCCAAATCCTCATAAACAACCGCCACATTCATATACATCGGATACATTTCCGCGCTTTGTCCTGTTGCAATTTTTGCCGCTTTTTTTGCGTAATCAATTGCTTTCTTGTTTTTGTTGTGCCAATGAACCCGACCAATACCCCAAATCGCGTTTACAGAATTAGAATTCTTTTTTAAGATTTTGTTGTAAGCTTTTAGCGCCTCTCTTTCATATTTATTCTTCTCTTTTTTGTTACCAGCGTAAACTGCCAGATGGTCATACAAAAAACCAAGCTTTGTCAAAACCATTTCTTCGTTTATTAGTTCTGGTTCTTTTTTAATTTCTCTGGATATCTGATTTAAAATCTTTTTATAGAAAGAATAGGAAACATTGTCGGATTCCAGACTCTTATTAAAAATACTCTTTATTTTATTTATAGCAGTTGACATTTTACTAATAATAGTATTATAACTATGATAGGTCAAGAGTTCATTCACAAAAAAAGGAGATCTCGCAATGCGAAATAAGATTCTGGTAGTTACCTCATCAGAAGTCTCTGATGTTGAGAGTGTTTTGAACTTTCTCCCTCGAGAAGACACTTTTGTTTTCAAAACCGACTATTTTGAAAACTACGGCGTTACTCAAGAGACAAGTTCAGGAACTGACACATTCTCAATTACTGACGACTCCTCAAGAATTGAATCTTCTGATATTCGCTCTATCTGGTACCGACGGCCAGGAAAGAAACAACAGAGGATGGGTGATCTTGAGCCTGCAGACAAGCAATATGCCGAACAAGAAGTGTCCAGGTTCTTGAGAGCCTTATGGAATTCCCAGTACCCCCACAATGTTCTTTGGGTAAACCATCCTTATCTGAGTTGGAAGATAGAGTGTAATAAACAACTCCAGATAAAAGAAGCCTGCAAGGCAGGCCTTGATGTCCCAAACTCAATCGTCACCAACGACCACGAAAGAGCACGGAACTTTCTCTCAAAACACGGGGCTTGCATCTTGAAGACCTTTGGGACATTCTCAAAAGATGAAGAAGGGTGGCCTATGGGAGTTTACACCACCCCGATTACCCTCCAAGACCTTGAAACTAACCTCGGCGAGTTGAATCTTTGTCCAGTAATTCTCCAAAGCTATATACCGAAAAGGTTGGAGCTAAGGGTTACGGTAGTGGGAGAGAATGTTTTTGCCTGCGCAATCCACTCTCAAGATAGCGACAGGACAAAGCATGATTGGAGAAAGTACGACTTCACAAACGTAAGGCACGAAATCTTTGAACTACCTCAAGATATCAAAGACAGGCTCCTGGCATGCATGAGGACCTGGGGATTGAAGTTCGGCGCAATTGACATGGTCATAACCCCAGATGACCGCTATGTGTTCTTGGAAGTAAATCCGGCAGGACAGTGGGGCTGGATTGAAGATCTTACCCAACTCCCTATAGCAGAAGCAATCGCAACTCTGCTCAAGAACGGACGTTAGGCACGTTTCCCCTCTACCTGAGTTTTGCTCAAGTAGAGGGGATTTTTTAATGTTACTAATTCTAAGGCCTAAAAACGATAATTTACGAGGTGATACAAAAGAATAAATATTTAAAAACAATATCAATACATTTTTCTCATTTTATCCAAATAAATCTCCAATGGCTCAAGCCCCATACTTTTCCGCAATTCATCAATTTTTTTTCTATTTCTTATCGGTTGTGGTTTTAAAATCGTCTTTCCTTTTTGAGGAAAACTTCTCAACTGGGTGCCGTAAATTTGTTTCTTGCCGCGATGCAACAAAACCCGATCTGTCAGATAGGCCACTCTTTTTTTATCAACTTCGCCCTTTTCTGCCGCGGCAGTTAAAAGCTTTAGACACTTCTCTTGAAAATCAACATCATGATCGGCATGCTGAACTAAAAGCCAAGCATTGAGAGCTCCTTTTTTGCCAACTAGAGACCTCCCGGGCCAACCATATTTGCTGATTATCTTTTTCATCTCAAGAGTGTTTTTCTTGTCAACTCTCAATAACTCCTTAGCCATTTTCTGGACCATCGCCAAAAGTTTAGGGTCATTTTTATTGGTATTTTCCCTAACCAAATTTTTCCATTCCTTCCATTGTTTCTTTCTAAGGTTTTGATCAACCCTTGTCATTTCTTCTATCTTTAATTTTAGTTCTTTGTTTAGAGACATTTTGTTTAACTATAAACACACTAAGAATCATTGTCAAAAGATTTTTTCCTTAAATCCTTAAACTGGGGCGGTTTTGGGGTGATCAAGTCAAATAAACCAACATTGACTTTCTTTACTTAATACGTATAGTAAGTGTGGAACTGACGTATGCCGAACTTTGCAAATTAGAACCTTCAAAACCAGCAGGAGACGAGGCACATGAAACTTAAACAGAGTCCATTTCTTCATTTGGTTCCTCTAGATAACGGATATGTAGCCCTCTACAACAGTCTGAACCTAGAGGTCGCATTTCTCAAAGAAGACTTCATTGATCGCCATCGACATAGCCAGGCGTGGATTGCCTCTGATGTCAGTTCAAAACATGTACTGGAATCATTGGTAAAGCTTGGGCTCCTTATAAAGGAACAAGCCGATGGCGAAGAGCGGTATCGTGAGTACCAAAAAGCACTTGAGGAGCCATCAATCAACATCCTCTATCTCCTTCTTTCCGATGCCTGCAACATTCGTTGCCGATACTGCTACTTTCTAGCACCGATGCCTTACGACTACCGATTCTCCGTCATGAAAAAAGAGGTTGCGATCAAGGCGCTGGATCTCTTTGCCCGCTGTGTCCAGAAAAGCATTGCCAAAGGTCATCCAGAACAACACATCGTGATCTATGGGGGAGAACCAACAATCAACAAAGGAGTTCTTCTGGATGCGCTCAGATATATTGACGCGCTGAAAGAAGAAGGGCTCTTGCCAAAGACGATTTCGGTGACCTTGAACACCAACGGGATTCTTCTTGATGAGGAAATTCTTAACCAGTGCAAATCAAGCGGAGTGGTGGTGGCCATTTCCATTGATGGCCCAAAAGATGTCCACGACCAAATGCGTGTTTACCCTTCCGGAAAAGGCACCTTTGAAGAAGTCCTCCGCTCATACCGACTCGCCCAAGACAAGGGGGTTAAAACTGGTATTTGCGTAACCATTGATCAACACAACCTTTTTCGGATGGAGGAAATTGTACACTGGCTCGCTAACGAACTCGGCGCAAAGGGAATGGGATTCAACATCCTCATTGAGAATTCTGTGGGACAAGCTGAAGAAAAGCACGATCGCTATGCCGAGATTGTTGCCCAGGAACTCATCAAGAGTTTCAGGGTGGCACGAACAGAGGGTATCTACGAGGACCGCATGATGCGCCGAGTCAAGAATTTTCTTGACAAGGAGCCGGTACTTTCCGACTGCGGAGGCTGCGGACTTCAGATCGTAGTAAGCCCAAACGGCGAGATTGGTACTTGCCAAGCTTTCTGTGGTAAGAAGGAATTCTTCGTTACTGAGCCATTTGAAACGTTCGATCCGGAGTCTCACTCCTTTTGGAAGCAATGGCGTAAACGTTCACCTTTCGCGAACGAGACATGTAAAACTTGCATCGCTCTCGGTAATTGTGGTGGAGGTTGTCCGTACAACGCCCACCGAATCAAAGGGAGTATTGATGCTCTTGACGAACGATTCTGTGCTCACGCGATAGCGACAACCCACTTTCTTATTCGTGACTTGTGGGAGAAACAGAAACAAAAGTGAGTCACAAATAAAGAAACCCGTAAGTGGGAGGACAGCATCCTCCCACTATTTTTTTGTCTTTATAATAGTTACGCCTCGTTTAATAAATTCTTCGGCATTACAAGAATCCTTATACGCCTTTCTAAATTGAGAAAGTAAGGGTTTATGGTGAGGGTATGGAAATACATACTTTTTATCAACAATATTTTGATACTGAGCAGATCCAAGAACAACCACGTTGAATATTTCAGAAAGATCCCACAGTTGTTCTTCTGTCAAAATTTTTATTTCACTTTTTAATTTTTTTTCAACAAAATTAAAAAAAATAAAATGAAGAAGTTCGTGAGCGACAGTTTGAGTTGCATCTGCCAACTTTTTTTTATAGAAAAATTGAAAAGTTTTAGAATCTAAAAATCTAGGGTTACAGTTAACAATAGAAGCATATGCAATGTATTTTCCTTTAGGAAACTGATAGTCCATGAAAAATTGTCCAGTTACTGCCACGAACTCTTTTTCTTTTTTATGCCAAGCTTTCTGTAAATTTTTAATACTTTGACTTATTGCTTCTTTGTGGCTACGGTAATAGTTATAAACGTAAAGATGTATTATTTTTTTCTTTTGCTCGGTGTTTTCAAGTGATTTGGCTGATTTTAATTTTGGGTGCAATTTAATAATTCTTTTACCAAAGTCTACTCCGGCACCTTGCTCGTGCAAAAACTGTTCAATCATTATCTCATCAAGTTGTTTATTTGTACAAAAACGAAGTTTTTTCATATACTAAAATATACCAGATCCCCGATGTAATACCAATTTTTTGAAAATAAAAAAGCAGTTTATAGACATACTTAGGTCTTTGTTACGCTGAGTTACTTGCACGGGGTGCAGCGACACGAACTGCAGGCTGTACAATCGCATGGCCGAGCATTGACCGCGTTACTGAGATCGATTTTCTCAGCGACTCTTGCGCGCGTTCCAGCGTCAGGGATAAGGAGAATCTCATTCATTAATCTCACCTCCTTCTTCCTAGATTTCTGAGAGCTCACAATGATCTTCTCTTAAGAAGAATATCATTCTTCTTACCATCAGTCGAGCAATCGCCGACTTTCTGAAAAGTCATCTGGTCGCTGTTTGAAACAGGAACCGACCAATTTAAGACGGGATGAATCCCTGCCTTTTTTTAAATCAAATTCCCCAGTTTGCTCAAAAACTCAACTATTGTTAAAATAAAGTCAGACAACAATGGGGTTGTTCTTAAACAATGGGGGATTAGATATAGCTTAACGCGGAGTTTTCCAAGTCACCAAGCGACCAACTTAACAAGGGCAATAAACTCGGGGGGCCTATGACAATTGAACTTGTTTCGAGGGTTTCAGAACTGGAACAACAACTCAGGTATTGGCTAATTCAACACGCCATGCCTGACGGGGAATCAGTTTCTGTCGCGGAGCTAATCAAGCTCAAAAAAACCTTCCGAAAAGAGGTCGGTCGGTCAGAGCTTGACCGCGTTGTGAGAGAAGCTCAACTGACGGCAGCTAAAATCTGTCTGGAGATTGAGCTTCCGCCCTACAAACCGAAAGCGATAAAACCATCGCCCGAATTGGCAAGATGGCTCAACGCGCGCGAGGTGTTGGGAAAAAGGGAAGAAAGGAAAACAAAACAGAGAAAGGAACGGCTCCAAAGCCGAATCACTCTGCGGCGACGGTATCCCGTTCCGGCCAACACCTACGTGTTTTGCAAGTAACCCCCACGCCCGCCCCAATGTCGTTTGACACGAAGGTGGGCTAAACTTAAAATTATTTTTTCAAAAAACAATGACTTACTTAGGTTCTTTATTATTTCTATTAATGTTTATTTTGCTCGGCACCATCACCGGGTTTCTTTATGGTTCATCCAGACGTAGCGCCAATCAGGCGGTCAAAAGTTTGTTTGCCATCTTTCTGTTTTTCTCTTGTTATGCTTTAATTTTGGCCGTTTTTTCAATTATCGGTCAAAACAAACCTTACACCCTAATCCTGGGCTACAACTTTGCCGTCTTGTTTGCTTTTTTGGCGCTATATTTCATTACCGAAATTCCAACTTTTTCCGAAAATCAATTGATAAAAAAATATTCTCGCCACATTTCAAATTTCATAATTTTGATTGGCATAATCGTCATTGCAATTCAGTTGATTGATATGCGTCTACCCATTACCGGGGAAAACGGAGTTATCTTGTGGAACCAAAATCCGGTCGCAGCCTGGCTGACCGGTCTCACCATTTTGGGTTATATGCTGGCTTGGGCCTATTTTACCTGCCAAAACATGGAGGTAATCAAAAACAAACAACAAAGGCTGAAACTTTATGCTTTGGAGGCCGACGCTATCAGTGTCGGATTTTCCGCTCTCATTTATTTCCCATCACAAAACGAATGGCAATCCCTGGCCAGCTTCTTGCTTATAATTCCGGCCTATATTTTTACTATCTACAGCCTGGCCCAAAGCCGAAAAGCGAAGACGGCCTAGGGTTGCGGGAGTTTTCTTTAACCAAGTTTAATTTCTTGTTTGAAACCAATTTTTTGCACAAACTGACGGTCGTGGCTGATTGCTATCAAACCGCCCCGGTAGCCTAAGAGAGCTTTTTCTAAAGCTTCAAGCCCCTCCAAATCAAGGTGATTAGTCGGTTCATCTAAAAATAGGCATTCCGCTTTTTGCGCCATGACGAGCGCCAAAAATAGTCTTGACCTTTGACCGGGAGAAAGATTGTCTACTTTTTTCTTTACGTCTTCTTCTTTCAAACCAAACTGCGCCAAGTAATTTCGGCCTTCAGTTTGTGGGAGTTCCACCTGCGCAAAAAATAAATCAAGAGTCGTTTGACCGGGGAGAGCGGTTAAGTCTTGAGGCAAATAACCAATTTTTAATCCTTCGGCAAACGTAATTTTGCCAGAGTCCGGCTTCAACTCGCCCTTGATAGTCTTCATTAAGGTTGTCTTGCCACTGCCGTTGGGTCCGGAAATCAGTAAACGTTCTCCCAAATTGACCTCAAAACTCAGAGGCCCAACCGTCTTGCCGTTCGGCAACTTTTTTTCAAGACTTTCTATTTTCAAAATCCGGCCTTCACCCTTGCGATTGATGTTGAAATAAAACTTTTGCGGCAACTTTCCTTTTGGTTTTTCAACTTTTTCTAAATTCTCAAGTCTTCGTTCCAAATTTTTAGCCAACCGATGAAAAACCTGCGCTGAACGATCTTTTTGTAAGCCAATATTGCCACGATAGCGGTCGGTAATTTTCGGCTTTTGACCTTTTTCCGCCCACTCATATTTTTCTCTGGCCGAGACTGTTAATCTTTTTTCTTCATCGCGAAAGTCTTGCCATTTTTCATATTGCCTGATCTTAGACCGCTTTTTTTCTTTTAGATATTCTTCAAAATTGCCAATAAAAACCGAGAGGGAGCGCTTGTCGCTATCTATTTCAAAAATTTTGTTAGTTAAGTCCGTTAGCAATTTTCTGTCGTGAGAAATGATAATAAAAGTTGAACGTGAATCTTTAATATATTTTTCCAGTCTTTGCAAGGCCGAGTAATCAAGATTGTTGGTCGGTTCATCAAGCAAAACGAGATCATCTTTTAAAGACATTATTTTGGCCAAGACGATTTTGCTTCTTTCACCGCCGGACATTTCACTAAATTTTTTTGCCAGAATTTCATCATTCAGACCAAGCGCGTAGTGAGAGGAGTTGTTTTCTTGCGAGTTCAAACTTTCTTCCAAATATTCAAGAGCGGTCATATCTTCCATTATTTCTTGCGGTTGAAATCCAACCGAAACGTTGGGCGATAAGACAATCTCACCCTTATCCGACTCCAGTTGGCCAACCAAAAGTTTCATTAGACTACTTTTGCCGGAACCATTGGGGCCAATTAAACCAATTTTGTCACCAGCTTGCACCTCAAAAGAAACCTCATCCAAAACCGGATGTGGACCAAAACTCAAAGAGATATTTTTGACCGCCAAAATCTGACCGGCGATTTTTTTATTAGAATTTTTCCGCATAAATAACAACAAACCAAACGACTGTTAATGTCGACTTCAAGAATATTCGGTTGTTATTATTTAATCATTGGTAGCTTGGTTAAGATTATTTTCTATACTTTAGTTAAATAATTAGTTTTTGTCAATATCGCCAATTATTTCACGAAACAAATATTTCTGCTAAACTTAACCTATGCCAGAAAACAACAAAAAAGTCCTCCTGTCGGGCGTCAAACCAACCGGGCGGCCACATATTGGTAATTATTTTGGCGCCATGAAGCAATTCGTGGATTTTCAGGCTGATTACAAAAGTTACATTTTTATCGCCGACCTGCACGCCCTAACTACCGCCCGCGACCCAAAACAACTTCGCGCCGATACCCTAGACTTGGCGATTGATTATTTGGCGATTGGCCTAGACCCGGAAAAAGTAGTTTTCTTCAAACAATCTGATGTTGCCGAACACACCGAACTGGCTTGGATTTTTAATTGTTTGACGACAATGCCGTTTTTGGCGCGCGCGCACGCCTTTAAAGACGCCGAGGCTAAAAGCAAAGAAGTCAACGTCGGTCTTTTTGATTATCCGCTTTTAATGGCCGCCGATATTTTGCTTTATAACACCGATGTTGTGCCGGTCGGTCAAGACCAAAAACAACATGTGGAGATTACGCGCGATACCGCTGAAAAATTCAATTTCACCTATGGCGAAACTTTCAAACTGCCAGAGCCTTTGATTTTGGATTCGGTTAAAACCTTGCCCGGCTTGGACGGTCAAAAGATGAGCAAGAGTTATGGCAACACCATTCCACTTTTTGCCAACGAAAAAGAAATTAAACGATTGGTGATGTCGATTAAAACTGATTCCAAAGACGTAAACGAACCAAAAAACCCTGAAGAGTGCAACGTTTTTGCTTTACACAAACTTTTCTCCGGCGAACAACTGCCAGAACTTAAAAAGCGCTATGTGGAAGGGGAAATCGGTTACAAAGAATCCAAAGAGATTTTGGCGGAAAATATGAACAAGTACCTCGCGCCCATGCGCGAGAAACGCGCCGAGATTGCCAAAGACCCGGATCAAGTTTTACAAATTCTCAAGAATGGCGCCAATTCTGCGCGCGAACAAGCCAAACTGAAGATGAAAGAGGTGAGGGAAAGGGTGGGAATAGACCTGTAAGAAGAGAGCGTAAAATGTAAAGATTAAAATTTAAAATAAGAAAACACAAGAAAATTTAAAAAAATGATTGATAGAACAAAGATAGGCGAGTTAAAAGAAAAGGTCGGGCAAGAGGTGACTTTGGCCGGGTGGGTTGATATCCGCCGCGACCATGGCAAACTCATCTTTATTGATCTGAGAGATGCATCAGGAAAAGTCCAGATGGTGGTTTTGCCCAATCACGAAGAAGCTCATCAAACAGCTCAAGAAATCCGACCAGAGTGGGTGATTAAAGTTAAAGGCCTAGTCAATAAGCGCCCGGAAAAAATGATTAAAGCTGACCAGCAAAACGGCGATATTGAAATAGAGGTTCTGGAAATAGAGGTTCTTGGTCCGGCCAAAGAGATGCCGTTTGACCCCGACACCGAACTAAACTTTGATACTTATTTAGATTATTTACCTCTAACCTTACGCGGTGACAGGCCGAAAGCCATCTTTAAAGTTCAAGCCAACATCATTCGCGCTTTCCGTGAATTCTTTAATCAAGAAGGTTTTGTGGAGATCCAAGCCCCCAAACTGATTGGCGATGACGCCGAAGGTGGCGCCAACTCGTTTGATATTGAATACTTTGGACACACCGCCCACTTGGCACAAAGTCCGCAATTCTACAAACAAATTATGGTTGGTATTTTTGAAAGAGTGTTTGCCACCGGCAACGTTTATCGCGCCGAAAAACACAGCACGACCAGACATTTAAACGAGTACACGAGCATAGACGCTGAGATGGGCTTCATTACCGACCACACCGACATAATAAAGATAGAGACCAAGTTGCTTAAATTTATCATTCTTGAATTAGAAAAAAGATGCCAAGAAGAATTCAAGTTTCTAAAGGCGGAAATCCCAAAAATTCCAGATGAAATTCCATCTCTAAAACTGCGAGAAGCGCAAGAAATTATCAAAAAAGAAACCGGTGAGGACTATACCCAAGAACCCGACCTGGAACCACAAAATGAACGTTGGTTGTGCGAATACGCCAAAAAAGAATATGGCTCTGATTTCATTTTCATTACTCATTTTCCAATGTCCAAACGCCCAATGTATACTTATGAAGATGAAAATGACCCGGGTTATGCCAAGGGGTTTGACTTGTTGTTCCGTGGCGTGGAAATAACTACCGGCGGACAAAGAATCCATGATTATGACAAACTGGTAGAAGCCATCAAAGCCAAGGGCTTGGACCCGGAAAAATTTACTTATTATCTCCAAGCGTTTAAGTACGGCATGCCACCGCACGGAGGGTTCGGCATGGGTTTGGAACGCCTAACCGCCAAACTGCTTGGCCTGGAAAATGTCAAAGAAGCCACCCTCTTCCCGCGCGACTTAAATCGAATTGACTCCCTGCTGTCTAAATAATCTTTTGCAAAA
>ENA-UPSM01006074-UPSM01006074.1-activated-sludge-metagenome-genome-assembly--contig:-NODE-6074-length-11467-cov-8.286102_pt1 | contig 11467 bp, 10 predicted proteins | sample MGYA00238181_ERZ773283 | MGnify/ENA primary metagenome ERZ773283 (study PRJEB29023, sample SAMN05720199) | activated sludge metagenome | isolation source: Anaerobic digester | place: Japan... | reverse complement strand
AATGCGACAGCAGTAGGCCAGCGCCAGGGTGTTGTTTGACCCCCGAAGGAGGGAGGCGCTACCTGGCACCAAGGTTTCCAGTGCTCGGGACCGGGATTCCACGAAGGAAAAACCCTCCTGGAGAAAGCGCTGAAGGGCGGATTTAAAGGCTTCGGGCTCTTCCATGAGGATGGCCCCAAGGGTCTCCAGATCTCCCTGAGGTTCTTCCATGCCGAAGGCCACGTGGGTGACTCCTCCCAACGCCGCGAGAAGGTCCACGGCGGCGTTGGCGAAGACTCCGGCGTTATGGCAGGAAAAAACGGTGGGAAGCTCCAGGACCACGTCGGCGCCACAGGCCAGGGCCATGGCGGTGCGCGCCCATTTGTCCACCATGGCGGGCTCTCCGCGCTGGACAAAGTAGCTGGAAAGCACCACCACCACGCCTCGAGCCCCACTCTCCTCCCGGGCCCGCGCAAGATGATGAAAGTGCCCGTTGTGCAGTGGATTGTATTCCGCTATGATACCCACGACGGCTTCAGACATGACCATCCCCCCCGTATCCATTATTTATGCGGATGGCAAGCCCAACGTCAAGGAGGCGGCATTGGTGAAAGTTCTGGTTTTGAATTGTGGGAGTTCTTCGTTGAAGTACCAGCTTTTCGACATGAGCACGGAAGAGGTGCTCAGCAAGGGGCTCGTGGAGCGCATCGGCATCGCCGGATCCCGGATCAAGCACGTCAAAAGCGGCATGGAACCCGTGGTCACCGATGTGGATATCCCCAACCATAAGGTGGGCATCAAGTTTGTCCTCGAAGCCCTTCTCTCCTCGGAGCACGGATCCTTGAACAGCCTGGACGAGTTGAGGGCGGTGGGACACCGGGTTGTCCACGGGGGCGAGAAGTTCGCCCGATCGGCCATCGTCACCGACGAGGTCCTCAAGGCCATCGAAGACTGCACTCCCTTCGCTCCGCTCCATAACCCGGCCAACCTCATGGGTATTCGGGCCATGGTGGAAGTCCTCCCCAAGGTCCCCCAGGTGGCCGTTTTCGACACGGCGTTCCACCAGACCATGCCCGAGACGGCTTACACCTACGGCATCCCCTATCACTACTATGAGGACCTCCGCATCCGGCGCTACGGTTTTCATGGCACGAGTCACTTCTACGTGGCGCACCGAGCCGCCGAGATGCTGAATCGACCCATCGAATCCATGAACATCGTCACCTGCCATCTGGGCAACGGCAGTTCCCTGAGCGCCGTAAAGAAGGGGAAATCTGTGGATACCTCCCTGGGTTTCAGCACGGTGACCGGCGTGCTGATGGGCACCCGGTGCGGCGATGTGGACCCCGTGGCCTTGATCCACCTTATGCAGGAAGATGGCATGGATGCCCAGTCCCTGAGCCACATGCTGCACAAAGAAAGCGGCATCGCAGGCATTTCCGGCCTTAGCAGCGATCTCCGCGATGTGGAAGACGCCGCTGAAAGGGGCGAGCACCGCTCCGCCCTGGCGTTGGATATGCTTTGCTACGGCATTCGCAAGTACATCGGCGCCTATGCCGCCGCCATGGGTGGGGTGGATGCCATCGTCTTCACGGCGGGCATCGGAGAAAACAGCACCACTGTGCGCGCTAAATCCTGCGAAGGATTGGAATTCCTGGGGGCCCGCATCGATCTGGATAAAAATAATATCCGAGGCAAAGAAGCAGTGGTCAGCACCGACGATTCCCGGGTGCCCATTCTGGTCATACCGACCAACGAAGAACTGGTCATCGCCCGGGATACCGTCACCCTCACAGCGTAATGGTCTCCTTGTCGGAAGGGATTACTCCGACCTCCCCCTGGAGGGGAGCTCCCCCCACGTGGGACTTAGCCGTCTACCCTATGAGGATCGGCCGAGAAGAGACAGAAGAACGGGAGTGGGTCCTAGAGGGTCCCTTTGGGGTGGATCATTGGGGACAAAAATTTTGTTTCCCCCAGGGGGTTCGCGTTCACGCTCGATGTCGGTGGGAGAAGGACTCCTTCGAGGTGGCCCTCCGAGTGGAGGGGACCGGAGAGGTGTCGTGTGCCCGATGTCTTGTCCCTACCCCCCTTGCCATTCGGGGCGATTTCGTGTATTTTTTCCTTCTGCGGAGGAAAGAGGAAGAGTTTCCCGGCGAAGGTGAAGAAGCCGAAGAACACCTGGTGGAGCTGGAGCGGTGGCCGGAAAAGCTGTCGCTCGCGGCATACGCCTGGGAAACGCTGGTGGCGGAAATTCCTTCCCGGGTTTTGTGCGCCGAAGGATGTTTGGGCCTGTGTTCGCGCTGTGGCGTGAACCGAAACCAGGAAAGCTGCTCTTGCGAGCCTGCAGGCGGTGATCTACGCTTTCTGAAGCTGAAAGAACGGCCCATGGATCGGTAGTAGGAAAAAAAGGGGGAAAAGACATGGCTGTGCCAAAGAGAAGAGTTTCACACCGTAAGACTGCTCATCGCAAGGCCGCTTGGCTTCGGGCGTTGAGCGCTCCCGCACTGACCAGCTGCCCGCATTGCGGCGAGAAGATCCAGGCATACCGCGCATGCCCCGCGTGCGGATATTATCGAGGCCGCAAGGCGGTAAAAAGCGCGGAAGAAGCCTAGTCATCCTGCGATAGGGTCTACTGTGTGGCGCCGGGACGCGAAACCAGTCCCGGCGCCGTCGTTCACAAAGACTACGGAACTCTAAAACTGTCCTCCCTGCGGCCCTCCGTAGACTGCCCCCTTTGATCCCATTGCCGTAGCGCCTGCCCGCCCTAATCCACCGCCTTTGCCCCTCTACTACCCCAAGGAAATCCATAAATCACCGGCAATACCGCCATAGAAACGAGGCGGTGAAACTCAGCCAGAGAGAAGCCCTTGACGAAATGACACCTCATCTTCTATACTCCTGCCACTACAAGTTGTTATCACCAGGCGATAAATAGAAGGGGGGGATCCTCCTGAGTCGATCCCGAGAACGAAAATTGCGCCACGATCGTCTTCTCTCCCTGCTGGAGGAAAACCCCCTTCACACGGACGAGGACTTGGCTCACGCCCTAAAGGCGAGCATCAGCACGGTGCGTCTGGACCGGGCACTCCTGGGGGTGCCCGAGTTGCGCGAGCGTATGCGGCACATGGCAGAAAAGGCCACCAGCAAGCTTCGATCCCTGGCTCAAGACGACGTGGTGGGAGATCTTCTGGAGCTTGAACCCAACATGTGGGCCCTGTCGGTGTTGCAGACTGGGAAGGAAATGGCCTTTCGCCATTCTTCCCTGGTCTGGGATCACCACATCTACGCCCAAGCCAGCTCCCTGGCCATGGCCGTCATCGGGGCCGACATGGTGGTTACCGGAGCGGCTCGGGCACGCTATCGCGCCCCGGTCCGGGTGGGGGATAAGCTCATCGCCCGAGCCAAGGTGGGAATTTCCAAAGGAAATAAGTACGTGGTCAGCGTCCGGACCAAGGTGGAAGGGCGGGAAATTTTTACCGGTCGTTTCATCGTCGTGGTGCTGGAAGACGGAGAATATCAGGCCTTGGAGGAACAGGGCTTATGGACCCAAGAAGAATGAAAAGTCAAAGGAGAGCGATGGTGGCATGATCGTCGTCGATGCCATGGGCGGCGACCACGCCCCGGCGGAAATTTGTCGGGGAGCGGTGCAGGCATGTCGCCAAAACCCCAATTTGGAGATAGCTCTGGTGGGGAAGGGGGAGCTCCTGGGTCCCCTTCTAGACGAGGCGGCATCGGGGGAGCGAAAGCGGCTTCACATCGTTCCCGCCGAGGAGGTCATCGCCATGGACGAAACTCCGGCGGTGGCCATACGAAAAAAGAGAAAGGCAAGCCTCTGCGTGGCCATGCACATGGTGCGATCCGGCGAGGCCCAGGGGTGCGTTTCGGCGGGAAACACGGGGGCCATCGTGGCCGGAGGAGTGCTCATCGTGGGACGCATCCCGGGCATTGATCGCCCCGGATTAGGGGTGCCTCTACCCACCCAGAAGCGCATGTCCCTCCTGCTGGATGTGGGGGGCACCATTCGGTGCAAACCCCTGAACCTTTACCAGTTTGCCCTCATGGGCGAGGTCTACATGCGGAGCATCTGGGGAGTAAAAGAGCCAGAGATTGCCCTGCTTTCCAACGGCGAGGAAGAAATAAAAGGCGACGATGTGGTGGCGGAGGCCCGGGAGTTGATCCGCCAAGGGGGACACCGATTCGTGGGCTACGTGGAAGGGAAAGACATCCCCGTAGGACTGGCCGATGTGGTGGTTACCGATGGCTTCACGGGAAACATCCTGTTAAAGTTCGCCGAAGGCGTGGGCCGGGCCGCCTACGACATCGTCCGGGAGGAAATGGGGCACCGCCTCCTCCCTCGGGTGGGGGTTCTGTTCCTGTGGCCCATGCTACGTAGCCTTTGGCATCGCTTCGACTACGAGCGCTACGGCGGCACACCCCTTTTGGGAGTGAGCGGTGCCGTCATCAAGGCCCACGGACGGTCCAAGGCTCCCGCCATAGAGAATGCCATCAAGGTGGCCCAAAACTTTGTCGATCAGGGCGGAGTCCATCGGATCCGCGACGAAATTGTCCGAAGGGGAGACCAAGCATGACCCTATTTACCGGAAGAGCGGTGAGCCTCTGGAGCACGGGGGTGTACGTGCCGCAGCGGGTGCTTACCAATGCCGATCTGGAGAAAATGGTAGACACCAGCGACGCATGGATTCAGGAACGATCGGGCATCCGCCAGCGCCACATCGCCTCTCCCGACGAACAAACCAGCGACCTAGCGGCCCAGGCCGGGAGAGGTGCCCTGGCTAAAGCAGGGGTTTCGCCCGAAGAATTGGATATGATCATAGTGGCTACCAACTCCCCGGACACGATTTTTCCCGGAGTGGCCCCCAAGGTTCAGGGCCTTTTGGGGGCTCCCCGGGCTGGGGCCTTCGACGTCCAGGCGGGGTGCACCAGCTGCGTCTACGCCCTGGCGAACGCGGTGGCAGGGGTCTCCTCGGGGCTTTGGAACCGGGTGCTGGTTGTCGGCGCCGAGGCCCTCTCCCGTCTCATCGACTGGCAGGATCGCAACACCTGCGTTCTTTTCGGCGACGGCGCCGGGGCGTGCGTCATAGGCCCCCAACGAGCTGGCGATGGGCGTTTTTTGGCCTCCGCTCTCCGCTCCGACGGAACTAAGAGCGATCTGATCACCCTCCCGGCGGGAGGGACCGCTATGCCCGCCTCCGAAGAAAGCGTCGCGGGAAAACAGCACTTCGTACACATGAAAGGAAACGAGGTTTTTCGTTTCGTCAACCGAGAGCTTCCTCCTTTCCTCGGGGAATTTTGTCAAGTCACCGGCGTGCCTCCGAAAGAAGTGGATTGGTGGATCTTCCACCAGGCAAACCTTCGCATCATCGAAGGCGTCCTGCGGCGCCTGGACATCTCCGGGGATAGAACCGTGGTCAACTTGGATCGCTACGGTAATACTTCCTCCGCCTCGGTCTTCATCGCGCTCCACGAAGCCATCGAAAACGGCCAAATCCGTCCGGGCCACAAGGTGATCCTGAACAGTTTCGGGGCGGGCATGACCTACGGAGCCCTGCTTTTGGAAATGTGAGGTGGTTTTGGTGCGCTTTCCCACTCGTATCACCGAGATGCTCCACATTCCTTTTCCGATTTTCCAGGGAGGCATGGCCTGGGTGGCGGACGCCCGCCTGGCGGCGGCGGTGAGCAATGGAGGCGGGTTGGGCATCATCGCGGCGGCCAATATGCCTCCGGACCTTCTTGACCAAGAGCTACACACGGTACGAACCTTGACGGACCGCCCTTTCGGGTTGAACGTTATGCTCCTTTCTCCCACCGCCGCCGACGCGACGGAGCTGGCCGCCCGCCATCGCGTCCCGGTGGTCACCACCGGAGCGGGAGCCCCCGGCAAGGTCATCGACCGCCTAAAACCCCTGGGGATCCGGGTTATTCCGGTCATCGCATCGGTGAGCCACGCCCGACGTGTGGCCAAACAGGGGGCGGACGCGGTGGTGGCCGAAGGTACCGAGGCCGGAGGCCACATCGGAGAATCCACCACCCTTGCCCTTGTGCCCCAGGTGGTCGATGCTATACCCATTCCCGTCATCGCCGCCGGAGGCATCGCCGATGGCCGAGGAGTGGCTGCGGCCTTCGCTCTGGGGGCCGAAGGGGTGCAACTGGGCACCCGCTTTGTCTGCGCCCAAGAGTGCACGGTGCACGAGGCCTACAAAAGGGCCATCATCGATGCGGGGGACCGAGAAACCTGCGTGACGGGGCGCCCCACGGGACATCCGGTGCGGTGCCTGAAAAATAAGCTCACCCGCGCCTTCGAGGAGCTCGAAAAATCTGGCGCTCCCCTGGAAGAATACGAGAGGCTGGGGGTGGGGCGTCTCCGGAGTGGCGTCCGAGAGGGAGACGTGGATTGGGGCTCCCTCATGGCGGGGCAGGTGGCGGGATTGGTGCGAAAAATTCAGCCCGCATCGGAGATCATCCAGGAAATATTTAATGAGGCCGGGGACGTCCTAGAGAGACTCCGCGTTCGCTTCCCCGGACCCTAGGCCGAAAGACCTGGGCGGCAGGCCGACACATTTTTCAGGGAAAAGAGAGGGATTCGCTCATGTCATACGCACTGCTTTTTCCCGGCCAGGGGGCCCAAGAAGTGGGCATGGGGCAAGATCTTGCCAAGGCCTATCCCTCGGCGAGGGAGACCTTTGAGGCGGCCGATGAGGCTCTGGGTTTTTCCCTCAGCCAGATCGTCTTTCATGGTCCCGAAGAGACCCTTCAGGAGACGACCTACACCCAGCCCGCCATCCTGGTCACCGGAGTGGCCCTGGCCCGGGTGCTGACCGGGGACCTGGGGGTGTCTTTGACGCCCTCCTTCGCCGCCGGGCACAGTTTAGGGGAGTATACGGCCCACGTGATGGCCGGAACCTTGTCCCTGGAGGACGCCGTTCGATTGGTCCACCTCCGAGGGAGGTACATGCAGGAGGCCGTACCCCTAGGGGAAGGTAGCATGGCCGCCCTGCTCGGGTTGGATCCCGCTGCGGTGCCCGAAGTGTGTCAACAGGCGGCAGAAGGGCAGGTGTGCGAAGCGGCCAACTTTAACGCCCCGGGACAGGTGGTCATCTCGGGACATACGGCGGCGGTGGAGCGAGCGGGGGGCCTGGCAAAAAAGATGGGGGCCAAAAAGGTTATCCCCCTGAACGTCAGCGCTCCCTTTCATTGTTCTCTGATGCGACCGGTGGCTCAGCGGTTGGCCGAGGCCTTTGAGGGGGTAATGTGGAACGATCCCTCCTTCCCTGTGGTATCCAACGTCTCCGCTCTTCCCATGGATCACCAGGAGGATGTCCGGAAGGCCCTATGCGCCCAAACCTACAGCCCCGTGCGATGGGTAGAGTCGGTGGAAACCATGGTACGAGCGGGGACGAACACTTTTCTCGAGTTTGGGCCAGGGAACATCCTCTCAGCCCTTGTTAAAAAAATAAACAAAAACGCCAAAACCCTTTCCCTTCGCTCCGGAGAGGAACTGCGCGAGGCAGTTGATTTTCTTCGAGGAGGTCAATAAAATGGCGTCTATGAAGAAAGTAGCCCTGATCACGGGGGCGGGACGGGGCATTGGCCGCGCCATCGCCCGAGAGATGGCGGCGCGAGGGTTTGCTGTAGCCATAAACTATCACAGCTCGGAGGAAGGGGCCCGCGCCCTGGTGGAGGAATTGAGAGAAGCGGGGCATGAGGCCCACGCCTTTCAGGGGAACGTGGCCGACCCCGCTTCCGTCAAGGACCTCTTTGCCCAGGTGGGGAGCACCATGGGAGCCCCGGCGGTGCTCGTCAACAACGCAGGCATCGTAAGGGACACCTTGGTGTTGCGCATGAAGGACCAGGACTGGGCTGAGGTTGTGCAGACCAACCTGACGTCGGCCTTTCTCTGCTCTCGAGAGGCCGTGCGGGAGATGTCCCGGCAGCGTTGGGGAAGAGTTGTCATGATCAGCTCCGTCATCGGCCTCATGGGAAACACGGGGCAGGCCAATTACGCTGCCGCCAAAGCGGGCCTTTTCGGACTCGCCAAGAGCCTTGCCCGAGAGTTCGGAAGCCGCCAGATCACCGTCAATGCGGTGGCTCCCGGTTTTATTGAAACCGATATGAGCGGTCGCATAAAAGAAGAGTTTCGGGAGGCGTACCTGAAAAATATTCCCCTCGCCCGATCGGGGACCCCGGAGGACGTGGCCCGAGTGGTGGCCTTCCTCGTCTCCGATGACGCATCCTACGTCACAGGGCAGGTGCTCGCCGTCGATGGCGGCCTGACCATGTGCTAAAGAAGAACATCGAAAAGGAGGTGAACAGTATGGGGAGTAATGTGGGAGAAGTAACCGCCCGTCTCAAGGAGATCGTGATGGATCGCCTGGACGTGGAAGAAAACCAGATTTCCGAAACGGCGTCGTTCGTAGAGGATCTGGGGGCCGATTCTCTGGACATCGTGGAATTGATCATGGGGATTGAAGAGGAATTTGACATTGAAATTCCCGACGAAGATGCGGAGAAACTCACCAACGTCGGCGAAGCGCTGGCGTACATTCAGAAGAAACTTGGCATTGAAGCATAACTCCACCGAGGGGGGCCATGCCCCCCTCTCTTTGACTATAATCGGGAAACCGCCCGTCTCCGCCCCTTCGAGATGTTTCAGTGGGCAATGGTAGGTGCGTCGGTTTTTCATAAACGAGATATTAAGGAGGAACCCGGCGTTGAGAAGAGTCGTTATTACCGGGATCGGCGTGGTGAGCCCCATCGGGCACGGTCGGGAAGTTTATTGGAACGCCCTGGCGGCGGGAAAAAACGGCATCGGCCCGGTCACGCTTTTTGACACCACGGATTTTCCTGTGCGCATTGCCGCAGAGGTACGGGACTTTGACGCGGGCCTTTACATGGACCGCAAAGAGATTCGTCGCTCCGACCGGGTCATCCATTTTTCCGTGGCCGCCGCCGCCATGGCGGTGGAAGATGCCAAATTGGACGAGGGCTCCCTGGATCGAACCCGCTACGGCGTCTACATTGGTAGCGGTGAGGGGGGTATCAGCACCACCAACGAGAACTACCGCATCCTCTACGAGAAAGGCCCCACTAGAATCAGTCCCTTTTTCATCCCCATGATGATCAGCAATATGCCCGCCGCCTACGTGGCCATGGTGCATGGAGCCAAGGGACCTAACCTTTCCGTGGTGACCGCCTGCGCCACGGCCACCAATACCATCGGAGAGGCATACTACGCCATTTTACGAGATGACGCCGACGTGATCCTCACCGGGGGAGCCGAAGCGGCCATCGTTCCCATAGCCCTGGCGGGGTTTGCCGCCGCCAAGACCCTCTCCACCCGCAACGATGAGCCCGAAAAGGCGTCCCGTCCCTTCGACGTGGATCGGGACGGGTTCGTCATGGGAGAGGGGGCCGGAGTCCTCGTTCTGGAAGAGCTAGAACACGCGAAAAATCGAGGCGCCCGAATCTGGGGCGAGATCGTGGGTTATGGGGCCACCTGCGATGCGTACCATATCACGGCTCCGAGCCCCGACGGAGATGGTCAAATCCGCGCCATGGCCATGGCGGTGCGAAAGGCGGGGTGGCGCAAAGAAGACGTGGAGCTCATAAATGCCCATGGGACCTCCACGCCGCTGAACGACAAGACCGAATCCCTGGCCATCAGGACCCTCTTCGGGGATTACACAGACAAGCTCCTGGTCAACTCCACCAAATCCTTGGTGGGACACGGCCTGGGCGCTGCGGGCGCCCTGGAGACCATTGCGGCGATCCAATCCCTCGTAGAGGGGATTGTCCACCCCACACTCAATCTCGACTCAAAAGATCCCGAATGCGACGTCCCCGTGGTGGGGAAAGAGGCGATCCATGTGCCCATCCGGCACGTTTTGGTAAATAATTTCGGCTTTGGAGGACATAACGGCGTTCTGGCACTGACCCGTTTTGAGGAATAGCTTCTCTCATGGCCATGGACCAGGCCTGGTGGGACAAAAGTCTCACGGCCTTTCAGCGAGAGATCGGGTACCGTTTCCAAAACGAGCGTTTGATACACGAGGCGCTTACCCATGCTTCGTTTGCCCATGAGGCGGGGATCCCCTTTTGGAACGAGCGTCTGGAGTTCCTGGGCGACGCGGTGCTGGAGCTCTGCGTCTCCGAAATGCTCTTCGTGGAATATGCCCATTGGGACGAAGGGCTGCTGACTCAGGAGCGCGCTCGACTGGTGTGCGAAGGAGCCCTGGCGCGGCTAGCCACGCAGCTGAACATCCCTCCGCTACTGCGCATGGGGCGCGGCCTGGAGCGCCAAGGGGGACGAGAAAACGCCTCCATCTGCGCCGACGCGGTGGAGTCCGTTTTGGGAGCGATCTTTCTTGATGGTGGGTTTGACGCCGCACGGCAAGTGGTGCGGCGTCTTCTGCTGATTTTTCGTCACCACGCCCGAGACGAAATGATAGACCCCAAAAGCAAGCTTCAGCAGATGTTCCAAGAAAAAGGATGGGGGAGGCCGGAGTACGACTTGGTCAGCACGGAGGGGCCGTCGCACGACATGGTGTTTCGGGTGACCGTGCGCCATCGCCAGACGATCCTCGGATCCGGCACAGGGGCCACGCGGAAAGAGGCCGAGGTGGCCGCATCTCGGGCCGCCCTGGAGGCCTTGCTTCCTCGCCGAAAACAGGGACCGTACTCCTCGGTAAAACATGACGCCGAATTTTAATTTAAAAAGATCCCTATACGTCCTATCATCGGGATTGATGTTCTAGGCCGGAGGGAAGGCGATAAACTGCCCCTTTTGGCGGTTCGGAGGCTTTTTCCGGTAAGCCTTATCGGACAGCGGCGGACAAGGACCGTTTTTTTGAGGTGTTCTCCCGAGAGAAGACGCGCTATAATGGCTTACGGCAAGATGTGGGAAATTGTTCCTGCGTCTTTTTGTGTATCTAAATCGGGGAGGTCGGGATTGATGCAGCGGTCTTGGGGTATGAGCGTCCTGATGTTGGTGTGCGTATTCGCGTTTGCGGCCTTGGGCCTCGCCCCTGCCTCGTGGTGGCAGGAGCAGTTTTCCTTTGGTCAGGGAGAGCCCGTGGAATTCGTCGTCCCTGAAGGTGTCTCCGAAAAACAGCTCGCGGATCTTGTCGTAGCGCAGAAGATCACCGGTCAAGCCGAAGAGTTGGCCGATCTCCTGACGGACATGGGAGTAGTCAAAACCCTCCGGTCGGGGATTTATGCGGCGCGCCCCGGGACGCCCTGGGAGGTGGCCATGCAGCTCCAGGGCCAGAGTCCTCGGGCGGAGCTCTTTGTCCTGGAAGAGGGGATTATGTTTCGAGATCTGTCGGCCAAGCTCCCCGGCGGCGGGACCGAAGGCCTGAGGCTTTTGGCCAGCGACGACCTCTTCCCCGAGGCCTTGAGGCCCTTGCTGCCCGGCGACCCGGAAAGTCGGGCGGCCCTTCTCCTTCCCGGCGCTTATGTCCTGTCTCCCGAC
>ENA-UPSM01006068-UPSM01006068.1-activated-sludge-metagenome-genome-assembly--contig:-NODE-6068-length-11481-cov-7.802118_pt1 | contig 11481 bp, 12 predicted proteins | sample MGYA00238181_ERZ773283 | MGnify/ENA primary metagenome ERZ773283 (study PRJEB29023, sample SAMN05720199) | activated sludge metagenome | isolation source: Anaerobic digester | place: Japan... | reverse complement strand
ATGGTCATCACGTCCCCCCGAGCGAGGTAGGCGCCGTAAAGGCGCACCACGTCGGATACCCGCACTCGAGACGCCGCAATGGCTCGAGATTCCACCAGCGCACAAAGAAGGTCCAGGGGGCCGGAAAACCCCTCCAGGGTGACTTCAAAGGACAAAGGCACGACAAAGGACCTCGGGATCGCTCTCCTCGTCCCCCGGCGAAAGGGGCCTTCTATCGAGGAGGCTGCAGGCCCATGGCGCTTCGGACGTGGTGCATGGTGGCCTCCGCCACCACGCGGGCCTTCTGGGCTCCCTGGTGGAGGACCTCCTCCAAAGCGCTGCCATGGGTTTCATAATACCGCCTCCGCTCCTGGATGGGCTCCAGAAGGGTACAAATGTGGCCGTGGAGCTTTTTTTTGCACTCGATGCACCCCATGGCGGCACTCCGGCACCCCGAAGCCACTTCTTCTCTCTCGGCCGCGTCCGCATTGAACACCTTATGGAGATCCCAGACGGGGCACTTTTCCGGATCCCCCGGATCGGTCCGGCGGATGCGGGCCGGGTCGGTGAGCATGGTGCGGATCCGCTCCCAGATTTCCTCCAGGCTATCGGCGATGGCCAGGGAGTTCCCGTAGGACTTGCTCATCTTACGGCCATCGGTGCCCGGGACCTTGGGGGTGGGAGTAAGGAGGATGTCGGGCTCGGGAAAGACATCGCCGTAAAAGTGGTTGAAGCGTCTCACCACTTCCCGGGTGAGTTCCAGGTGAGCGGACTGGTCCTCGCCCACGGGCACTTTGTGGGCCTTGTAGAGAATGATATCCGCCGCCATCAGCACCGGGTACCCCAGAAAGGCGTAGTTGCTTAGATCTTTGTTTTTCATGTTTATGATCTGATCTTTGTACGTGGGGCACCTCTCCAACCACCCCAGGGGGGTGATCATGGATAGGGCCAGATGGAGCTCGGCGTGCTCCGCCACGTGGGATTGGACGAAAATGGCGCTCTTGGCGGGATCGAGCCCCACTGCGAGCCAATCCAATAGGATCTCCTGGCCGTTAGCCGCAAGCTGGCGCGAGTCCGCGTAGTCGGACATGAGGGCGTGCCAATCCACGATGCAGTAGAAACACTCGTAGTCATCCTGAAGGCGCACCCAATTGGTCAGGGCCCCCGCCAGGTGTCCCAGGTGAAGCCGCCCGGTGGGTCGCATGCCGCTGAACACTCTTTCTCGCATGATACTTTTCACGCTCCGTTCCCGAGTCATGGCCGCCATCGTCAAGGGCCCTGCGGCCCCTTTCGGCCCTTTACGTATTCTCCAATCCCCCCGAGAAGAGGCGCTCGCCCCCCTCTTGCCCCGGGGCCTCCTCCATTGCGTTAAAACAAAAGAATGGATCCGTAAGAAGGGGGCTCCGCCAATATCTCCACCTCCTGGCCCAGATGGCTTTGGATCAACCGGGCCAAGGATCCCAGGGAAAAGCTTTCCATCTCTCCATGGTCCACCACCAGGAGGGCCAAACCCGCCGCCATGGCGTCCCGTCGCTCATGATACTTCATGTCCGCCGTGCAGAAAAGGGTGGCCCCCTTTTCACGGGCCCTGCGCCAGAAACTCCCCCCCGATCCACCGACCCAAGCCAGTCGAGACACGACCAGAGAGGGATCCGGGGAAAAAAGATGCCCCCAACTCAGCCCCCACAGGCGCCCCACGTTCTGGGCCATTTCCCGGACGGGAAGAGGAGTAACCAGATCTCCCCACCCCCCGTCCCCCCAGAGCCCTTCCTCCCGGGAGGAGCATAGGGGATGCATGCCAGACAGGGGAAGGGCCTTCCCCAAGGCTACATTCACCCCTTCCTCCGCCCGATCCCAGTTGGTGTGGGCCGCCACCAGGGCCACCGATTCCCCCAGGGCTCGGGAGACCAGGCGCCCCTCGGGGGTTTCCAGGGACAGGGCTTTCCATCCCGTCAAGGTCATGGGGTGATGGGTGACCACCGCAGAACACTTCCGGCACACTGCCGCACTCACTATTTCTTCGGAAGGGTCCAGGGCAACTCCCACGCGACCCAAGGGCCAATGGGGGCTCCCTAGCAGCAATCCTCCGTTGTCCCATTCCTCCATGCCTCGGGAGGGGGCGATGATTTCCAAGGTCGTCATCAAGTCCTTTACGGTTTTCATAGGAGGGGCCTCCTTCCTTCGGACCCCCCATACTCGGTCCGACGGGGTCGCACAGAAAAAGCCACCCGAAGGTGGCTCGCATTCGCCGTGGTGGGCCCACCTGGGATCGAACCAGGAACCGTCCGGTTATGAGCCGGTGGCTCTAACCACTTGAGCTATGGGCCCACGAAAAACCTCGCCCCAAAGAACGAGGGAGGGAAACCCTGACTTATTTGCCTTATCCCACCGAGATGCATCCCACAGGGCAGCTCTCCACCGCCTCGCGGACCGCCTCAGGGGTCCCGCCTTGACGGGCCACGCGGGCCTTTCCGGCCTCTTCATCCAGCTCGAACACCTCGGGACAGATCTGAACGCAGACGCCGCAGCCGATGCAATCGTTGCGGTTCAGCTTGACGTCCATGGACGGCATCGCCCCCTTTCGATGGAGCGATTGTATCGCACGTATCCCGCTCCGTCAAACGCCAGAGGGGGGGCTTGGACCTCCACGCAGGGGATCCCGGCGGTCGAGATGGAAAAGCGTAGTAGCGCCGTGTGGTGTCCCACGCGCTTCACCTGGGGGGTCTCCGCCACGAGAAAGACCCCAATGCCAGAGACCTGGGCTTCGAACTCCTTCGCCACCTGCAGCATGCCCGCCAGGGTGCTTCCCCCTCGCATGACATCGTCCACCAAAAGAACTCGGGAAGCCTTGGGAAGCATGCGCACTCCCATGAACAGAGTTCGCACGTCCCCGGAGGCCGAAGGGTAGTGAACCACCACGGCGGATCCATCGCTGGGGCGATTCCCGAAGCGACAGACCGCCAGAGGCACCCCCAAGGCATGGGCCGTGAACATTCCCAGAGGAATGCCTTTCATTTCCGTGGTCATGACCACGTCGATGGGAGAGTCGGCAAAGCTGGAGGCCAGGGCAAAGCCCAGCCTTTGGGCCCAGAAGGGAGAGAAGAGTAAATCGCTGTAGTAGAGTAGACCCCCGGGGAGCACTCGATCGGGGGTTTCCAGGATGTGGGCCACTTCCTTCAGCCATTCCTGGCGTCTCTCGGGGCTCAGCCGGGGGCGAAAGGTCGCCCCCCCGTCCCTTCCCCGCTCCACGACCACACTCCCCAGGCCTTCCTCCTGGAAGAGGTCGTCCAGCAGCGATAAATCATTGCCCACCATGGTCTTGGATATGGCAAACTCCCCCGCGTTTTCGGTGAGGGAGATCCGCCGAGAGGGGGCGAACATCAATCGGGCGGTGAGGCGGGCCAGGCGTTCGGGACGTGCGGGGCGCACGGCCTACACCTCCAAAATGGTCCCCATGCGGGCCCAGGAAAAGTCGGGCCAACGAAGGGCTTTGTCTCGGGGAAAAAGGGCCAGAGCCGCTCCACCGCTGCCGCTGATCCCCCACCCCAGGGCCCCCTGCTCCTCTGCGAGGTCGAAAAAATCCTTGTACTCTCCGTGCGCGGCCCAAAGGTCCGGACCAAAGTCGTTGGGCAAAAGCCCCACACGTTTGCCCGCCGCAAGGTTTTCTAAAAGACGGTCGCTCTCCCGACGAGCCTCTTCCAAAGGGCTCCAATCCCCTCCCCTAGTCCGGTCCAGGGCGGCAAAGGCCAACCCAGTGGCGCAGCTCCACCGGGGCACCACCAGGGCCACTCGCAAAGCTGGCAGAGAGAATGGGGACAGATCATCCCCTATGCCTTCCCCCCGCCCTCCGGGCCATGAGGAGGCGAGAAAGGGCACATCAGCCCCCAGCGACGCCACCGCCGAGACGTCGGGAACGGGAAAGCCCTGCTGACGGGCCCAGGAAAGAATCGCCGCCGCATTGCCGCTTCCCGCCCCCAATCCACTCCCCGGGGGAATCTGTTTTTGCAGCTCCACTTCAAAAAAAGGGAATGCCTTGTGGTACTGTCTCACCAGGGCCAGGGCCCGAAGTACCAGGTTTTCCCCCGAGATGGGGACCTCGCTCCGGAGGTGCAAAAGATCTCCCCTCCCAGCCCCAGACCGGATCCGGAGTCTCATGGCTTCCAGCGGCCCCACTCGGAGAAAAAGGGAGTGAAGGGCATGATACCCGTCCTCCCGTCGTCCCGTCACCCGGAGAGACAGGTTCACCTTGCCCCACGACGCCACCACGTGCTCCATCTGAACCTCCCACCACCACGAAAAAGGCCCCGGGCGTCCCCGCGCCGGAGCCTTTGTTCACCGCCCGAACCGAAGGCCCCAGGGCCAAAAGGCCGGGGCCTCACGCCCCGGGGATATCCCCTCGCCGGGGGAAAGTCGAGCTACCCTTTCCGGGGGTCAGGGATCAGCTCCAGCTCCACTTCCCTAGTCAGCACCTCTGCGTAACTAAAAGAGACCGTGCTGTTCTGGGACTCGACGAAGAGGGTGAAGAGTTTAGGATAGGTCTCCACGAGCACTCCCTGGCGCTCCTCCACCTTCCGTCGCCCCTTAAGCGCCTTATAACGCAGGCACGCGCCCTTATGCGCCATGAGTTCTTCCCTAATCTGCGAAAGGCTGCACCCCATCAAGCCCACCTCTGCTTTCCTAAGCTCGGGGAGATTTTATCATACTTTCCCTCTTTTCGCAAAGGGTATTTTTTTCACTTTGTCAAGAAGTCCCCGACGATTTCGATCCGATGGGGCCTGGGGGCCACAAAAAAAGTTACCAAAACCCTTGGGCCCGTCGAGGCCTCGAATAAAGATATCTCATAGCTCCATCGGACCGCGCCGGGGCACGTCAAAAGTGACGCTGGCCTCCCGGGGATCGCCATGGGGCGGTGCCATGGCGAGCAAAGTTCCATACCGCCATGTATTGGTCGTAGAGATAGAGGAAGAGATCATCCACCTGGTTAACGTCGGGAAGCTCTATCAACAGAGCCGAAGAAGAAGAGGCCAGGAAGTTCTTGACCGCTGGAGGCATCTGATTGTCGTAGATCACCACCATGTGTCCCGCCTGAGCCTCCGCCAAGGTCCTCTCAAAGACATCCATGCGCTCGCCCCGCCCCCAGGCCTGGACCATATCCCAGGAGGGAGTCACGTGGCGCTTTCCCGCAGCGGCCGTCCAGAGCGCTAGCTCGAGGGATAGGTTTAGTAAGGGAACTTCCGACAATAGCTGTCGCCCTACCCCCACAGTGCTCTCCAGCCTCGACTGAAATTCCGCCAGACGGCGCTGGTAGTACCGATAGTTATCTCCATCGAAGGCCGCCAAGGCCTTTAAAATCTCCTGGCCGAGGAAGGGCATGGTGGCGGGGTCCAAAAAATTTCTCTTGCCTTCCTGGCGAAGATAGGGCATATCGGAAAAAAGAAGGCGAACCCGGGCATCAGGGACGTTTCCCAGGTCGAAAAGCCCCTTTTCTTCTCGATCGAGGGCGATGATCCACGCCCCGGCGGGGGGGCGTTTGAAGCGCACCAACTGCCCCCGGTCATTCCATCCAGAAAGGGGGTGCACTTCCACGCACACCCCCCCCAGGAAACGCGCCATCAGGGCAAGCCAAGGCGACGTGACCCAAATCGAGAGGCGCTCCGGCTTTGGGGTGGCCTCCGCCGGGGACCCCCACACCAGCGCCCCCACAAGAAGTCCCAGGAGGAGCGCCCCCCGATATCGGAGTCCCCGGGAAGGGTCAGCTCGTCGCATACCGCCGGAGTTCTTCCGTGGAAGGGAACGCTAAAGGCGTCCCTCGGGCGGCGGCGTAGGACCACACCAGGTTTCTCAAAAGAAGCGCCACCGTGACGGGCCCCACCCCGCCGGGAACCGGAGTGAACGCCCTCCGGGGGGCGTCGTCGTCCCAGAGGACGTCACCCACCAGAGATCCGTCTTCCTGGACGTGAATCCCCACGTCCACCACCACCGCGTCGGGGCGCAAGCCATGGCTTCGGACGATCCCCCGTTGCCCCGCCGCCACCACCACTATCTCTGCTCGGGAGAGGTGTTCGGTCGTGGACCGGGAACGGCTGTGAAGTACGGTAACTGTGGCGTGGCGGTGTAGCAGCAAAAGGGCCACCGCCCGTCCCACGGAGACGCTCCGGCCCAGGACCACGGCCTCTTTTCCGGGAAAATCTCCCCATCCATACCACTCGGGGAGGAGGACCGCCGCTTCGGCGGTGCAGGGCAAGGGCACTTGGGAATCCCCCATGTACATGCGGCCAATGTGATCAGGATGCAGCCCCTCCACGTCTTTCCTGAGGGGGATGAGAGATCGGAACTCATCCTCCCATCCCCGGGGAAGGGGGTGCTCCAGGAAGATGCCATCCACCCCGTCGTCGTCACCCCAGCGCCGTAGCACCTCTCGAGCCTCTTCCCGGGATGCCGAAGCCTCCAAATGGACGACGCGGGCCTCCCCTCCCAACGCATCTACGGCCTTCACCTTTTGGATCCTATAGGCCGTCGAGGCGGGGTCGTCCCCCACCTGAAGAATAGCCAAAGAGGCCTTGCGCCCTCCCCCTAGAGATCCTAGGGTGTGAGCGCACCAACCCCTTAGCGCCCCCGCCAGGGGCTTTCCCCGCATCTCTCGCATCAGACTAACTTTTCTTCCACCAAGGGAAGCACTTCGTCAGCGGTGGCCAGGGTAACTGCCAGCGCATCCTCTAGTTCCCGCCGAAGCCGAGCAGCCACATCTTGGTCTTTTAGCGCCAGAAGGTTCGCCCGCACGTTGTACGCCGCCGCCAGGGCCGCCGCCCGGGCGAGGAGAGCCGCCGTCCCCGCATCGGTGACCGCATTGCGGTTGCCACGCGCCACCGCTTCCCGGGCCAGGCGGGCCATCTCCCCCATGGCCCGGACGGTCTCCAAGGGGATGCGAGCCGCATGGAGCAGGGCCTCTTGCATGGCCTTCGATCGTTTCGCCTTCTGGTCCTCGGTGTCTTTGGGGAGTTTCATGGCCTCCATGAAGGCATTAAAAGAATTGGCATCTTGGGACAAAAGATCCAAAAAACGGATCCGCAAGGCGTCTGCCTCGTCCCGGAGCCGCTCCATGCCCTCCCATTCGTCCCGATACTTCTCCTTTCCCACAGTCAAGCGCGCCACCATGGCCGCCAAGGCCGCCCCCAGGGCTCCCCCCAAGGCCGCGACGCTTCCCCCTCCCGGGGCCGCCGACTCGGACGCCAGTTCTTCCAGGAAAGATCTCACGCTTAGGTTCGTCAGCTCCATGTCCTTTTCTCCCCTTCTGATTTTACTCGCCCCCTTGCCCCTTCCCGGGGCGAGGGAGACCTATCCCCAAGCACCCTCCGATCCGATCTTCCGATCCGAGGAGGCGACAAAAAAAGGCCCTTTACCGGCAATATTTGGTCCCGCACCCCTCGTCCTCCGCCCTTCGAGGGGAAGAAGGGCAACATCGTCTTAAGCCACGCGCTCCCCCATCTTGTACACCTGGGTCACCGGGGAAACCCCCGCGTGGTAGGCCAGGATCGCGGGACTATCGCCGTCCAGCAAGAGGAAATCCGCCTTCTTCCCCCGGTCCAGGCTTCCCACCTGGGAGGCCTGGCCTATGGCGTAGGCGGCGTTGAGAGTGGCCCCCGTCAGGGCCTCCTCGGGAGAAAGGTACATGTTAAGCACCGCCAGGCCAAAGACAAAGGGCATGGATTCGGTGAAACTGGATCCCGGGTTACAGTCCGTAGCCAGCGCCACCGGCAAGGCCAGATCGATCATCGTCCTCCCCGCCGCATAGGGCTTTCGGAGGCTATAGGCGGTCGCCGGAAGCAAGACGGCCACGGTGCCCGCCTTGGCCATGGCCCGCAGTCCCTCCTCTCGGGCCGCCAAAAGGTGTTCCGCCGAAATGGCGCCAAGCTCGGCCGCCAGCTCGGCTCCTCCCAGGTCGTGCACCTCGTCGGCATGGACTTTGAGCCCCAGGCCGTGCCTTCGGGCGGCTTCCAAGATGCGGCGGGTTTGAGGAACGGAAAAGACCCCCTCCTCGCAAAAGACATCACAGAAAGAAGCGATGCCTTGTTCTTGCACCGCTGGAATCATTTCTTCCACGAGGAGCGCCACGAAGTCGTCCCCCCGCCCCCGGTATTCCTCGGGGACCGCATGGGCCCCCATGAAGGTGGCCACCACATCCAGGGGCGTCTCCCGGGCTATGCGCCGCACCACCTGAAGCATACGTAGTTCCGTGGCCGTGTCCAAACCATATCCACTTTTAATCTCCACTGTGGTGGATCCCCGCCGGAGGGCCGAAGTAGCGTGGGCCAAGGTAGTCTGGTACAGGGCTTCGTCAGAGGCCTCGCGCACGGCCCGGACAGAAGACAGGATACCTCCCCCCGCCTTGAGGATGTCCAAATATGGAGTTCCCTGGAGGCGAAGGCCAAATTCCTTCTCTCGGCGCCGGGCGAAGCACATGTGGGTATGGGGGTCCACGAAACCGGGGACCAGACATCGCCCCTCCCCGAAGATTTCCTGGTCCACGTCGAATCCCTGGGCTTCACGCAGTACCTCTTCTTCGGAGCCCACCGCCGCCACTCGGCCCTCTCGCACCAGCAGAGCTCCCCTCTCCCAGTCGGCCACCCTTCCCTGGTCGGGCCCCGCCAGGGGGCGTCCTGGGTCTTGGGGGGTCACCACGCGCACCGACCGAAAGAGCTTGACGGTCATGACGTTTCCCCCATCATCTCCAATAGACGGAGTTCGATGATCTGCTTGGGGTCGAATCCCGCGATCTGCATGTAGTACGCCGCGCTGGAAAGCACGGCGTCGGCAGGCACCATGCCGTAAACCTCGCTCTCCACCACAGCCACCCCCCAACGCCGGGCCTCCATGCGCACCATCTCGAGCACCCGATATATGGCGTTTTTCTCATGGTCCACGATGTTCATGCTGACTTGCACCATGCCCCGGTCTTCCAAGGCCAGGCCAATGCCCTTCACGTGGCAAAGCCCTCCACTGGAGGCCCGGACGGCGTTGGCGATCTCTTTGGCCACTCTCGCATCCGTCGTTCCCAGGTTGACGTTGAAGGCCACCAGGAATTTCCGGGCGCCGATGACCGACGCTCCGGCGGTGGGGTGGAGTCCGGGTCCTCCCACATCCGGCCGCCGCTCCTCCCGGAGGCACTCTTCTTTCAGGGTCTCGTACTGCCCCTTGCGGATGACCTCCAACCGGCGTCGCTCCGGTCGGAGGGCCGCGTCCTCGTAGAAGTAGACGGGGATTTTCGTCTCCTCCCAGTAGCGCTGGCCAAAGTCGCGGGCCAGAGCTGCGCACTCTTCCATGGTAATGTTGCGCAAAGGAACAAAGGGGGTCACGTCCACCGCTCCCACCCGGGGGTGTCCCCCCACGTGGGTGTTCATGTCGATGTGGCGCAAGGCCACCTGGGCGGCCTCAATGAGGGCATCCTGGATGGGTTCGGGCTCCCCCACGAGGCTCACCACCAGACGGTTGTGGTCCTCGTCCGCCCGATAGTCGAAGAGGTAGCACCCTCGACGCCCCTGAAAGGGGGCCACCAGGGCATCGATGATCTCGGGCCGACGTCCCTCGCTGTAGTTGGGCACACACTCGATCAACTTCGTCGCCATTTTTACGACCTCCTAGTCTTCGAACTCATTTCACGGTCAAGCCCCGGTGGAGGGGCTCTCTAACATCGTCGATTCCCGAAAAGGGAGCTCCTCCATCGGGCGAAGACCCCTTCGGCAGGGCCATCCCCGAGGGAAACTCCGCGCCACCAGGGGTACCTCGGGGAACCAAAAGATTCCAGAATGGTGGTTCAGGCCAGATCCCCCACCGCCCCCTCCACCGCCCGCAGGAGGGTCCCCTCGGATACCATGGCCAGGGCTTCATGCATGAGGGGAGAAAGGAATGCATCTTCCCGCACAAAGGGCACTCGATCCCGCAAGGCTTCGTAGGCCGCCCGGGTTCCCCTCCCCGGACGCAGGGGTTTACTGAATTCCAACCCCTGGCAGGCCGTCATCACCTCGATACCCACCACGCGGCAGACATTGTCCAGGATCATCCGCCCCTTGCGCGAAGCATACATGCCCATGGAAACGTGGTCTTCCTGGTTGGCCGAAGTGGGGATGGAATCCACCGATGCGGGGTGGGCCAGGACCTTGTTCTCGGACACCAAGGCGGCACTGGTGTACTGGGGAATCATGAATCCGCTATTAACGCCACTTTCTTCCACCAGGAAGGGGGGAAGACCCGACAGCTTGCCGTCCACCATCCGGGCCTGGCGCCGTTCGGAGATGTTTCCCAGTTCGGCCACCGCGATGCCAAAGAAATCCATGGCGAGGGCCATGGGTTGGCCGTGGAAATTCCCCCCGCTTAGGGCCTCACCGTCGGCGGGGAAGATCAGGGGGTTATCCGTGACGGCGTTGATCTCCACCGCCACTTTCTGTCTGACGTACTCCAGGGCGTCTCGACTGGCGCCGTGGACCTGGGGGACGCAGCGAAGCGAATAGGCATCCTGCACCCGCTGATGTCGGTACTTCTCCACGATCTCGCTATCTTCGATGAGGCGCCGCATGTTCGAAGCCACGAGCTTTTGCCCCACGTGGGGGCGCAACTCGTGGGTCCGGGCGTCGAAGGCGTAGGGAACGCCGTGAAGGGCCTCCAAGGAAAGGGCGGCGGCCACGTCTGCCGTCTTGGCCAGAGACAGGGCGTCGGCCAGGGCCAGGGCCCCCACGGCGGTCAGGGCCTGGGTGCCGTTATTGAGGGCGATGCCTTCCTTGGGGTGCAGGGCGATGGGCTCCAGTCCCTCCATCTGGAGGGCTTCCATGGTGGGCATGCGCCGCCCCCGGAAGATCACTTCCCCCAGCCCCAAAAGGGTGATGGCCATGTGGGATAGGGGGCAAAGGTCCCCGCTGGCACCCACGGAACCCTGGCATGGGATCACCGGATGAATCCCAAGATTGAGGTAGTGGAGCAATCGGGATAGGGTCCCCAGGGTAATGCCGGAAAAACCACGGATGAGGGTGTTGATGCGCAGGAGCATGGCCGCCCGGACCACATCCTCCGGGAAGATCTCCCCCATGCCGCAGGAATGGCTTACCAGAAGGTTTCTTTGAAGAAGTTCCCGCTTATCCGGAGGGATTACCACGTGAGACAGGTCTCCAAAGCCCGTGGTGATGCCGTAGACCACTTTGCCTTCCCGGGCCCAGGACGCCACCAGGTCGGCGCCACGATCCACAAAGGTCACCGCCGCCGGATCCAGGGCGACCCGACGAAAGTGGCGCGCCACGTCCACCACGTCTTCGATCGTCAGGGAATGTCCGTTTAGCTCCAATACCGGTGCTTGCATCTCCTTACCCCTCCCTTTGCGCATTTTTTGAGCGGCGGAGTTGCGACGGCCCGGGACGCCAATCTCGCCCCCGACTTTTTACAGGACCATGCCGTTATCTTCTCCGCAGTACCCACACTTCCCTGATGTATCTAGGGAATTATGGAATATAGTATACC
>ENA-UPSM01006047-UPSM01006047.1-activated-sludge-metagenome-genome-assembly--contig:-NODE-6047-length-11512-cov-163.300253_pt1 | contig 11512 bp, 8 predicted proteins | sample MGYA00238181_ERZ773283 | MGnify/ENA primary metagenome ERZ773283 (study PRJEB29023, sample SAMN05720199) | activated sludge metagenome | isolation source: Anaerobic digester | place: Japan... | reverse complement strand
ATTCTGGTATCCGTATCATCATGATTACCGGCGACTATGGACTTACCGCAGAAAGTATTGCTCGTCGCATTGGCATCGTAAGCGGAGAAAACTTGCGCATCATTACCGGTGCCGAGTTAGAGAATATGACCGATGACTCTCTGATAGAGGCGGTAAAGGAGCAAGTGATATTTGCGCGTGTTGCCCCTGAACATAAATTGCGTGTGGTCAGTGCCCTGCAAAGCCAAGGAAATGTCGTCGCTGTGACAGGTGATGGCGTCAACGATGCCCCCGCTCTCAAGAAAGCCGATATCGGTGTAGCTATGGGGCTCTCCGGCTCCGATGTGGCTAAAGAAGCCGCGGATATGATCCTCCTTGATGACAATTTCAGTTCAATCGTCAACGCCATCGAAGAAGGGCGTGCAGTATATGAAAACATCAAGCATTTCACAACCTACGTCTTTACCAGTAACACACCTGAAGCCGTACCCTTCATCGTCAATTCTTTCACAGCAGGACGTGTTCCGATTGCCTTGAACGTTATGCATGTCCTAGCCATTGACTTAGGGACTGATATTGTGCCTGCGCTCTCGCTAGGAGTTGAGCCCCCTGAACCAGGCACGATGGACCGTCCTCCGCGCAAGCTGACGGATCATTTGATTACCAAAGAACTTTTGATACGTGCCTACTTGGTATTGGGTCCCGTTCAATCCTTAGCAGCTATGTCTGCGTTCTATTTCTATTACTGGACTAATGGCTATGCAGGTCAGTGGATCAATCTACCTGCAAGCGGGCCTATTTACCGCTCAGCAACGGCGATGGCGGTGGCGGCGGTAGTATTTTCGCAAATTGGCAACTTATTTACGATGCGCTCATCGACCCGCTCCGTCTTCAAGACGCCACTTTTTACCAACCCCATGATTTGGGTCGGCATTGCGTCAGAATTGTTGCTCGTGCTTGCCATTGTATATGTGCCTTTCATGCAGGATTTTATCGGCACTGGCCCGTTTGAAGCAAAATATTGGTTGTTCCATTTATTATGGGTTCCCAGCCTTCCACTTGTAGATTCCATTTGGAAGGCAGTTCAAAACCGCAAGGAAAAACAAAAATTGGCTCAGTCTGCAAAAGGAGAAGTACTATGAAAGTAATCATTATTGGGTGCGGGCGAGTGGGAGCCGGGCTCGCCAAAGCTCTAAGTATTCAGAACATCGATGTATCTATCATCGATAGTGACCCCAAATCCTTTAATTTGTTAGGACCTACTTTCAAAGGCAAGAAGTTTGTCGGCATTGGCTTTGACCAAAAGGTGCTCTCTGATGCTGGGATTGAGCAAGCCGATGCTTTAGCCGCGGTGACTGCCTCGGATGAAGCAAACTTGGTCGCTGCCCGCATGGCAAAGGTGGTTTATCGCGTCCCCCGCGTTACTGCGCGGGTCTATGAACCTGAAAAAGCGAAGATTTACCGCCGCATGGGCATCCAGACGGTCTCACCGGTCACCTTAGGGATTGACCGCATGACCAGTCTGATCATAAACCCACAGCTGGTGATTGAGCGCATGATTGGTGCTGGGCAAGTGCGCCTGGTGGATGTGGATATCACCCCGCAGCTGAATAACCACTCGGTGAAAGAAACTGAGGTGCCAGGCGAGTTGCACATTGTGGCGATCACCCGCAGCGGCAAGACCTTCCTGCCAAACCCAGCAACAAAATTCAAAACGGGTGATATCGCTCATCTTTTTGTAACCACTGGCTCCACCAATAAAGTCAAGCGCATTTTTGGTGAGTAAGCACAAGCGGAAGGAGAAACGAACATGAAAGTTATGATTATTGGCGGTGGCAAGGTCGGCACATACTTAGCAAATTACTTACTTAGCGAAAATCACGAAGTGCGCCTGATTGAATTGCGCCCTGAAGAAAAATCCAGAATACTTTTGGACGTGCCCGAAAGCGCCCTTTATTTTGGCAGCGGCACCGATCCTGATACTTTAGAGGCAGCCGGCATTCGCAAGATGAATGTGGTTGCAGCTGTCACCGGAATCGATGAAGTCAACCTGGTCGCGACCAGCTTGGCACGCTTCGAATTTATGGTCCCGCGCACCATTGCGCGCATCAATCACCCCAAAAACGCTTGGATGTTCACCGAAGTGAACGGCGTTGACGTGGCGCTCAACCAGGCAGACCTGATGGCAGCCTTGATCGCTGAGGAAATGTCCTTAGGCGATATGATCACCTTGCACAAGCTGCGCCGTGGCAAGTTTGACTTAGTTGAGGAAAAGGTTGCCCCCAATGCTATTGCCTGTGGAAAAAAGCTGAAGGACCTCAAGCTGCCCGACCAAACGACCATTGTGGCAATCATCCGCAGCGGCGAGCTGATTATCCCCTCCGGCGATCTGCAGTTCGAACCCGCTGATGAGGTCCTGGCAGTAGTACATAGCAGCCAAAAGAAAGAATTGGCAAAATTTTTCGACCGCGTCATCTAAACGGCTCAAAATCGAAAAAATATCCCTGTCATAAGCTTCCAGGGATATTTTTGCTTTTTTAGTAGCCGGAAAAGTAAATTTCAAACAGCGCTTTATGGTAGGATTGACTCAGATTTTATTGAGATAATTGGCAGGTAATATTATGTTTAGAACCCGTTTTGCCCCCAGCCCCACTGGCTACATGCACATTGGCAATTTGCGCACTGCGCTGTATGCTTTCCTCTTAGCGCGCAAACATCATGGCACTTTTATTTTGCGCATTGAAGATACCGATCAAACCCGTAACGTGCCTGAGGCTGTGGATGCCATCTATAAAAGTTTGGCTTTAGCCGGCATTACATACGACGAAGGCCCCGATAAAGACGGCGGCAGAGGGCCTTATGTGCAAAGCCAGCGGCTGCCTATCTACAAAAAATACGCTGAGCAGTTGATTGCTTCAGGCGATGCCTATTACTGCTTCTGTAAAAAGGAAGCACAAACTGATAATGAGGAATCGCCGGGGATCGCAGAACAAAAACGCGACCCTTGCCGTTACTTAACCATGGAGCAGGTAGCTGCTCGCTTCGCGGAGGGTCTCATCCCAGTCATCCGCCAGCGCATCCCTGATCAAGGCAGCACCACCTTCGTTGACCATGTTTACGGCGAGATCACTGTCGAAAACACACAATTAGATGATCAAGTGCTGCTCAAATCGGATGGGTTCCCCACCTATAACTTTGCCAATGTAGTAGATGACCACCTGATGGAGATCACCCACGTCATCCGCGGGCAAGAATACCTTTCCTCTACACCAAAGTACAACCTGCTCTATCAGGCTTTTGGCTGGCAGATCCCAGAATACGTTCACCTGCCCCTCATTCTGCGCGAAGATGGCGCCAAGCTCAGCAAACGTGCCGGCGATCCTTCCTTTGAGGACCTGGTACAGATGGGCTTTTTACCAGAGGCGATTGTCAATTACGTGGCTTTGCTGGGTTGGAACCCGGGGGACGAACGTGAGATTTTCACCATGGAAGAACTCATCGAGGCTTTTGATATCGAACGCATCAACAAGTCTAGCGCTGCCTTTTCGCTGGAGAAACTCACCTGGCTGAATGGCGAACATATTCGTCGGCTGGATCCACAAAAATTCCACGAACTTGCGCTGAAGTATTATCCTGAAGGTGTGCGCCACCTGGACTTGGAAAAAATCAGTCGCCTCATCCAAATCCGCATCGAGCGCTTCACTGAAATCCCCACAATGGTGAAGTTCCTTTATGAGCTGCCAGACTATGACGCAGCGCTTTTCGAGAATCCCAAGTCCAAATCGACACTGCAATCCAGCCGCGAAATCTTACAGGAGGTCATCCCCCTTTTAGAAGGGATCACCCAGTGGTCAAACGAGTCGCTCTTCTCTGCACTCAAAGAGTTTGCAACACTCCACGGCTATAAGATCGGCACCGTCATGTGGCCCATCCGCACAGCGCTTTCCGGTTTGTTTGCCTCACCGGGTGGTGCAACTGAGCTTGCCGACCTACTCGGTAAAGACGAAACTCTGCGCCGCCTGAAAATCGGCTTGGCTAAATTGCAGCCATAGAAAGAAGATGAAAACCGCCCGAATTTGCGTCAGTCAGGGCGGTTTTTTGGAATAATTCTTGCACAAAAACTAACAAGATTAACGTGCTAAGAAACTGACCATGAACATACTCCAGGATTTCGCCTTGGCTCTTGTGGATTTTCCCACTGCCTTGCCCTATTACCTTGTGCTGCTGGCAGCCAGCGGCTTAGCATTTTTAGCTGCTAACCGAGCAACGAACACTGGCGAGCAGCTCGCTCTGCCATTACGTACGGCTTTCTTGGTTGTGTTCTGCTCACAGCTTGTTTTGCTGACCTTAAGCCTGCTGCTCTTTCAGGGTTATTCCGATATAAATGATTTCTTCCCTTTGGTTTATCAAACCATAACCTTTATCACTTTGGTCTGGATTGTTTGGGCATTGGCGTTTCCACAAGCTAAAGGGTGGCTGAGGCACATACCGATCATTCTGACCTTGGTGGCTTTCCTGGCTGGCTCAGTCAATGTTAACTTTATTCCCGACCAAAGTGCTGCTTTTGGAAGCAATTGGGTTCAAAAGGTTTGGGCAGGGGCATCTCTTGGGCTTCTAATTGCTGGCATTATTTCGATCCTTTCTCGCAAGCACTTCTTTAAATTAGAAGGATTTTTAGTTCTCTTAATTGCAGCATTAGGTTACTTAGTTTACTTATCTAACCCAGTATCCGCTGCACTGCCTTCCGCCGTTGCACTCAGCCAGTTACTTTACTATCCGCTTTTGGTCAGCATTGCTTGGCAAACGCAACCCAAGCCAGCCATAGTCCACCAAGTTAACCCGCTGCCTGCCTCGCCCCTGATGGCGGAAGCATTCCTCGAGCTCAACCTGCAGACCGAGCAGGAGCAGATCCGCAATGCGCTTACCCACAGCCTGAGCGTTTTCTTGATGAGCGATTTGCTTGGGTTGGTGGAGCGCACCTCAGAGGGTAACCTGCGCGTGAGCAACATTTATGACTTGATCCGCGAGGCTTGGCTGCCGGTTTTTGAGCTCATCCCGGAGCAGGTGCCTCAACTTAGTGCGCATTTTGAAGACGGATTGCCCCTCAGCGCAAACAAAACAGAGGAACTGGCTGAGGAAAAAGCGGCGCTCCTTCAAGCGTTGGGCTATAATGCCAGCGGCTGCTTGTTCCTTTACCCGCTCAAAGGAGAGGGAGAAACCCCCAAATATGCACTGCTATGCCTTACCCCTTATACCAATCGCGCTTGGACGCCTGAGGATCAATCGCGCCTAAGCGTCATTGCAGAAAAAATCGGGCGGGTTTTGGATAATTCCGCTGCGACTGAAGCTCAAGCAAGAGCTGTTGAAGAATTGCGCATCAACCTCAACCAGATGCAACGCCAAAATGCGCACTTAGGAGAAGATTTGGAGCGCCACCAAAAGCTGCTTGCTGAGTTGCGTCAGGAATATCTGCAAGTTAAGAACCGTTATTCGAAGGAAACCCAACTCTGGGCTGAGCGCCAAAAGTTCCTCGAAGGCAAGTTGGCAAACTTAGAAGAAACACTCCAAGAACAAGCGGCTGTTTTTGCGGAAGTGGAAAGCTTGCGCCGCCAAAAAGCCGAATTGGAAGCAACGCTTACTAAGAACAATGAGAAGTTAGTCAGCCTCAAAAACGCTTTAGCAAGTGCACAAGAGCTGCTCAGCGGCGAAAGCCTTACTTCTACCACTAAGGTTGAGCCAGAGGCAAGCGAAGTCTCAGAAATGCTTTCTGGGAATCAGGTTGCCGCTGCCCTGGAAGCAACGCTGAAAGAGAGCGCCAATACCCTCGATTCCCACACGATCCAGCTTGAAAACCGACTTCAGGCATTACCCTTGGTCCCTCGAAGAGTCCTTGCTACACTGCAAAAAGTGCTGCAGAGTTTAGTGAGCAATGCCATAGCAGCTTCACCTCAGGGGAGCAGCATTTCTGTTGAACTTCTACCTTCTGACGATCAAACCCTCCCTGAGAGCTTAGAAATCCGCGTGACAGATCAAGGCGGCGGGCTCAGTGAGGCAGAGCAACATGCTTTCCTCAGCTTCGTAACGGGAGCGGAAAACGACATTCCCAAGAGCATTGGTAACGCGGGAGCGTTACAGCAAGCCGTGGCGCTTGTCCAGGCAGCCGGCGGACACTGGTGGATCCATGCGGAGCCTGGCTGCTCGAGTACCTACCGGGTGAGCTTGCCGCTTGATGAGCATGATGCACTTTCCCAGCGCAGCATAGAAGATTAAAATGAACCTTAAAAAGTACCAGCGGAGAGAGCCGTAAAGAGCTTATGAGACTAAATCAACATCAAAAAATTACTTTAGCAGTTTTTATTGTGCTTACACTCTCGTTTGTTGGTGTGATCTTTTCAGCTGCCTTGGTGCGCGGCATGGCTAATTCTGCCTCATCCAAATACCAGATCAGTCTTAAGGACTACCCACCCACCGCCACCCCTTTCCAACCTAATGCTTTTGCTAATATCCTGGAAGATGGCACGATTGAACTATTACCGCAGCCAGTCCATACGCCCACGCCCGTGCCAGTAATCTCGGAGGATCAGCTGCCCGACCGCCAGATGAACATCCTGCTCTTAGGCGTAGACGACTTTGCAGCGAATGGTTTTCGTACCGACGTGATCATGCTGCTCTCTCTCAACCCAAAACATAACTCCATCAGCTTGGTATCATTCCCGCGGGATCTTTATGTCACCATCCCCGGTTACTGGTCTAACCGGATTAACACCGTTTGGGGATTGGGCGGCTTTGAGTTGCTGGCAGATACCTTCGAAGTCAATTTTGGCATTCATCCGCAATACTATATGATGGTCAATTACAATGGGTTTAGAGATGTGGTTAATAGCTTGGATGGCATTGATGTGGTCGTAACCCAAGAATTACAGGATTCCTGTGGACGAGACGCCAGCGGTTGGTGCATTATTAAACCGGGCACAGTACACATGGATGGCGACATGGCATTGTGGTATTCACGCTCCAGATTGACCAGCAGCGACTTTGACCGTAACAGACGGGCACAGGAAGTTGTTAAAGCGATGTTCACCAAGGCAATGAACTTAAACATGCTCCCCAAGGTACCAGAGCTATATGGGCTCTACCGCGAGTATATCGATACCAATGTGCAGCTCCTTGATATTCTCCCTTATCTGCCCTTAGCGTCTGAGGTTATGAAAACAGGCAACATCAATCAGTATGCCATCGGTCCCGAAGTGGTCAGCAACTGGATCACCGCCGAAGGCGCAATGGTCCTCATTCCCAACTATTACGGAATTAGTGCAATCTTGAGCGAAGCACTGTACCTGAATGAATAAGGGTTTACCCCCTCATTGTATTTAATGCCTTCTCTCATAAACTGTATACCATGTGCTGACCCCGCACAATAATCAATTGACAGTTCCCCTCAATTAGCATACACTATTGTAAATATTAGCTATGCGAAACACAAGCGAGGACTTATGGATCCATCTTCAGAAAGCCTATCAGCTCATATCACCGAGCATACCCTGCTCCCACCGGCTACCCAAGCCTGGAAAATCTATTTGCACGATCAAGGGCGCACAAATAACACCCTCAAAGCTTTTTCGGCAGATCTTTCCCTTCTAGCAGATTTCCTCCCACCGGATAAACCCTTAGGGCAGATTACCACCAAAGACCTTGAGGACTTCCTCGATTGGCTGCAAAACGATCGCAACGTGCCCTGCAGCCCAAAGACACTCTCCCGCCGCATTACCTCAATCAAATCCTTTTTCCGGTGGTTGACCGTGAACGGCGTTCTTTCCCACAATCCTGCCGAAAAGATCGTGCAAAAGACGGTTGTCAGCCCGCTCCCGGAGGTGCTCACTGCCGCGGAGCAAGAAAAAGTGCTGGATGCTGCTGAAGCCATGCGCACTGCTGCCAACCCAGACCTGCGCCCGTATGTGCTCTTGCGCTTACTGCTTGAAACTGGCTTAAAGAAAGGCGAATGCCTGCACCTGATGACCAATCACGTGGAACTGGAAGGACCGGAAGCTCCACGCATCTTTGTGCGTTATTCCAGCCCGCGCTACCGCTACAAAGAACGCAATATTCCCGTTTCCCCGGAGTGGGCAGAGGCTTATCGAGAATACATCCAACGCTACGATATTAAAAACCAAGTCTTTCCGTGGTCTCAGCGGCGCTTGGAATATCTCCTCGAAGATGTGGGCAACGCAGCCGGCTTAGATAAGCACCTCTCCTTTGATATGTGCCGCTGGACCAGTGCCCTGAATGACTTGACCGCTGGTATCGATACGGATAAAATCCGCCAGAAACTGGGCATATCCAAGATTCAGTGGCGCGAGGTTTATGCTAAACTGCAAAGCTTAGCAAAAGAGTTAGGTTATAAGCTCTCTTCAACCTCCCCAGCTGAAGTGTTGGATGAACTAAATTAATAAGAAAGATCGTCAATATGCAAACAAAACAGCGGAAATCCGCTTCACCTATTCTAATTGCGCTTGTGGTGGTCATCCTCATAGGCGCAGCGCTTCTGGCAGCCATTAGCCTTAATCAAGTGCGTGCCGGCAACGGAGCTTTTATCAGCAACTTATGGGGCAGTAACGCCACAGAAGCATCTGCTGACCTTTATCTAGAAGGCAATAGTGCTGCTTTGCCCATTCCACCATACGTCAAAACAATAATGCTCTTGGGATCAGACTACAGCCCGGGAGGCGGTCACCGTACGGACGTGATGCTACTAGCAGCCTTCAACCTCAAGAATGGCAAGATCAACTTGTTTTCCTTCCCCAGAGACTTGTGGGTAGAAATTCCAGGTTATTACCCGCAACGCTTGAATGTCGCTGAACCTTTAGGCGGGTATGAGCTCTTAGGCGATACCTTGGCATATAACTTCGGCTTCCGCCCAGATCATTATGCCATTGCCGATTTTGAAGGCTTCAAGCTTGTCGTTGATTGGCTCGGCGGTGTAGACGTCAAGGTTACGCAACACATGGAAGACTCCTGCGTTTTCACGCCTGAAGGATGGTGCGTGGTCGAACCAGGCACGGTCCACATGGACGGCGACTATGCACTCTGGTATGTGCGCGCCCGCCTTAATAGCTCTGATTTTGACCGCACCCGCCGCGCACAGGAGGTAATCCAAGCTATTGCCCGCAAAGCACTCAGCCCAGCTTACATCTTCCGTCTGCCTTCTTTTATCGAAACTGCTTTAGATGTGGTCGAAACGGATATGAGCGTTGCGGACATGTGGTTATATGCCTTCCCGCTTTCCAAATTTTTCAGGCAAGACTTGTTTACGACCTACACCCTTACCCCCAATGAAGCTGCATTTTACGTTACCGATGAGGGTGCCAGTGTTTTACTGCCGAATGTCCCTGCCATTCAAGCAATTTTGAAACAAGTTTTCTGGATTGAATAAAAGATGGCTTAGCGCTTGGGCACTGCTAAGTGGAGATGTAAAATCTCAGGCTCATCCCCAATTAGCCGCCAAGCCTGGGAAATGCGCAGCCCGCACACCCATAAAACTGAACCCTCAGAGAGCACCAATGGCCATTTCGCCCGTGCTCCCTGGGGGATTTTTTCATTAATAAAAAAATCGCTTAGCTTCTGATGCTTGCCTTGCATGCCAAGCGGTGCCCAACGTTCTCCGGGGCGCATACCGCGCACCTCCATGGGCAGCACCAGGTCAGCTGGGTTCAGCCAAGCATGCTGCCGATCTTGCTGCAGCTCTATGGGTTGGTTTTCGTAAACTTTTCGGCTTACCAATTCTGCTTCTAGCCGCCAGCCATGTGTCAACTGCAAAGGTTCCTCAAAATCGAGTGCATAGCTCTTTTCTGATGGCAGTTGTGGGAATTCTAGGAAACCCACCTTTGCTCGGGAATAGCCTAATTGAATCGTGTCGTGGTTCACCCAAACTTTGATCTTTGCTAAGAAATCCACCTGATTTTGTCCGTTCAGGATTGCCTTTCGTACCCGTTCGACGGCTTCATATCCAATGTTACGCAACCCGGGCACAAGTTCGTTGAGTGCGTGCATGAGCACGCGGCGTTGCAGACCTTCCTCTACGTTTAAAAAGCTGCCTTGATCCAGCAGCAACCAATTTTCTTGTTTGTTCCTCAGGCAAGCTTCAAAGGCTTGCTCCTCGAGCTGCTCAAGCAGGCGGGCATCCGATTGCAAGGCTAAGGTGTTCCTGAGCACCACTCGTTTGAATGCCGGGTTCACTTGTTCGAGCAACGGAATGACCTCCAAGCGCAGCCTATTACGAAAAAAGCTGGGGTCTTGGTTGCTTTCGTCACTCAAGAAGAGCAAGCCATGCTTCTGACAATAAGCCAAGGCTTCAGCATGAGAGACTTCCAACATCGGTCGTAAAATGGGCACTTGCGCGTTAAGTTCTTTCTGGTAGCTGATGGCTTGCATGCCTCGCAGCCCGTTGATCCCCGCACCTCGCAGGAAGTGCATTAAGACTGTTTCCACCTGATCATCAGCAGTATGCCCCACCACAACGCCACCAGCACCGCGCGCTTCGGCTAAATCTAAGAGAAACTGATAACGGCAAATTCTAGCAGCTTCTTCAATGCCTAATTTGTGTTCTCGAGCATAAGCCTGCACATCTGCTTTGCCAACTTCGCAAGGAAGCCCCCAGCTTTGCATCAACAGCTGAACCTGTTCTGCTTCTTGGGCTGAAGTGGGGCGCAAGCCATGGTCTAAATGACCGACAATTACAGCGATATTGGCTTTCCACAAGCAATGCGCTAAGGCTAAACTATCCGCCCCGCCAGAAACGCCGACCACAAGGGGTTGTGATGCGTCATACCCGCAGGTTTGAAACAAAGCCTCAAGAATTTTTTCGGCAATCATGTCAAAAATTATACCTTACGTACGCGAACCCTTTAGACAAGTATTCCATCGGGGATTAGTTACGGCTTACCCTTGGTCGGCTTGCATTTGATGTATACTAAGCACAGAGAAAAGAAGAAATGAACGCGCGCCCTATATTACTTGGCATAACTGGGAATATTGCCTCTGGTAAGAGCGCTGTCAGGCAATACCTCGAAAACGAAGGCGCCCTAACCATTGATGCCGATTTGTTGGCACAATCTACTTACTTCCCGGGCGGTCCAGCCTACCAACCCATATTGGACACTTTTGGGGACGATTTGTGCTTTGGGGATGGTCAAATCAACCGCTCCCGTTTAGGTCGCATCGTCTTTGCCGATCCAGCTGCTATGCAGAAATTGGAAGCTATCATCCACCCTTTGGTAACCGAGCAAATATTAGAAATCACTGCACGTGCTGAAGTTGGTTTGGTAGTCGTCGAGGCGATTAAATTGTTCGAGGCAGGGATCCACGAAAAGTGCGATGCTGTCTGGACGGTCGCTGCTAATGAAAACGTGCGCAAGGAAAGGCTCATGAACACGCGCGGCTTAACTGAAGCCGACGCCATGCGGCGCATTCGCTCCCAAAACCCCGAAGAGGAGAAAATTCGCCGCTCTGATTACGTCATTTATACCGATAACGACTT
>ENA-UPSM01006044-UPSM01006044.1-activated-sludge-metagenome-genome-assembly--contig:-NODE-6044-length-11516-cov-6.678911_pt1 | contig 11516 bp, 10 predicted proteins | sample MGYA00238181_ERZ773283 | MGnify/ENA primary metagenome ERZ773283 (study PRJEB29023, sample SAMN05720199) | activated sludge metagenome | isolation source: Anaerobic digester | place: Japan... | reverse complement strand
TCGTCGGCGAAGCCGTCGTGATCGAGGACGGCCACCCCGTCAGCGGTCAACCAGACGTCGCTCTCGAGGCCGGTCGCCCCGAGCCCGAGCGCCAACTCGAACGCAGCGAGCGTGTTCTCCGGAGCGCTCGCGCTCGCGCCACGATGGGCGAACAGGATCACGGAACGGTGCGGAGCGGGCCGGCAGACGCCGGTCAGTTCTGAGGGGGCGTCGGGCGAGGAGGATCGGGGGTCGGGTCCGGCGCGCTCGTCGGCGGCGATGTCACCGGCGGCTCCGTGGTGGGAGGAACCGTGACCGGGGGCTCCGTGGTGGGAGGAACCGTGACCGGGGGACGCGTCGTCGGAGGCGCCGTGACCGGGGGACGCGTCGTCGGAGGCGCGGTGACGGGCGGCCGCGTCGTGGGGGGCGTCGTCGCCGGAGGACGCGTGGTCGGCGGCGTCGTCGCGGGAGGACGAGTGGTCGGCGGGTTCGTCGCAGCGGGCGCCGGCGCGGACGGCGAGCTCGGGGCCGACGGCGAGCTCGGGGCCGACGGCGACGAGGCCGGCGACTCCGTCTTGGAGCCTCGTATCGCGGCGCCGAAGAACGCTGCCAGTGCGGAGCTGTTCGGCTTGTTCGTCGCCGCCTTGTCGGCGGTCGCCTTGGCCGATTTCGCCGCCGCAGCGGACTTGGCCGCACGGTTGGATCGGCCCGGCACCGTGGTGATGCCGAGGACCTGCGGCCCGCCGGCCTCGGCTTGGCCGACCGTCGCGGTGTCGTCGACGAACGTCGGATCGGCCGCCGTGGCGGCCGCCGCCGTCGCGGGTGCTGCCGTGTCGTCGACCGACGACGCTCCGATGTCGCCGTCACGACGAGGAGCTGCGGTCACGCCCGAACCGTCGGACGCGGCGAGCTGTTCGTCGGTGACGACGAGGTTGAGGCCACCCTCGCCGCCGCCCGTGACGACGACAACCAGTGCCACGACCACCGCCAACGCCAGACCGAGGCTGCTCAATCGCTGGCCCAGGCCGTAGCCGGCCCACGCGGCGAGGCCGCGTTCTCTCGCCGAGCGCGCCCGCTTGGCCACGTCCGCCGGAAGGTATCGAAGGTCGTCGAGTCGACGCCTCGCTGTATGACTGTTCCCCAGGTTCAGTTTCATGTCATGTCCGCCTCCCCCAGACACTAGATCGAACGGGCGGGCCGGTGGGCGACCTTGGGTAGGTTGGCCCCGCCATGGCCACACGACATCCCCCTGCCGATCATGCGCAGCGGGCCACCGACGATCGCTCACAGCGGGCCACCGTCGCCTACCTGGCCTTCCTCGGCATCGTCATGGCGGTCGGCGTGGACATCGCACTCCCGGCGTTCGCACGGATCAGCGACACGTTCTCGCTGCCGGACGGGGACGGCCAGGTGTCGTTGGTCGGAACGACGTACTTCCTCGGCATGGCGACCGGTCAGCTCGTGTTCGGCCCCGCGTCGGACCGGTTCGGTCGGCGCCGGTGCCTACAGATCGGGATCGTGCTCGCAGCGATCGGCGCACTCGGCGCCGCGATCGCTCCGTCGTTCACGTTGCTGCTGGTGGCCCGAGGTGTGTGGGGCCTCGGGGCGGCGGCGCCGGCGGTGCTGCGGACGGCGATCGCCCGCGACCTCTTCGACGGCGACGAGATGGCGCGGGTCGTGACCGTCATCATGGCGGTGTTCCTCATCGGCCCGATCTTCGTCCCGTCGTTCGGCCAGTTGATCCTCGCGTCCGGCTCGTGGCGTGCCGTGTTCGTCGCCGCGCTCGTCATCGCCGCCGTCGGGTTCGTGTGGACCCTCGCGTTCGGCGAGACCCTCCGACCGGAGGACCGTCGACCCCTCGCCGCCGGCCCGCTGCTCGAGGCGCTCGGCGCCGTCGTGCGCACCCGGGCGACGGTGGGCTACATCCTCGCCCAGACGTTCGCGACCGGAGCGTTCGTGATCTTCCTCGGGAGCGGTCAACCGATCATCGACCGGATCTACGGTCGGGGATCGCAGTTCGCCCTGTTCTTCGGGATCGCCGGCACCGTGATGTCGTTGGCACTCGTGGGCAACAACCGCCTGATCCGGATGTACGGCGCCCGCACCATGGCCCTAGTCGCCGCCATCTCGTTCGTGACCCTCGCGACCGGAGGGCTCGTGATGATGCTGCTCACCGACGGCCGCCCGCCGTTTGCGGCCTGGTTCGTCTGGCTCGCGCTGTCCAACTCACTGCCGACGCTCATGTCGCCGATGTGTAACTCGCTCGCCCTCGAGCCGATGGGCCGCCTGGCGGGAACAGCCTCGGCGATTCTCGGGTTCGTCACGCTCGCCGGCGGCGCGCTCCTCGCCCAGGTGTTCGACTCGATGATCGACCGGTCGGTGACCCCGATGGCCGTGGGATACGTGGTGTACGGATCGCTGGCGCTCGCCGCGCTGCTGTGGGCGCGCTCACGTCCCGGGACGTGACGACAGCGACGATGCAAGGCGATCGGACGCGGCGTCGATCTCCGCCGCGCTGACCGACGGATCGGCACCCAACGCCATGGCGTACGCACCGACGAGCGCGGTGTGGGCCGGCACGGCCGCGTCGAACGGACGGGCGGTGAGCTCGCACACCGCGTCGACGAAGGCAGCGTGCAGCGACGGCGAGTTGAACGTTCCGCCGAAGAGACCGACAGGGGTCGAGGCACCGCCCTCGACCCCGAGCGCGTCGATTCCCGCCGCGGCGGCGCCGGCCAGGATGCGGATCTCACGACGGACGATCGCCAGGCAGTGCTCGTCGCCGGAGTCGGCGAGGCCCAACACCAACGGAGCGAACGAGGCGATCCACGCCTTGTCGATCGCTGGCGTGTGGACCGCGTCGGGCAGGTCTTCGGCGTCGGTCACGTGCTTCGCTGCCGCAGGCTTGCTGGCGAGCACGGCCGCGCTCAACGCTTCGGCGCCCGACCGGCCCTCGTTCACGAGCAGGGTCTCCTGCAACGCCGCCCGACCGAGCGAGTAGCCCGAGCCCTCGTCACCGAGGAGGAAGTCCCAGCCACCGAACCGCCGCCACAGGCCCCGCGCCCGATCGGCGGCCACGACGACGCTGCCGGTACCGGAGATGACGGCGACGGCCGGCCCGAGCCGGTTGGTCGCAGCCCAGCACCCCATCGTGTCGGGCACGGAGAACACCGTCGCGTTCGGAAGGAGCGCCCGAGCGGCCTCCGACAGGTTCTCGGACTGCTCTGCGGTATCGACCGCCGCGCTCGTGACGAGGCCGTAGACGACGTCGTCGGGACCGCCGGAGCCCTCGACGATCGCCCGATGCAGGGTGTCGCCGAGGTTGGCCGCCGCCTGCTCGACGCCGACCGATCGGGCGTTGGTCGGCTGACCCGTCGCGAACCCGAGGAGCTCGCCGGTGGTGTCGGCGATGACCACACGGGAGTGGGTCGCTCCCCCGTCGACGACCATCAGGAGGCCGTCGCGGTCGCGGCGAGGGGAGGCGGTGATCCAGTTGATCATGAGCGTCGACCCTATCGACCGGTACTGTCGCCCACCGTGCAGACCGAACCTCCCGAGCCGGGCGCTCCGCAGTACGTCGCGATCGGACACGTCTGTGTGGACGAATTGGTCGACGCACCGCCGCGTCTCGGCGGCACCGTCTTCTTCTCCTCCGCGCAGGCGGCGGCGATGGGGTGTCGGGTCACCGTCGTCACGTCGTGCACGCCCGGTGTCGCGACCGACGCGGCGGCAGCGCTCCCGGCGGGCACCGCGCTGCAGGTCCACGACACCGGGCGGGACACGCGGTTCGGCTTCGGGCCCGACGCCGCCGACGGACCGCAACGCCTGCTGTCGGTCGCTGCACCGATCGACTCGTTCGCGACCGAGGGCCGGCCCGACATCTTGCACCTCGCCCCGGTCTTCAACGAACTCACCCCGAACCTCGTCGCAACGGCGCGGGAGCGGGCTCGGTTCGTGGGCGCCACGCCGCAGGGCCTGCTGCGCGGTACCGACGCGGACGGCGGCCTGGTGTTCCTCGCGGACAACTGGCCGGAGCGACACGACTTCGCCGACGCCATCGTGCTCAACGACGAGGAGTACGCACATCTCCACGGCATCGGCCTGCTCGACCGGTTCGACGGCCTGGTCTTCCGGACCCTCGGACCGGCGGGCGCCGCCCTGGTGCAGCACGGCGACGAGATCGCCCGGCACGAACTCGACCCCGACGAACGACCCGTCCCGCCCCGCCGCACGATCGGTGCCGGCGACGTGTTCGCCGCCGCTGCGTTCGTGTCGCTCGCCCGCGGCGACTCCCCCGCCGATGCGTTGCGCATCGCTGTCGACTCGGCGACGGGCTACGTCCGGCGGCCCACCGACGCACCGACGTTCGTGGCCAGTTGAAGTGGTGCGTGCGCGCGATGGAAACGTCGCGCCAGCGCACCACTTCGAAAGATCAGGGCGAGGTCGTGCTCGTCGGCACGGGACCGAGGTCGACGCGCTTCGCCGGCTGGTCGGGCCCGCCGTCGCGGAGTTCCGCGTACGCCGGGCGGGCGAAGTAGGTCTCGAGGATCGGCCGAACCTTCGCCCACAGACGATCGAGGTCGGGCCCGTAGATCGAGAGCGTCACCGTGCCCTCGGCGAACTCGTCGCCCTCGAGCACCCCGATGCCGGTGGGCTCGATGGCGTCGACGATGCGGTCCTCGAGCTCGGCCAGCGCGTCCACCGACGGGTCCGGCCCCGACCCGTCCCCGATGATCGTGAAGTGGACCGAGACCGACGCGTCGTGGGAACCGGGCTGGTCGAACGCCGCGTCGTCCGGCGACGTCGCGGTCGAGGCCGGGGTGCGGTCGACCACCTCGTCGTCCGAACAAGCGGGAGCGAGCAGCAACAACGATGCGACCCACGCGGTCGTCAGACGATGGAGAGCTGGCCGCGCCACGGCAGATGTCTAGCCCCAACTCTTCACGCGGCGATTTGGGATGAGTCGCGACGCTGATTTCGGTGTCGGGTCGGGTGCGTTCGGCTGATTCGGTTCGTTGCCCGGGGTGGCTGTCTGGTCGAGGGGACCGAACTGGGGGTTCGGACTGGTGGTGGGGCGCGCGTGGTGAGCGGGGTGCCGGTCGTGTTCGGGTTCAGGGCTGTTCAGGTGATGAGCGTGATGCGTTGGTAGGCGCCGACGATCATGTCGGCTCCGGGCCAGTTGTCGATGACCCGGACGATGGTCTGCCGTGCGGTGCGCACGAGCCGGCCGGGCGCCCCGAACAGGGCCCAGCGAAGCTTCTTGGGTCGCACATCAGTCCACGTGTCGGGGAGGCACACGAGTTGGAACCAGCGAACCAGGTCAGCCGCGAGGGCGACGGTGTGGAGCCACGCCTGGTTGGCGTCGAAGTTCTGGAACGGGAACCGGCACAGGCCTGACTCTTTCAGGCGTTGGATGTGTTGTTCGACGTGTGCGTGAGCGCGCATCGTGACGTCGCACTCGGTGGGGTCACCGGTCTGGTCGGTGTAGAACCCCCAGTACCTGTAGTCCAGCGACGGGAACAGGGAGCGTTGAGCTCCGGGGTGTAACGGTTCGCGTCGCACGATCAGCCGTGTCCCTGCCGGGAGGTTCGGGTCGTTGATGAGGGTGGTGAGTTCGCACACGGCAGCACCGTCGGTGCGTGGCCGGCCAGCGCGGTCCAATGCTGGGGTCCAGGCAGGGCAGCACGGACTCAATGTGGCTCTTCGGATCTGAGCGGGGTGTAGGGGTCCGCTGACGCGTACGAGGGCTCTGCGATTCTGACGGTTCTTGACGCCAACAGAATTCGGAGAGCCCTCGTGGAAGTGGACCCTACGCGCATGTGCGCGCTCCTGGTCGGCTTGCCGGCGGTGACGATCACGGGCATCGCCGCCGGTCTCACTGGCCCGATCCGCGTGTACGTGGAAACGACCGCTACGACGGCGTTCTGTGAGGGTTGCGGCTCTCGTGGGTGGTCCAAGGACCGGCCGGTGGTCGAGCTGGTCGACCTGGCGTGTTTCGGTCGGCCGACACGGCTGGTGTGGCGCAAGCGCCGATGGCGATGCCCACACACCTGGTGCCGGGTCGGGTCCTGGACCGAAGAAGCGCCCAGCATCGCACCGCCACGCTTGGCGATGACAGATCGCGCTGGCCGGTGGGTCACCGCCCAAGTCGGCCGCTGTGCCCGCAGCGTCAACGAGGTCGCGGTCGAGCTGGGCTGCGACTGGCACACGATCAACGACGCCGTCATCGCGTATGGCACCGCGCTCGTCGAGGACCCGGATCGGATCGGCGACGTCACCGCCCTCGGTCTCGACGAAGTGCTCTTCGCCCGGCTCGGGAAGTGGCGAACGCTCACGTGGTCGACCCAGTTGGTTGATGTGCGCCGAGGCCAGCTCCTCGACGTCGTCCCGGGTCGCAACGCGGCGGGCCCGTGCGCGTGGCTCGCCGAGCGCGGCGAGGTGTGGTGTAGCCGAGTCGAGTGGGCGACCCTCGATCTGTCGGGGCCGTATCGGCGGGTGTTCGACACGATGACACCGGCAGCGATCCAGGTTGCTGACCCGTTCCACTTGGTGAAGCTCGCGAACCAGAAACTCGACGAGGTCCGCCGCCGGGTGCAGAACGAGACGCTCGGCCACCGTGGCCACAAGGGTGACCCGCTCTACCGTTCGAGACGCCTCCTCACGAAGGCTGACGAGCGCCTCGACGAGAAGGGTCGCACCAAGCTCATGGGCTTGTTAGAAGCGGGCGATCCGCGTGGCGAGGTGCGGATGGCGTGGCACGCCAAGGAGGTCGTGCGGGGGCTCTATGAGCATCACGACCCGGATCTGGCGCTCGAGTTCGTCACCCGGCTCGGAGCCGATCTCCAACACGACGCCTGCCCGCCGGAGGTGCGTCAGCTCGGCCGCACCATCGTGCGTTGGCGGCATCAGATCGCCGCGTGGCATCAGGCGCATGTGTCCAACGGGCCGACCGAAGCGGCCAACAACCTCCTCAAGCGGGTCAAGCGCGCCGCGTTCGGGTTCACCAGCTTCCGGAACTACCGGATCCGCACGCTGCTCTACGCCGGCAAGCCCAACTGGGACCTACTCGCCACCATCACTCCCCGCTGAAATCCGAAGAGCCCTCAATGTCCGTAGAGAGTACGGTTGCCGCCTTCCCGCTCTGAACTCTCGGCATCGGTTCGCTATGCATGAACAGCGCCTTCGGACGCTACCAAATCGCCGATATGGTCAACTCACTGAGCGAATCAAGCCCGTGGCTACGGCCGCTAATCGACGCAGACCGAGATGCTCAGCAGCGGGGTACCCGCCTGGGGAATCGTCATTGCGAACCTGTACACCGCTCCGCCTTGGTCCGAGACAGTGGCTGCATATAGCTTGGAGCCGTCTTCGAAGTTGGCGATGGTCGGCGACGGTCCGAGGCGGGTGTCGTCCACGATGCGCTGGGCTTGTTCCTGGTAGGCCTCGAAGATGCTGGTCGGGTTGCCGCTGAGCGCAAGTAGCGCCTCGTATCCAGGCCGCACGCAGTCGTCACTCTGGATCGTTGGGCTGATCAGATGGCTTTGCGGCTCGACACTGAAGGGGGTCGCAGCCGGGTCATATCCGTCGCCGAATCGACCTCCCTGCGTAGGAAGGCTCGGCCAGCTAGCGCTGACAGGAGGTGGCTTGGGCCCCATGCTCGTTCCGGGATTTCCTAAGACTGGATTGAAGACCTCGGGGTGCTCGCTGTCGTGCAGTGTGATCCGCAGGTAGGACTCTGGCGGTCGGTCATTCTCGGCAGCACGTCGGTGAAAGTCCAGGGCAACTACACGACGATCCCCAGATGCAGTGGCCTGGGCAACCCCGGCGCAGTCGTACGATTTGGCGTTCTGCGTACAGAACTCTGTAGTGGTGGTTTTCCAGTCCTCGCCGGTCAGCTCGGCAGGTCGCATCGTGAAACCTTGCCGGCTCAGCTGCTCGGTCACGTTCTTGATGACGGGCCGGGGATCGTTCGGGATTGCGAAGTAGATCCGCCAGCCTCGCTCCTCGGCAGGTTCGCCTTGATAGATCACGTCGGAAGGAATGCGGAGCGGTCCTCCGACCGCCACAGCACCATCCGGAACCGAGATGCCGTCCAGCAGCTCCACTCCGGCCTTGAGGTACGGCGAACGAAGCGGGATGGGAGTAGCGGGGCCGGATGCCGCTGCGTCTGGCGAGTTGCGATGTGATCCGTCGCATCCAGCGAGCAGGACGAAGGTGGTCAGCCCAAGCCTGCAGGTGGTCTGCGCCGTCGCTCGGAGCCTGCCGCGTCGTCCTGGGCGACGTGATGTGGGCGACAATTGTCGCGTGCCGCTGGTTTGATGTCGTTTAGAGGTACGCCTCATACCAATGGTGGTCCGAGTAGGCCGACTGGTAGATGTAGGGCTGGATGGAGTACGAGTTCGGATATCGCCGGAAGATGTAGTCGATGGGTGATCCGCTATCGTTAGTGCCGCCCTTCGATGTTCGCGGTCTCCCGGACTTTTCGTCGGCCTCGGCGAAGACGGCATACCACCACGAGTTGAAGTATGGATCGTCAGGCGGCTTCAGATTGAAGTCACCCATGACGAACATGCCGACGCCAGCGTTAGTCCACTGGTTGACGAACACGGAGTACTCGTAGCTCTGCGTCTTTGCGGTGCCGATAGAGGCAGCGCTGGTATGGGTCGAGCAGGACACTGCGCTATACACGTTCGTTTGGACGCACACCGCGCCCTTGTTCTCATTCTTGTTGTCGGTGATGTTCGAGGAGTTCTGATCGTTGAAGTATCGAACCTGCCGATTCGCCGATGAGCCGATGATGGCGGTGACGTTGCCGAACGCCGAGCAATTCGAGGTGAGCCTGCTGTATCGGCGGACGGGATTCGATCCTGGGATGATCTGCCCGACGTCGGAAGCGGGGCGCCCATCGAAGGAGGGGGCTATCGCTGCCCATTGCGCCTCGGCAACATAGCCATTGACACCGAAGTACTGGTTCCAGAGCTGAAACCACTGCGTCCAGCAGATCTCGTTGAACGACACGGCGAAGGGCTTCGGATTGCGATTGTTCAAAGAGCCCACAATCGAACTCACCGTGTCCCCGTTCACGTTGTCGAAGGACGACAACGTGCCCTGAACATTGAACTGGATTACCCGCTGCGTCGTCCCATCGTTGATCAGCGAGCCGTAGACTGTACCGGATGGCTCGCATGCTGAAAGCACCGCAGTCCCCGTGAGAATTGCGACTAGTCCGACGAGCCGCTTCATGACTTCACCTCCGCAACTGTCCATGTCCCATTGTCAGATCCGACAGCGACCGGTCGCCCGTCGTCTCTCATGAAGTAGTTTGCTCCGAGTGCCTGATCTCTCAGCCGGTCGCTGGATGCGAGATCGCTGTCCTTCGCGATGACAATGGCCTTGCCCGTCGCCGGATCTATAAGTTGACCGCCCTGCTTGTTGCCGATGAAGGTAGAAACAAGGACCAGACCACCGGCCCCGAGCGTCTGGCTGCGCGTGGTAGCGGTGCCTGGGATCGTAGCCAGCTTCTCCTCCCTCAGTGTGCGGTCGTCCACGCGAACCATCGAGCGTGACGTGGCGGAGCCGCCGAGCACCACCGCTCCGGTCGGTCCGCATGAGATCGAGTCGGGCGAGACCGACAGATGAACCTCCGACCACTTCAGGGGTTTCGTCAGGTCGAGCACCTGTAGGCGAGCCGTATCTGGCTGATCGGCCTCCGGCTGCGGAACAGTCTCGGTCGAGGCCACTGAAGCGATCGGTCGACCGAACGCACGGGCGCCTGTGAAGCACACGTCTACGGCCTCGGCGACGGTTTTGTTCCAGTCGGCTGCGCCGGCAGATCTCGTCCAGATGGATTGGCCTGCGGCGACAGCCTCGACAGATCCATTGCCTGATGCGGTCACGAGATCGCCCGTGAGAGGGACTCGTTCAGGCTTGCCACGAATCTCATTCGCTTCGTCGAGTGAGAAGACCTGAACTGCCGATCCCTCGTCGCAGAGATCTGCGAGCTCACCGTTCGAGAAATCGTGAGGCTTCTCACACGTCTGCGCAGCGACGAAGAGGCCTGACTCGTAAGAATGAGCGACCAATTTCACCGGAGCGGCGTCCAACTCCACCTTGGCGACAGTTTCTAGGCCCTCACTTCCGAACGCTTGAATCGATACCCGCGTCTCGTACGCCGAGACGACAGCGAGGCGTCCGTCGGGCAACAGGACCGCCTGGCCGTCTTTCGGACCTTTTGTCTCCTGCTGAACCTCGTAAGCGGCCGATTTGGCCTGGTTCGACTGACTCACCGTGGATTCGCCACCACCGCATGCGGTGATAAAGAGTAACGAGCTCAGCGCGCCAAACCATCGCGGTCGATACTTGTGCACGTGTAATCCCTCCCGGACGTCGCTATATCGAGGCCTCAATAGTGGTGTTTAGCACGGTTGGCGGGGTGGATCGAGGCGTTCAAGGCGCAGACCGAGGCGGCCCAGAGCAGAGGCATCGCCTACGACCCCGCCCGTGGCCGCATCAAGTTCCAGACGTACGCCGAGCAATGGCTCGAAGGCCGGACGCTCGCGTCGACCACCCGGGACAACTACGCCGAGACGCTCGAGCGCCACGTTTACCCGACGTTCGGTGCGACCCCCATCGGTCGACTCACGCCCGACGAGGTCCGCCGTTGGTTCCGTCCGCTCCGTGAGCGCATCCCGTCGACCGCCTCTCGCGCCTACCGGATCATGCACGCCATCCTGGCCACCGCCGTCGAGGACGACCTGATCCCGCGCAACCCGTGTCGCATCAAGGGCGCCGGCTCCGACCCGCACACCGAGCGCCCGTTCGTCCCCGCCGAAGTCGTCCTGGCGCTCGCCGACATCGCCCACGCCCGCATCCGCCCGATGATCCTCGTCGCCGGCTTCGCCGGCCTCCGCTACGGCGAGCTCCGAGCACTCCGGGTCCGCAACTACGACCGGCTCCACGGCACCCTCACCGTCCGCGAATCGATCGACAAGCGCTCCCGCCGCAAGACCACCAAGACCGACTCCAGCCAGCGCACCGTCACGCTCCCCCGGTTCGTGCTCGACGCCGTCGACGCTCACCTCGCCACCTTCGTCGGCGGCGACCCCGACGGCCCGCTCTTCCCCGGCGACGCCGGCGGCATCATCAGCGACGGCTGGTTCCAGCGCGAGTGGCGCGCCGCCCGGGCACAGCTCGACCTCACCGAGGTGCACTTCCACGATCTGCGTCACGCCGCCGGCACCATCGCCACCCAACAGGACGCCACGATGCGCGAGGTCATGTCTCGCCTCGGCCACTCCACGACGTCGGCCGCCATCCGCTACCAGAAGGCCGCTGCTGACCGGGACCGGGCGCTCGCACAGCGGCTCGACGACTTGGTCGACCGGCTGCGGACGCCGACGAACGAGGGCGACTCGGACCCCGAACCGGCACAGCACCCCGCGGGCGCTGCGGGTCTTTCGCGAGACGCTGCGTTGTCACGTCAGAGCCTGTTGCGAAAACCCGGTTCTGAGGGTGCTCGCGATTTCGTGCGGCGGAGC